>SESG01000365.1_pt1 | contig 144306 bp, 113 predicted proteins | sample 3171421 | NCBI WGS metagenome assembly SESG01 (sample SAMN10866946, study PRJNA518727) | freshwater metagenome | biome: subpolar coniferous forest; feature: holomictic lake; material: water; isolation source: holomictic Lake 227, 6 m and 8 m depth | place: Canada: near Kenora, Ontario | collected...
GTATTGGCTTCATTATTGCTTGCACAGCTGGCTTTCACACCATCAGATACGAGTCCTACCGATTGCCAGAGTGGCTTGGAGGCAATTTCGCTTTTTGGTAATATTCCAGTCAGCACAGTTTTTATTCCATTGATTTCGATACTGCGGCTAAGTTTTGGAGACAGGTTGTCAACACCTTCCAGGGTGGAGTTCATCACCCGCTCAACATATTCCTGGGGCAGGGTAGGGCCATCAATATCTGCAGCATAATAATCGGCAATACTGGCCCCTTGAGGAAGTACGAGTATATTTGCACCCAGGTTATCCAGTTTTACGGCTACTGCTTTTTCGGAAAACTGTGTCAGGGTCTTTATGCCAACCATGACAGCAATACCAAGTGTGATGGCGAGTAGGCCGGAGATCAGCCTCGATTTTCGCAGCCATAATTCGATCCAAATCAGGTTCCAGCTATTCATAATCAATTCAGTATATATGACGCAAACATACGACATAATGTTGGGCTCCCAACAAAAAGTCTAAATATTTTCTGGCCTAAACAATAAGGGCATTTTTTTTGCATTAAATAACGACATGCCAAAGTTCAAAAACCAAAGTCTAAAAACAATTTACTCACACTTTAACGTCAATCGAATAACAATGAAAAGAATCCTACTTTTAGCAATCTTTGCGTTTTTCGCCATCAATGCCTTTTCCCAGTCAGATCTTCCTTTGGTGAAAGTAAGCCATGATGAATATAACAATGATACGGTCAGAACTTTTACCCTGGTCAACACCGATCATGATCAAAGCATCAAAAAGCTTATAGAGGTTTGGGGCGCGCCCGTAAAAAATACTCCTGGAAATATTTCCTGGCAGAATATCAACATACCTGGTGTCGGAGAAAATATTTCCATTGAATTGTATGATGGTATTCTCGGAATGCTTCCTAACAAAGGGCTTAGCTTCAAAACATTCCGCGATGCCAGTGACAAAGAGCAGCGGATAAAAAATATGACAGACAATGAACATCGCATCACAGATATTGTTTTTTTTAACAACATGAGAAAAAAAATCATCAATTCAGAAAGTACGGAGAATGCGGTAATGAAATTCTTTAATGAGAATCTAAAAAAGCTGAATTAGTCTAATTGGACTAATTCCCTATCTATAACAGTAACCTGACTTTAGCAGTCGTCACTTATTTGTGAAGCTATTAGGAATTGAAGCTTTTTTGGACTTTGGTGTTTAATATTGTACTTTAGACTTTTCTTATTATTTTTAATCCTTTAAATTTTTCTTTTGAATATTCATGTCATCATTACTGGTTCCACTGGGAAGGTTGGTGAAGGTGTTCTGTATGAATATCTTCTAATTTCAATATCCAGCTTGTTTCCGGCGAAGAAAGAAAACAGATTTTGGAAGTGAAGGATATAATTAGAATTGCAAAAAATTAAACGATATTTTCCATGGAAACAAAAACGATACACCAACTTGTAAGTTTTAACGCACCCCCGCTTGAGGTTTATGAGTTATTAATGGATGCAGCCAAACACAGTGAACTCACAGGAAGTGAAGTATTGATGTCGACCAAAATCAAAGGGGACTTTGAGGTCTTTGATGGCTATTGCAGGGGATATAACATTGAACTTGAACCTGGAAAAAAGATTGTCCAGGCCTGGCATTTCAATGAAGATGGCTGGCCAGTAGATCATTTTTCTATCTGTACTTTCCTCTTTGATTCAATTGAACATGGCACCCAGCTGGAATTTACACAGACCGATGTTCCCTCAGAATTTGTGGATGCTCTTACCCAGGGATGGATCGGTTTCTATTGGGAACCTATGGCTGAGATGCTGGAGTCAGAAGAAGAATAATAGCAATCACTTCGTGGCGCTCACTAAAAACATCAGTTTTTGGATTGTATTATTTTTCCTCCTGCGGTTGTATGGAATCACAAATCCGCCACTTGAGGTGGCTCATAACTGGCGACAAAGTGATGTCGCGATGGTGGCCCGCAATTTTTCTGAGACAGATGCCAATGTTTTTTATCCCCGAATTGACATTGCCGGCGAAAGGACTGGTATTACAGGGATGGAATTCCCATTGTTTAACTACCTGATTTATATGGTGTCATGCGGTTTTGACTATCAACATTGGTATGGTAGGCTGATCAACCTCCTGGTCTCCAGCCTTGGTCTATTCTTCTTTTCTAAACTCCTTGCAAAGTATTTTGAAAAGCAGATTGCTTTCAATGCGACTTTAATTTTGATGTTTTCGCTGTGGTTCATGTATTCACGGAAAATTATGCCTGACACCTTCAGCGTGTCCCTCCTGATTATGGGCATATACTTCGGAAGCAATTACCTGGATGCCGGACAAAAAATCAAAGATCTTGTATTGTATTTGTTTTTGATAATGCTTGGGTTACTGTCCAAGCTACCCGCAGCTACGATCATGATGGTGCTGCCATTGCTGCTTTTGGATTCGCGAATCTCACGAAACGCTAAAATTATTTTTAGCGCCACCACAATCATCATATTAATAATTCCAGGGCTCTGGTATTTTTATTGGGTACCTTATTTGTTAGAAAAGTATGGCTTCTGGCATTATTTTATGGGGAAAAATCCGGTTCAGGGACTTTTCGAATTAGCTTCAGAACTTCCGCTAACATTAGAACAGTTTTATAGCAATGCCTTCAAATTTGTTGGATTTGTGGTGTTTCTATTTGGACTCGGACACGCTGTCTATTACAAGAAGAAGCGTATTCTGGCCATATTCGGCTTAAGTCTTCTGGGATTCTTTTTAATCATGATAAAGTCAGGATCAACATTCGTACATCATTCATACTATATGATTCCTTTTGTGCCTGTCATGGCTTTGCTTTGTGCTTATGGCCTGGACCAGATAAAAAATAAGAAGTTTGCGATTATTTTACTCATTACGATTTGTTTCGAAGGACTGGCCAATCAGCAACATGACTTCAGAATCCATAAGGCCTACAAGCCCTTGTTGAAACTGGAGAAAGAACTTGATAACATATCAAATCGCAGTGATCTTTTCCTGGTCAACAGCGCCATGGTTCCTACTCCGATGTATTTTGCCCACAGAAAGGGCTGGGTTGATTCCAATGAGAAAATTTCGGATACAGTATATATCCATCATCTCAAAGATTTGGGACTTAAATATATTCTCATTCTTAAAAGTGGATTTGGAAGTGAGATCACATTACCATATCCCATTGTGTTTCAGAATGGTGATTATATGGTTTATTCCGTAAAAGAAAATCACACGAAAAAAACGGGTTTGTAAAAAAGCATTGTCACTGCTTCCGTTGTGCGACCCGACCCGAGCCAGACAAACGAATTTAGCACTGACAATGCTTAAACTTGGCGTTTTGCGTAAGATCCATTTTGTTTTTAAATGGCAGGTCGAAAAACAAAAAAAGAATACAACAAAACTCTCCCCCCAAGCAATCTTAAACCATGTACAATCCCCCAAGATTATCATTCTGGATTAAGGTTGAACAAAATAAACGATTTTTTTTTCTTTAAATAATGCCAATGTACAACCGCCCTATTTTACATGATGTTCGCATGAGAATGGATGATAAGCGCAAAAAAAAACAAAGGATTTATTTTATTTGGTGGTCCTATAGAGATCTAAAACTTCACTATCCAGACATCCCTAAATTGAAGACGTGGTTTTAAAAGATCATAGGTAAGCGCAGCAACCCAAAGAAATCCCGCCGCACAGGCCGCTTCAGCGCAGTTATTGCCGCAACCATCGGGCGAAGGGGCAGAACTAACATTTGAGAAGTCTTTTTTTCTGGATTCAGAAAAGCCGCCAACAATAAGTCCCCAATCTGAAGTTGCTGCAATGCAGTTTGCAACATTCCAGCTTGAATCTCCTATAGAAGCTTCCCACTCAAGTTTCCCGACTGAATCAATTTTAACAATCCAGAAATCACATTTCCCTTTGGGCTGGCTGATGTCCTTGTCGTGAGACCAGGTATACCCGCACATGGCATAACCTCCTTCATAGGTCTGAACCAGGCCAGTTGCCACATCATCCTTTGAGCCGCCAATGCATTGCTGCCATTGAGTTTTTCCCGCAGAGTCAAGCTTTATCAGCCAGTAATCCTGTTTTCCATGATTGCCTTTGACATCTCCGTTATTAGATGTTGAACTGCCGGCCAATAGGAATCCATTGTCCCAGGTCGGAATCCCGGCACAGGCCTTGTCATTTTGCTTTCCGCCCCGGGTCCCTGACATAAGTACGACACCAGCCGTGTCGATCTCAAACCAATAGTAGTCAAATTTTCCTTTATTCCCCTTCACATCACCATCACTGGACTTGCTATAAGCCGTTATAATATATTGACCGTTGTATGTTTCCTGGATGGCTACAGCCTGCTCTTCTTTGGTCCCTCCGTAGCATTTTTGCCATAATAACTTTCCAACAGAATCGATACGTATAATCCAAATGTCACTGTTTCCATGAAGCCCTGTAACATCGCCATCTTTTGAATCTGTCGTAGCTGCAATAAAATACCCCCCGTCCAGGGTCGCCTGGATGCTGCATGCCCCTTCTGCACCGCTTCCTCCATAAAAATGCTGCTGTAGAACATGACCTGATATGTCCAATAAAGCAAAATAAACATCTTTTCCCCCATGGTGGCCAATTCTGGTGTTTTTTACATAAGTTGAATAGCCCGCCACCGCTATATTTCCGGTGCTCCCGACCGCAATACATGTGGCCTCGTCATCATTTTTCTGCCCCAGGGACACTTGCCAAAGCAAGTTTCCGCTTGAATCTATTCTCAGGACCCAGGCATCATCACGTCCAAAAGACATTGTGATGTCATGCTGCTTTGAATTTGTTTTCCCGGCAATGATATAACCTCCAATTGGCAATTGCTCAATAGCATTAGCCTGTTCAAGACCTTCTCCTCCGTAATAAGCCCGCCAGTTTGAGGGAGAGTCTTGGGCATATAGTGAGCTGAAAAGGATTAAAAATGAACAGCTAAGTATATATTTCGTAAAATTCAATTTGGGTTCGGGTTAATGATACTTACAAATCGGGTCTATTTACAAAACTACAATTTTATACTTTAGCTTCACAAGCCTTACCATGGAGTCGAACAAAATTTTCTCCTGGCATGAAAAGTCCTTTGAAAATCAATAAGTCCGTCCTGCATTGCTTTAGAATTGGCGTCATGACAACCCAGGCAGGCACCCACTCGTAGCATATTTTGTTGTTCTTTCAATGTGAACGGGCGATGATTTTTCCTGCTTGAGGCTTCGTCTGTCCTTTCTTTTAAAAAACCGGTCCATGCATCTTCCGGAAGTCCATCATGTGCGTTGTCCTCATATTTCGGGCTGAATTTCCATGTCCCTTTGGTTCCGTTAATTTCGTAAACTAAAGTCCCTTCGCCATAGCCTATCGTTGCCGGGTCGTTGTGGCAGGATTTGCATGACCGCCCTTTTGAAGCAGTGGTATGGGGGTCGATAGGTGCATATAGTCGTTTGAAAATAACTGGTTTTCCATTTCCATGAGGCCTAGAACTTGGGTCAATTGTCAATATCATCCCGGGAATAAAAGGAACAATCTCTCTTTCTCCATCGCAATTTATACGAACGCCCAATGTTGGAGGACGCGCTTCATAAGTCCCAATTGACTCTACCCAGGTTCCTGTGATTTCTCTGCCCGAAACCTGGTCAAAGCCTTTTTCTGAAGGTTTGTATTCATTATGACAACCCAGGCAGGTGGGGGCCTGTGCAGCGTGACAGGCCACACAACTCAGGTTTTTATGCGCCGGGCTTGATGTACACGCCACTTTTGGAGGCTTCATTTCCAGCTTTTTTCCGCTGTTCTTAGCAATCAGCCAGGGATTCCCGTTTTTTGGGACTTGTGTATTTACATAGATTCTGCCACTGATAGGGCTTTTGATAAAATTGTCGTTTCTCTTTAAAAAGGTATTCATTAACAGGATCTTTCCTGATTCTGCATCAATGCCGTCCTTCCCTGATTTTGCCACAGGTTTGTAGGAATGACAATCTTTGCACTGGATCTTTACTGCCTCTTCTTCGTGTGCATGGCTTTTCCCGTCACCCATGATTTCATAGGAGTTATGACAGTCAACACAACTCATTCCGGCTTTGTGATGAACGTCATCTTCCCTTTTCTCAAACACCCGGTAACCATCCACAATTTTGTATGCCTTTCGGTTCTTGAAAATTGTGGAGTCTTTCTGAGTCTCGAAATATCCTTCATAGCTTGGTGAGATCCTTCCTGAACGGTTGTGACAACTGAAACATTTGTCATCTGTGACATTCACACTGAGGTTTGGGTGGAGGCGAGGAATTTGTTTCCCTGGCTCTGTTGAGGCAAAATATGAACTTACTGCAAGTGTTGTTTTTGCGTCGTAAACGAGATGACAAGCATTACACCCCCCGCCTTTGCTGATATCATCTGCCGGTCCCGGGATTTTTTTATCCTGCCCAAGGTGGCAACCCAGGCATAGGTTGCGAAGGTGTTCGTCAGCCGGACTATGCCTGATCCCTTCAATTCCTGCGGTACTATCAGGGGTAGGGTATTCATTAAACGTCCATTTGTCAACCGAGATCAGTCCGTTCAGTTTTGCCATCATGCTGCTGTTGATGCGATCAGTAATTGCCCCATGGCAATTTTGAGTGCCGCAACTTTGGCTTGCATCTTTCATGTTACCTGGAATCAGGTTCATCCCTCGATGTGCCGCATTTTTGGTGACGGCGAAAGGATCCCCCTGGTGACAGGAGACGCAACCAATGACAGCTGGATCATGCGCAGACGAAAGACCTGTCATTCCCTGGTGGCAAGCCAGGCAGGATTCATAGCGTCCCATGACAGGTTTAAAAAGATTGGATTTTAAATTTCTTCCAGGGATCTCTGAGGCAAAAACCAAATCCGTTGTTGGTAAGGCAAGGTAAGATGACAATTCCGTTTTAAGTGGATTGATAAGCTTCCATTCTGAAGCCCTGAAAAAGATGGCGACAATGCTGAAGATCACGTAAACTCCGGCAAAACCTATAATAAAGCGTCGAATGATGATTGCGTATTTCGGAATCACTATTCTTATTGACCAGATCATAGCCCAGCTTGAAGAAAAAAAGAGAATCAAAGTTAGGGGGCTACTAAACCAATGCAATATCTCTTGCAAACCCTGGAAATACCATGGGCCTTTTATAAGAAATTTGAATCCGTCGTGCAGCGGTGCCCGGAAGAAAAGACTGATGATCCCGGTAATTCCCAGGCTGAGAAGGAAAGTACTTCGTTTGTCCCATAACTTTTTGGCATGTTCATAAATTACAATGGCAATAAATAGGGTAGTGGTAGCTATATGATGAACATACAAAATTACAAGACTGCTCCCTTTGCCGGTTAAAAAATCACTGAGCACATTTCCGGCCAGGGGTATGCTCTTGAGAAGGCCACGAAAAATATTCAGTGCTTCTGAACCTTCTGTGTCGCCTTTCAGAAAATATCCGCTGATCATCACATAAAAGACAAAAAGAAGAGACAAACATAATCTCAACCATACGTCCCGGGTGATACGCCGCAGCATGTTCTTTTTCAGATGATCCCAGCTATGAAACAGTGTAAGGATCAGAAAAGCCTGTGCACTCCAATAATGTAGATTCCTGATGAAATCTGCCCAGGGCCGGGTCAGGATAAATAATGAAACCGAGGTGTACGGATGGCTCACATCATAAGGCACAACCAGGAATAGGCCCGAAACGGCACAGATGAGAAACATCGTAAGACCAAAAGCACCATAAGAGGTCTGATGAACTGTTTCTGATGTTTTTCTCAGGATCTTCAAAATGACTCAACATTGACAAGATAGTCACCAGTTATATTTTCTCTCTTGTAAGTTAGCTTTTGCAAGGGCTTATTCGCCGGTCCCCGAAGATTCTTTCCTTCCGCATCGTAACTCGAGCCATGACATGGACATACCAGGATTCCCTGCTCTTCTTTTTTTATTTTACAGCCAAGATGGGTGCATGCAGAAGAAAGGAACAACACTTTATTGTCTTTTTTGAATGCAATAATCTCTGGAAAAAATGTTAAGCCTTCAGGAAAAGAATAGGGGACACGAATAAACGAGACATTATGACCAGCTTCTTGTTTCGACTTCACTAAAGTATATACCAGGCCTGAGACTGGTACCAAAAGGAGATATGATAGTTTTTGAAGCGATTCGCGGCGGGTCATTAGCGCTTGTTAGAATGGGAAGGCGTAAAATTAGTTCATATTCAGGAATACCTATTTAGATTCAATTCAAATTGCTTTGCCTGATTGTATTTTAAAATGCGATTAGTATCCATATGAGCTGTTATTGCTGCATTCTATGGGGAATGACAATAATATGACAATTATCATATTTCGACCTATAATTGATTTGAGTTAATACCTTTGTTTGCGAATTAACAATGGCGTTTTTATGCCGATTAGATTTACATGACGATGGCAAACCGCAGAGAATTTATTAAAATTTCAGCTTTGGGAGCCGGAACACTGGCACTGGGTGCAGGGATCTCACGTTATACCTTTGGATCAACTGTTTTGGATGATCTTTTGGCGATGACCGGTGGAGGCAAGGAGAAGCTTCACCGCTACCCAACCTATTGCGAGGTGTGTTTCTGGAAATGTGCTGCCTGGGTTTATACCGACGAAGATGGCAAGATTCTGAAGATAATCGGCAACGAGGAAGACCCTCATTGTAATGGCCGTATGTGCCCCCGGGGAACTGGAGGCGTTGGGATGTATTATGATGAGGATCGGCTAAAACAACCATTGATCCGGGTTAATGAAAATGGAAAACAGAGTTATCGGGAAGCCAGTTGGGATGAGGCACTGACCCTGGTTGCGACCAAATTTAAAGAGATTGGCGCCAAATATGGCCCGGAAAGCATCGCCCTTTTTAACCATGGTTCACCGGGTCATCATTTTGCTCATTTGTTGAAAGCCTTTGGTTCAGGCAATGTTGTTGCACCTTCATACGCGCAGTGCCGCGGTCCACGCGAGGTCGGCTTTGAGACGACATTCGGGGCTTCCATTGGCGCTCCCGAGCCCACTGATATCCGGGATACCCGTTGCCTGGTCCTCATTGGTTCCCATATCGGGGAGAATATGCACAATGGACAGGTCCAGGAGATGTCAGATGCTATCGACCGGGGTGCTACCATTATCACAGTCGATCCCAGGTTTTCCACAGCGGCCAGCAAATCCAAGTATTGGCTTCCAATAAAACCTGCTACAGATATTGCCTTGTTATTGGCCTGGATTCATGTCATCATCAATGAAAATTTATTTGATAAGGACTATATCACTAAATACGCGAAAGACTTTGATAAATTAAAAGAACATGTGCGTTCCATGACGCCTGAATGGGCTTATGGAATCACTACCCTGGATCCAGACCTGATCCGCCTTACTGCCAGGGAAATGGCTGCTGCTGCTCCGGCCGCAATCATTCATCCTGGCCGTCATGCGACCTGGTATGGCGATGACTCCCAACGCTCACGTGCTATTGCCATCATCAACGCGCTTCTGGGAACCTGGGGTAGGAGAGGCGGTTTTTATTTTAAGGAGGCTATAGGTGTCCCTGAGTATCCGACACCTGAATTCCCAAAACCAGCCTGGGGCTGGAAAGAGACCTTGAATGGCAAATATCCCCTGGCAGGATTGTCAGTATCCAATACCATGATTGATGCATCAATTCCGGATCATGCAAATAATAACCAGATTCATGCCTGGATCGTAGCTGGCACAAACCTGCCGCTGACCATGCCCGACAAGACCACCACCCTCAACGCGATGCAGGCCCTGGAATTCATGGTAGTCATTGACACCATGCCGATGGAGATTACGGGTTATGCCGATGTGGTTCTCCCTGAATGCACTTATCTGGAACGCTACGATGATCTTAGAAATGAACCCCATCGGGAACCTTATATTGCTTTAAGAATGCCGGCCGCAGAACCCATGTACGACTCCAAGCCTGCATGGTGGATTGCCAAACAATTGGGCGAGAAACTCGGACTGGGCGCTTTCTTCCCGTGGAAAGACTATACAGAAGTCCTTGACTGGCAGCTCAAAAAACTGGGCTCTAGCCTTGAGGAGATGAAAAAGATAGGCGTAAAGAAATATCCGAGGACAAAAGGGGAACTCTATATTGTTGATGATGTTGAGCATGTTTTTGAAACACCATCCGGAAAGATTGAATTATATTCTGATCACCTTGCAAGTCTGGGTTTCGATCCAATTCCGGTTTATACACCTCATCCCGAACCGCCGGAAGGGTTTTATCGCCTGATTTATGGCCGTGCCCCGATGCATACTTTCAGCCGTACCGCCAATAATCCCAACCTCGTCGACCTGATGAAAGAAAATAGTGTTTGGGTGAATCCAAAAGTGGCCGGCATCTGGAATCTGAAAAAAGATCAGTATGTCTGGTTAAAGAATCAGGATGGTGTCGTTTCAACTTTCCCGATCAAAGTCAGGATCACAGAAAGAATTCGTTGGGATTCTGTTTATATGGTCCATGGCTTCGGGCATCATAAAAAAGAGCTGAGAAGAGCTTATGGACGTGGAGCCAGCGATTCTGAGCTCATAACCCATGTCATGTTGGATCCATTAATGGGTGGGACAGGCATGCGGGGTAATTTCATCACATTTATCACAGAAGACCCGGGAAAGGAGGTTCAGTCATGAGATATGCAATGGCAATAGATACCAGGAAATGTGTGGGTTGTAGCGACTGTGTGGTTGCCTGTCAGACAGAAAACAATGTGCCAATCGGTTACTGTCGCGACTGGGTCGTGGAGGTGATGGCCGGCACATATCCAGAATTGGAAATTGAGATTCGTTCAGAACGTTGTAATCACTGTGAAAACTCTCCTTGCGTACGTTGTTGTCCTACTGGCGCCAGTCATTTCGAACAAGGAGGTATCGTTACCGTAACCCATAGCAAATGTATTGGCTGTGGTGCCTGTATTCAAAGCTGTCCGTACGATGCCCGCTATTCACACCCGGATGGTTATGTTGACAAATGCACTTTTTGTCTGCATCGAATTGAAAAAGGCCAGGGTCCTTCCTGTGTGGCTGTATGCCCCACAAAATGTCTTTATTTCGGTGACCTGGAAGATTCCAACAGCGAAGTGAGTAAAGCCTTGGAGAAAAGGAAGTATAAAGTGCTGGCTCCAGAGGCTGGGACACGTCCACAGATTTATTATCTTATTTAATAAAAAGAGATATGAAAGAAGAGTTATTTGTCAGCGGACGTGCCGTCCCCAATATAGATCCTTATTTGAATATCTGGCATTGGTCGATCCCTGTTTATCTTTTCCTTGGAGGATTGGCAGCAGGATTATTGTTCTTTGCGGGATTATATACCATCAGGGGCAAAGAAGAAGAAATGCCAACCACGGTGAAGTGGGGAACCTTCCTGGCTCCCATAGCCCTGGTGGTCGGTTTGTTTTGCCTTTTCATCGACCTGAAACATAAATTATATTTCTGGCAGTTGTATACGACCATTCGGTTGCAGTCGCCAATGTCGTGGGGAGCCTGGGTCCTGATGCTCATTACACCACTCTCAATGGTTTGGTCAGCCAGTTATCTCAGAGAGCTGAAGCCAAACTGGACATGGACAACACCACTTTTAGATAAAACAGAAACCTGGGTCAAAGGGCACCGCAAGGGTCTTGCCTGGTTGATGATGATTTTGTCGGTGATCTTGGGTATTTATACGGGGATATTGTTATCAGCCTTCAATGCGCGACCGCTATGGAATACCTCTCTGCTCGGACCCTTGTTCCTGGTCTCCGGCCTTTCCTCAGGTGTAGCTGCTTTAATTTGGATGTCGAAAAGTCATGCCGAAAGAGCAATTCTCAGCAAGATCGACCTGATGCTGATTGGTATAGAGATCTTCCTTATCATCCATCTCTTTATGGGTTTCCTGGCGAGTAGTGCTGTACAGGTAGAAGCAGCCAAGCTTTTCCTTGGGGGAGAGTTCACTGTGTTTTTCTGGGTCTTTGTTGTAATAATGGGATTGCTTTTTCCAGCCATCCTGGAGATTATGGAATTGTCAGGAAAGAAAATTCCCGTCCTTATCCCTGCACTGATGGTACTCCTGGGAGGATTGATCTTCCGCTTTATCATGGTAGAAGCAGGTCAGATCACACGTTATTTGTATTAACCTTCATAATTAAGATGTAATGAAAGAAAATAAATTTCAGGATCGCTCAAAGGTTTACCTGAATCCATATGCTGCAGGACTTTGGCTGGGACTGGTTTTGCTCGCGTCCTTTTATATTACAGGCCGCGGACTTGGGGCTTCCGGGTCTATTAAAACGGCTGTCGCAAGCACTGTGAATACCATTGCCCCAAGTCATGCCCAGAACTCACATTACCTGAAACAGTTTATTACTGCGAATGAGAATCCGATGAACAACTGGCTTAGTTTTGAGGTGATTGGCGTGCTGGCAGGTGCTCTGATCTCTGGTGCTATTGCCGGGCGACTTAAGCTAAAGGTCGAGCATTCACCAAATATCACATCACAACGCAGGTTGGTTTTTGCTACCCTCGGTGGACTGGCATTCGGTATTGGTTCTCAATTTGGCAGAGGCTGCACGAGTGGAGCTGCCTTGAGCGGCATGGCATCCATGGCTCTTGGTGGGTTTATCGCCATGCTAAGCATCTTTGGCTCAGCTTATGCCTTTGCTTATTTATTTAGAAAAAACTGGATTTAAATTTTAATCATGGGACCATTAATTACACAAGGAATTATCGATCCGGCCTGGAATAACGTGATCGCTGTATTGATAGGAATCGGCTTTGGATTCGTGCTCGAATCCGCCGGGTTTTCTTCTTCACGTAAACTTGCCGGGGTCTTTTACGGCTATGATTTCGTCGTTTTGAAGGTATTCTTCACAGCTGCCATAACAGCTAGTGTTGGCATGCTTTACTTCAGCTATCTCGGATGGATAGATCTTTCAATGATATTCGTCAATCCTACCGTGGTGAAATCCGGCATCGTTGGCGGACTGATCATGGGGTTGGGATTTATCATGGGTGGATTTTGTCCGGGAACAAGCATTTGTGCTGCCGCAATTGGAAAGATTGATGCCATGTTTTTTACAGGAGGTATGTTTGTTGGAATTTTTATTTTCTCAGAAGCTTATCCTCTGTACGAGAATTTTTACAATGCCACCAACCTGGGGCCGATGAAAGTAAATGAGGTTTTGGGACTGTCGCCGGGAATTTTCATTTTTGTGCTGAGTGTTGTGGCTGTGGCAGCCTTCTATGTTACTTCGCTGATCGAAAAACGGATTGATAAAGTGGACTACTAATCATTACATTATGAACAAAGGATTCTATTATCTGGCCCCTGCCATGCTGATTCTTGCATTGGGCCTCGTCATTCTGCCAGGAAGGAAGAATATTACAGAAGTGAAGCCCCATCAACTACTGCTGGAGATCAACGACCAGACACGTTTTCTCTCGACTGATGAAGTTGCTAAGATAATCATCGACAAAGACCCGTTTTATCTACTAGTCGATGTTCGGAAACCAGAAGAATCTAGTGCATTCACACTCGAAAAGGCTGTAAATATGCCTATTTCAGACATCCTGAGGAAGAAAAATCTGGAAGAGCTGGAAAAGGGAAATCGCCATGTCGTATTTTTCTGCAATGGAGACATTTTATCCGAACAAGCCTGGTTACTGTTACATCGTAAAGGGTTGAAAAATGTTTTTGTAATGAAAGGTGGAGTCAACCGCTGGTTTACTACGATTATTACCCCGGTAAAGCCAACAGCAACTGCTTCTGATGCTGAATTCAGGCAATATCGCACGAGGATGGCTGCCTCGCTGTATTTTACCGGAGGTGGATTGATTCCAGTAAATACGACCGAAGCAAGCTCAAAAGAAAATGTAAATCTTAAGACATCATCTAAAATGAAAAGAGCTGAAGGCGGATGTTGATATTTAATGCTTTAAATGACAGATTATGAACAAAAAGATCGTTTATACTTTAATTTTTGCTGCTATTTTTTTTCTGGGAATCATGTATGTCGCCCGTGAAAAGGAACCAGAATATGCGCTCAATCTTGAGGAAAGCCTGCAAGACATCACAAAACCTACCAATGTAGTAGCACTTGCTGAGCTTGACAAAATCAAAGCAAACAAAGGCAACAAGCCTTTCGTTTTTGTTGACATCCGATCCCCCTATGATTTTGTAAAAGGACATATGGATCAAGCACTGAACATCCCTTTTAACAATATGTTTTCTGAAGAAAATCGTAAGATCTTTAATCAGCTTAAAGCAGAAAATGTAGATGTGATCCTATACGGGAACGACCAGAGTCAGGCAAATGCTCCCTGTATGTTGCTTCGCCAGCTTGGCTATTTGAATGTCAGCTTGCTTGCTGGTGGATATAGCGGGTATATTGCCCCGGCCGACTCTCTTGGGAAAAAGCCAAATTCTTATGATGAGCAAGCCATGTTCAATTATGCGATAGAGATGAAAAAGAAGGCTCCACTAACTTCTTCAACTGCAATCCAGGTAGAACCAGCTAAAGTTAAAGTTGCTCCTGTGGTTCAGAAGAAAAAGGGTGCAGAAGGGGGATGCTAATAAAAAATAAATCCCAGCGCCGCATTCAGAATCCCGAAAATAATGCAGCTTAAAATCAATCCAACGATTGGGAATAATAAAGTGATTCCGAGCAGGGCTCCTATAGCCATTCCTATCATTAGAGCCAGGTAAAGGGAATTGATCAGATTGCCTTCTTCTTCTTTTATAGTGGCATTGATCGCTGTCAATTGCAAGCCAGTTAGGATACCTCCCGCCAACAACAGGGTTATAAATACGGCAGTAATCAATATTGTTGACGTGCTGATTTCCCGAATGCCCAAAAGGAAGAAAAGAATCAATATACAGTAACTGCCGATCATCACCTGTATAGCAGGCAAAGATGGTGCATTCTCCTCTTTTTCCATTTTCTGCTGAATCCTTATCCCAATCCCACTTCCAGCCAGGATCATGCTGATTAAAATCCCCATCATTAGGTAAAGATTTCCAAATATGGCCTGATACGACATCAGCAAAAGTATCGTCATAGACAATACTGTCAATCCTGTTAAAAATACAGATATCCTTTTCGCTTTCCCTTTGAATAAATAAAAGGCAAGCAGCAGGATGATGACAACACTTAATCCAATGCTCAGGCCATCCGTCGAGGGCATGCTGAGGCTGATCAAGCTGAAAAAGGCGCCGGGGTGATAATCACGATTGAGTTTTATCTCAGTGGAAAGACCTTTCATCGTTGTTTCAGTGCGGTTTCTTAAAAGAGTATCGTTGGGATTTGTATTTAGATGTTTTGTTACGATCCCTTTATCCATTGCCTTTCCGGCAAGCTTGATGCTCAGTTGATTGATAGAGGCTACAAAGTGACTTTGAGCGCCGGGAATTAATATTGCATGACGGAAAGTTTTCTTCATCGTATAAAAAATCACAGAATTCATCTCATTCGATTGGGAAGAATTCTTGTCAAGATTCGCATAAACGATGCCATTTTCATTCAATCGTTTGTTCAGCGACTTAAAAAATTCCAGGGTATAATATCGGTTGAGCTGCAAGGTTGTCGGGTCGGGCAAAAGCAGCATGATGACATCATATTTTGTGGTGGTATTCAGAAGATAAGTTGCAGGATCTTCTTCTATATAGTTGATCGCACCGCTGGTATTCAGCGCATTGTGCGTTTTTATTAAGGGGATCATGGCAGGATCAGCCTCCAACACATCGATATGTTTGAGCTTGTATTTCTGCATTTCAGCTAAATAACGTGTGTCGCTGCCAGAAATCAACAAAACAGACTGAGGCTTAAACAGTTGAAGCAAGGTAAAATGAACGCTTTCTTCAATGCTTTGATCTTCCCGGGTCGGGAAATATGAAGTCGTGCCGGTGTAATAATTCGTTTTTCCGTTTTGAACGCCAACAGTCAATTGTCCGAAAGCACTTTCTTGCTGTTTGATGATGGCAGTACCTTCAGTCATATGTTGGGAGGTCAATAACGCTTGGAAATTGAAGGCAATCAATAAGATTAAAATGAACACATTTAGGAGAAAGGCGATAATATTCAAAAGGATTCTCTTTGACCGGTAAACCATGGTCCAACCAAAAGCCAGGTTGAGCAGGCTGATGATTAGGATGATCTGAACGTTTTTAAGCGGCAGAAAACCGAGGGCAAAATATATCAATGCCCCAATTAATGCGCCAAAACCTACCCAACTTAATGCTGGAAGTAAATCGTTTTTACCGGAGCTTTCTCCAAGTGAAACAGAAAAATGACGGAACAGCACTCCGATCAAGCCAGATAAGGGTGCGAATACCAACAGCGAAAATCCACTGATGCCCCAAAAACAAGCAGTATGGCTGTTTTGGAAAAGTAAGGGACTCCCAAAATGAAGCAAAAGTAATGACAGCACGGGACTCAAAGTCAGGAATAGGAAGCCGACTGCCATTGGGTCATTTTTAATAAATCGCGTAAATGGGAAGCTCCCGATCCAGTACCCTGCTGCCAGCAATAAAAACCAGGAAAAGAGCAAGCTGCCAAGGATGAATTCATTTCCCCCAAAAATATTCAGAAATTCCCGGCTTAACCCAAACAATCCCGTGATCATGGAAATTCCCAGGTAAACCAGGGCCTGGCTGGTTTTCTGCTTGGGAATTAAATCAGAAAATCCTGACAAAATCTCAGAGAAATTGGATTTCTTGTTTTCAGATTTGATGATGTTTTTCATGATTTTGTGTATTAAGGCCTTTTGTAGAATAGCGTTTTTCTTAGAATTGGAGCGGTTTTCAGATACTTTGTGACAAAAGCACTTTCCTCTTCAAATCGCTTTATAGAATCGATTACTGCACTTTTTACTGTGTTGATATTGGCAATTAAAGTTTCGTCATTGCTCTGTAGTGCTGATAAAATGGCTTGTGACTTTTTCAATGTAATGCCTACAGTATCAATCATTAGCCTGATTTGAGAATCAGTTAACTTTGGTTTGAACTGTTTGTTCTTAAAATTGACATACTTATTAAAAAGGCCAATCCCTGAATTGAACAACAGCACAGCATCATTATATTGATTGATAACAGTATTCTGATTAAAGACGCTGATTTCAGTACGAAGATAGCCTGCTTCAATACCGGTCATTTCATTTGTTAGTCCATTTTGTTCTATCCTACTGAGCTTGGCGATGGTCTGAGCGATTGCTGGAAGGGCAGAATAGGCTGTAAGCGTATCGGTGAAATTGAATAGCGAAGTGTTTGGGTCATGTTCCAGTTTCCCATTGTCAAATGCACTTGGACGAATTGGATGTTCTGAAAACTGCCATAGCGGGTCAAAAGGCATGTGGGTTAACAACATTTTCTCGGGAGTGAGCTTGAAATAGTCGAGGTTGAAATATGAATAAAACTGTCCGTCTTTCACATATCCTGCTCCCCAGCAAGGATCAAATAAAAACCATTTTCCTTCAATCCTGGCTGAATTCCATGCATGGGAGAGTTTTACAATTTGACCATTTTGCCGGGTGTAACCAGAGATGGTCCATGCCTGGATATTCATATTCTTACAGGTTTCAGTAAAAACCATTGCATAACCCTGGCAAACAGCTTTGCGGCTTTTTAAGGTTTTTTTTACTGCCTCATCCGTTGTCTTATAATACTGGGTGTTGTACATTCCTGCAATATCATAGCTAATATTCCTGCTTAGCCAGACATAAACAGCCGTCACCTTATCGGTTTCTCCGCTGAAATTGTCATTAATCCAGGAAGCAAGCAATAGGGTGGATTCAGTTTTTTCCTGTGGTATTTCTTTTAACCTGAGGTCAATGGCGGTGATTTCCTGCGCATATGCACTCACGAAAATTACAGGGAAAAATAAACAGAAAAGAACCTTTGATCTACTAATGGCAGTATTCAGTTTTTTAAAGCAAAATACATGCATTTCGACGTATTTTATTGCAGAAAAAGTTTTTGCATAGATTTCTCACCAGGGCTTATTACCATCAGGTAATATACTCCTTTTGGATATTTTCCAAGATCAAGAGTGATCACGGATTTGCCCGGATTTCCTGAGATCTCTTTATGTAGGATTTTTTGCCCAAGCGGGGTCAGTACATCAAGTTGAAGCGTTTGATGATTGTCAAGAATCTCCAAGAAGAAACGATCGGCAGAAGGATTCGGGTAGATCCGGTAATTGTTATTGTTGGTTATTTCATTAATTCCAACGGCATCATCGACCAGGAAGTCATCGATAAAGATATTGTTACTCGTGGTACTTACCGACTCAAATGCAATTTTAACGTTCTTTTTACCGGCATAGGCAGATAGGTTAACGTTGTCGCAGTCAGCCCCAAAGGTCCCGCCACACCAGTCGTTTGCGACAAGAGGCACGAAATTGGTAATTAGAAGTGGATGGGTTGAAAACTTCCCGCTTCCATCCTCAAATCCTGTATACACTTTGGTCCAGCTAAGCCCGCAATTATCGGAAGCATAAACAAATAATGTGTCGGAATAAGCTGCATCATATTGTGCATAAGCGTGCCTGAAATGTAACATTGCATTGCTGTAATTGCTTAGGTTCAATGCAGGACTGATTAGCCGGTCTTTAAATCCAAAAGAATTTGTTGAGAAAATGGGAGCTTCAGCGGAGCGAGTACTGTTCGCCAGGCCTCCGGTTACAGCATTCACCCAACTCCAGTCACCGTCAGGGTTCTCAATGGTCCAGCCTTTCCCTTTGATGTCAGGATAATCGAAGCCGTCAGCAAAAGGTGCATTGAGCCCTCCGATAACGATGTAGTTAGTTTTGCTTAAAGAAACACTCCCGTTAATATTGGTTACATTCAAAGAAATGCTGTAATAGCCATCCTGGTTAAATTGAATTTCAGGATTTTGTGAGTTTGCTGAAGTGCCATTCACGAATGTTGCCGTAGCGGGTAGTACAGACCACTCCCATCCAATAGGGCAGTAGGCACTTGCATCAAAGAAATGAATCACTTGAGTTCCGGAACAAAGGATAGAGTCGCTGCTGTTGAAATTGGCCAGAGGCAGCAGAGAATTGCTGATCGTAATATAAACAGGTATGTTTAAGGTGTCACTCCCCAAGCTGTTCGCAACAATAAGCTGAACGTTGTAATTTCCGGCAGCGGCGTAAGTAATGGCGCTTGGATTGGGTAAAGTGGAGCTTGAAGGATTCCCTCCTGGGAATGACCAATGCCAGGAGGTTGGATTCCCGTTGGTTTGATCAAAGAAGTTAATCGCACAACCAATAGGCATGGTGGTATGATCGGCGGAGAAACCAGCTACCGGCGTAGTTTTGTAAAGAGATGATTCCCATAAGCCACGGCCGTAGGTTGCTGCATGAATGCGACTGTTGTCAGGGTTAACAGTATCATAAAAGATCTCTAGTTCAGTAACTCTGCCATTGGCAGGAAGTCCGTTGGTAAAAGGAATCCAGTCGGTCATCATGTCATCCTTGTAAAAAACCCCGATGTCGGTTCCTAGGTAAAGCCCGCTATGATTACTTTTTGAACAAATGATGGTGTTAAGGCTCACATTGGGGAGTGTACCACTGATGTCAGTCCATGAATTTCCACGATCCGTTGAAAAATAGATTTTGTGGTTGCTGGTACAGTACACATTGTCAATGTTTTGCGGATCTGTACTGATGTCGGTTGGGGTTGAAGCATTGGGCAATTGGGCCGAAAGATCTACCCAGCTTGGCGTTATGGCATGAGCATTGTCGGTGCGATAAAATAGGTGAGAATCTTTTACGAGATATAGTATCTGCGGATCAACAGTGGATTGTTTTAAGGCCACGCAATCTCCTGAACTCAGGTTTGTAGTGACTTTTGTCCATGTAATCCCTGCAATGCTTCCATTTTTTATATTATTGCTTCTCCATACATTCTTCAAACCCAGGAACATCGTGTTTGGAGCAGAATTGTCGATCAGAAAAGGGCTGACCCATGCCCCGGCTTCATTAATGCCATTGGTACCGTTACCACCGATGGTGCCGTTGTTATTGTTGTTATAAATCCTGCTTACATCACCATAATAAACAGTCGCATAACGGTACTTTGGATTTACAGGATCGATAGCACATTCCATTCCATCCCCGCCATTTACGTGTGTCCAGGTTGTGTCATTCAATAGATTACTGCCATTATCCTGGTAACCATTCATGACCATCCTGCTCACAGTCTTGCTCTGCCCGATTTTATATATCTGTGAAATGGCCAATCCCTGGCTTATAAAATTCCAGTTTGAGCCATTATCCGCAGTATACCAGCAGCCACCATCACAGCCTGTATAAAGATTGCTATTAAGCGGATTTCTTTCGAAAACATGAATGTCAGCATGAACATAATCAACACTGCAACTTCCTGTCCAATGGGCAACGATGGTCCAGGTTTGCCCCCCGTTGGAAGAACTCCAGATGTTTACCCCACCCACAAAAATTTTATTGACATCAACAGGATCAACATTGATGCATAAGTCATACCATCCCTGTCCTCCAGTGCCACCGGTACATCCTGTTGCAAGGATATTCGGACTGTTCGACATTTGAGTAAAGGTATTTCCGCCATCAGTTGAGCGATACAAAGCTTTGAAAGACTCAGCGTTTGATACCAGGTAATATACATAGGAAGGATTGGCTGGGCTAACGCCAATGACACCTCTTGCACCACTGGTATTTCCATAGTTTAATTGTGTCCATGTATTGGCTCCATCAGAGGTTTTATACAATTTTTGATTTTGGCTGGCATATAAAGTAAGTGTATCACCAGGTTTGAAAACGAGGTCTTTCCAGTTACCTCCACCTGAGACAAGAGTCCAGTTCAATCCTGCATCAATCGACCTGAAGATACCCCCAGATGTTGCGGCATATAAGGTGTTGTTGTTTAAAGGATTGATGAGCAATTTGCCTACAGTTGCATTACCCATTCCTGTGTTAGAGGAAGCCCAATTGAGTCCGCCATCAATGCTTTTCATGACACCAATGCCAGGGGCATCTGAGGCATCTCTGTCGCCAGTGCCAATATAAAGAACGTCTGGGTTGACGAAATCAACTGCAATAGAAGATACGCCGAGCGTTGGTAATCCATCAGTGTTGCTGTACCAATATTGTCCACCGTTGGTTGATTGCCACAACCCACCAGAAGCTGCTCCAACCCATAAAATATTCGGATCGGTTGGATGGAATCCAATGGCATTAACTCTGCCCAGGCCAACACCACTGACGGGTATTTTTTTTGGACCCAGCTCTATCCAGTTTCCAGCTTTAATATTCTTGTGACCCTGGCGGACAAAATAATCCTGATATGCATTTATATCGATAGCCGGATCCGGACGGTCACCTGTTGGGCTGACTCTTTTGGACATCATGTATTCCCAACGTTTAAAGGGCTTCCAACCACAGCCTTTTGTGATTTCTCTGTCTTTCCAATAAACCTCAAATGCATGTTGAACTTTAAAAAAATTCACATTCTGGTCCTGCATCATGTCAATCCAATAAGGATAGTTAGCAGTATCTCCGGGCGGCGACAAAACTTGTTGTGCATGAGTGGGAGAGATGAAGAAAACAATAAAAAGGAATAGGATTCCTGATTTTATCAATGATTTTGAGAATGGAGTGTTCATGGATGTTGTTTTTTTTGAATACTAAGCCCGGTTACAAATTGCAGTAAAAGGACAGTATTTGCATTTCTCTAAGACAATGGTTTGTGTAAAGGGTTTAGAAATATCTCTAATTTCAGCAACAATTAATTCAAGGTATTGTTGGAATTCCGAAATAAAGCTCGATAAGTCAGTATCTTTCGCAGGTAAATCTGCATAAATAACCCCCTTGTTCAACTTACGCAAAGGTACGATGCCCGGCTCAATTTTAAAACCCTCCAGTTCATCTTCTTTTTGCGTTAATAAAAGATAAAAAAGTAACTGAAAAAGCTTGTCAGCCCCTTTCTTTGAAGCGAGTTCTTCAAAATTACTGAACTTAAGTCCAGCGGCTTCCACATTCCCGGTTTTATAATCCAGTATTTCAATCCGGTTTCCACTTTTGTCAATCCTGTCGATGATCCCAACGTAGGTGATCCCATTTCGTTCAATTTTATATTTCTGCTCCAGTGACAGGATAATACGAGCTTCAGATTGTTCATCCTTTTCCATTCGCTTTTCTTCCAGGCTCACGAGTTTTTTTATCAGGCTGATCCCGGTTTGAACAAGCAGGTGGTTCTTCCCATGGCTGAGGTCTCCTTCAGGTAAAATGTCTTTAAAGCACTGAATGGCAGTGGTTTCAATTTTTGATTTAATGTCTTTAAAAGATTCTTTTCCAAGAGGCCTTTTGATCCATGGTAAATACAATTCATATAAGGCCTTATGAATCGCATTCCCAAAGGTTCCGGCTTCCATGGTCTCTTCAACTTCTTCGCTTTCACGAAGTTTCTCGACGCTCTCAAAATAAAAACGGAGCTGGCAGCTCAGGTAAATGTTTAAACGTGAGGCGCTTAGTCCCGTTTCTGTAATTATTGTATTGAGTTTTTGAAGGATGTCCGGAGTCTTCTCAATGATTATTTCCCTGGATTGTGACTCTGTCGAAGGAAATAAATGAAGCACTCTTTCTCTGATGACAACAGCCGGGTTTTTCTTTGGCATCTCGTGAATGAGCTGACCGATAAACCTGCTTTTATCGCCACCGCCGACTTTTCCTGGCTCTGTGTTATAAAGTATATAAACCGTTTTGGCATGTTGCAGCAGATGGTAGAAGTGATACGCATAAACGCTCTGGTTGTCCCGATATGTTGGGAGTCCATACTCTTTGCGAATGTCGAAAGGAATAAAGGAATTATGGGTTTTCCCTGAAGGCATGATGTCTTCATTGACATTTAAGATAATAAGCTGTTCAAAATCCAGGTTACGGGTTTCGAGCATTCCCATAAATTGAACTCCTTTTAATGGTTCTCCGTAAAATGGAAGTTTGGTCACCGACACCACTTGCCTGTAAAGCGCTTTCAGACCGATAAGATCAATTACGGGATTATATTTTAAGGACAGATCAAGAAGATTCTTAAACAGAATCGTGAAATGGTAAAGGTATTCCTTGTTGAGGTCATCAGTTTCAGTAAGTGCATCTTTCATTAGTTCAATGAGATACAACGAACCTTTGACCAAGTTGAATGGCTGATAAGGATCAAGTTCGAATATATGTCCCAATTGGTTAATTTTAGAACCCAAATCTTGAAACAACAACTCCCGGATGTCATTGGCGCTGTAAAATGAGCGGTTTGAAACCTGAATCTTACGTGCTGCTGCACCACTTGCCGGTGAAAAGGAAATTATTCCCGGGTGAACCAGGAAATTGACCAGGTCACTGTGATAAAATCTTAGCTTTTCCGGGTTAAATACTTCGTTTTCCTTTTGTTTTGCAGAAAAAATTATGGCAGTGCGATAAAGCTGGAACAGAGACTCAAACAACGCATGAAGAGGTGACAATCGCAGCGGCATTCCCATGGTTACATTAAATTCCCCAAGATTATCTGGGAGTGAATGGATCATAGGGATAAGGAGGCTTTCATCACCCATGACAACAGCGGTTTTTTCGTGGGTTTCGGGATGGATTCCTGCAAGGATCTGGCCGGCTACTTTTGCTTGTGTGATAAGCTGCGGTACTCCGATTATTTCAATTTCTTTGGGTTCTGTGAGCAAACGATCCGACAGCCATTGAAGTTTTTCAGGTGGCGTTGTGGCAAGATGTTCTCTAAGGAAATTTCCTGCTTCCTGGGTCTCATCGTCGAAATAGTATTTATCAATATCATAAAATACTCTGGCCTTCCCTGCCATTGTAAGGGCCTGGATGACAATTTTTTCTGCAGAGTTTAACGCATTAAATCCGACAAACCAGACTTTTTCCCAGGCGAGTTCCCTGATGATACTATCAGTGTTTTCTGCTGCAGTCCTGTAGGCAAGCCCCTGGCTCAGTTTCTGCTGTGCAAGTTGGCTTTCGCTTAAAAGTTTGTAATATTCTCCAAAGGAACGGAAGAAATCAAGGTAATTACTTTCGAATGGAGTTAGAAATGGCTGTCCCGGGTTCCACAATTGAATTGCCTTGGCTTCATCGATATTTTGGTAAAGGCCAGACGCATTTACCAGGCTTAGATCGATGTCGTTGAAATCTTTTAAAGCCGTTTCGGCCCAGTCAGCGAAATCCTGAAAGGGCTGGGCTTTTTCTTTCTTGATTTGTGTGTGTATATGGTAGAATTCAAACAGAAGAAATTCATGTTCAGCTTTCTGGCGATCCAGTACTTTGTAAATAAAATCCTCAATCGAAAACGTATCAGGCAGCCAAACCGCTTGTTCAAGGAGATTAGCCAGGTGTTTCTTAAAGTAAAGCCCGGCTCGCCGATTCGGAAAAACCAGCGCGATTTTCCCTGGCTGAACCGGATATTCCCGATGCAGCGTTTCAGCAATCCTTCCAAGGAAACTGTCCATGTTTAATGAGCTAAGAAATATGAAGAGGCCAACTCAATGTTTTTTTCGCTACCCAGGTCGAACCAGTAATCCTCGTCATGCGGATAGGCTCGGATCTGATGTTCGGGTGCAAGTTTTAATAACAGATCGGTTAAGGAGAACTTTCCTGTTTCTTTTATACATCCAAATATTTCCGGCGAGAAAATAGAAATTCCGCTGAATGCCAAAGGTTTCAATTCGCTTGCAGCATTGGGTTCCTGGCCTTTGTATTGTCCGGTAAGCTGGTTTTCCCATGCTCTCAGCCTGAAATCATCGTCAAAGAGTAAGTACCTGGAGGTGTTTCTGTTTCTTACTGCCAGGGTGGCCATCGCATGGCTGAGCCTATGGGCTTGTTCTAAGTTTTTCAAATCAATATTGCACAGGATATCAACATTGTAGACAACAAAGACATCATGTTCCAAAAACTGCTTTGCGTTGAGGATTCCGCCTCCTGAATCGAGTAATTCCGCGCTTTCATCACTAAGATGTACCTGGATACCAAAATTATTATTGCCTTTTAGGAAGTCTTTGATTTGATCCGGGAAATGATGAATGTTGATGACGACTTCCTGAATTCCGGATTGGATCAACTTCTCCATGACCCATGCAAGCATTGGCTTTCCTGATACTTCCACCAAAGCTTTGGGTATGTGGTCGGTGCGTGGCTGTAGCCTGGTTCCCAGTCCGGCTGCCAGTATCATTGCTTTCATCCAGGATCAGCTTTGGTTGGAGGACAGAAGTTCACGATGTTTTAGAATGACTTCTAAACCGGAACGCTGGGAAACAGACCGGGCAAGTTTCTCCGCCAGATAAACGGATCGATGCTGGCCGCCGGTACATCCAAAATTGATGACGAGATCGCTGAAGCCACGGCTTTGATAGTTTTCAATGCTTTGAATGACAATCGAATAGATGTGGTTGAAAAATATACTGACCTCTTCAGCCTCTTCAAGAAAATTAATCACTTCCGGATCTTTTCCTGTCTGTGTTTGATATTGAGGATAACGACCGGGATTTGGAAGCGCCCGGCAGTCGAAAACAAAACCACCGCCATGTCCTCCTGTGTCAGCAGGTATTCCATTCTTATAAGCAAAACTTTTGATGTGGACTTTTAAAGCTTGTCTACTCAGGTTGCGTAAAAATGAGGATGCAAGGATTCCTTTGAGGACATGATTAAGTTCCGGAATGTGAATGGGGAGTGGCTCATTCTGAAGTAAAAACTCCAGGTTGCGTAAAGCATAAGGAATGCTTTGCAAGAAATGTTCTTTGCGCTCATAAAAACCACGAAAACCATAAGCTCCCATTGCCTGAAGTATTCTGACATAAACAAAAGGATAAAAGAATTTCTGAAATTCGAGGGCAGCATTCGGAGCTTTCTTGGCAAGCGCTACCTTATATTGTTCCAGCAATTCTTGTCTGAAATCAGTGCTGAGGTCAGCTTTGCCATCAAAAAGGAGGGATGCCAGGTCATATTGCAAAGCCCCTTTTCTGCCTCCCTGGAAATCAATAAAAACGGGTTCTCCTCTGTAAATCATGATGTTTCTGGACTGAAAGTCGCGGAAGAGAAAGTAATCGGGGCCAGCACTTAAAAGAAAATCAATGAGTGTCTTGAAGTCTTCTTCCAGTTTTTGCTCATCAAAGGAAATACCGGCCAACTTGACGAAATAATACTTGAAATAGTTTAAATCCCACCACATCGATTGCTCGTCAAAAGACGATCGCGGATAGCAAATGGAATAATCGAGTCCGCTAGCCCCATCAATCTGAATCGCGGGCAACAAATTCACGACCTTCCGATAAAGATCTTTCGTTTCACCTGACAAATCCTGTCTGTCCTGCCTGTCCTTGCTAATTAACGAGTATAATGTTACATCCCCCAAATCACTAACCAGGTAAATGTCCTTTGCGAGCTCTTTGGCCAGGACGACAGGCACAGGAAGCCCCTGTGATGCCAAATGGCTTGCAAGATAAACAAAGGCATCATTTTCACGCCGATCCGGATTGTAAACGCCAAGAGCAACCTGAGAAGCTCCATGGATTCTGAAATACAGTCTGTTGGATCCTGAGGCTGCCAGTGGCACGAAAGCGCTGACTTCTTCGCCAGACCAGGACTGAAAAAGCTTTACCAGGTTTGATTTAACTATTGTTTGCAAGGGCTAAGGTTTGTTCTACAAAGAAAATGAAAATCCTCGTTTTATTCTAGATTTTGTATCTTTGTCTCAAAGATTTTTGAATTACTAATCATACTAAAAGCAATGCAAACTAAATCTCCAACCGACATTTTAAAAATGGCTATTTTGCTCGAGAAAAGAGGAAAGGCTTTTTACACTCAAGTTGCTCAACAGACTCAGGACGAGGAAGTTCGTACATTATTTACCTTCATGGCCGAAGAAGAACAAATGCATGTTGAATTTCTGGCAAGGCAATTTTCGTTTTACGAGAAAAACAAGTCTTTTGACACCAATGAAATGGTGGAAACTCCCGGTGATGATGGCATTATCGACAAGATACTCAATGAGGGTCTTAAAACAAGTATTTCCGCCGCAGGCTACGAAGCCGCTGCCATTTCTGCTGCCATCGATTTTGAAAACCGTGCCATCGATGCTTATGCATCCCGTGCTGCTGAAGCAACAGATCCAAATGAAAAAGAAATGTTTACCTGGCTCGCTGATTGGGAACGGGGTCATCATCACGTACTTTATAAAATGGATGAAGAGTTAAAAGAGAGAATCTGGAATGATAACAATTTTTGGCCTTTCTAAGCCATTAGAAATCCCAGGAGTCTGATATTTAGATAGATGACTATAAGAGCGACCATTATCAACGTGATAGTGGTCGTTTTTTTATTCACATATTTCCCCATTACTTTTTGCGAAGAAGTAAGATACACCTGGGTGATGATGGTTATTGGCAATTGGATACTGAGGAGCATCTGGGAATAAATCAAACCCATAAATGGATTTGAAATCAGCTGAATCAGGATCAGGGCAGGGACCAAAGAGAGTAAAACGCCCAATCGTGAGTGGTTATCTTTTATGTCAAAAGGTTCCCCGATAAACCCGGCGAAAATACTTCCACCGGCAAAACCAGATGTGACGCTGGAGGCAATTCCTGCAAAAAGAAGTGCCAAGCCGAATACCAGTACTGCCGAGTTTCCCAGTAAAGGCTGCAGCAATTTTCCAGCCTGCTGAATCTCTGAGACAACTTCAGTGTGATAGAAAAAGGTAGCTGCGGCAAGCAAGATCATCGCACTGTTTATCGCCCATCCGACAATCATCGAAAACAAAGTATCAAAAAGCTCATAATCAAGTTGCTTCTGAATAACCTTCTCGTTTTCCAGGTTCCATTGCCTGCTTTGAATGATTTCAGAATGTAAAAAAAGGTTGTGAGGCATGACAACAGCACCTAATACGCTCATGACGATCAACATGGAGCCTCCGGGGATCACAGGCACAACCCAGCTTCTTGCCGCCTCAGCCCAATGAATATTTACCAGGGATAATTCATAAATAAAGGAGATCCCGATAAGACTGACAAAGGCAATGATCCACTTTTCCAGTTTCTGATAGGAATTTGAAAACAATAAAATGCAAATTGTGATGACTACAAGCATTGCTCCAATCTTCACCGGAATTTGAAACAGCATGTTTAATGCAATGGCCCCGCCTAAGATTTCTGCCAAAGATGTCGACACCGATGCCATCATCGCTGTACTTAATATACTTCTCGATAGCCATTTCGGTGTGTAAAGTGTCGTGGCCTCTGCCAGGCATAATCCTGTTGCAATCCCAAGATGGGCAACGTTATGCTGTAAGATGATCAGCATCACTGTTGAAAGCGTGACCATCCAGAGTAAAGTGTAGCCAAAGGAAGAGCCTGCTGCCAGGTTAGAAGCCCAGTTTCCCGGATCAATGAACCCAACAGTTACCAAGAGTCCGGGGCCAATATATTTCAGAATATCCAATCCCCCAAAACCAGGTTTGTGGTCCCTGCGCCTGAGATCTTTCAGTAACTTCCCTAAAAGCATAATTCAATTCTATTTCATCACAAGTTTAGGTAATTTTTTCGGAATTGCCCTGCTATTTAGACAGGGACTAAAATAATTATTACATTCGTGTTGAATGAAAGATAATTTATAACTTTGCACTGTTAATCAAATAACAATGGGGCTTAAGGTCTCATTTAATTGCATTACTGTTTTAATAACCTAAATACCATGAACTTAGAGAAATTTATGCTTGAGTTGGAGAAGAAACACCCGGGTGAGGTGGAGTATCTTCAGGCAGTAAGAGAGGTCCTTGAATCTATTGAAGAGATTTACAATGACAGCCCACAGTTTGAATCCGCAAAAATACTGGAAAGACTTGTTGAGCCAGACCGTGTTTTGATGTTTAAAGTTCCATGGCAGGATGATAACGGTACCGTTCATGTTAATCTTGGATACCGTGTTCAATTTAATAATGTTATCGGGCCTTACAAAGGCGGATTGCGGTTTCACCCTTCAGTGAACCTGAGTATATTGAAATTTCTTGGTTTTGAGCAGATCTTTAAAAACAGCCTGACCACACTGCCAATGGGTGGTGCTAAAGGTGGATCTGATTTTGACCCTAAAGGCAAATCGAACAATGAGATCATGCGTTTCTGCCAGGCATTTATGCTTGAATTGTGGAAATTGATCGGACCTGAGACCGATGTCCCTGCCGGTGACATCGGCGTTGGCGGCCGTGAAATTGGTTTCCTTTACGGGATGTATAAAAAATTAGCCCGCGAGAATACGGGCGTCCTCACTGGAAAAGGTCTCAACTGGGGTGGTAGTCTTATCCGCCCTGAAGCCACCGGTTTTGGCGCTGTATATTTTGCCAATGAAATGTTAAAAGCCAAAGGTGATTCTTTCAAAGGAAAAGTCATTGCTGTTTCTGGTTTTGGCAATGTTGCCTGGGGTGCTATTATTAAAGCTACTGAATTGGGTGCAAAAGTTGTTACGATTTCAGGTCCGGATGGTTATATCTACGATCCGGATGGCATCAGTGGAGAAAAGATCGATTACTTACTCGAACTTCGTGCCTCGAATCAGGATATCGTGAAACCATATTCATATGAGTTCCCTTCAGCACAATTCTTCCAGGGAAAACGTCCATGGGAAGTAAAATGTGACATTGCCTTGCCTTGTGCCACACAAAATGAACTCGGGAAAGACGATGCCATGACCCTTTTGAAAAATGGAGTTTTCTGTGTTGCTGAAGGCGCCAACATGCCAAGTACGCCTGAGGCTATTGCCGTTTTCCATGAAAGCAAGCTTATGTTTGCACCTGGGAAAGCTGTCAATGCCGGCGGTGTTGCTACCAGTGGTTTGGAGATGTCACAGAACTCTATGAAATTGTCATGGCCCAGTACCGAAGTTGATCACAGGTTACAACAAATTATGGTTAGTATCCACGAGGCATGTGTTAAACACGGCACTGAACCAGATGGTTATGTCAATTATGTTAAAGGTGCCAATGTTGCCGGTTTCCTGAAAGTAGCCAATGCCATGCTTGAGCAGGGTATTATTTAATTTGTCAATATGAAAGAATTTAATAGCTTTAATGATATTCTTGATTTTGCAATTAATGCAGAACAAGATGCCGTTGATTTTTACAATATGCTGGCCACAAATTCAAAGAATCCTGAGATGATTAGCATATTTGAGCAGTTTGCCCGTGAGGAAATGGGACATAAAGCAAGAATCACGAGGATTCGCGAAGAGGGAAGCTTTATGGCTATTGGCGATAAAGTTCCGGATATGAAGATTGCGGATTATCTTGTTAAGGTTCAGCCTACTCCGGATATGAGTTATTCGGATGCCCTTGTTCTGGCAATGAATCGTGAAAAGGCTGCTTTTAAGCTGTATACCAGGCTAGCGGAAAGAGCACCGGGTCCTGAATTGAAGAACCTTTTTTCACATCTGGCCCAGGAAGAATCTAAACACAAACTAAGGTTTGAAATGGAATATGACGAGTTTGTCCTGAGGGAAAACTAAAAAAAAGCCGGTTGTAAACCGGCTTTTTTTTATCTCATGATGGTAACAGTTCCATCAACATGGTAAGCAATATCTCTCTTTTTGTACCTAAAGACAAAATAATAAACACCATCAGGTAAACCGGCTCCGTCCCATCCATTTTGATACGGAGCTTGGTCATAAACTTTTTTCCCCCAACGGTTATATACCAAAAGTTCGTTTTGAGGTAACATGATTTCGCTCAATGGTTGTGGTTCCTGGGTAGAGTCTGCCACATTCATAATGACGAAGAAGTCATTCTTGCCATCACCATTGGGCGTGATAATATTGGGGATCTGAGGGCTAAAGTTTGTCTCTTTGATAACCTTCATCATATGTGTGATCGTATCAAAGCACCCGAAGTCGGTTAGAACCTTCAGATAAACAGGGAAATAACCAGGTTCAAGATAGGTGAAGACCGGGTTCATATCAGTTGATGTGGTGTTGCTGGCGTCTCCAAAATTCCATTCATAATGGGTTGCCGTAGCAGAGCTCTGATTGACGAAAGTCACATGGGCTTTTTCAAGAACAAGGCTATCCATGGGGTCAATTTTGAAATCAGCTACGGGCATTGGATGCACAGTAACAAGGTCCGTGGCAAAATAGGAATCATTACAGCCTTCGGTAGTGGTTGCCAGGAGATTAATTGAATATCTTGGCATTAAAGGGTTGTAATGGAAAACGTGGGTTGGGTTTGCCAGCGTACTGGTGGTCCCATCCCCGAAATCCCAAAGGAAGCCTGAACTCGCGGGAAGTGTATTGTTTTTAAATTCAACTGTAAGCGAATCACAACCCTCAAATGGCTGAGGCATATAACTCACCAGAGGTTTTATGTTGTAAGTGACTTTGACAGAATCAGTCGCAATTGAACAGCGCGTACTGTCTTTGACCTGAACATAATACATGGTGGTATGTTTGGGCGAAGCCATGGGATTAGAAATCGTGGAATTATTGAGTGTGGCGATAGGTGACCATTGAATATTATACGGCGGTGCTCCACCGCTGGTGGACACTTCAAGTTGTTTTTGTCCTTCACAAATTGCCGTATCGCTATTGGTATTAACAGCAATATGAAAATAATCTGCTATTGGGATAGATACAAGGGTGTCAACGGTATCGCAGATGGTCTTTCTGATCTTAATGACAACAAATTCAGTCCCTTCCGTAATGCCATCATAAATAGGGTCAATGACAATGTCTCCCTGGATATGATAAGGCCTGATAAGTACTTTTGGAGGGAAAGGAATAAATCCACCGGGAGCACTACTGTAAATATTATAGTCAACACCATAAGTGGCTGTTCCGCCAATGCTGCTGAGTGTTATCCAGGTTGAATCTATTCTGGCAAAAGGAAGTGTAAACTTCATAATCGCTTTGCGGCATCCTTCAATAGCCATAGGGGCAACAAGATTCGGATTGGATGCGCTGACATAAGTAGTACTGATTCCAACAGCGGTACTGGAGAAACTGCCGGCTTCCAGGAATACGCCTGAATCCAGGATGCCGTCAGAGGCATCAGAAATGGCTAACTTAATGTGATAGGGAACGCAGGGTGTTACAGCCGCCCATGCCGTCAAAACGGTAGTAAATCCGTCATATTGGACGGTGGTGCCACCGGTATTGTCAACAAAATACTGACAGTTGGTACAAGGTCCGCTGGAAGCCGTATTGCATCCTGAATTACCATTATTGATCGAAGCAATAGCAACGGGTATCGCGGTAAAAGGAACAAGTGCGATGTTCATGGAGTTGTTGGAATAGGGACCGGTTATTCCAGGGCCACTGATGAAAAATCCAAACACATCATTAAAAGTGATGGGGTCCTGCACATATTCATTATATTCTTCTGAGCCAAATACATAGTGAAATTTTACGGTATCTGATTCCGGGATAAAGTCGAATTCAATAATAGAGGCATCATATGTTGTTTTGCCGCAAGCTAATGACAGATCAGCATCTCCGGCGTGACCATTGTTAACCCCAACACCACAGGTCGTATTCGTATTGGGACCAATGGAATTGGTGATTTGTCCTGATGTCATAATAACACCATAGTTCATTCCAATGTTGGAACTGCCTCCAAAGGTTCCTGCACTTCCCGCGGCGCCGTTAAAGACTACGTTAGAAGAGGTAATCCCGGTTCCAATTAATACATCCTGTACCCATTGTTGCGGCGTCATTGCAGTGCTGACTATTAACTGGGCCTGAACTGACATAAGGCCAGCAAAAAATGCGATTAGCGCAAAAAGGAATTTTATCCTTGTCCGTCTCATGTGGAAAGGTTTTTTTAAGTGATTGATATTGAGCACTTTATTGTCTGTGATTATAAAATATTTTAACAAAGATAAACAAGTTTTGTGATGTTACAAGTTTTGGTTTTATGATTTAAGACATGAAAAAGAGTTTAGGGTTGCCTCGCTTGCCATAAGATTTGAATAATACTAACAAGGCTCCTACAATATTGTTGAATTCAGTACTTTTGCCCTACTTTGATTTTTCTGATGCAATTCGTAAATCCATTTTTTCTATTCGGTCTTTTGGCAGTTGGGATTCCCATACTGGTACACCTGTTTAATTTTCGGAGATTCCGAAGGGTATATTTTACCAATGTCCGCTTTCTGGAAGAGCTTAAACTACAAACTCAGAAGCAATCACGTATAAAACATTTACTCGTCTTATTAATGAGAATCCTGGCAACTATTTGCCTGGTTCTCGCTTTTGCCCAGCCTTACATCCCTGTTTCCCGTAAGGCGGTTAATGATGACATCAGGAACCAGGTAAGCATTTATGTTGATAACTCTTTTAGCATGGAAGCGCGTTCGCCTCACGGAAGTCTGTTGGATGATGCGAAACGCCAGGCTGCAGAAATAGCGATGGCATATAAGCCGGGTGATCTTTTTCAGCTAGTCACCAGCAGTTTCGAAGGCCGTCACCAGCGGTTTGTCAGTAGGGAGGAATTTCTTGAACTATTGCAGGAAGTAAAAATAGCCTCGGTTTCCAGGGACATATCCTCGGTTACCTCCAGGCAAAAAGACATGCTGTCCACCTTAGGGAAATCAAATAAAATAGCCTACATTATCTCTGATTTTCAGTATTCAGTCTCAGATCTATCATCCTTAAAGCCAGATAGTTCAGTGCAACATTTTCTCATTCCGGTAAAAGGCAATCAAAGCGGAAATGTCTATGTCGATTCCTGCTGGCTTGAATCTCCTGTTATTCAGTTAAACCAACAAGTGAGGATGCTTGCCAGGGTAAAAAACAGCTCATCATCCGATTATGAGAAAATTCCGGTTAAGCTCTTTATCAATGGGACACAAAGAGCCGTGGCCAGCCTGAATTGTAAAGCCATGGAGACCGCTGTGATTTCACTGTCCTATACCAACAACACCATTGGAATTCAAAATGGATATCTTGAAATCGTTGATTATCCGACAGTATGGGATGACAGGCTGTATTTCTCCTACCCTGTATTCGACAAAATACCAGTGCTTTCTATTAATGATAAAAATGACAGTCCATTTCTGAATGGCCTTTTCGGCAGGGATTCCACGTTTTCCTATCAATCGGGTTCACTAAGAACCCTGGATTATTCTTCTCTGAAAAATTACACCCTGATCATACTGAATGAAGTAGAGAATATCCCATCCGGGCTGAATGCAGAAGTAAAGAACTTTTTTGACCAGGGAGGAAGTCTGGTGGTAATTCCTCCTGCCACATTAGATATGGCGGTTTATTCGTCGTTTTTATCCTTGTTTGGTCCCTTATCAGTGGGGAAAATCGATACAGTGAACACGAGCATCAGTGAAATTAATATTACGAATCCACTGTATCGCGGTGTATTTGAAAAAGTGCCTGAGAATATTAACCTGCCCCTTGTATTGGCACATTACCCTATTAATTCTGCAGCCAAAGCTTCTACAGAGGTTTTGTTAAAGCTGCAGAATGGCGACCCTTTTCTTACGAGTCTGGAAGCCAGCAGAGGCCATCTTTATATTTTATCATCACCCTTAAAACCGGAATTCGGGAATTTTGCGCGTCATGCTATTTTTGTCCCGACTTTTTTCCAGATGGCGATGTTAAGTCAGTCGGCCGGAAAACTGTTCTATACCATTGGTGCAAACGAAGCCATTGAATACCGTGGCAAAGAAAGTTCCGGGGAGAATGTATATAAAATAAAGAATTTACAGGCTAATGTTGAGTTTATTCCTGAATATCGCAGTCTTGCGGGCGCTCTTGCATTCTTCCCGCATGATCAGTTAAAGGAAGCCGGAAATTATTCATTATTAGAAGGGAATACCGTATTAAAGGGCTTGTCATTCAATTATGACCGAAAAGAAAGCGATATGCATTGCCGTGACGCTGCTGAGTTGAATAAAATGATCAATGATAATAAACTAAAAGATTATACTGTTCTTGATACAGGTATTAAGCCTTTATCTCAAACAATCAGTGAGTTGAGCCGGGGAATCCGGTTCTGGAAGTTATTTGCTTTTTTAACTTTATTTTTCCTTTTTGCCGAAGTAGGCTTACTTCGATTCTGGAAATAACGTGAGTCGTGATGGACGAAGAGATTATCGATATGGAAGATGACAAAAGAGAGGATCTGGCAGAAGACGCTGGCGGGGAATTCCAGGCTTTGTCGGAGATTCAGAAGACCATTCATCTTAGCGGGATGTTTGAAAACTGGTTTTTGGATTATGCGTCCTATGTAATTCTGGAACGGGCTGTTCCTGATATCACTGATGGCCTGAAGCCAGTACAACGAAGGTTGCTGCATGCAATGAAAGAGCTTGATGACGGGCGATTCAATAAAGTTGCCAACATCATCGGGCATACCATGAAGTATCATCCCCACGGGGATGCCTCCATCGGGGATGCCCTGGTTCAGATGGGGCAAAAGGATATCCTGATCGATACCCAGGGAAACTGGGGGAACATTCTTACCGGTGATGGCGCCGCCGCCCCGAGGTATATCGAGGCCCGCCTTTCCAAATTTGCACTGGATGTGGTTTTTAACCCCAAAACCACCACCTGGAAACTTTCATATGATGGTCGTAACAAGGAACCCCTCACTCTACCCGTGAAATTCCCACTCCTTCTGGCTCAGGGAGCAGAAGGAATTGCAGTGGGCCTGGCCTCCAAGATTCTACCTCATAATTTCAATGAACTCATCGATGCCTGTATCGATTATTTTAATGGGATTGAAACCCCTGTTTATCCTGATTTCCCAACCGGCGGACTCGCTGATTTTTCAAAATATAACAATGGCTTGCGTGGTGGCAGGGTTCGGGTCAGGGCCAAAATCAGCCTCCTGGATAAAAAGACACTGGTAATCACAGAACTCCCCTTCGGTACAAACACATCTTCCCTGATTGAATCGATTCTTGCTGCCAATGAAAAGGGCAAGATTAAAATTCGAAAGATTGACGACAATACTGCGGAAAATGTAGAAGTCCTGGTGCACCTGATTCCCGGCGTCTCTCCTGACACTACCATGGATGCCCTGTATGCCTTTACTGATTGTGAGGTAAGCATTTCTCCGAATTCATGCGTGATTGAAGAAGGACGACCCTGGTTTGCAGGCGTAAGTGAGATCCTGGCTCGTTCATCAAGAAATATCATTGACCTGCTTAAGCTTGAATTGGAAATTCGCAAAGCAGAACTTCTTGAAAACTGGCATTTTAGTTCACTGGAGAAGATCTTTATTGAAAAGAAGATCTATCGCGACATTGAAGAAAGTGAGACCTGGGAAGCCGTCCTTGAAGCCATCGACCTGGGTTTGGAACCTTATAAGAATATTTTTAAAAGGGAAATTACCAGGGATGACATCATTCGCCTGACAGAGATCAAAATTAAAAGGATCTCAAAATTCGATAGTTTCAAGGCAGATGAACAGATTAAAAACCTGGAAAAAGATATCGAGGGTGTTGATTTTCACCTGGCACATTTGACGCAATATGCCATTGATTATATGTTGCGTATCAAAGAGAAATACGGGAAAAAGCACGAGCGCCGTACCGAGATCCGGAATTTTGAATCGATAGAAGCTACTGCCGTCGCTGCTGCCAACCAGAAACTTTATGTAAACCGTGCCGAAGGTTTTATCGGTACTGGTTTGAAAAAAGATGAGTTTGTTAATGATTGTTCCGACATTGATGATGTCATTATTTTCAGGGAAGACGGGACCTTTTTTATCACGAAAGTAGGAGAGAAGGTCTATGTGGGTAATAATGTAATTCACCTTGCCGTCTTCAAGAAAAATGATGAACGAACGATTTACAATGCTGTATACCAGGATGGTAAAAAGGGTTTTATCATGGTCAAGCGTTTCGCGGTTTTGGGTGTCACTCGCGACAAAGAATACAATCTGACTAAAGGAAGTGCAGATTCTAAGGTCTTGTACTTTACTGCGAATCCCAATGGGGAAGCCGAGGTCATCCAGGTTCATCACAGGCCTAAGCCCAAACTTAAGAAGCTCAATTTTGAATTTGATATGAGCCAGTTGGCCATAAAAAACAGGAGCTCGATGGGGAATATTCTTACCCGGAACCCAATACGTAAGATCCTGAAAAAGGAAGAAGGGATTTCCACACTCAGGGCACGACAGATCTGGTGGGATGATGTTGTCCGCCGTCTGAATGCAGAGGGCAGGGGCGTTTTGCTCGGGGCTTTTGAAGGAGAAGATAAAATCCTGACCATTTACCAAAGCGGTACTTACAGAATTACCAACTTTGACCTGGCGAATCATTTCGAGGAAGATCTTATCCTGATCCGGAAATTCAAAGCAGGAAAAACCCTTACCATTGTATACCACGATCCTCAACAAAACTGGTATTATGTTAAGCGATTCCCACTTGAAGCTACAGACAAAAAGGTGGACTTCGTGGGAGATGAGGAAGGAAATAAACTGGTGATGATCTGGCCAGAGCCCAATGCAATATTAAAATATTCGTATTGCCGGAAAAACAGGCCGGAAGAGGTTGTGGAAACAGAAATAGACCTCACGGAGTTTGTTGGCATCAAAGGTGTAAAAGCGAAAGGTAAAAGGGTTGCCGATCATGAGATTTTCGACCTGGCAGGGAGATTTAAGGAGTTAGCACCGGAAGAAATGGAAGGGAGTGATGGGGTGGTGGGTGAAGAGGTGATGGGTGATGGGGTGATGGGTGAAGAGGTGATGGGTGATGGGGTGATGGGTGAAGAGGTGATGGGTGATGGGGTGATGGGTGATGAGGCTGGGAAGACCGAAGAAACCAAGGACAAGGAAGCTGCGCCTAAAGAGCCTAAATGGAAAGATACCAGCGGGGGAGATGGATTGCAGTTTACCCTCGAATTTTAAATGCTGAGAATTTTAACAATCTATGGAAGACAATAAAGTACTTAAAGTTAGTAATGACGTTCATTGGATCGGTGCTTTGGATCCGGGCCTGGTGACATTTGATGTCGTCATGGAGACGAAATATGGCACTACTTATAATGCTTACTATATCAACGCGGATAAAAAAACAGTTGTTGATACGGTAAAGGAAAGATTTTGGCCGGTTTTTTATGAGAAGCTGAAAACATTTACAGATCTTGCAGCTATTGAATATATCATTGTGAACCATACAGAGCCAGATCATTCAGGCTCATTAGTGCCTCTGATGGAGCATGCTCCTAATGCCACCGTCGTGGGAAGCGGCAATGCCATTCGTTATTTATCCGACTTGATTGGCAGGGAGTTCCCGCACAAAATCGTGAAAGACGGTGATACCCTCGACCTGGGAAATAAAACGCTTCGTTTTATTGGCGCACCCAACCTTCACTGGCCTGATACCATGTATACCTACCTGGATGAAGACAAAGTATTGTTTACTTGTGATTCCTTTGGCTGTCATTATTGTCATGCCGAGATGTATGACGACCTGGTTGGCAGTTTTGACGAAGCATTTAATTTTTATTATAAAGTGATACTTGAGCCATACAGCAAGTTTATGTTGAAGGCAATTGAAAAGATCAAAATGCTTGATATCAATGTGTTGTGTCCAGGGCATGGGCCGATTTTGCGTTCGGACTGGCAAAAATATGTAGCGATTAGCAAGCATTTTGCTGAAGAAGCCATGCAATTTCCGCATCCCAATCGGGTGATAATTGCGTATGTTTCAGCCTATCAGAATACGCGCAAGATGGCCCAAAAGATTGCTGAAGGGATTCGGATGGCTGATGCCTCGCTGGAAGTGGACCTTTGTGACATGGAAGCCTTACCCTTGGGTGAGCTTGAAAGACGGGTTATTGAAGCGAATGCAGTCATTGTAGGTTCGCCGATCATCAATCAGAACATTCTTTTACATGTTTACCAGTTGTTTGCCATCATGAACCCAATCCGTGACCGCGGAAAACTTGCCGGTGCATTTGGATCTTATGGCTGGAGTGGTGATTTCATGAAAAATATTCAAATCAACCTGGAAAATCTGAAACTTGAGTTTTTTGGAGAAGGTGTTTTTGTGAGATTCACACCTCATGAAGCTGATTTCGAACGTTGCCTGAACTATGGTCGTGATTTTGGCCAGAAGTTGATCGAAGGGGTGAATAAAGCCTGTCACTAGGCTTTTAGCTTATGTTGTGAGCGCTATTTTCCGCATATCCCGATTCTTTGTGCTAATTCTATTAGGGCTGAGCCTTACTTCCTGCTTGCCTGGAACAAAGTGGGCCAGACGTTTCGTTCGATTGAAAGATAAAGGAGCCGTCATGCTCATCAATCCGGAGTTCATATACCTGAACAATCTGAACAATGCTGAGATTAAAAATCTGAATAAATTTCCGGAGGAATACCGCGATTCCGTGCTTTTTGAAAATAGCTTGTATCTGCGATTTATCAATGATTCTGTTTTCCGTTCAAAATATTATCAATCAATGTATACGAGTCTTGAATTGGCAGGTTTCAGGATGTATGATGACTCAAATTGGACAGAATTTCTGAAGCTGGATAAAGCCATGATGCTCTCCATTGCACAATTGCAAATGGAGGAATATACCTATCCGTTCTATCAAAAGGGTACCTTCCAGGATACTGTTGTTTATTCTAAAAGTATTGACATCAATGGGATTTCCTTGAATTCATGGTTTGAAATTACACCAGTTAACAGTTCCGTTCCACCTTTGGTTCTTTACAATTCAACAATACTGGAAGATAAGATCGACGGCAGGTTTTATTGGAATCCTTTCACGGATGATTATCCTTATTATTATACTCGTTATGATTTCGATCTGTCAGATGTCGATAAACTAGCCGAAACAGCAGGCAAAGAAAATGCCGCGTTACTGTTTGATTTCCTGATGAATAAATATGTCGATTCACATCGTAAAAAGGAACTTCCTGACGAATATTATCTTCATTATGACCGGCAAAAGAAGAGATTTGTCTTTGCCGGCCAATCCAGGCTAAGCAATCTTGATCCGTGAAATTACACCGTCAATTATTGGTTTGCAAAAAACTGTGTTGACATAACACGTGATTATCAGCTTTGCTATCAGGCTTTAAAGAATGAGTATGCTGACTAGGCTTTTCTTGCAAAAACTTTCATCGCGGCTTCAGCAATGCTTTCAGCATTCAACCCATACTTTTCCAGCAATTGTTCAGGCTTGCCGCTTTCTCCAAAACGGTCATCTACTGCGATCATTTCTATTGGAATGGGTTTGTGCATGGCACAAAGCTGTGCGATGGCATCTCCCAGGCCACCATTGCGCTGATGTTCTTCAGCAGAGACTGCACAGCCTGTTTTCGCAACAGAATCCAGGATTGCTTGCACATCGATTGGTTTGATTGTATGAATGTTGATGATTTCCGCTTGAATGCCTTTTTCGTTTAAGATCTTGTGAGCTTCCAAGGCTTGCCAGACCATATGGCCAGTGGCAAAGATACTTACGTCGGCTCCAGGAACCAGCATTTGGGCTTTTCCTATCGTAAATTCCTGGTTTTCTTCAGTAAAGTTGGCAACTTTGGGACGGCCAAATCTAAGGTAGACAGGGCCAACATGATTCAAAAGAGCCAGGGTTGCTGCTTTTGTTTGGTTGAAGTCACAGGGAACTATGACCGTCATTCCTGGAAGGGCACGCATCAGGGCAATGTCTTCCAGGATCTGGTGTGTGGCACCATCTTCACCTAAAGTTAAACCTGCATGAGAAGCACATATTTTTACGTTTTTCTCGGAATAAGCTACCATTTGCCGGATCTGATCATAAACCCGCCCAGTCGAAAAATTGGCAAAAGTCCCGGTAAAAGGAATCTTACCCCCGATCGTAAGTCCGGCAGCAATGCTGATCATATTCGCTTCCGCAATGCCAACCTGGAAAAACCGCTCCGGGAAAGCCTTGGCAAATGCGTCCATTTTTAAAGATTCGGTAAGGTCAGCACAAAGTGCCACTACTTGTGAATTTTGTTGTCCAAGTTCAAAAAGGCCTTCTCCGAAACCTGAACGTGTATCTTTAATTTCTTTACTGATAAAGGAATGCATGCCGGATTATATTTTGTTAATTTTCAAATAGTCTGATGTTGATGGATTGTCCTGACTCAACATTAAAAGTTTTTTCAATGGTATAAAGTGATTTGTCAGCGAAGCGGGAGCGGAAGATCGCCCGATACCTCCCGGGTTGAAGGATCAGCGTTTCCTGGTTGTTTTGATTGTCTTTAAAATTATAAATCAGGTTAAGCCTGTTGTCTTGCTGTACATACAGACTTCCAAATCCATTGCCTGGTTTCTGGATCACTGCAATTCCCGGATTTGGAATTTCTACCGTGGTCGTGTGGCTTTGTTGTATGTCTACGTCACTTATATAAACCCTTGGAAGACAGAGTACTTCCAGGTCATATGAGCCAGTCAGGTATTTTTCAGTGCTGTTGAAGGATTGTACATTTAGCGTCGTCATGTCTTTGGCTTTCCTAACGATACATTGCAGGTTGCGAATACTGGCATGATTTCCGTCAATCTTAAGGTTCAGGCTTCCCTGGGGTGTCTCGACAGGGATAATGGTATGTTTGCCCGGTGTAAGTTGGATTTTCTTTTTTTCGACCGCAGGAATCGTGTGGATGACAAGATCATAGGTCACTAAGGGATCGATCACAAGGGTATCTGGCACACCGCGGCTGTTCAGTGTATGCACAAAATTGTATTCTACTTTTCCGGAGATGTCATCATAAAAAGTCATGTTGACGTTAGTTTCAGTTGGATTTCCAGCCTGGTCGAGGAGGTTGACCTGGGCAGTGGTGGAATTCAGCGCCTGGGAAATGACGACATCAAGGGCTCTGCTAAAAGATTGCTCATTCGTCGCTTCAAAATAGGTGCCGACGCAATCGAAGCCATTCTTGAAGTCGCGCCCGATCCCGATAATAAATGGTTTTAAGACAATCCCTTTCTTTTGAAGGTCTCTTGAAACCGCGCAGGGATCGCCACCGCACTCTTCCAATCCATCTGTAATCAGTACAATGATGTTTCTGCAGTTTTCACAAGGGGTGAAATCTTCAGCTGATTTCTCGAGGGAGGCCGCAATAGGTGTTGTGCCCCTGGGGACTATCCCTTTCAGTACTTTTTTTATTTTGTTGATGTTGTTGGGTGCGAATGGGACTTCAAGTTTGGTATCGTCACAATCCTGAGGGGGGAAGTTTTTCTGATGACCATAAACCCTTAGTGCAATCTCCAGGTGGTCGACACCGGCGAGTGAATCCAATAAGTTTGAAAGTAGCTTTTGGGCGATGTTAATCTTCATGTCGCTTTGCCAGCGCCCATACATACTTTGAGAAGCGTCGAAAAGGAACAGCAAGCGGGTGGTTGGTTTTGGCTTTTCTTTGAAAACCGGTTTCTGGGCCAGGAGGCTGCCAGGTACAAACGCTAACAGGAACAGGCCCAACAAGAAAGCTCGTTTCAAAAACGTTTGGTATCTATTGGACATCCTGAAGGCCATCATAGCTGATTAATAATCTCCGAGTGTTTCCTTTAACTGAGCCAGGGCAAGTTGGGTTTGTTCCGGATTTGGGGCAACACCATGCCATTTGTGGGTTCCCATCATGAAGTCAACACCTTGTCCCATTTCAGTATGCATCAGGATCATCACAGGTTTCTCCCTGCCACAGTGTTTTTTCGCTTCTCTGAGCGTTGACGTGACCTCTCCCATTACGTTTCCTTGCATGTGAATGACGTGCCAGCCAAAAGCTTCCCACTTTGCCTGCAGGTCACCCAATGGCATTACAGAATCGGTAGGGCCATCGATTTGTTTGTTGTTATTGTCGATGATGGCAATCACGTTATCGACTTTCTTCCCTGCAGCATACATTGCGGCTTCCCAAACCTGGCCTTCTTCGATTTCACCGTCACCCATTAAAACATAAATCAGCTTCTCGTCATGGTTCAATTTTTTAGCTTGTGCAGCGCCAATTCCACCTGAAAGGCCCATGCCTAAGGATCCGGAGGCCATGCGAATACCCGGAAGTCCTTCTGCAACGGCAGGATGTCCCTGGAGACGGGTGCCTAATTTGCGGAATGTCCCAAGTTCTGAAACAGGAAAGTACCCGCTGCGAGCCAGGGCGCTATACCATACGGCAGAAAGATGACCATTGGAGAGGAAGAAAAGATCCTGCCCTACGCCGTCCATCGTGAAATTCTTTGGGTCGTGATCCAGAATGTCAAAATACAGAGCTGTAAATAAATCAGCACATCCCAGGGAACCTCCCGGATGTCCGGAAGAAACTGCAGAGATCATACGAATCAGGTCACGCCTAATCTGGGAGGCGATTTCTTCAAGTTTTGCCATTGGGGATCTAATTGGAATCAACAAAAATAGAGGGTTTTAAGCCCTCTATCTCTATGTTGTTAATATTTATGTAAAAGTCTCTATAAGCTAAAATCTCTGTTTATACTGATGCTATAGGCATATTTGGTGTTTAGCTGTTTCCCGTTCAAATTGCGCATCACAGGCATGTCGAACATTGCTGTGACGTTATAATGGCCGAAGGAATGACTGAGCTGAGGAGAGATAATAAAGACATTTCCCCCGGTACTTGGGAACTTTGTTTCCCCATTAAAGTCAACTTTCCTGTTTTCATTTCTGAATTGCAACAATCCAACCCATCCTTTACCCAATCCTTTGCTGAAGAAGAGCGAAGAATACCAGGCATTTCCAAATTTATATTTGTCGAGGTTACGGCCGTTAATTTCATAACGGTTTGTCCAGATCAACTTAAACTGCAAGGAAGGGAAGGCCTTGGCAATAAACAGCTGTCCAACAAAACCAAAGGCCCCGGTCGAAGGTTGGATGTCTTCAGGCAAGGGGCCCAATTCATTGGATATGGGTTGTTGAGTAAAAGGGAATTTGGCCCCGGCACCGAGGCTTAGTTCGAGCCCGTTACTGCTATGAATCAGGCAGTATTTCATGCTCAAAGTGCCGTTGTACATCCCACTGGTGCTTTGTTTTGATTTCAGGATAGTATCGTTTTTTGTTTTGTTGATGAAATATCCCAATTCCGTTTCTACAGTCAGACGTTTGGTGATTCCATAAGCAAAAATGGCCCCTGCGAAATTAAAGTTGGCAGTACCGATCTGGTCCTCGTCGGGGGAAGGTTTGGTTCCGGTATAATAAGTGTCGGAAAAACTATGACGATAAAAAGTAACTACCCTCAAGTTGTGTTTCATAACAATACCAGCTGCAGCTGTGCCCGCCACCGGGTTTCCGGGTGAACAACACTGGGCGTAAGCCTCAGCATTCAAAAATAAAATAATAAGTGCTGAAATAAGTCCTGATAAATAACGCATCTGCCTGGTACCCAATTATTGTTTGACGATACGAAGCGTTCCAACAGCAGTCCCCTGCTTCATGATTTTTAAAGCATAGACTCCCTTTTGGAGGCCTGAGGTGTTGAAAGTATATTTGTCGGTATTCACTTTTGATTCACTCATGACCAGCTTGCCAAGCATATCGTAAATTTGTAAATCAGCCGAAAAAGCTTTGTCAAAGTGAACATTGACCTGATTGCCAAATAAGGTAGGGTATACATGGATCCCGTTTTCAGCCATGATTTCATTAATTCCTGACCAAAGTGCAAGGCCAGCAGTAATCGCTGCAGTGATGGCAGGTTTATCGGTTGATGAATATCCTAATGATTTATATAATACTGTATGTTCAGGTCCACCTACAACAACAATAGTAGGCATTCCCATGCCGCCATAATAGTTGGTCTGAGCGCCACCACCACTAAAAACAGGGTGTGTATAACCATAAGTGTTTTTCCATGTCGTCATAGTCTGACAGCTATAGGTGTCGTCATAGCCAAAACTGAAAAGCTCGACCCGTCCTGGATTCGAGACATCAAAGGGCGGAAGCAGTGTCTTGATGCCATTCGTGGCAACCACACATGAGGAACAATTCATTTCCACAAAATCAATCACAGCGACTTTCCCATTATCCAGGTCAGAAAACAGGTTGTGGTTGGTGCCAGAGCAGTCTGCCTGGTTGAAGTCCATGGCAACGGTTTGGCTGAGGCCATTGCCGCGTATAAGAAACAAACAGACAAGCAGTATTATGGGTAATAATTTCCTGGTCATGGTTTTGTTTTTAAAGAATGAAATTACGAATTGACAAATTTAGTTTATTAAATACTTCAATACCTGAAACCGATGTTAAATTTTGTAAGAAAAGATCTTTTCAATCACTTCAAGTCCGGCCCTTTGGCCGCAATCCTCATAAAGACAACCTTCTCCTGTTTTTAGTAATCTGAGTTTGATCTCAGAATCTATACTTTCTTTGATCAGGTTCTTCATCAGGCCAAGTTTTGGAGCAAACAATGTGCCAGAAGTTTTGCTTTTAATTTCAATAGAGAATACAATATTTTTTTTGCTCAGTTCAATCTGAATCGTATCAGGACTCATCCGCTGAAATTTCTGAATTTTGGAATGATTATATATGGCAAAAAACTCCGTCTTCCCTGCAAAATGAAGGAACCCCAAAAAACCAATAAAGAACGTTCCTTTCCAGGGGATTTTTGCCACTGATAGCATGAAAGAATTTCCGGGATCACCAAAGTTATTACATTGAGCCCAGAGGTAAGATTCAGGAAATGAGGTCCCCCAGTCTTTTTCTATATAGCCTTTCCCTTTAGAAAAGTCTATAACTCCTGATGGTGTTTGCAACGACCCTTCAATCTCGTGATTCATACTCACCAGTCCGTGCTTACATTCCATCGTTGGGACAAAGCTATACCAGTCCATGATGCCGGGAGACAATAAGCGGGAAGGGTAGGGTACGCGGTCCGAATAATCGAGTCTTCCCTTGTAACGGCCATCAATATTGAGATCAATAAAGTCAGGTGTAAATACTGACTTACCAATCTTTACCCAGAACTTGTCTTTTCGAAAAGAGAATTCCTCAAGGGGATACCTGATAAACTCAGATTCACCCGTGATTCCGTTTAGCACCTGGATAAAAGCAAAGCGCTCTTCCGCCAATGCGATTCCAGGGATGAAAGAATAAACTGACTTTAGATCCACGGAAACATGTTTGAAATACCAACCCTCAAAGTAATGTTTCTTTTTTAGGTTGCCCTGGAAGATTTCGGGATGATAAAGGGTATGTAGGAAAGGGATCATAAGAATCGCACTGGTTTAAAATTCTGAATTCCAAACTCGAAATTAACCAAATTACGAATCCGGAATTCATTGTTCAGAATTGCTCCTAAACTAAATTATTCAAAATCAATATTGTCCGATATGTTTTAATGGAAAATTCACCGAAATACTGTTATATATTTCGTCCCTGCGGAATTTGTTTTACCGGGTGGCAAATTTTACTACAAATATGTTGTCCGTACGGGACTGTCATAGAGGGATAAAATATTTGTAGGAATATGATGTTATGTAATTAAAGAAGTCCAGTGAGGGACGAAAAATTAAAAAATCCCAAACTCCCTTCAATCAGATTGAAGTTTGAGTTTGGGATTTGAATTTTGGGTTTCCCTCAAGGAGCATGTCTTACTTCGACTCCGCTTCAGGATGACTGCCCTTCAGCCTAACAGCCTTCAGCCCTCAGCCTATTAGCACGCCTTCCTTCGACTCCGCTCAGGATGACTGCCTTCAGCCTAAAAGCCCTCAGCCTATACTACCTCGTAAATAATCTCCTTCCCACGTTCAATCGCACGCTCATTATCCGGGATCATCCCATGATGGCGTTTGGGGAGCGATTTCTCTAAACCTTTGTGAACATATTCAGGTTGAACAATGGGCTTAATTTTCAGATAAGCACCGAGCACTACCATGTTAAAGACTTTAGAAAGCCCAACTTTGGCAGCTTCTTCAGCAGCTTCGACTTTGTAGATTTTAATGTCTTTCCGATCAGGATGATGTGTGATGCCGTTGGGATCATAAATCAGGATACCACCTGGTTTTACCATGGATTGGAATTTATCCATGGATTGCTGATTCAGGATAATGGCAGTATCGAATTTGTTGAGAATAGGGGAACTGATACGTTCGTCGCTGATGATAACCGTGACATTTGCAGTGCCACCGCGCATCTCAGGACCGTAGCTGGGCATCCAGCTCACTTCTTTGTCTTCCATGACACCGGAATAAGCAAGGATCTTACCCATTGAAAGCACACCTTGTCCACCAAAACCGGCAATGATAATTTCTTCAGTCATATTGTATGATTTATCTTATGTACCTTTTAATGAACTATTTACCAATGACATCTTTGATTTCGCCCAACTCATAGAAAGGGAACATATTCTCTTCCATCCATTTGTTGGATTGCAGCGGTGTCATCTTCCAACCTGAGTTACAATTGCTGACGATCTCAACGAATGAAGTACCTCTGTTCAGCTTCTGATTTTCAAATGCCTTACGAACAGCTTTCTTGCATTTCCTAACAGCAGCAGGAGTATGAACAGCATGGCGGGCAACATAAATTGTACCTGGTAATTGTGCTACAAGCTCGGTCATCTTCAGTGGATTTCCCATGGTAGCCACATCTCTTCCATAAGGTGAAGTCGATGATTTCATTCCGGGCAGGGTGGTGGGGGCCATCTGGCCGCCTGTCATCCCGTAAATACCATTGTTGATGAAGATCATGGTGATGTTTTCGCCACGATTACAGGCATGGATGGTTTCTGCAGTGCCGATAGCGGCAAGGTCACCGTCACCCTGGTAGGTGAAAACGAAATGATCGGGGAGGAGGCGTTTGATCGCGGTTCCTACAGCCGGGGCACGACCGTGGGCTGCCTGTTGCATGTCGAGGTCAAAGAACTGGTAGGCAAGAACTGAACAGCCTACGGGAGCAACTCCAATAGTCTTGTCCTGGATTCCCATTTCTTCGATAACTTCGGCGATGATACGGTGTGCTGTACCATGTCCGCAGCCAGGGCAATATGATAAAGTTCTGTCATTGAGGACTTTCGTCTTGCTGTAAACCAGGTTTTCCGGTTTTACGATATCTTGATTTGTTATATTGCTCATAATTATTTCCCTCCGATGATTTTTTCCTCCATGGCAAGTAATACTTCGTCAGGGGATGGGATGATCCCACCCTGGCGACCGGCATGATCGACTTTACACTTGCCTTCAACAGCAAGCCTGATGTCTTCGATCATTTGTCCGGCATTCATTTCAACGCTGAGCATTCCTTTAACCTGTCCGGCAAGATCATGCAATACCTTTGTCGGGAAAGGCCAAAGTGTGATTGGGCGCAATAGTCCTAATTTCAGTCCTTTAGCCCGTCCAAGCTGGATGGCTTTCTGACAGATACGGCTGGAAGACCCAAAAGCGACAAATATATATTCTGCGTCATCGCACTGGATCGCTTCATAGCGAACCTCATTGGCTTCGCATACTTTATATTTTTCCTGGAGTTTAATATTGATCTTCTCCATCACCACAGACTCGAGGTAAAGAGATGTAACGACACTCTTTTCTTTATTGTCTTGCTTTCCTAAAGTAGCCCATGGGTATTTCTCACGGATCTCTTCATTGGTCAGCCTGGATTGTTGCGGGTCGAGCCAGACTTTTTCCATCATCTGTCCGATAGCACCATCGCTGAGAATAAGAGCAGGGTTGCGGTATTTAAAGGCAAGCTCAAAACCCAGGTGAACGAAGTCGTGCATTTCCTGAACAGAAGAAGGAGCCAGAACGATCAGTTTGTAATCGCCATGACCGCCACCTTTGACGCTTTGGAAGTAGTCAGCTTGTGAAGGCTGAATGGTTCCGAGGCCGGGACCGCCGCGGACGACGTTGACCAGCAAACAAGGCAATTCAGCGCCAGCGCAATAAGAAATGCCTTCCTGCATGAGGCTCATTCCCGGACTGGAAGAAGAAGTCATTACCTTCTTTCCGCAGCCTGCGCCACCGTATAACATATTGATTGAGGCGACTTCGCTCTCTGCCTGGAGAACGACCATTCCTGTACGTTCGTGGGGTTTTTCAGCCATCAGGTACTCCATGATCTCAGACTGGGGTGTGATGGGATAACCAAAATAGCCATCACAGCCGGCGCGGATAGCCGCTTCAGCAATGGCTTCATTGCCTTTCATTAATCGTAGCTCTTTCATCGAAATTTCGTATTATTAGCTTATTCAGTGACTTTAACTCTATACACGGAGATCACTCCGTCAGGACAAACCACAGCACAGTTGGTACAACCGGTGCAGTCATCATTGATGGTTTCGGCGTAACGGTATCCTTTGCCGTTCACCTGCTTTGAAAGTGCGATGACTGTTTCCGGGCAAACCGGCATACAGACTTCACAACCTTTGCAGTGCTCAATATCGATCACGATAGATCCTTTAACTTTTGCCATAGGAGTGGGTAAATCAGTGTTTTAGTTTCTTGAGTAATTATGGTGCGAAGGTACCTATAATAAGCGTAAGAGCCTTGTCTTTTCATGCCAAAATACCCCCATGCTTCAAATTTAAAATGAGTTTAAATAGTATGTTTTAAAGTGCCCGACGATGTTTTCGCCTATTTTTATCCTTTTAAACCCAATTTATGAAAATCCCCTTACTCATTTCCCTGTTTTTATTTGGTTTGATGCTGCATTTGACTGCGCAAAATCTCGTTTCCACTGAACCACAACCCAGAAATGTTGTGCTGGAAGAATACACCGGTATTCATTGTCAGTATTGTCCCGAAGGCCACGTGATCTCACAATCTATTCAGGCCGCCAACCCGGGCCGTGTCGTGGTCATCAATATCCACCAGGGTTCATTTGCCACTCCCAGCGGAACTGACCCGGATTACCGGACTTCATTCGGTGATGCCCTGGCGGGTCAGACCGGATTAACCGGTTACCCTAGCGGAACAGTGAATCGTCATGTCTTTCCCGGAAATACAACTACTGCCTTGAATCGATCTGCCTGGGGTGTCGCTGCCAATACAGTCATGGGACAAATATCACCGGTAAACGTTGGAATACAATCAGAATATAACGCACCGACACGAACACTTACCATTACAGTGGAAGCATATTATACCGCATCGGCAGTAAACCCGGTCAATAAATTAAATATTGCACTGATCCAGGATTCTATTATTGGGGTCCAGCAAAATGGAAGCACCTGGACGACAAATTACAAACACATGCGTATGTTGCGGCATATGATCACAGGCCAATGGGGTGATACCATTAACAATACAAGCCAGGGGCACCTGGTGACAAAAACCTATACTTATGTGGTGCCATTGTCTTATACCAATATCCCCTGTATCGTCGAAAATTGCAAGATTGCCGCTTTTATTTCAGAAGACCAGCAGGAAATCCTCAGTGGTGATGTCGTAAAAGCTATTGGCGGGACAAACAAATATATCGGGAAGATCAGCGGTCCTGTACCTACTGTATTGCCAGGCACTACAGGTAATATCACTTCTTTTGGTTTTTCAGTGACCAGTGCGCTTGATGTTACAGAGCCCTTCCAGCTTACGTTAACTTCTACCAATTTACCTGTTGATTGGTCGGCAAATATTCTTTACAATGCTGCCCTTTGTGGAAATAGCACTATTGCGATGCTTGGTTCAGACTCCCTGACAAACGTGAGTATCGTCGTAACTCCCGGCACGATCCCAGCTGTGCCTGAGTTTGTTTTTAAGATGAAATCAGTGAATAACCCCGAAGCTCCGGAAAAACAGGTGGTCGTCAATGTGGTAGCCAACGTTACGGATCTTGTTGTCAATGGTTCCGGTGGTGCCGAGACTTTCACCTACAAGAAACATTATCTGAACGGTCTCGCTTTCGCAGGAAATACGCACACAACATACTGTTCTGCCAGCCTGCTTTCCCAGGCGATTGCTGGTAATGCACTTACGGGTGTTCATAACATCTATGCCAATATTGCCTGGACATTTCCTGCCCTCAAAGATGATGAAGCCATTGCCTTGATGGCCTTCATGGATGCCGGTGGAAACGTCATGCTCGGTGGCCAGGATGTGGGTTGGGATATCATGAGCGGTGCTGCCGGATCCAATGGCGATGCAATCACTCAGAATTTCTATACGAACTATCTGCTGGCCAATTTTGTTGATGATGGAAGTACAGCAAACAGTCAGTTTACAATCAATGCAACGGATCCTATCTTTGGTAATCTCACCACAAGCGCAGTTACTTGTCCATACGGCACCAACAACTATCCTGACCAGATCTCTCCCCGCTCCGGAGCCTTTTCTATTTTCTTTTACAACAACAATACTGCAAAAACTGCTGCAGTACGTGGCCAGACCGCCAACTTCAAATCGGTTTATTTTGGTGTTGGGATGGAGATGATTGGTGATACCAATGTCAGGAATCAAATCGTGAAAAGAGCGCATGACTGGTTTTATACCATGGTTGGCATTGATGAGCCGAATATGCTCAGCCTCGGACAGGTTTATCCCAACCCGGCCAATATATCCGCAACGATCACCTTTGCTGAAAGCCACAGCCAGCGAAGCCTCCAGGTATCGGATCTTACCGGAAGACTTGTTGCTACTGAGACAATTCCAGCCAACACAACCGAATATCTCCTGAATACCGCAAGTTTCCAGGAAGGAACGTATCTGCTGAAACTCTCAGGCGCGGGTTGTGCCAATGGTTTTCAAAAGCTGTTGATACTGCATTAATATAGCTGGAAATGTAACTAACTTAGATTCCTTAAATCAGGTTATTTCCAGGATATTATTAATCTTTTCTTTTCTGTGGAGCAATTGCTTCAGATTGCCGATCAGCCGGATAGCACGTTCTATCCGGCTGTTTTTTATATAGTTTAATCCTTTGGTATTCTGGAATGAACTTATTGGTATTTAGAATTGTTCTAAATAAAAACCTAAAACCAAATCCTTATGAAAAGAATACTATTAGTTGCCGTGATTTTATGTATGGTTGCTTTTGCCGGCCGGACTTTTGCCCAGGAAAAAGGTTACAAAGACGGAACAGTCTGGGAGATTTCTTTTATCAAAACTTCAGCCAATATGACAGATGACTATGTCAAGAGCCTGAAAGGGACCTGGAAAGCGATGCATGATGAAGCCGTCAAAGAAGGTCTGTTGGTTTCTTATAAGATTCTGGCAGGTGCAGCTGCAAACCCTGAAGATTGGGATGTGATGCTTATGACTGAATATAAGAATCTTGCCAGCATGGAGGGACAGGATGCCAAATGGGATGCTATTTCCAAAAAAGTGATTGGCGGTGAAGATGCCATGAAGAAACTTAATGAGAATCGCATGGTCATGCGTACCATTTATGGAAGCAAAATGATGCGGGAAGTTTTGTTCCCCTAAGCCCGACTAAATCCCCAAAATATCCCTGAACTGCTCTTTCCCCAGCGGAAGCTGTTTCAGATTGCCGATCAGCCGGATAGCACGTTCTATCCGGCTGTCGGTGTTTTTTAAAGAGTGGTGATGCTAATGTAGGCTTGGCCATCGCCAAGAGCCACCAGGCCACATTGGTAAGTAAGAGTTCCATTAACAGTGCAAAGCAATCGCTTGCTCATTTTTCCACCTAGGGATTCAACCACTTCCTTCGGAATGAGCAGGTATCGCATACCCGGGAGATGGTTGAGGAGATAGATATTTGTTGTAAATGTGACTGCCATGGATGTAAAGCAAAATTAATTTTTTCTGGGAATTAAAAGTTTTTGTCCGCAGATTACGCGGATTACACGGATTATAATATCTGTTAACTTTGTTGCAATAATAAAGTTTGAATGCATTAATTATTTATATATGAAAAAGTTATTTGTACTAATCTCGATTTTTGTATTCTCTTGTCATCTCCGGGCACAGGATGCAAAACTCCCTTCTTTTATCTCCGACAGCCTTGATATCTACATCAACCGGGCCCTGAAAGACTGGCGTATCCCCGGATTGTCCGTCGCCATCGTGAAAGACGGGAAAGTCGTCTGGGCCAAAGGCTATGGCGTCCGCGATATGAACAAACCCGACAAAGTCGATGAAAATACCTTGTTCCTTATCGGTTCCAACTCCAAGGCTTTCACCGCAACCGCCCTAGCCACGCTGGAAGTAGAAGGAAAATTAAAACTCGATGACAAAGTCACCAAATGGATGCCCGATTTTAAACTGAAAGACCCTTTGGCAAGCCAGGAAGTCACGGTCCGCGACCTGCTTTGTCACCGGATCGGACTGGAGACCTTCCAGGGTGATTTTGTAAACTGGACCTCAAACCTGAGCCGCAAAGACATTATCCATAACCTGGGTGTGATTCAACCTTTATATAGCTTCCGCGCAAAATGGGGATACTGCAATGCCGCTTTCCTTACCGCTGGTGAAATTATTCCCCTTCTTTCCGGGATGAGCTGGGAAAACTACGTGAGGGAGAAATTCTTCAAACCCCTCCAGATGAACCGTACCCTCGCCCTGACCAACGAATGGACCGCTGCCACCAACAAATGCAGCTCACATACCCTCTATGATGGAAAACTCATGGTCATTCCCACACCGGATATCGACAACCTCGCTCCTGCTGCCAGTATCATTTCTTCCGCAAACGACATGAGTCATTGGGTGACCATGCTTTTAAGCGATGGCAAATTCGAAGGCAAAGAAATCGTTCCTGTAGCCGCTATCAGGGCCACACGCATGCCCACCTCTATCATAGGTCGTGGACGCTTGCTATACAACCGTTGTAATTATGTACTCTATGGCCTTGGCTGGGAACTCCAGGATTATGAAGGAAGAGCCGTGGTTTCACATACCGGTGGCGTCGATGGATTTGTCACTTCAGTTACTTTAATTCCTGCAGAAAAACTGGGCATCGTCATCCTCACCAATACCGACCAGAACAGTCTCTATGATGCCATGAAGTGGGAGATCATGGATGCCTTCATGGGCCTGCCTTACCGCAACTATAGCGGCGAATACCTGAAATATTTCAACAGAAGTGCCGACAGGGATGCCACCTGGCTCAAGGGAGAAAGGGATACCATCGCAATGAAAATCGCTACAGCATTGCCTTTGGATCAATTTGCCGGCAAATTTGTCAATGAAGTCTATGGTCCAGTGGAGGTGGTTGTCAACAATGGCCAGCTCAGCGTGAAAATGAGCCGTCATCCCGGCATGACCGGCAAACTCGAAGCCCTGGGGGGCAATCGTTTTCTCTGCACCTATTCAAATCCAACTTTTGGGATCAAGGATGTCTACTTTACGCTCGACGGAAAATCAGTGAAGAGCTTGACGCTGTCTTGTGCGGATTTTGTGGACTTTCAATCGTATACATTCGCAAAGGATAAATGATAATATATAAAGGATTATCAGTCCCGATTGCAATCAATTGTTCATCCTTCATATTTCATCCTTCATCCTTACAAGGGGAAGTGTTCGTGAAATTTCTTCAACCGAAACTCCAGATCAGGGAACTGTTCTCTTTTTACAAGAGAAACACAAGCCCTCAAGCCTTCTGTCCGCTCGCTGCCAGTGATCGCCAGTGAGATGGCACTGATGCCATAATAGAGGAATTGCTCGATCAGTTTTTCACCGGTAAATCCGGGGTAGGAGATGGTGAAATAAAATCCATCGGCAATCGGGACACCATCATCTTCATCATAGACGATTTTAAACCCATTCTCCAGGAAGAGTTTTTTCATGATGTGTGCTTTCTCTCCATATTCCTTCACGTCGTGAACAAAGTTGAATGTGCCGTCATTCACAGCTTTCAGGATAGCAGCTACCCCATATTGAGCGGTGTGTGCGGTTCCTGAACTTAAGGCATAAATGGTGCCATAGATCATGGCGCGACCATATTGGTTGGAGTTGTAATTTCTGAGCAGAGAATCAGAAGTCGTATTGAAAAGCTGTTCACTCATGATCATCAGTCCGAGTCGTTGCCCTGCATAGCTGAAAGCTTTGGAGGTGGAGATGAACAGGATATATTTATCAGTATAATGTGCTACACTTGGCTGGTATGGTCCGGTGCCGGGATGGAAATAGTCTTTCCGGAAATCCATCGCAAAATATGCCAGGTCTTCCATTACAACCACATTGTATTTATTGGCGAGTTCTCCGATGGTTTTTAATTCCTTTTCCGTGAAACAAATCCAGGAAGGATTATTTGGGTTTGAATAGAAAATCGAAGAGATATTTCCCTTTTCCAGGAATGACTCAAGCTTTGGTCCCAGTTTGTCGCCACGAAAATCATAAACGTCGAAGCTTTCAAAAGGAATACCCAGGACTTTATGCTGTAGGTAGTGAACAGGGAAGCCAGGATTGATAAATAAAGTGGTGTCTTTGCCTTCATAAAGTCTGCTCGTGGTAAGGAATGCCGCGAAACTACCCTGCATACTGCCCACGGTAGGAAGGCATTGCTCGGGTTGGGTATCGAGGCCGAGAAAGAGTTTTCCAAAACGGGCGATCTCTGCTTTGATTGTTGGGATGCCATCAATATCAGGGTAGATAGCTGCTACGCCCCGACGGTGTGCCTCAATCTCTGCTTCAACGCCTATGGCAGCAGGCGGAAGGCCAGGGACACCCATTTCCATGCGGATATATTTGATGCCGCTGGCTTTTTCGATGTTGTCAATGAGTCTTTTTATTTCACGGATGCTGGCCTTGCCAACATTGGGCAGTTTGCTTTCAACTATTTTTTCGTTGACGAGGTCAAAGGGAATCGGGGTGTCTTTCATGGGCTTTCGCAAAGGAGTTGATTACAAGTAAATTGTAATGGCTTATCTATTAATAATTTCGTTATCAAAATTATGAAAACTTCCTTTATATAGAGAAACTTACATTGGAAAAACTCAGCTGCTTACGTGATTTATTAAGGTTCTAAATAACGCCCTGCTTCTTGTGATTAAATAAATATTGATCCTTCCAGATAGGTAAGCGCCCTCCCGGCAATATGCACCCTGTCCCCGGCCATTTTGCATCTCAATACTCCTTTTCTTTTTGATAGCTGAATGGCATGCATGGCCTGTTTTCCCAGTCTCTTGCTCCAATAGGGGATCAGGGAAGTATGGGCCGATCCGGTGACCGGGTCTTCATCAACCCCAACAGCAGGGGCAAAGAAGCGGGAAACGAAATCAACGCCTTTACCGGGAGCCGTGCAGATCAGGCCGCGAACGGGCAGTTTTGCAAGCAAAGGGATGTTGATATTCAGGGATTCGATGATCTCCTGGCTGGGAAAAACACACATATAATCGGTCAGTCCTTTGTAAACTTCTGTTGGGATTGCATTCATCGCTTCCTGTAATCCGGCAGGCATGGATGTTTCTGTCATGGCATCTGCAGGAAAGTCAAGCACCAAAAGGTCTCCATCCTTCATGACCCGAAGTATGCCGCTTTGCCTCGATTGAAAATGAATCTCTTCTTTTCTGTAATCCAGATGATTGAAAATAACATGAGCCGTGGCCAGGGTGGCATGACCGCAAAGCCTGACTTCAGCCGTCGGTGTAAACCAGCGAAGGGCAAAATTGTCTCCATCCGGTATGAAGAATGCAGTCTCACTCAGGTTGTTTTCCATAGCAATCTTTTGCATCAGCTCATCAGGGAGCCAATTATTTAATGGGACTACAGCAGCGGGATTGCCCGAAAAGCGTTCTTCGGCGAAAGCATCAACCTGGAATATGGGGAGGGTTTGCATTTGATAAAATTTGGATTCAAAATTAATTCTTTTTAACCACGGAGTCAGGGGAGGATAGCACGGAGTTATTTTCAATTTTTAAAAGCAACAAACTAAACAAACTCAAACACAAAAATACCACCCCCGCCACAAACAGCGCCGTCCCCAAAGAAAATTTATCAGTAAGGTATCCCAGCCCCGGCCCCAACACAGAAAACAATCCCCTGATGATAAAACTCCGGATCGAAAGCACCGTCGCCCGCATCTCCGATGGCGTCAGGCGGTTCATGGAGTCCTTCAACACCGGCGTGGCATACCCGCGGATCAGGTAAAAAACAAACAAAATAACTATGCCTGCATAGGATTGCGTCCAGGCCAGAAAGAGATATCCAAAAGAAACAATAACACTGATGAGGGCATTCGAGAAATCCACCGACATACGCTTTTCCAGCTTGTAAGCCTGGAAAGCTAAAATCCCCACACAAGCATTTAATGCCGTCCAAAGAATTCCATACCATGCCGTTGGTAATTTGATCGCACTGAAGTATGGCTGCACAAACCAGGCCATCGTCAGCGTGGAAGCCCCGATGAATGAGGAAAACAACATGTTATTCCGCAAAGGCTTGTGGCCGTGAAGGGAATACTTCACCACGCCAATAATATCCTGCCAGGTGACTTTTAACTTCTTAATATGGCTCTGGGGTTCCACCAAAAAGAAGGATGCAGGAACTGCAATAAACCCGATTGCTGCCTGGAAATAAAACGGAGTCCTCAGGCTGATCAGAGCAAGCGCTCCCCCGGCCAATCCTGCAAAAGCTTCGGAGAAATTCCCTACAGAGATAGAAAATCCCTCAAAACGCAGGTATCGGTCTTCTTCTTTCCTTGCTACCAGCGTATCATATAATAATGCTGAATCAGAACCCGAGATAAAACTCACCCCGATTCCCATAATAATCTCGGCGATCATAAATCCTTCAAATCCAAAAGAAAAGCAGTACATCAGGTTGCCAAGGAAACCCAGAACTGCACCCAGAACAATAGATAATTTCCGGCCATATGCATCGGCAAAATAGCCGGATGGGATCTCAAGAATTACCGTCGAAATTGAATAAATCGCCTGCAACATGAACACCTGCGTCATTCCCAACCCATTGCTGTTGTAAAAAGGTACAATGATCGGCATCACGAGCATGAACCATTTGGAGAACTTGATGGCGTAAAGTAAGGGGATGTTGTTGTTCATGGGGGGTAAAGATAATAGTTAGTAGTTAGAAGTCAGTAGTTAGTGGTTAGTTAGTAGTCAGTTGTTAGTCGAGGATTCGTTGTATTTGAGGGATTTTGCACAGGATTGATGGTCGCCAAAAGTAATTGTTTGACTTCAGAAAGCTTATTATCTGCGGATTCCCAACATATTTTGTTTATGTAATTTAGTCGTTGAGAAAGAATTAATTGCGTATGGATTTCAGTTAATGATCCTAGAGCAATATGCAGAAATTGAAGGTACTCTTTTCTGTTCTTTCTGGCGGCACCTTCCGCAATATTGGAAGGCACTGAAACCGCAGCTCGTCTGATTTGGTTGGTAAGTCCATATCTTTCCTCTCTTGGAAAGCCATCACTCATTATGTAAATCTATATTGTAAAATCCATTGATTTTCCCCAGACTGTTAATTCAAAATTATTGTTGTCCGGTTATTATAATAAGGGATATTTGCATTAATAAGTGTAAAGACGTTGCATGCGTCTCTAACAGACCCTCTGATGCAGCACAAATCATATCGCTAAGCTGAACAACTTAGAAATGGGTTATTATTGGGATCAATCCGTATTTTGAATCAGGGCTAACAGTTCATCTATTGAGAGTTTTGCTGATTTGTCACTACCTTCAAGCAAGCTGTCAGCAAGGTCACGTTTGGTGTTGTTTAAGCAATGATCTTTTCTTCAATAGTATTTTCTGCCACCAAACGGTAAATAGTGACAGGGCGACTTTGTCCGATTCGGTGTGCCCTATCAGAGGCCTGGTCTTCAACAGCGGGATTCCACCAGGGATCCAGGTGGATTACAAAGTCAGCAGCAGTGAGGTTCAATCCCAGGCCACCGGCTTTCAGACTGATCAGGAAAAAACTCCTTATCACAGAGTTCTTCCCATATCTATTATAATAAACATTTTGTTGTTTGGCTGCAAGCATTTATTCTGTTTGCAGGCTTTTCGCCTGTGGCATCATTGCAATTAAAAATTCAGGGGAAACAGAATAACTGCCTGAACTGTATGAATTTATAAATAAGCCAGCTTTTGAGGCTTGATCCAGTAATTTATTAATATATCCTACAGTTATCCTTTTGGTCCGTAAGGAGTGTAAAGGAAATGCATAGCCACTGATCAGATCAGTCTTAAATGCAGCCCAATGAAGTATGAATTGATCTTACTCAGCTAAGGAATTGTAAAAGGCATTGTATTGGTATTTCATCAGGTCTCATTCATTTGTGCGGATAAAATTACTTAATACCCGGGAAAATGAAAGCTAAAGGGGAGTCTTTCTTTCTGGTAAGATAAGAGATCTGAAGATGATCCTGGAGCAAATAACCAGCGTGAGCAATATCAGTTATTTTTCAAACATCTGACTGACATTCCGGTATTCACATCATTGTTGAGTCTGCCGATATAACCTCCGTCGTATCCCAGGTAGTGGTAGACCCCTTGCGTAGTAGAATATTCATAGGATTCCCAGAATGACGTTGCCGCAGGCATGATGTTAAAGTAGCCATCAGGATCACGATAACCTGCACCCAAAGCGGTAAAGCCACTTTCGTTTGTGGCGCCTGAGTTTGGGGAATACCAATGTGTGGTTCCGGCCTCTTTCAGTTTATTGCCGATTGTAGTTCCGCTTTCGCCAGCTGCCAGGCAATCCACTGTCGGATCGAGATACAGCGTGAGCGTGCACCATTCCGTATCAGTCGGAATATGCCAGCCCGTGGGACAAATGCCCTGGGCACCTGCTGTGTGGCTGTACTGCATCATCTCATCCCATGTATATAAACCGCCATAGATAGTGCACTTTGCAGGATTATTCTGGTAACAGTATTTTTCGATAATTCCGTTATTATGGCATTCCGTATGGGACATATCTGTATTTGCACTGTTGACCATAGTGCCAATATTGAGATTTTCTTTCATCCAGCACTGGTTTCCGATCTGAACGGTATGATAAGTCTGCCCCCCATAGGTGAAAGTAGGTAGGCCCGGACAAGGGATATTCATAAGCTGAGTGCCCAGAGGTGCATTAGATCCATTTACATCTCCATAACACACGCCATGTATCTCAATACTTACCGGATTGCTGTTGCTGATGATCAGGGTGTCTGAATCAAATACCCAGCCACCTGCAGGGAACGATTCAATCAGACCTGCAAAGTACTTTGCAATAAGAAAGGCATCAGTACTATTAATATACCCACTGGCATTTACATCAGCAGCTTTTAAATATAATCCACTTAAAGCATTCCCTTGAGAAAAATATTGCAAAGCTTCTAAGGCATCTGCAGCATTAATGCCTCCCACAGGGAGAGTGGACACAAAATTCAATATGTATATTCCAGGTATTGTGTCGCAAAAATAGAATTGTCCGTTACTGTTGGTTGTAGTTGTCCCAATGACCTGACCGTTAATGGTTTTAAGTTGTATAAGGACTTCCAAAAGCGGGGTTGAAGCATTGTTTAAATAAGTCAGTTTACCTGATATGTTTTGACAGGGTTGGGCGTTCAGCCTGTCACTGCCTGTAAGCATGCAATAGAAAATGATTACAAGCGAAAAGAAATGATATGTTTTCATTTGATTTAAGTGCTTTATGTGTTCTATTTCTGAACAGTAAAGGTGTCGAACAAACTATAGGCTCCTGTATTGCCGCTGTAACTCTTTACGGTTACTTTACTGCCGGATATGTCTATAACGCTGTAATAATAGGTGTTTGGATCATTGCGTACATTCCATTCGCTTTTAATAATCGGATCAATAGTGTCGGAGGAAACGATGGCACCGCAGGTTCCATTGAGAAGCTGAACAACAGGGTTTTTCCATGACGGAGTCAGTGGATTCGTCTGCGGATTTGGTGGAACGCTGCCATCAATGGTTCTGCGGGAAAAAAGATGCGAATGCCCGCAGGCATAAATGTCGAACTTATTGGCATCCAGGAAAGACCAGAGCTCTGTGTAGGTCTGGTTTGACGCTGACGGCTCAGCCGTATCGTTATAAATATAGTAATAAGGCGTATGAATGATGAGAAATTTGTGTGTTGCCGTGGTTTGTGCCACCTGTGCTTTAAGCCATGCCATTTGCGTGGCATCAATGTTGCCTCCCAGTCCCTCGTGGACAGTGTCCTGGTTGATGTAATAGGGATCTAGTACAGCAAAAAAGGAGTTTCCTCCCTGCGAGGTAAAGGAATAGGCCAGGTGATCGTAGCCGGCCGGCCCGTTAGTGGGGTTCTCCGAAAACACATTCTGGTATTCCTGCTGATTGATGAGCAGTAAACCGTAAGAAGAGTGCTGGTGATATAGCTCATGATTGCCAATGGCCGTATACAATTTTATTCCACTATGTGTCAGAGGTGCGAACAGTTCTTTCCATGCAAGAAATGTGTAAGAGGGCTTAATATAGCCTCTGTAGGACATGTCTCCGCCAAATATCACAAAAGTGGGCTTGGGTGACAACGCCCCAATTTCACTGATGATGGCATTCAGTACTGGCAGATTTACCGCATTTGTAAGCGAATCTCCGCGGCTGTCAGCCAGGAAAACAAAACGTAAAGTTTCACTGTTTTCAAGTGGTTGCTCTGATTTTTTTTTGCTGCAAGCGTTCAGTATCACAACAACAACAATCAGCATTGTTATGGCGATGATTTTAAAAAAGCTTTGCACGACAGAGATAGAGATCTTTTTTGAATACAACATAAATTTCTGTTTTATTTTTTTTTGTTAACAGATTTCATCCTATTAAGTAAAAAACTGCAGGAACCATAACGATACTGAGTACAATGTGCGCCATTACCAATGCTGATGCCGTATCTGGCGCACAGTCATATTGTTTGGCAAATACCGGACCCAGTACCGCTGAAGGTAAAGAACAGACCAAAACCAAAACCTGTGTCTGCAAAGCTGATAAATGGTATAGTGTTGCCTGAACATGCGCAATAAATGGCTGAAAACCCATTTGTATCAAAGCTGAAATAATAAATATTGGTATAATTCCTTTAAGGGAAATTAACTTCAGTTGAAGGGATAAAATCAGGCAAGCCAATATTGTTAATGCACCGTTGATCATTTTCAGTGCTTCAAAGAATGGGGCTATATAACTATGACTCCTGTCAAAGGGAATAAATGAGAACGCCATTCCTAAAATTATTGAAACAAAAATCGGTGAGCGAAAGTATGTCCAGGAAAGCGCTTTTTTTATACCTGAATGCTCCAATTTATTCCCAAAAAACATGGCAATGGCCGGACCAAGAATAAACATTGGCAGGCCAACGCCCAATTCGCTTAAAAGGACCGCATCCGCCATGGCTTCCGGATTGTTTTGAAATGAAAAAGCGATAAACGGATAACCAATTAATGCCGATGACCCAAAGGATGAAGTAAGCATCAAAGCGCCTGTCTTAACTCGGGATAACTTTAAGGCTTTACCCAAAACCCAGGATAAAAACATCGATAACACTCCGGCAATAAAGACTGCAAAGACCAGTAAAAACTGACTGCTCTTTATGGGTATGGCTGAAAGTTGAAGAAAAATAACAGCAGGGAGCACGGCCTTGGTTAGCAGATTCGAAAATACTTTTGCATCCTCTTCCTTGATAATTGAATACTTGCGAAGTATCAGGCAAAGCATGATGACAATAATAAAGGCAAAAACCGTCTCAAAAACCTGAAGATATACTGTCATAAATGGACTGATTTAAAGAATTCCCCTGGTGTAATAATTAATGAGTCCTGACGCAAGGATCAGAAAGTAGTTTTAATCAGTTTTCTGATCAGCTTCTCTTTGCCATGGGTGACGCTGATAAAATATTCCCCGGCAGGCAGGTCTGGTCCCTGGACCGATAAGAGATGCTTTCCGGTATAAAAGATTTTGTCAGCAATGTTTCTGATCATTTTTCCATTCATTGAGTACAGCTCAACTTTAAGACTGACAGGCTTGGTGATACTCAGTTCCAACTGGGTAGCGTCCCTGAAAGGGTTGGGGTAGGGGACCCCCAGCTTGAATGACGGGGTTGCATGGTTTTGACCAATACCGGCTGTCGGGTCGAAATAAGCACTGTATACGCCATTGCCATGAGTTCCAATCGCTATAAACCCGTCTGTTGGCCGGGCTTCTATCATGTCGATAATTACATTCCCAATGCTGGTCGCTCCTTCCTTTTTCCATACCGTTGAATCTCCGTTTAATTGCCTGGTCGAATACAAACCGCTGGAGGTTCCTGCAAAAATAATTGTATGTCCCTGGTAAGTCAGTTTTTTTGTACACCTGATGGATGGTCCGGATCCTGACCCATTGGGGAACTCTTCCAGGTTCCCGCCAACTGCTGTCCAGCTTGTTCCTCCATCAGTGGAATGGTAAAGACTCTGAACGCCATAGTTTGAAAAAGTTACCATGAGGTGATCTGCATTTTCAGGTGCCATGTCAATGCAGGAAACAAAGGCGTTGGCAGGGAAGTTGGCCCCGGTAATTTCAACGGGTACCGGGTTTCCTGTGTTTGCATTATCAAGCCGGTATACTTTTCCCAGGTTAGTCCCATAATAGAGGCGATTTGCCGGCACTTTGGAAATAGCCAGACAACTGATTTCTGAAGAACTGCCTACATTAACATTGCTCAGGTGGTTCCATCCGGCATTCCTGAGGTTTGTGTCATAAGCTGCCGCTTTCAAGTTATCTTTTCGCCAGATACTTGTAATCGTAGGCAGGTAAAAGGTTTCATAATTATTCGGATCCAAGGCAAAATTCTGGTAAAACGGGAATAACGAATTGCTACCCATCACCGGGTCATAGTATTTTAACAGGGTATCTGGAAGCTGCGAAAAGATGTTGGTCGTATGCATATTGTTGTCAAACCTGGTGGTCCAGATGTTTCCGCTGTAAGCTGAGATGACGCTATATTCCCAATCAGGTGCAACAGCAGTAGCAAAACCATCATAGCAAATATCAATGCTGAACCACATTTCCGACGGATCATTGGTAACCGTGTAATACCAATTGTTGTCCTGCAATCCACCTAAAATCCAATCATCACCACTGCCCCCCTGGTCAATCGCAACCGTGTAGAACTGGGTGGTGGTAAGCATATTGTTTAACCTGTCCCAGCTAACCTGGGCGCTGTCGGCCATGCAATTGTTGTTAATTTGAATTCCCCCGTCATTGGCCATGAGCATGACAGATGAATTGCCATGCAGGAAACAAATACCGTGCTGGTCAGGGTGTAGCTGATGAATCGAATCCATGTCAAATGGGTATCCCCCGATATAGGTTGATGCTGCACTATTCGCAAAACCATTATCTGACCGGTATAAATTCATACCCCCCAGGAAAACCACGTTTTCATTGTCGGGTTTAATGCCCATCGTAAAGGTGTAGCCACCATATACGACAAGGGCCTCAGGGAAGTCATTGATGTCACCGCTTCCGGCACCTGGGATTCCCTGTGTCCTGTTTTCCCACGCAGCAGATGATGAAATGGGATTCCAGGTCATCTTCCAGAATGTATTGATTGAGTTGGTATACCCGTTAAAGGGGTTGAGATTGGGTGACTGAGATTCCGCAAAGACGTACATAACATTATTATTGGATGGCGCTATTGCCAGCCGTGTCACACGGTTGTCAGTAGGAAAGCCTGTTGGCGTGATCTTTGTCCAGTTGAAGCCGTCAACCGACCGCCAGATCCCAGCTTTGGAAGGTGGCTGTACCGAAAGACAGAAACTGCTTAATGCTGCATACAATACGCCGTCATTGGTAACGGCAATGTCACTTGCAAAAGATTTGTTGATGATATCTCCCAGCACAACCTGCCAGGTCTGACCGCCATTCTCTGACCGCATGATCGCCCCGTAGCAGGCAGCATAGACTATGTCTTTATTCATGCTGACAGGATCAGTGACAATCCGCCATGTCCCCTGGAAAATATCCTGGAGGTTGGCAGGACTTGTCCCTTGTGTAGATGGAAGGGCTTGCCAGCTTGCACCGTTATCAGTGGATTTATAGATTCCATTACCAATCCCGACAGTCCGGGCATTAGTACTGATGTTACGGTCGGTCGTGCTCAGCAACTCTCCGGTTCCATAATACCAGATGTGGTGTTTGCCGGGTCGCTTATCCTGCACCAGGCAGGTTGCGCTTTGCTCAGCATCAGGAGCCGTGGATTTGTGCCAGTTCTGTCCGCGGTCCATCGATTCCCACATCCCTCCCGATGCACTACCCGCCAGGAGATGGTTATCATCATCAATATCCACTTCAATACACAACATGCGTCCCCCGATGTTGGCAGGTCCACGCCATGTCCATGGCTGTCCTGTGCTATTATCATGCGCCGGTAAACCCGCAACAAAGGCAAGTTCCCGGGACCTGATTCCGGGTGGAATCTCCCTGCTCCCGGGATTTCGAAGCTTTTGATACTGGTAATCAGCCATATTGAGCAGGTACCCCGCCTGTGACATCTTTTTCTTCTTACCGCGAAGACCTGAGGAATTTTTGACTTTGCCATGCCCTGAGGAATCAAAATAATAATGAAAACAAAAGGCCAGCGAAACGGAAAAGCTTAGGATCAGGATAAAATAGAATTTTCTCATAGTATAGTGTTGATAATAAGGATCATTGATGTTATGATTATCTGTGATTCTTATTAATAATTGCCATTTATTATTCAGAGGTTTTCATCAAACCCCTGATTTCCATTTCAAATTCCTTCTTCCCCAAATCCTTGAGCAAAATTCCGTCAACGGGAAATTCCTTTTGATTTATCCAGTAATAATAATCGGTGGGATCAGTAAGTAGCAGGATTTTCGCTTTTGCATGGAGTTGCTTGGTTTTATGGATCGAATTACAGAAACTTTCTGACCTCATACAATCATCAAAGAGAACAACATCAATTGATAAAAAATCCTGAAAACCTGTAAGTTTAATGGCTTCATCACTGTCAAAAATAACATTGAACCCGGCAACCTGGTTTAATAGAATTTTCAGGCTGTCACGAAAAATGAAATTTTGTCCAATGATGGCTATGTTCATAAACGGAACGAAAGGAATTATGGAAACAAAGCTACATCACACGAATCTGCTGAGGATCAGGGCAGCTACCTATAATATTAGGTGATTTCAGGTAAAAACCATAGGTATAAACACCTATGCCGGCTTATGAGCCTGCTTATTCTAAGGTAATGAGATTGTTCTTAACCGCCCAGATCATTAGTTCGGCGGTATTCCTGGCATTCGTTTTCCTAAGGATATTGGCTCTATGCACCTCCACTGTTTTAATGCTTATAAAGAGCTTATCTGCAATCTCTTTAGATGTTAATCCTTTACAAATAAGGTTTAAAACATCTTTCTCACGGTCTGTGAGTTGGTCGGGATCATTCGCTCTTTTCCCTATTGACTGAGAAGCAAGTTTTTGGATTATCTCCTGGCTGAAACAGTTTCCCCCGCTAAAAACTTCTTCTATAGCTTGTTTTAGCTGAAACTTATTGGACTTTTTTAAAATGAAACCTTTAACCCCTGCTTTCATCATTTGCATATAATGCATTTCATCTGTATACATGGTGAGGGCAATGACCTTTAAATCCGGTTTTAACTCAAGTGACTGCAGGGTGGTTTCTATACCGCTCAGAGAAGGCATTTCAATGTCCATCAGCACAATGTCGACTGGCGTTGTTTTGATGAAATCAATGAAATCATGGCCATTTGAAGTGTCATAAATAACTTCAAATTCTGGAATCTGGTTTAATACCATTCTGATGCCATCACGGAATAGCGCATGATCATCAACAATAGCGATGTGGATTTTATTCATAATGTACAGGTATTTCAATACTTACCTTAATGCCATTTTTTAATGAGCTTTCAATGACCAGTTTCCCTCCGAAGGTTTCAACCCTGTTCCTAATGTTATTTAAACCCATACCCTCTGTTTTGGCAAGATTCATATCGAACCCTTTTCCGTTATCAGTATAGAAAACACACAAAACTTTATTCCGGCAAGTCACTTCAAGACTAACAATTGTGGCATCAGCATGCCTCATGGTATTGTTAAACAACTCAGTAATACAGCGGTAAACTGTTAATTCTTTGTTCAGTTCAAAACGCTCAGAGAAATCGGATGTGAAATCAACTTTAATGCGGTTTCCGTTTTTCAGAGGTGCAATAAAATCATTCAATGCTGTATTTAAACCATAATTTTCAAGCACATACGGACTAATGTTGTGTGAAATCCGGGAAACTTCGTCAATGGCACCTGATATTACTTGATGTAATTTTGTTTGAATACCCTTTTTGTCATCTTCCCCGGCATCAATATAGGCTTGAAAATAGTGGTTTATCGCCGACAATAATGGTCCAATTTCATCGTGCAAATCCCTGGCAATGCGCTTTCGTTCGCTTGCTTCATTTTCAATAACAGCCTCAATTAGTTTCTGCTTGGTAAATTCTTTTCTTCTTAATTTGAAATAAAAAAAACTCAAAATAAAGGCTATGGATAGGAAAATCAGCAGGATGATAAGGAATGTCAATTGTTTCTTATGAAATTCGTTTTTTTGTTTCTCCTCCCTTATTTTCTGTTCCTTTGTAAATAAATCATAACGGGCTGATTGTTCATTGATTTGGGAATTGATTCTGTCATAAAAGAAATCATTCAATAGCTGATTGCTGATGGCTAAAAACTCATAAGCTTCTTTATAATTTCCGCTTAATGTATAAACTCTTGCAAATTGAAGATATACCCTCATGAACAGATTTCTGTTCTCCTCAATTTTACAAAGATTTGTGGCATCTTCAATCACCTGAAAAGCTGATCCTGTTCTGTTGATTTCAATATATAAATTACTTTGGTTGATCAGGGCATTCATGGCACTGTAGAACATTCCGGCTTCTTTGAAATTCTTCACAGATTTTATAGACAATTCCAAAGCTCTGTCATATTGTTTTTTTCTCATTAGTTGAACACTGAGTTCATTTTGTGACAATGCCAGGTTGCCTTTGCTGTTTATTTTTTCAGATAAGGATATGCATAACTCAGAATATTTAATGACAGAATCAGCGGTATTGAATGCCATATTTCCCCATTCGTTATAAAGTGCAGCCAGACGGTTGTAAGCAAAAGCCTTGTTTAAGGCAGATTGCTCTCTTTTGCTGAACAATATCTCGTTCAGCATCTCAACTCCTTTTTTGTATTCCTGCTTTTGCCGGTATGCCTCACAGAGATTAATTCTGCAATATTCGGCTTTTTCAGAACTCTGTGTCAATGAATCTAATGCCTCCATCAGCAAATGGATTGCTTTGTCCGGCATCGATTTCTCAAGATATTTCCGGGCAGAATAGATCAGGGAATCATTATAACTAAGTGGCCGGGGAGGGGTCAGCATTCTGTTTTCCAGTGCAATTACTTCATCCTTGCTGGCATAGATAGCCCTCAGTCTCAGGTAATTGGTCTTTGCCTTTTGAACAGGAGTCAACTGATTCAGATTTGATTCCAGTTCCTTCAAATATTGTCTTGATATAGAAATATCTGAATTAATCTTTTGAAGACCGATATTGTACAAACTATCAAAAGAGAATCTCCTTTCAAGCCGCTGACAGTATGCATTCCCTAACGGAAAAATACTGAGAATCATACCAAAAAGCAGTATGCGCCTGATTTTGTTGTTCCTCATTCCCAATGGCTTTCTAAACTGCTTAAAGATATTACAAATTGTACAATATGCTAAAGAAATCACTGTTGTCCGGTAAAAATTTGAAAGGAGCCAGGCCATGACAGCCCGGCTACCTTTTCTTAGTAGTTTTGTTTCGCTAGAATACAAATACCATGAACAAAACTACATTTTTTTCGGCCAATCCGTTTTCGGACAGCTTATTTCATTGATTGAGCCAAGCATTATTTCAAAAGCGTCAAAAGAATGTAACGCTGACCGGTATGTGAAGAAGTTCAAAACAAAAGACCACCTGAGTAGTATGGTATTTTGTGCACGTTCAAAATGTTCTTCATTGCGTGAGGTATCTGTTGCTATGCTTGGTTTATCGGGGAAAACTAAAGCGGGTTCGTTACCCGAATCAAAGACAACGTTTTATATGAAACTGTAAGTAAAAATAATATCGAGGAGCACATTCACTCTGGTGTTCTGGAAGATGAAATGATAGAAATTGCCGTTAAAGATGGCCACACTGAAAGCAAGCTAAAGCTGAGAAAGGTAAAATTCTATGACAGAGAGCTTGAACGAGAATTTGAATTTTTAACCAACTTATTTGATTTTCGCCCTGATTTAATTGCTGCCCTATATAAATTACGTTGGCAGATAGAGCTGCTTTTTGAACAGATCAAGCAGAGTTTTCTACTTAAGTATTTTCTTGGAGACTTTGAAAACGCCATAAAAATTCAAATCTATTGCACTCTCATTGCCAATTTGCTTATGACCGTCATACAAAAGACACTAACGCGGAGCTGGGCATTCTCAAATCTTGTCAGTTTCTGTAAAATTCACCTATTCAATTATATTCACCTGCTCAATTTTCTTGAAAATCCAGACAGGGACTGGCAGAAAACGCTCCTAAAAGAACAGTAATTCTCACTTTTCTAGGGGGCTTGATTTTAGAAACATCGGAAATGGAAAATAATGTATACTGATTTTCATATAGTTATGAAATCAAGCAATGTTTTTCTATTTTTACCGGACACTAACTACTAACTTATCACAAAGCAAAAAATCACTAAGTTTGACCCTTAAAACTAAGCTATAGGAAACAATTACCCTCCCTCTATGAAAAGACTTTGTATTGCGCTGACATTGTTTGTGTTGGCGTTTTCTGGCTATACGCAACAAATCAATGTAAGTGGTAAGGTGATCTCGGGATCCGACCAGCAAACTATTCCGGGTGCCACGGTCCAGGTGCTTCACAAACCTATTGGGACAGTCACCGACATCGACGGGAATTATTCGTTAAAAGGAGTTGGTTCAAAAGACAGTCTCATTTTTTCTTCTATTGGATTTGTCAAACAAATCGTTGCAATAGGCGGGAAAACTGTTATAAATATTACGTTGCAGGTGACATCCACCGAACTGAAAGAGGTCGTCGTCACTGCCCTCGGGATCAGCCGCCAGAAGCGTGAACTGGGCTTTGCCACAGCCAAACTCAGCGGTGACCTGGTCACGCGTTCCAGCTCCGCCAGTGTCATCACGGCCATGACAGGTCGTGTGGCCAATGTCACGGTATCGTCAGGTGATGGCGTTGAAGGGGGATCAACCCGTGTGGTCATCCGTGGTAACAACAACCTCACGACCAACAACCAGCCACTCATCGTGATTGACGGCATTCCTGTGGAGAACAATCCCGGCATGACCAATATCGGACGGGGCGTTGACTGGGGAAATGCCATCAATAACGTCAACTCATTCGATATCGAAAGTTATAACATCCTCAAAGGAGGCTCTGCTTCTGCCTTGTACGGCTCCCGCGGAGCCAACGGTGTAATCCTGATCACGACCAAACGCGGGCAGCAACAAAAAGGGATCGGAGTGACTTATAATTTTTCTGAAAAGATCATTCATCCTTATCGCTACCGGGAAGTTCAGAATAAGTATGGCGGGGGAGGTCCAATCGCGCTGACACCTCCGAAATTCCCGACCTCGGCGAATGGTGATACCCTTAAGTACCCCGGGATCTATGGATCAGAGAGCTTTCCAATCAACCAGCAGGGCCAGACCTCCAATAGTGCTGCGGAATTCGGTTATTATGGATCTTCTGTGTCATGGGGCCCGAAAATGAATGGCGAGATGGTGAAGTGGTGGGATGGCGTCATGCGGCCCTGGTCTCCACAGCCGGACAACCTGTCGATCCCATACCATGATGGGTTTACAACAACCCATAACATTGCTGCTTCCGGCGGCGGACCCAATGGAACGATGCGGGTCTCGATCACCAACCAGGATCAGAAACCAATCATCGATAACAGCAATTCAAACCAAACCACAGTCAACGTTGCCGGAAACCTGAAAGCCTCCCAAAAAGTCAGGGTGGATATGTCCATTTCTTATATCAACTACAAAAGGCTGAACAGCCCGATGGTAGGGGAGGACGGGAATTCTATCAACAAAGGATTGCTGTATTCATGGCCGAGAAGCTACCAGGGAGAAGATAAAGCGAACTATGCCAATGCCGATGGCGCCCAGAATAAAATGGAGAATTATCCGTACAAGTATGTCAGCCAGACCATCTGGTGGAATTATTACAACAACAATACAACCCTGACCCGCGATAAATATATTGGCTCTATTTCATTGATTTATGACGTTACACCATGGTTAAATGCTGTTTTCAGAACAGGAAAAGATTTTACCTTAAGCCAATTTGAGACAAAAAACAAACCAATCGATGTTCTTGGCCTGAAAGATGGATATTATGGAAATGCTTTGAACCGTGAGGTTTCCAACAACAGCGATTTTCTTATCACAGCCACCAAAGACAAATTTTTTAAATCCGATATCAATGTAAAATTCTCTATCGGGGGAAATGCCTGGAGCCTGAATCAATACGCAGTGAGTGGCCATAGCGGGACCTGGTATTACCCGAATATGTATTCGATGGTGAATTTTACGGAGCCTACCTATAAAGACAGCCTGGGCTTATTGATCCTCGATCATACCGGAAACTCGCCCAGTAATTTAGCCACAGGAAGCAGCCTGATCCGTAAGAAGATCAATTCGGCTTATTCTTTCCTCAACCTGGGATATAAAAATTATCTCTTTGCCGACATCACAGGCCGTAATGACTGGTCGTCAACCCTGCCTCAGGGCAAGAACTCCTATTTCTATCCTTCCCTGACACTCAGCTTTATTGCCTCAGAAGCACTTAAGCTTCAGGAGAAATTGCCCTGGATGAATTTCTTAAAACTGAGGGCAAGTTTTGCACAAACCGCCACGGATGCCGATCCTTACCAGACAGAGTTCTACTATAAAAGTGGATTCTTCGGTGGACAACAATCTACTGTGTTTCCTGATACCATCCCTCCCTATAAACTAATTCCGCAGCGGGTAAATACCTATGAAACAGGTTTGAATATTGCGATCCTGGACAATCGCATCGATTTTGACATTACCTATTATTATGCCCGCTCATTCGACCAGATTCTTAACTTGCCTGCCCCGATCTCGTCGGGTTCAAATTCAATTCTTATCAATGACGGGGTTTTGACAAACAAAGGAATTGAAATTGTGCTGACTGCGGTACCGGTACAAACGAAGAATTTTATTTTTAAAACCGGGATTACCTTCGGCCGGAACCGAAATAAAATTGTAAGCCTGGGTGCCTACGGCGATAAGCTGAAACTGGCAGATATCTGGGGTCTTAACGGACCGGCAATGTATGTGAAAGCAGGGGAGCAGTATGGCACTATCTATGGCTATGACTATGTTTATGATTCTAAAGGAAGGCGGATTGTAAATGATGAAGGTACCAAATATGAAGTTACCACTGACAGGGTCCCGGTTGGGAATGCTGCCGCAGATTTTGTGGCAGGCTGGACAACAGATTTCAGTTATAAGAATTTCAGGCTGACCACCCTCGTGGATTGTAAATGGGGTGGTGATATTTATTGTGGTTCTTATGTCATCGGCTTGCAAACCGGGCAAAGCCCTGAGACGCTCCTCGAACGTGATGGCGGCGGATTGCCTTATACAGATCCTGCTGGCAATACCAGTAATATTGGTGTTGTCCTACCTGGTGTTCATGCTGATGGCACACCCAATACCACGGTGGTTCATTATTACTATAAATATATGCCCAATGCCGGCGGCTGGGGTCATTTCCTGACAACACCCGGCATCGTGGAAAATACCTGGGTGAAATTGCGCGAAGTTTCTTTGTCATACACCTTGCCAGCTGAATTGCTTAAAAAGCAAAAGATATTCCAGAGCCTCTCCTTGTCATTAACAGGCAGAGATCTCTTCTATCTCTATACCACGCTGCCCGACAAAATCAACCCGGAAGGCATCCTGGGATCAGGCAATGCCCAGGGTTTTGAATGGGCTTCATACCCGGGCACCCGTTCGGTAATCTTTGGCATCAATGCAAGTTTTTAAACCAGGCAAGACCTTTCTCATGAAAACAAAATATATACTCTTTGCGCTTATTCTGATCATAGTCCCCCTCTCTTTTTCTTGCACCAAGGACTTTGCGGATATCAACAAAAATCCCAACGGTTTCACTACAGCCAGTAATGGTTCTTTATTCAACAGTGTAATTCAGTCATTGGTTTTAACCGGGAATGAGCAGTTTTACGTCAATAATGAAGTACTTTACAAACAGGTTCAACTGGCTGCTTTGACGGCAAGTGCCTGGGGAAATACTTCTATCGGTATCGAGGATATCTGGTCGAATTACTATGGGATATTACCTTCAATTCGGGAGCTTGAGAGACGTTTTGCGACTATGGATCCCGCTACACCCGGATTGAAAAATATGCAAGCTATGCTGAAAATCACCCTGGCCTACAAAACTTTCAGGGTAAGCGATATGTTTGGCGATATCCCATACAGCGAAGCGGGTTATGGATTTCAGGATATCAGTAAACTTCATCCAAGATATGACAGCCAGCGCGATATTTATGTTTCGCTATTGGATGATTTAAAATGGGCTGACGAAAATATTAACCCTACTGATATTGGCGATGTATTTACCACCTTTACGGCTTTTGATAAGCTGTTCAGCGGCGACCTGGTGAAATGGAGAAAGTTTTCCAATTCATTGAGGCTACGTTATGCCATGCGAATGGCAGAAAAAGAACCTGCTCTTTCGGGTGAGATTATTAAAGAAATCCTTGAGCAAAATAAGCCGGTTTTTGTTGGTTATAATGTATCGTCAGCGGTCCTGGAAAGCGCTTGTCTGTGGCCTGCCGCTACCGGCTTTAAAAACTCTTCCGTGAGCTGGTCGTTCAGGGAACATAAAAATATAAGGATGGGCTCTAACATCTGGCATCAGTTTTCTACCAATGACAGTTCAGATGGCAGCGGGATTTTTGATCCAAGGGTTTATATCTATTTTGAGGGAAACAAAGACAACAAATGGGTGCCTTATCCACAGCTTCCGGATGCGAATACCCCGGCTTCAACGGGGATTCCGTATGGTGCTCACCGCGATGATGCTGTGAATTATTCCTTCAAAGGTGTAGATTGTCCTTATTCACCGGTTAATTATTTCCTGATCCAGGATGAAGATTATATTCCTATCATTTTTATCACAGGTGCTGAAGTTCATTTTATCAAGGCTGAGGCATATTTCAGGGGGATCGGGGTGGCTGTTGACAAATCGAAGGCTGACATTGAATATATGAACGGCATCAATGCTTCTATTGAATGGTGGAAGATGGTTGCCAATAATTCAAAGTTACCGATCTCGAAATTGAAATTCAGTGATATGATTCATATCCCGGCAAATCTAAGCCCGGCCAGTGTTCTGAGTCACTTTGGGAGCTGGAATGCCACCAGTGAAGATCAAAAGCTTGAATTCATCTATACCCAGCGCTGGATCGATGCCTTCCGTCAGCCTTGGGAAGCCTGGGCGGAATTGCGCAGAACAGCAAAGATTCCCCATGAAGGTGCTCCCCTGAGTTATTTTCGCATGACCTATCCAGCCTCTGAAGCAGCCTACAATACTGCAAATTACAATGAAGCCATTCAAAGACAGGGAGGGGATGCCCCTGAAATTAAAATCTGGTGGATGCCAAACTAAATATTGTATTTTTGTACAAGGTGTATTTTATAATTAGAATGGTATTAAACAGATTGACTTGAAAATATTTACTCAACTACTAATAAAGGTGATTTTATGAAATTAATGTTACGAAAAACCAGCTTGTTCCTTTTGCTTTCGTTGTTGCCAATCCTGGCATTTTCTCAGACCAACCAATATCTGCATTTCGACAAAGTCGATGATTTTTGCCAGTTAACAAATGCCTCCCAATATGTAGCGAATGCTCCTGGGATCTCATTGACGGGTTGGTTTTATTGCGATGCCCTGGCTTATGGGCAAGGCATGATGGGATTACGTTCAGGTTCCCAGGGCTTTTATATGATTATTCTGAATAATGGCCAGATCGAATGTCGTTTGCGCAGCAGCACGGCTTTGTATACCTACAACGCGCCTGCAAACTCTGTTGTGCCGCAGATGTGGCAACATTTTGCCTGGATCTTTAATGGGACGAACTGCACCTTATATGTTAATGGGATTCTCAAAGGTAGCGTTGCTGCCGCAGGATCATTCACAGAGACTAATGTTCCCTTTGGTATTGGGAAAAGTCTTTTGGGTGGATATAACTTTGTCTATGGCGGACGTATCGATGAGGTCAGCGTATGGAACAAAGCCCTTACGCAAGCTGAAGTTCAGGATATGATTACGAATGAACTGACCGGTACTGAGGCAAACCTTCAGCTTTATTATAAATTTAACCAGGGAGTCCCTGGTGGAAATAACACCTCTATCAACAAGCTCCATTGCGAGATTGGAAATGGAACACGCGATGCTGACTTGCTGAATTTCGCCTTAACAGGAGCCACTTCAAATTTTAACGGAACGCTGGTGTCAGGTTTCCAGGCGATCTCTTTTCCACAGATTCCAAGCAAACTTACAACAACGCCTCCCTTCGTGATCAACGCTTCTGCAAGTTCAGGATTACCAGTGAGTTTTCAGGTCGTTTCTGGTCCTGCGACAATAAACGGTGACACATTGACACTTACAGGCGCCGGCCAGGTAGCCGTCAAAGCGACACAAGTCGGGGATACCATTTTTGATACCGCTTCTCCTGTTGTCAATACCTTTAATGTTTATGACCCTATTTTGCATGTTCCGGATATTGACATCCGCAATCCTATAGCCGGGAATGTGAGTATTCCGACATTAAAGGCGATTCAGCTGTCAGCCTTAGTTTCAATTACTGTTCCTGAGTTGTTTTCTGTGACCAATGTCACTTTCTCCATTAACGGAACCACAATCCCTGCCTTAAATCACGGGAATAACCACTATACAGCCTGGTGGAATCCAACAGCTTATGGAAGTTATACGATGCTGGTTACCGCCACAAATAACTATGGTGCATCAGGCACCGCCAATGTTAGTTTTGCGGTAACACAGGACACAGCATATACCGAAGCCATCGCCTTTGAGGGCATCTGGCTGAATACAGATATCCCGTCGCAGGTGGCAATAGGGACGCTTCCTAGTTATGTAGGGGCTTACAACAAAATTATTGGCACCTTACAGGTCTCATGTCCTGCGCCTAACTGCGGCGAATGGGACCGTGTTGCCAGCGTGGATGCCCAGGGTCATGACGGGGTTTGGCATGAGATCATCCGTTACATCACGCCCTATGGAGTGCCTTGTTCGCACAACATCGACCTGACAGATTATATGTCGCTGCTCAGCGGCAGGATCAGCTTCAGAGTTAACTGTGGAACCCTCGACAATGGTTATGTTTACAAACTCACCCTTAAATACAGTGCAGGAATCCCTGCACATTGCTATAGCGACGTGAATACGATCTGGTGGCAGAACTATAATTTCGGCGATTATGCCAATCTTCAGCCTGTTCCGATACAGAATTTTACTTTTCCCTGGGGGACGGTCGAAGCCAAGCTGAAACTGGCATCCACCGGACATGGCTGGGGTGACCTGAATACCAGTAATGCTGCCGAATTCTATGAAGCTACCCATCATGTGTGGGTGAATAATGTGGAAACTTTTGAGCAACATAACTGGGTCAATTGCAATCCCAACCCGGATGGCTGCCAGCCTCAAAATGGAACCTATTATTACAACCGTGCAGGTTGGTGCCCAGGATCAATTGCGCCCTGGTTTACATATAATATGACTCCGTATATCAGCTCAAACCCGATTGAGTTGAAATATGTCTTTTTCCCTGGTTATCTTGACCTCTGTCACCCCAACAACCCAAACTGTGTAACAGGCGTTACCTGCACCAATTGTGCTGATGGATTTAATCCTTTCCTTGACGTAGCGTGCAACCTGGTGGTTTTCTCAGATGGTCCAATCAGTGTGGCCGTTGATAAGAATGATGAAGTCAATGCAAACTTCAGGCTGTCCCCGAATCCAAGTACTGGCTTGGTTAATATCTCAACCGACAAGCCTGAGATTTACAATGCCTCTACATTGATTTTGCTCACACCTTCAGGACAGGAGATTCAAAAGATGAAATGGAATGGTGAAATGAAATCCATCGACCTTTCTGATCAGGCCAAAGGCATTTATTTCCTGAAGATCCAATTAAAAGGTGGGGTAGGGATGAAGAAGTTTATCCTGATGTAAAGTTTTTTTGTCCACGAATTTTAGCATCATGCTGTGGAATCAGCGATCCAAGAGCATTTTTCTCAAAACAATTGAAAATAGCAGCGGTAATTTTATAATTAGTGAAATTCGTGGACAGAAAAACCTTCTGCCAAATCCCAGATATTCATTTAGACGAAAAAAATAATTTAGTGGAAAGAAAAATAGAAATATTTTTATTTTTTCTTTATCTCAAATGTCCCACCATCAATGTGTTCATGGTTTTTTGAGATATGGATTTTCTTACTAACAAAGGTCGTTCCCGACAATGTCGTATCATCCGAGTATAAATAGATGGTATAATCTCCCTTTTGCAGGTATTCAAATTCAAATCTCCCGTCAGGGCCTGAACGGATTCGGTCACCGTATTGGATGTCATTCCCATAAACGATGTAAACATCCTGATCAACACCGGGATATTCTCCCTGTACGATAAGCATATTCGCGTTATAATCAGTTACATGCACATAGCCTTTGATAGAAGAAGAACCTCCCGGCCCTGCTTCTTTTTTACAGGATGCCAAAATTATTATCCCCATTAAAACCAGCAGCAAGCTGTACTTGCGACAATTACACATATCGATCTTATTAGTAAGGTGAATATATTAATTTAATTGCTTTCCGAAAACTCCCGGCCCTGAAGTCGAGCAGGTAAGTGCCTGCAGCCAATCCCTTGTCTGCAAGGTTAATCATCATGCTTTGGTTCCCGCTGCCTATGATACTACCTGGTTTTACGATGTCAGAAATTAAAGAACCCATGGGTGATAGTAGTTTTATCTCCACAGGCATAGGCTTTGGTAACGTAAACGCCAGGGTTGTATATTCTCTAAAGACGTTAGGAAACAATTCAACAGTGGGCTTTTGTTCCGACGTGGGATTGATGCCGGCATAGTAGCTGAAATGGGCAATGACAGTATCACTGCCATTCAGGTCGAAATTCACCGACTTACAGGTATCCCAGGGATAAAAACTCTGGCTCCCGGATGACCAGTGGTCAAAGATATAATTCCAGGTTGGTGTGGCGGTCAAGAGGGTTTTGATGTTGCCAAAATAGTTGCCAGTCCATGGAAAAGTAAGTAAATTAAGTGAATTCATTTTTATCGATCCGGAGTTTGGCGGGTCGATTTTTACAGTCAGGTTATAGGGTCCGTTCAGGGTATAGCAATCTTTAATGCCAGTTGGAAGATAAGCGCAACGGTTCAGGATGAAATTTCTTAATTGTGTATAGTTTATTTGCCATTCAGTAACGGTCCCGTTCCACCTGGCAGCCTGCATGGCCATCTCTGGTTCAATGATGGCTTTCGTGCTATCAAGTTGAGGAATGAGGTTATTACAACTGAACACAGTATTGTACAGATCTATCTGACGTGCAATGTAATATTGTTCGAAGGCAGGGTTTTGCCGAAGTTTCGACAAGACCTGCATCATGAACTCCGGGTCCGAACTGCCACTAAGTCCTTCCGGATTGCAGGGTGCTGCTGTAGGCAAAGTACTGGGGATTCCTGTGTAGTTGATGTAAAACCCATAAACGGCATCATTATCCCAAAGGATGTAACCCCATTTTTTATGAGTACCTGTGCTGTCGAGCCCGCGCCACCAGGCCAGATTCCAGTTGAGCCAGTCTGAACATACCGTCAGCGAATTAACAAGGGTATAATCAACCAGGCTTGCCCAGTCAAAGCGATCACTGACGTATTGAAAATTTGCCGGGTGCGACATATTGTTGGCGAGGATGTAATTATACAGCGAATGCCAGTCATCCAGTGCTTGTTGTCCGCCATATTCAGCCCATGTATTGCCCCAGACCATGATATACTGAAGGTGATATTTGTCCTGCCCATAATTGTATTCCGTATAATCATGATCTTCACATCTTTCCCTGAGGTCATAAACGCCCCAGTATTGCCCGTTCAGGTATACTACACACTTCTCAGCGCGCCTGACGTCAAGATCCATTCCCCCGATTTCTGCCAGGCTATGAACGTAAGCATCCCGCAAGTGCGCACTGCCTGCATTTGCCGGGTGATGATCTGCTGGATAATTGTCATCTCCGGCTGCCCTGAAAATGATTCTCTGAAATGAGTTCCGGTTCGTACGTGTAAAGATTTTATCCTGTAAAGCATGGTCATCTCCCATCTCATCTCGTGCAATAAAGTCGATACTCCGCTGGCTGTTTGCCCAGGAATCCTGCCCATGGCGGTTGAATTCACCATAAGAATGTGCACTACGCTGATGGTTGAGGTTAAAATATTCGACTGTACCAAAAGGGATGAGGTTTCCGTTGCCATTGGCAAGGTTATCAAGCTGAGTCCCTGATATTGAAACAACAACAGTGGTATGACTTACATTAAAGAAATAGGTGTTATACCGCACAAAGCTTGGTAAAATTTCGGGATCAGCACTGATGGTGATTGCTTTAAGTACTGAAGTTGTTGACAAATTAATCGGAAAGGTATAAAGCATTGAACTCGCGCTGGGTTCTTTTCCATCCAGAGTGTAACGTATGTCTGCATTGGGTTCTGTTGTAGTAATTGTAACGGTTTGCGGACTCGTATAAAAGTCGGCGCTTAGGGTCACATCTGGCTTATCAGCATATGCAAAATAGGGCGTAGCAGTATTGTTGGAAGCACCGGGAGTGGGCGTTTTAAAGAGGCTCCAGGCGGATGCCCCATCGAGTGTTCGTCCTAAAGAATGACCAAGCTGAGTTTTTCGGCTTAAAACAACATAATCCAGTATCGTTCCTGAAGGATTAGACAAAACGATAAACTCATGGTTGTTTTTTGTCTGCGTCAATTTGAAGCTTGTATGATAGGATGTACCAGTGACTTCATTCCTTCCTGATGCCCAAAATTTAAGGTAGCCATGAGCGGAAATACTGATGCCAGCCGGGAGCTGCCATTTCAGGTTATTGATTGAATCGTCACTCAGGTAATATCCACTGAGGTTCACTGAGGTTCCTCCAGCATTATAAATTTCAATCCAGTCTTCGTATTTTCCGTAATTGTCAACGAATTGCGATAGGTTCGAACATGAATACTCATTGATCATGACCTGGGCATTGAGCCGAGTATTAAGGCTGAAAACTGCGATAAGGATCAGTAAGAAAGTAGCTTTAAACATTGTGCTGGATTTGGGATTAAAGGTAGGGAATTATCCAGCTGAATTTCTTTAAAATCTGCATGAACCTCTACGGTAACCATTTCTGTTTAATCGCACCATAGGTCCCATCCAGTTTTAGTGCCTGGAATGTCGACTGCCATTGGTTCACTGTAGCAGCAGCTGTCGTCTTTGAAAAAGCAATGTAATAGTCTGATGCCATCAGGGAAAACGAGGGAGAAACCTGGGTGTAATTGTATCCAAGACTTTTAAGGATGTCAGGGAAAGTTACATCTGTGCATACAAAAGCATCAATTTGCCCACTCATCAATTTTTGCGTGAGTACTTTCGGGTCTGGGTCTGTAACAAGATTCGTAAATCCAAGACTTAGCATATACTGTTCTGAGAACCATGAATCTACAGCCCCGACTGACGTGAGGTTTTTTGCATCATTGATTGAATTAATACTAATTCCGGACCCTGATTTAGTATAGAACCAGCTCGTATTCGTCCCAATTGGGCCAACCCATTGAAGCAAGGTATCACGGATGGCCGTACGGTCCATCGTAAACAGGCAGAAGTTCGGGTTGTTCAGTGCAAGCTCGTAGCCGTTGCTCCATGACGACAGCGTAATGTCCAAAAACAAATGGTTTCGTTTCATAATCTCCTTTACAATGTCAGTCCCGAAGCCGCTGATCTCCCCGAAATTGTCCCTGAATGTTAGCGGCGGATATTGTTCCGTATATACCTGCAAAGTACCCGGAACATCCGAAGAAACCATGAATTTCTGGTAAAGTTTCAGTAAAGTTCCATCATTTTTAAACTGGTCAATTTTGCTTTGAAAGTCAGCAACAACATAATCAGGTACATTTTTATTGAAAGCAAAATAGACCATATCCGTCCTGATTGTCAACTCGGATGTAATGCTGAAAAATGATTTGTTCAGGGTTTGCATGGCAGCTTCTGCCGTAAATTTGTCAGCAGGAAACAAATCGATCTCTCCTTTGAGCAATCGGTCAAAAGCGTCAATATTATCGGTACAAAATACAAGGTTGGTAAAGCCCTCGCCAACGAGGTATTGTGTAATAGCGTAATCGGCGAGAACGCCTATCTTCCCGATTGTTTTTGCATCTTCAAGGGTATTCAGTGAAATCTGGTTTTGAGAGGCGGCGTAAAACATCCAGTCTAGAGAAGCGTACGGACCAGCCCATTTAAATAATTCTTTTCTGTTGGAGTTCAGGATGGTAGAGAAAAGAACGGCATTGTCGGTTTGCTGAACCTGGGCATAGCCTTGATCCCAGGGAAGGCTTTGCACCTGAAAGGGGATATTCAGTTGTTTACAGATTTCTCTAAGTAATTCAGGTCCAAGACCCGTGATTGTCCCGTTTTCAGTATAATTAAGTGGTTTGTAATTTTCTGTAATGAATTTCAGTTTATAGGGATAAGATTCATCAGTCTTTTTTTTGCACTGGGGAAAAAGAATGATAATTGCAGGAATTATCAAGCCAAGGATGAAAAATGTTCTTTTCATAATTTATTATAAGTCTGAATACGACAGGGAAATATTGACCAAAAGTACAGTTTTTAAAACAAACACAAACAGCCTTCAGCCCAACAGTCCTAAGCCATCAGCCATCAGCCTAAAAGCCATCAGCCTTCAATCCAAGAGCCCCCTTTAACCCTCTTTAACAATTTTATTAACTTTTTTTAACCCCCTCAATAAACAGGCTTGCACACTTGTTGCGTTATCTTTGCGCATCAAAACACGGAAATATGTTAGATACTGACATTAGAGAATTAAACGAGCGCATTCAGCGTGAAAGTGCATTTGTTGACCTTCTGACCATGGAAATGCAGAAGGTAATCATAGGACAGAAAACTATGGTGGAGCGCTTGCTCATCGGATTATTATCCAACGGCCATGTGTTGCTTGAAGGTGTACCTGGCCTGGCCAAGACTTTGGCTATCAAATCATTGGCCGGTGCCATCCAGGCTAAGTTCAGCAGGATACAGTTTACGCCCGACCTTTTACCGGCCGACCTCATCGGAACTTTGATTTATAGTCAGAAGACAGAAGAGTTTGTGGTACGTAAAGGCCCTGTTTTTGCCAACTTCATCCTGGCTGATGAAATCAACCGTTCTCCTGCAAAAGTGCAGGCTGCTTTGCTCGAAGCCATGCAGGAACGCCAGGTAACCATCGGAGACAAAACATACAAAATCGATGAGCCTTTCCTGGTTCTTGCCACTGAAAACCCGATTGAGCAGGAAGGAACCTATCCTTTACCGGAAGCACAGCTCGACAGGTTTATGCTAAAAATTCTCATTGGCTACCCAAGCAAGGAAGAGGAAAAGCAGATCTTACGGATGGGTGTTCTCAATGAACAACCTTCAACAAAACCAGTGTTGAAACCAGAGGACATCGTTAAGGCCCGGGCTGTCGTGAAAGATGTTTATCTCGACGAAAAGATTGAAAATTACATTACGGATATCGTCTTTGCTACCCGTTTTCCTGCCCAATATAAACTCGACAAGTTTGTTCCATTGATTTCTTATGGTGCATCACCAAGGGCAAGTATTAACCTGGCATTGGCCGCAAAAGCTTTTGCCTTTATCCGTCGCCGGGGATATGTTATTCCGGAAGACGTGAGGGCAATTTGTCATGATGTTTTAAGGCATAGAATTGGTTTAACCTATGAAGCCGAAGCTGAGAATGTTAGTGTCGAAGAGATCATCAATGAGATTCTCAACACGGTAGAAGTCCCCTAGCAAACTGACAGAACGTGGAAGCTGCTGAGTTATTCAGAAAAGTCAGAAAAATCGAGATCAAGACGCGTGGCTTGTCATCCCAGATTTTCTCCGGACAATATCATTCGATATTTAAAGGAAAAGGTATGGCATTCAGTGAGGTCAGGGAATACCAGTATGGTGACGACATTCGTTCCATCGACTGGAATGTTACCGCTCGTTTCGGGCATCCTTACGTCAAGATTTTCGAGGAGGAGCGAGAGCTTACCGCCATGCTACTTATTGATGTCAGTGCCTCTCATGAATTTGGTACCCAACGACAACTGAAGCAGGAGCTTATTACTGAGATCGCCGCTGTTCTTGCTTTTTCTGCGATTCAAAATAATGACAAAGTGGGTGTGATCTTCTTTTCTGATGTTATCGAGAAATTTATTCCTCCCAAAAAAGGGACCTCGCATATTCTAAGAATCATCAGGGAGCTGGTAAACTTTGAGCCCAAAGGTAAGGGAACAGACATCGGTGGTGCTTTGCGATATTTCACCCAGGTCATTAAAAAGCGTTGCACGGCTTTCGTTTTAAGCGATTTTCTGGATGAAGGTTTTGAAGAAGCATTGAAAATTGCCAATAAAAAGCACGACCTCATAGCATTGCGTATTCATGACCCCAGGGAAACTGAATTACCAGCCATGGGACTTGTTAAAGTGAAGCACGCTGAAACAGGAGCCATTGCCTGGGTCGATACCGGAAGTCCGGAAGTCCGGAAAGCCTACCGTTCTCGGGCTATACAGCGGGAGCGATGGATTAATGATTTGTTTACGCGTTCAGGTGTGGATGCCACAGATATTCGTATTGATCGTGATTATGTGAGACCTATTTTAAACCTGTTCAAGAAAAGAGGGAGCAAGCGATAAGAGATGAGCAGTTTATTTAAATATTATATTAAGCTAATTGTACTGTTGATGCTACCAATGCTTGGAGCTTCGTTGCAAGGGTTTGCCCAGCAGTCTGCTGCCTCAGCACGAATGGATACTACAAAGTTGCTTATCGGGCAGCAAGTCTATCTGAAACTGGAACTGAGGATCCCCTCAGGTACTGTTGTTTCCTGGCCTAATTTAAAAGATACCATCCCGACATCATTGGATATGGTTGAAGCCTTTAAGATTGATACCAGCTATTCCGCAGATAAAAAAGAAACCATTCTAAGCCAAAAGCTAAGAGTCACAAGTTTTGATACAGGAATCCATGTGGTTGCGCCAATTCCTTTTTATCAAAGAACAAAAAAAGGTGATACTATGGGTTTGCTGGCTTCCACACAAGAGTTCTTTTATTCAGTGATGACAGTACCCGTTGATACTACCAGGGCTATCAGGGATATCAAAGGAACCATGGGGATTCCCTTTACTTTCAAGGAACTTTTGCCTTACATCGGCCTGGGTATTTTACTACTAGCGGTGGTGTTTGGTCTTATTTATTATATCAGGCGTCGCCGGAAAAACAAACCCTTTATTATCTTGCCGCCAAAACCGGGATTACCACCTCATGTCATTGCATTAGAGGATCTTGAGAAACTTCGCAAAGCGCAGCTTTGGCAAAGTGGTCGGGTAAAAGAGTATTATACAGGACTTACAGATATTTTAAGGACTTATATGGAAGGTCGTTTTGGGTTCAATGCGATGGAGATGACCACCTTTGAAATCATGCAGCATTTACATTCAGATATTAAGGCTTCCGGTATTACTGACAAACTCCGGGAAGTACTTGAACTCGCAGACCTGGTGAAGTTTGCCAAGGAGAACCCCTTGCCCGACAGGCATGACTATAGTTTAAACCTGGGTGTAGCGTTTGTAAACACAACACAATTGGCGCAAAAGGAAGTTTCATCCGAGGCGACAGCATCAGAAAATAGCACCATACAAGGATCATGATGACAATAATGAACGGAATAAGTTTTGCGAACCCAGGGTTAATCTGGTTGTTGCTGCTATTGCCTATCATGGTCATCTGGTATGTCTTTCGTCATCGTAAAAACCAGGCAGAACTTCAGGTCTCCAGTTTCGAGGGGTTTGAAGGTGTTCAGAAAACCATGCGTCAACGGATGCGTCACTTGCCTTTTGTTCTTCGATTGTTGCTTATGGCTGTTGTGGTTGTTGCCTTAATGCGCCCACAGTCAAGCACCAGCCGTAAAGACATTTCTGTTGAAGGAATTGATATTGTTCTAGCCAATGATCTCTCTGGAAGTATGTTAGCAGAAGATTTCAAGCCAAACCGGCTGGAAGCAGCAAAGAAAGTGGCAGGAGAGTTTATTTCCAACCGCCCTAATGACAAAATTGGCCTGGTGATCTTTGCCGGCGAAGCTTTTACTCAGTGTCCTTTGACAACAGATCATGCTGTTTTACAGGAATTGCTTGGTAAACTCGACGAGGGTGCATTGGAAGATGGCACTGCTATTGGGGATGGACTGGCAACTGCGGTCAACAGGATTAAAGAAAGTAAAGCCGTTAGTCGTGTAATTATCTTACTTACAGATGGTGTAAACAACCGCGGTTCTATAGATCCTTTGAGCGCTGCTGAGATTGCAAAGCTCTATAAGATAAGGGTTTATACCATTGGTGTCGGTACAAGAGGCATGGCGCCTTATCCTTTTAAAACGCCTTTCGGTGTTCAATATCAAAACATCCAGGTAGAAATAGATGAGGGGCTGATGCAAAAGATCTCCGATATGACGGGCGGAAAGTATTTCCGAGCCACCGGTAATGCCAAGTTGATGGAGATTTACAAAGAGATAGACAAGATGGAGAAATCCAAGATAGATGTCATGGAATTCAGGAAGAAATATGAAGAGTTTTTTCCATTGGCATTGCTGGCATTGATCATATTTGCTTTAGAACTTATCTTGAGGAATACAATACTGAGAACAACACCTTAATTAGACTTCAAATATTTAAAATAGCATGTTTCGTTTTGCACATCCTGAGTACCTATATGCCTTCCTGCTGATTCCAGCACTTTTGCTGGTTTTCATCTTTGGCATGCATTGGAAACGCAAGGCTTTGCGAAGGTATGGTGATTGGCAGGTTGTAAAACAGTTGCTGCCCGACAAGGCTTTCTGGCGTCAAAGCCTGAAATTTGGGATACTGATGTTGGTATTATCATGCCTGATACTTGCGGTAGCCCGGCCACAATTGGGCTCGAGGCTGGAGAAAGGCGAACGAAAGGGCATCGACTTGTTTATCTGTGTTGATGTTTCAAATAGTATGATGGCCCAGGATATCCAACCCGACAGGTTAAGCCGTGCCAAGAATGCCGTTTCAAAGATGATTGATGAGTTGAAAAACGACAGAATCGGACTTGTTGTTTTTGCAGGGAAAGCATATGTACAGTTGCCTATCACGGCTGATTATGCCGCTGCCAAGATGTTCCTGGGAACAATCACCCCGGGGATGATTCCTAGCCAGGGAACATCCATCGGTGAAGCAATCAATCTTGCAGTCACTTCCTTTGGCGAGAGCAAACACAACAAAGCCATTATACTCATCACCGATGGGGAGAACCATGAGGATGATGCCATTGCTGCCGCCAAAGATGCTTCTTCCAAAGGGATTAAAATTTTTACTGTTGGTATGGGATTGCCGGAAGGTGCTCCGATTCCGGTTTATAATGGAAGCATTATGGCCGGTTATAAAAAGGACAATGCTGGTAACACGATCATCACCAAGCTTGATGATGTCCTTTTGCAGCAGATTGCCTCTGCAGGGCAAGGTGCCTATGTCAGGGCTAACAACACCCAGCAAAGTCTGGAGAAGATATTCAAAGAAATTGACCGTATGCAGAAAAGCGAGTTTGAGGCAAAAATATTCTCCGATTATGAAGACAGGTATCAATACCCGCTTGGGGCAGCCTTGTTTTTGATGATCCTGGAGATGTTGATCCTTGAACGAAGAAATAAGCTTTTAAGCCGGATAAAGTTATTTTCATAAGGAGGATATATGTTGAAGATGAGAATGATAATTATTGTTGGTTTCCTATTTAGTGGGCAATTTCTGCATGCCCAGGCCGAGCGTTCCTGGATCAGGGAGGGAAATAAATCCTATGAAAAAGGCCAGTATAAAGATGCTGAGATCCTATATCGCAAGGGCCTGGAAAAACAAGCCCAATCGCCAAGGGCTACCTATAATCTTGGAAATTCACTGTATAAACAAAAGAATTTCCAGGAGGCTTCAAAATACTATGGTAATGTCAATATGACCGAAATGGACAAGTTGTCAAGGTCAAAAGTTTATCACAACCAGGGCAATTCATTGATGGAGGATAAAAAGTACCAGGAGAGTATTGATGCCTATAAAAATGCTTTGCGTAACAATCCCAACGACCAGGATACACGATATAACCTGGCATATGCTATGAGTAAGTTGATGCAGCAACAACAGCAGCAGCAACAAAAACAGCAGAAAAAGGATGACAAAGATCAAAAGAAAGACAAGCAACAGCAGCAACAACAGCAGCAGCAGCAAAATGAGCAAAAACAGCAGCAGCAGAAGCCGCAGATGTCTAAGCAAGATGCTGAGCGCATGCTTGAAGCACTGAAAAATAATGAAAAGAACACGCTTGACAAGCTTAAAAAGAAAGAAGTCAAAGCGGTAAAGCCTCCTATTGAAAAAGATTGGTAAGATTTTTGAGAAGATCGAATGTCAATGAGAAAGAATCTGTCATATATGATCTTGGATCTCTTTAAGAAACTTTTATTTCTTTTAGTGGCATTGATCTTGTTCCTGGCTTTTAAAGAAAGCAGAGGGCAGGGTGTTAGTTTTACAATGTCCGCACCACACCAGGTTGGCACAGGGGATCAGTTCAGGGTTACTTATTATTTGAATGATGCCGGATCAAACTTTAAGGGTCCATCTTTTAAAGGTTTCAGTGTTTTAGCAGGGCCCAGCCAAAGTAGCAGCTCAAATATTCAAATTGTTAACGGGGCAATGACCCAGTCAGTGAGTTATACATATACCTATGTGCTACAGGCTGACAAGGAAGGGACATTCCAGCTTGAACCTGCATCAGTCGTTGTACAGGGGAAACAATTGAAAACAAACCCTTATACTATTCAAGTTGTAAAAGGTTCAGCACCACAACAACAGCGCCAGGGGCAGCAACAAGGCGGAGGACAGCAGGGGAGTAGCCAGGGGAGTGGGGGGATTAGCGCCAATGATTTGTTTATCAAGACTTTGGTTAGCAAGCCCGATGCCATGCAAGGGGAACAGATCACGGTAACTCAGAAAATCTATGCAAGGGTCTCCCTGGTTGGTTTTGAGAACGTAAAGCTTCCCTCCTTCGAAGGTTTCTGGTCGAGTGAAGTTAAGATGCCTGACCAGGTCAGCCTTCATAAAGAAAATGTTAATGGCGTCACTTACAATGTGGCTGAGTTAAAAAAGACGATACTGTTTCCCCAAAAAAGTGGAACGCTTACAATAGAGCCTATGAGTGTTACGGCTGTTGTACAGGTGAGGACACAAGGGCGCTCACGTACAGGGGATCCGTTTTTTGATAATTTCTTCAACGACCCTGTTTTCGGATCTTCTGTGCAAAATGTAAGGAAAGAAGTTCGTTCAGCCCCTGTAAGCGTTCACATTAAACCGCTTCCAACAGAAGGACAAACTGCCAGTTTTGGTGGGGCTGTCGGGAACTTTACGATTAAAGCCAGTATCGACAAAACAGTGGTGAAAGCCAATGAAGCCCTCAACTACAAGATCACACTGAGTGGCTCCGGTAACCTCGAATTGGTGGATAAGTTAAAAATCGATTTTCCATCAGATTTCGAAGTTTATGACCCTAAGGTAAATAACAGTATCTCTTCCGCTGCAAGTGGAGTTAGCGGCAGTAGGGTATTCGAGTACCTGGTAATCCCTCGTAACCAGGGATCTTATTCCATTCCGCCTGTTAAATTTTCCTATTATGATCTTTCAAAAAGGACCTATGTCAATTTAGAAACTGAAGGTTATAAAATCAACGTTGAAAAGGGCGCAGGAGGAAGCAGTGCCAGCTATAGTGCTTCAAGCAAAGAAGATGTGAAAATGTTGGGTAGCGACATTCGGTTTGTTCAAACAGGCGATCCACATCTAAGGCCTATTGGGGCAATGTTTTTTCAGACCTCTGTTTTCTGGATCCTTTTTGTGATACCATTTCTCCTTTTTAGTTTGGTAATCCTGATCTGGAATCGTCACATGAAACTAGTCAGCGACCAGGGATTGATGAAAAATAGGAAAGCCACCAAGGTTGCCAAAACAAAACTCAAAAAGGCTTCGGATTATCTGAAATCTGGATCAGAAGAAGCTTTTTACATTGAAGTTTCTCAAGCATTATGGGGATACCTGGCTGACAAATTATACCTTCCCATGTCTACGCTTTCCCTGGATACCGTTGTTGGGGCGATGGAAGATAAGGGCGTTGGAGAAGCGCTGCGGTTGAAATATAAAGAGGTTCTTGAAGAATGTGAATTTATCAGGTTTGCCCCTGGTGACAAAGCAGGCAAAATGGATGGCTTGTATCGTAGTGCTTTAGAGGTAGTTACAGCTTCTGAAAAAGAAATAAGTTAACAATTATGACAAAGATATTCTTTAACTTATTTTTAATCTTCATCCTCAGCACCTCTGTTGTGAGAGGGAGTGAGGATCTTTTTCGCCAGGCGAATGATGAATATCTGAAGAAGAACTGGGACAAGGCGATTGCTTCTTATGAGAAGATTCTTTCTACCGGAAATACCTCATCATCACTTTATTTTAACCTGGGGAACGCCTGGTTCAAAAAAAACAACCTGCCGAATGCCATCCTGAATTATGAAAAAGCTAAAAAATTAAGTCCGGGTGATGCAGACATTCTGTTTAATTTGAAGGTTGCTAATGCAAGGATTGTAGATAAAATAGACGTACTTCCGGAACTTTTTTATAAACGCTGGTGGAAAGAACTACGATCTTTCTTTTCTGTTGATGGATGGGCTATATGTACGATAGTGTCTTTAATTCTGTTTTTTGGACTGCTTACGATTTACCTGGTCATGCGTTCTAACGTGATCCGCCGGACAGCTTTCTTTAGCGCTCTCATTGCCTTAATAATTGCGATATTTTCGATGATTTTTTCATACCAGTCTTATAACGCGATTTTACATCAAAGAGAGGCTATCGTTTTTGATCCGGCAGTTTCAGTGAAAAGTTCGCCTGATGAAGCGAGTACTGACCTTTTTATGCTGCATGAAGGAACAAAAGTCACGATCCTCGACAATGTTGGTGACTGGTACAGGGTTGTTATTGCCAGTGGCAGCGACGGTTGGGTGACTTCAGAAAGCCTTAAGGTCATTTAAGGCTTGTGAGAAAGATCGGCATACTTTCCGACACCCATGGGAATGTCCCGCCCGGGGTTTTTACCTTTTTCAAAGAGTGTGATGAAATCTGGCATGCCGGCGATATCGGGGATTTCAAGGTGATCACAGTTTTAAAGAGCATTTGCCCGGTAAGAGCTGTTTTTGGTAATATTGACGGGGGAATCCTTCGTAAAGAATTTCCTGAGGATCTTTCATTTTATTGTGAAAAGGTGAAAGTCCTGATTACGCATATTGGGGGTTATCCGGGTCATTATCCTGCAAAAAATCTGGCCGCTTTGAAACAGGAACAGCCTCAATTGTTTATTTGTGGGCATTCTCATATCCTGAAAGTAATGTATGATGTAAAGCTAAAACTGCTACATCTAAATCCCGGAGCTGCCGGGAATAGCGGTTGGCATAACTCAATTACCTTGATGCGGTTTCAAATCAGGGAGGATAGGATTGAAGAGCTCGAGATTTATGACATCCCGAGAAGCGGTCGGGCAGCAAATATGTAAGTTTAACGAAGCCTGTCCATCGAACGGATCAGCTTGTCATCTTTCTCAATACCTCTTTTTGCCATCATGATCAGGATTAGCATGATCAAAGGAAAATAACTTCCGGGCCCGTAGTGTGAAGGGATTGCCACATTTCTTTCAATCACGAAATTGGTATAGAAAAATAGTACTGCGATATACAGGATGTTGATTAATAAAGCAAAACGGATGACCTTAAGCTGTTTTGGCCTGCTTTTGTAGGAAATAATAGCCAAAATGATGTGTACACTCAACAAAAGATGGAAGCCAAGTAGGGGAAACGTAAAATAAAACGGGAACACATTCCCTGGATCTGGAGAAATATGAATGAAGCCAGTCAGCATAAGCTTATAATAAGCAAGATCCGACAGATAAACAGCAAAGGGGAAAAAGAAGCAGAGGATAGAAGCAATTGCTGCTAAGGCCAGGTAGAGATGTTGAATTCGTAGAATCATTTGAGATTTTTTGCAAAAATATGAAAGAAAATCCCAAAAACACCTTGATTTTTGTTTAAGTGATCGCTATTTGTATTATTTTTGTGACGGATATTTCTATCTGGTATTTGATTACTCCTATTTTTTCGTTTCACAAATCACATTTTTAATCTAATTCACCCGGTGGGTTTACCATCATTCCATAATTCTAATGGATTGATTCAATCAATAAATATATTATGTACGACATCATCTCCCTGAATGAGAAATCTCTTCAGGAATTAAAAGACATTGCGAAAGAACTTGATCTCAAGAAAGTTGATCGCTTAGCAAAACAAGAAATTGTTTACAAAATCCTGGATCACCAGGCACTAAACCCAAGTCCTGAGATCCTTGCCAAAGAAAAAGTGAGCAGGGAACCCAGAGAGAAAAAACCACGCAAGCCTGTTGGGGGGTCAAATATAGGCCGTGAAAACAAAATACAAGAAAAACCTGAAGTTAAGATTTCGATAAAAGACGCACCCTGGACGAAAAAGGAAGAAGCCCCGAAAGAAGTTACTGTGACCCGTGAAGAAGTCGTTGCCAAGGAAGAAGCTGTAATTAAAGAAAAACCGGCTAATGAAATACGTCCGGGAGCAGAGTCCGTTCGCGACAATCCTCGTGATCCAAACCCCAGGAAAGATAAATTTCAACGCAATCCAAACCGAGCAAATCGTCCCGAGCGTCCACGCAGGCCTATGAACATGCCTGTTAACATTCCCCAAGGTGACAGGCCCTTGTTTGAAGAGCTTGAACCCGAATTGCCAGGTGAAAATGACATAACGCAAGATTCAGCTATCGAACCAATCGTTCTTGAAGTGCCTGCGCCGGTGATTTTAACAGACGAGAATCAGCAGAGTCCTCAGTTAACCGAATCTACAGAGATTGTTGCAGCTTCCTCTGAACGTGATATTGAATCACAAAGGTTAAACCAGGAACAACGCAACAGGAATTTTCGTGAGAATCAGTTTAAATACAAAGCTCATGAGAAACCTAAGGAAGAAAATGCTACAGAACTAGACGGCGCTGTTACGACAGAAGGTGTTCTGGAGATCATGCCCGACGGATATGGTTTTTTGAGGTCTTCGGATTATCATTACCTGACTTCTCCCGATGATATTTATGTGGGGCAGACTCAGATTAAACATCTTGGTGTCAAGACAGGAGACACCATCAGGGGTATCATCCGTATGCCTAAAGAAGGTGAGAAGTATTTTCCTCTTGTAAAAGTCGAGCTCATCAACGGTCGTAAACCTGAAGATATCAGGGATCGTGTTCCTTTCGAGTTTTTGACCCCATTATTTCCGGAAACCAAATTCAAACTCACCGGCCATGCCCAGAGTAATATATCAACGAGAATCATCGATATGTTTGCTCCAATAGGTAAAGGGCAGCGTGCCTTGATCGTTGCACAACCCAAGACCGGTAAGACAATTCTGCTGAAAGACATAGCCAATGCCATTGCCTCCAACCATCCTGAGGTTTATCTGATTGTATTGCTTATTGATGAGCGTCCTGAGGAGGTCACTGATATGCAGCGCAGTGTTAATGCTGAGGTGATCGCATCCACTTTTGATGAACCTGCTGAAAGGCATGTCAAAATTTCAAATATTGTACTTGAAAAGGCAAAACGACTGGTGGAGTGTGGTCATGATGTTGTAATTCTGCTTGATTCTATTACTCGTCTGGCACGTGCTTATAATACTGTTGCACCGGCATCCGGAAAAGTTCTTTCAGGAGGAGTCGAAGCCAATGCCTTACACAAACCCAAAAGGTTCTTTGGTGCAGCCCGCCAGATTGAACATGGCGGCTCTCTTACGATCATTGCGACAGCATTGATTGATACCGGCTCACGTATGGATGAGGTGATCTTTGAGGAATTTAAAGGTACGGGAAATATGGAGCTTCAGTTAGACCGTAAGCTTTCCAACAAACGTATCTATCCTGCAATTGATATTGTTGCCTCAAGTACCCGTAAGGAGGAACTCTTGCTTGAAAAAGAAGTCTTGCAACGCATCTGGGTTTTGAGAAACCACCTTGCTGATATGACTCCGCTGGAAGCTATGGATTTCCTGAAAGAAAGGATGAAATTCACCCAGAGTAATGAAGAATTCCTGGTCTCGATGAATAGCTAATTGTCAGGATTTTATCTGAAGTAAATTACGCCACCTGTGCGACAATCGAAACTAGCTTGTTTTGTCTTTGCCGGTAGTTGGAGTGTGTAACCGAATTGGGGCAGACAAACTGTATTTGTACAGAGGACCTCGTCCCCAATTTTCACAATAGCTTCAACCCAGACAGGCTCTCTTACTATCAGTCCTTTTTTTCTGATTGAAGGTAATTTCTTGGTTTTGGAGGCTTTCATGAAACGAAAGTCCTTGATAGGCTTGAATGTTAGAGTGATTGCGGTCCCGTCTGCTATTGCCGATTTGGAAAAACCGGCTGATTTGCTGAAATGGCCAATTACCACGGCTAAGGTGTCAGAAACTTCAGGCAGATAAGGTAATTCTATATCAGAAATGATGATCTCAGTAGTGCCGGTAAACAGACTTAAGGCCTTTTCTTCCTCAGCTTCCAGACCCTTAATCATCGCCTCGAAAGTGTTTTTTTCGTAGGCTATTTCCTGGAATCCACCTAGCAGATTTGTTTTGTTTTCTTTGATACGTGCTAGATTCTCGGCAGCATCGCGGGCTCTCTTTAATATTGGATCATCTGTTGTTGTTTTGACCCTGAAAATATATTTTGGAAATCGGGACGTGTCAGTGGCTATTGTCTTAAATAAATCAGCATTTAAGTGATAATTGTATTGCATTCTTGCACTAATCATCCTTGTTTTTGAAACAGGAGAATCCTGTGGTATGGCTTTTTCTCTAATCGGGATTTCTTTAATATTCAGTCCGAGAAGAAAAGACTCAGGGCTGAGAAGGATCTGTGGCCTATGACAGTTTGGGAATTTCCTGAATGACAGAAAGTAATAATTTGTTGGGTCAGGAATTGAGGACTCACTTATTTTAATCTTGTCCATTGAGAATTCTACCATATTGTCCGCAACGACCTTCTCCAGGCCAAGCATATCTTTAGCATTGGCAGCATACACCCCTTTTGTAAAAACAGTTTTGTTGATTACAAGGTGGATCTTTAGCATTGTTTGAGGAAGACAATACAACATTCCTTCCTTTTGCATACTCAGCAAAGAATCGCTGGTCGGTGTAATCCTGATTTGCGCCTGGACCGTATTATTGCCAAATGCAGTGATAAGAAAGGTGAAGATTATTGCCATCTTTAATTTACAATAATCTTTGTAGATAGGAATTGAATACATTTTGCTTTACTTTGCAACAAAAGTAAGTAAATTGGATAATTTTGCAGCATAAACCGAAAAAGGCCCAATCTCAAATATTTGCAAAACAGAATTCTTTAGCGTATGGGGATACTAAAAAATATGTTTAAATTGTTTTCTAATAAAAAAAGGTCGTTAGCTACAGTGAAATTATTCTCAATAATAGTTTTTTTTTGTTTGTTGATGGCATTTTCGTCATGTGGCGATTCGGGAGGAGGCTCAAAGAAAGGAACCCAGGTTTCTGGGACGGTTACTATCAGCGGGGCTTTTGCCTTGTACCCAATGGCAGTCCGCTGGGCAGAAGAATTTCAGAAAGAATATCCTGATATCAGGATCGACATAAGTGCAGGAGGAGCGGGAAAAGGTATGATGGATGTTTTAAGTGGCATGATTGACCTGGGGATGGTTTCCAGGGCCGTAAATCCCGAGGAAATTAAAAACGGGGCTTTCCCGATAAAGGTAGCACGAGATGTGGTTCTTATTACTATAAACGCCAGAAATCCTAAAATTAAAGAACTGAAAGCAAAAGGGATTAGCAAGTCCATGCTTCAGGAGATGTTTCTAAGTAATTCCATGCATAAATGGGGTATAATAAACGGGACATTCAATGGTGATCCTGTTCATGTTTTTACACGCTCTGATGCCTGCGGGGCAGCTGAAGTCATTGGCAAATACCTGGGGGCAAGCCAGGAGGCCCTGACAGGTGTCGGAGTATTTGGTGATCCCGGAATGGCTGATGCGATCAAGAATGACCCCTTGGCCATTGGGTTTAACAATGTTACCTACGTTTATGATATGGGTACCCGCAAGAAATATCGCGGATTGGAGGTTCTTCCTTTAGACATTAATGAAAACAAGATCATCGATCCTGATGAACAATTTTATGATAATGTGGATCTGTTAAGCGATGCTGTCAGGACGGGTAAATACCCGGCCCCCCCGGCTCGTGATTTATTTTTTGTTACAAAGGGGAAACCAACCAATGAGAGCGTTAAATTATTTTTGAATTGGGTTCTTACTAAAGGTCAACAGATGTTAAAAGAGGCGGGTTATGTTGAGTTGCACCCTGATCAGCTTGATCAGGTGATATCTAAATTGAAGTAGCGGAGTGGCAGGTATTACAGTTACAAGGTTTTTAAGGGACAGGCTGCATGGAAGCTGGATGATTATTAGTTTCATCCTGATCATGCTTGTACCTATTTTGCTTTCTGTTGGCCTTTATATGAAATCACGATCACTCTTCGATGACCAAGGTATTTTTGATGTGCTGTTTTCAAAGTCATGGAAGCCGATGGCTGGCAAGTTTGGGCTTTTGCCCTTTATTGTGAGTTCATTATGGGTTACGTTGATGTCATTGCTGATCGCGGTACCCATCTGTTTGTTGACAGCCATTCACCTAACCCAATATGCCAAAAGATGGGTGTTAAAAATTATGCACCCCGTCATCGATATTTTAGCAGGTATCCCCTCTGTGATTTTTGGGGTGTGGGGGATTTTAGTCATTGTGCCTTTTGTCGCAGAAAAGCTTGGACCTACTATTGGAAAGCAGACTTCAGGCTTCACTATTATGAGTGGCGGTTTGGTTTTGGCCGTAATGATAATACCCTTTATGCTGAATATTCTCATTGAGGTATTTCGCGCGTTACCTGATGAGTTGTCAGAAGCTGCGCTGTCACTTGGTGCCAGCAAGTGGCAATCAATTAAGTATGTGTTAATGAAAAAAGCCTTTCCGGGAATAGTTTCCGCTATCGGGCTTGGCCTTTCGCGTGCGTTTGGCGAAACCATCGCAGTATTGATGGTGGTCGGTAACGTAACCCGGATACCAACAGGTTTTTTTCAGCCCGGATATCCTTTGCCTGCCTTGATCGCTAATAATTATGGAGAAATGTTATCAATCCCACGTTATGATTCTGCCTTGATGTTTGCGGCCTTGGTGCTATTTGTGATTGTAACCTTGTTTAATTTCTTCAGTCGATTGGCAATCACAAATATAGAAAAGCACACCTGATATGACCGATAAAAGGATCCGCCATATTGAAGAAGGGTTTTTCAGGGTATTGATGTTTTTATCAACTTCTGGAATTGTCATTACCTTATTTTTGATCCTAATCAGCATTTTGTTAAAAGGATTACCGGCACTCTCATGGGAAATGCTGAGCCAAACACCTAAAGGTGGTTTCTACTTTGGCAAAGAGGGTGGGATTTTGAATGCCATTATCGGTTCTTTATATCTTTCTGTGGGATCAACTTTGCTTGCGCTGGTCATCGGCTTACCTGTGGCTTTGTTTATGAATATTCACCTGATAAGGTATAAGAAGATTGTTAATTTGGTCAGGTTCTTTCTTGACCTATTGTGGGGAGTTCCTTCCATTGTCTATGGCGCATTTGGTTTTTCTCTGATGATATATTTTGGGATGAGAGCTTCTTTACTCGCTGGTATTTTGACTGTTACAGTATTTATTCTCCCAATTATGATTCGAGCGATTGATGAAGCTTTGAAAACAGTTCCCAGGGGATTGCTGGAATCCACCCTATCATTAGGTGCGACGCGTTCTGAGACTTCATACCGGGTATTTGTCAGGCAATCGTATAGTGGAATCGTTACAGCAATTCTTTTGTCGTTTGGTCGTTCAATTGGGGATGCTGCTTCTGTTTTGTTTACAACGGGTTATACAGATCACATCCCGACGTCCTTAAACCAGCCGACAGCAACTTTGCCACTCTCCATCTTTTTTCAATTATCTTCGCCTATTGAGGAAGTACAGAACAGGGCTTATGCCTCCGCGGTTGTTCTTACAGTTATAATATTGATTATTAGTTTGTTGGTTCGATATTTTGAAAAGCGTTTTCACAAACACAAGATTAAATTCTGATGAAACAAGTGCCTAAGATTATTATCAAAGATTTCAACCTTCACTATGGGAAGAATCATGTCCTGAAGAATGTGAATGTCGAGATTCCTGAGAACAAGATCACGGTAATACTTGGCCCATCAGGTTGTGGGAAAACCACACTTCTGAAAAGCTTGAACCGCTTGATTGACCTTCATCCCGATGTTCATGTTAGTGGAAGTATTCTGATTGATGATGAAGATGTATTACATACGAAAAAAGATATAACACAGATACGGAAAAAGATGGGCTTGCTTGCACAAAGGCCGTATCCTTTGCCCATGAATATCTTTAATAATGTTGCTTTTGGTCTCAGGATCAGCGGTCGTAAGAACCGGATGATGCTGAGGGGCAGGGTGAAGCATTACCTGGAGCAGGCGAATCTATGGGATGAGGTAAAGGACAGGTTAAAAGACCCGGCTACATCCTTATCGATTGGTCAGCAACAACGACTTTGCCTGGCTAGGGGATTGTCAGTGGACCCTGAGATCATCCTTGCTGATGAACCGACCTCTGCTTTGGACCCGATTTCAAGTATGGCGATTGAGCAAAAGTTTGTTGAGCTAAAACGTAACTATACTCTGGTAATGGTTACCCATATCCTGCAACAAGCCCAACGAATAGCAGATCATGTGATTTTCATGTATCTGGGTGAAGTGATCGAGCAGGGATCCGCGGATGAAGTATTCAATCATCCCAAAAACGAGATCACCCGGAATTTTATTAAAGGGAACTTTAATTAGAAATGAACTCAATGCTCATGCGCTGAGTCCAATTCATTTCGCAATGATTTCCCCTAATTAGGAAAATAGCATTTCTCTGTATTTCGGCAGTGGCCAGAGTTCGTCATCAACCAGAAGTTCCAGTTTGTCGACGTGGCGCCGTATCACCTCAAAGTAGGGGAGCACTTTATCATGATAGGCCAATGCTTTCTGTTCGGGATCCTCGATTTTATTTGCAATCTTTCTTTCCTCGATCATCTGGGTTACATTCATCCGAATAGCAAGTATGTGATCAGAGATGTCCTTTATCGTCTGGATTTGGTGGTTAGAAAGCCTGACATAAGTTTTGGTGTCCAGCACTTCTTTCAGACCCTTGACATTTTCAATCAGCCTGTTCTGGTATTGGATCGCAATGGGTAAGATGTGGTTTGTAGCCAAGTCGCCAATAACACGAGCTTCGATTTGTAGCTTTAAAGTATATTGATCAAGCCTGATCTCTTCTCTGGCCCTGACTTCCCGCTCCGTCAAAACATTATGATCCCCAAATAGCTTTATTGAGGCTGGTCGGGTAAATACTTTCACTGCATGCGGTGTCGCTTTAATATTAGAGAGGCCACGTTTGGCAGCTTCCTTTATCCATTCGTCACTGTAGTTGTTGCCTTCAAAAACAATTCTCATTGACTCTTTGGCGTATTTCTTCACGACTATAAAGATGGCTTCTTCTTTTGGATTGCCTTTTTCGATGAGTTTGTCGACTTCAATCTTAAACTGTTTTAATTGATCAGCCAGCATCAGGTTGAGGGTAAGCATGGGCATGGCACAGTTAAATGTAGAGCCAACAGCACGGAACTCAAATTTATTCCCGGTAAAGGCAAAAGGAGAGGTACGGTTTCTATCAGTATTATCCTGCAGAATCTCAGGGATTTTATGAAGGTTTAGCTGCATTTCCTCTTTTCCTTTATTGCTTTTATGCACAAACTTGCCTTTGGTGTTGATAACTTCCTGTAGGCTTTGGTGAAGTTGGGTGCCAATAAAGGCAGAAATAATAGCCGGTGGCGCTTCGTGTCCGCCCAATCTAAGGTCATTGCCTGCAGAAGCAATAGAAGCTCTTAAAAGATCAGAATGGGTATCAAGTGCTTTCAAAATATTTACTAGGAAGGTCAGGAAGCGAAGGTTGGTATTTGCTGTCTTTCCCGGGGATAAAAGATTTTCGCCCAGGTTGGTCGCCAAAGACCAGTTGTTGTGTTTCCCTGATCCATTAACATTTGCAAAAGGTTTTTCATGCAGCAATACCGTGAGGTCATGGCGCCTGGCCACTCTTTCCATGAGGTGCATGAGCAGTTGATTGTGGTCAACAGCTAAATTCACTTCTTCGTAAACAGGGGCACATTCAAATTGGTTTGGTGCAACCTCGTTATGCCTGGTTTTTAGTGGGATTCCCAAGCGATGGGCTTCAACTTCCAGGTCTTTCATGAAGTTGGTTGCCCTTTCTGGGATTACTCCGAAATAATGGTCGGCAAGCTGTTGGTCTTTGGCCGAAGCATGTCCGAACAAAGTCCGGCCAGTGAGCACCAGGTCAGGACGGGCACGGTATAAAGCAGTGTCAATTAAAAAATATTCTTGTTCCCAGCCCAGGGTAGCGATTACCTTGGTGACATTTTTATCAAAATACTTACATACTTCTGTAGCGGTTTTGTCGAGTGCATGAATTGCACGCAACAGCGGTGTTTTTGTGTCGAGGGCTTCCCCTGTATAGGACACAAAAATGGTTGGAATACATAAAGTGCCATCGTAGATAAAGGCAGGTGAGCTTGGGTCCCAGGCAGTATATCCTCTGGCTTCGAAGGTGTTACGAATGCCACCACTTGGAAAGCTCGAGGCATCTGGTTCTTGTTGAATAAGTTCTGTCGCCTGGAAACTTTCCAGAGCTTTCCCGCCTTCAGTAGGGCTGATAAAGGCATCGTGTTTTTCGGCAGTGGCGCCTGTTAGCGGATGAAACCAATGCGTATAATGGGTGACACCTTTCGCCATGGCCCAGGTTTTCAGTGCTGTAGCAACCTGATCGGCAATCCTCCGGTCAATTTTCTCTCCTTGTTCAATGCAGATCATCAAGCGTTTAAAAGCATCTTCAGAAAGATATTGCTTCATCGTGGCCTGGTTGAAAACCATTTCTCCGTAATAATCCGACACTTGGTTTTTTGGAGTGTTAAACACTTTTTCCGTACGGGAAAGTATGATTTCCAGGGCTTTAAAACGGGTGTTGTTCATGATTTATGAATTATGGTGGTTTCTATAAAGCAAAGTAACATCAAGTTTATGTAATTGTTTAATCTTGTGTAGGTAGGGTTATAATATTTTATCAACCTAAAGAAAGAGTGATTGATATTCAATAAATTAAATAATATTTTTTTCCTTTTCATGGCTAAGTATAAACAAGCCGAAATATGTTATCATTCCATTGATAATAATAAGTTCAAAGCCTGGCTTGTATCCATTGAAAAGCTGCGAGGAGTTTTCGCTCAGTAAGAAACAGATTACTGGTGATGCAATAGCAACGATTGGCACCAAACGATCACGAAGGCTTCGTTTACTGAACAGCCCAAAGCTGTAAAGTCCCAGTAAAGGACCATAGGTGTATCCCGCAATGGTAAATAGTTTGTCGATGACAGCCCTGTCATTTAAAGATCTGAAAAGGATAATCACCAGCAATAAGAGCAATGCAAATGACAAATGTACGATTTGACGAATGCGGATGCTTTGCTTAGGTGTCAGGTCTTTTCTCTTTTCCAAAGAAAGAAAATCTATGCTGAAAGAGGTGGTTAGTGAGGTCAAAGCCCCGTCGGCACTGGGATATGCAGCGGATATCAGCCCGATCATAAAAATCAAACTGGCTGCTGGGCCAAGATACCGTAAAGCCAGGATAGGGAAGAGGTCATCAGAGCGCTCTGGTAAGGCAATGTTTTTGCTTTGTGCATAGAGATAGAGGATCGCACCGAGAAATAAGAAAAGCATATTTACAAAAACCAGTACAAAGCTGAAGGTGAACATATTCTTTTGAGCTTCTTTCAATGACTTGCAACTCAGGTTCTTCTGCATCATCTCCTGGTCGAGCCCGGTCATGGTGATGGTAATGAAAATGCCACTTAAAAAGTTTTTTATAAAAAAGCGCGGACTATGCCAGTCCATCTCGAGTACTTTCGTGGAGGATGAAGCTGAGATCTTTGCAAACATAGCCGGAATTGAAAGGTCTAATTGACTGCCAATTACAAATACTGTCAGAACCAAGGCAGCCAGCATAAAGGTTGTTTGCAAGGTATCGGTCCAAACAATGGTTCGTATGCCACCTTTTAAAGTGTATAAGATAATCAGAAATATAAAAATGCTGACGCTCACCCCAAAAGGAATACCCCATGCATCAAAAATAAATATCTGTAAGACATTGACAACGAGAAACATGCGAAATGACGCCCCGATTACCCTGGAAAGAATAAAGAAAAAGGCCCCGGTTTTATAGGACCAGAAGCCAAAACGCTGTTCAAGAAACGTATAGATCGAAGTAAGGTTTAGCCTGTAATAAAGTGGCAAAAGCACCGTCGCAATTACTATGTATCCAACAAGGTATCCAAAAACGACCATGAGGTAGGTCATTTGGGTGGACCCGACCCAACCTGGAACCGAGATAAATGTGACCCCGCTCATCGAAGCTCCGATCATGCCATAAGCCACAACATACCAGGGAGACGCTTTATTTCCAAGGAAAAAGGTCTTGTTGGTTGCTCTGCGTGATGTTAACCAGGTCACCGCGAAAATCATCAGGGTGTATGCCAGGAAGCAGATAAATATAAAGGTAGGGCTCATGTTTTATAAAGCTAAGGACAAAGCTCTCAGATCATCAAAATGAAAATCAACCAGGTCGGGGTGCTCTCTGGCAATGCTTAAATCATCCCCGATAAGCACAGTGATCATCCCGGCATCTCTGCCGAATTTCATGTCAGATGCGGAATCCCCGGCCATGACAGCATATTTGAGATTCACAGAAGGATAATCTTTTTTTGCTTTCAGAGCCATGCCAATCTGTGGCTTTCTGCAAAAGCTTCCTGATTTTTCAAGATCCGGGCAATGATAGATTTTGTCAATTTTTCCTCCGGCATTGGTTACAGAATTCAGCATTTGGTCATGAATTATTAAAAGGTCATTTTCAGTCATTTGTCCCTTTCCAATGCCTTGCTGGTTTGTAACCACGAAGATTTTTCCAAATAATTCCGAAAAGCGGGAGATAGCCTCCAGCGTTCCAGGCAGGATTTCAAACTCTTCCCAGCGCTTGATGTATTCGCCAGGGATGCGTTTATTGATGACACCATCCCTGTCGAGAAACAGACTCCAGTCTTTATTTACTGATAAATTCTTTTTGTGCTCTTTCATAATCTTCGGGTATCCCAATATCGATAAAATAGGCATCACTGGGAAATCCTCCTAAATTGAGTATGTTTTTTTCCAAAAGGTCTTTCTCAAAAGAGAATTTTTCCGGAAGATCCAGTGCCAGAAGCGATTTTCTGCGAATACAATAGATTCCGCCGTTAATTAGGCCAGGGCCTGTAAAAAAACCTTTTTCGAGAAAACGGACAACACTTCCATTGGCTTCCAGCTCAACAGCACCATAGCGACTGGTATCTTCCAGCTGTCTGAGTGCCATTGTCAGATCAAAATCATTTTCCTGATGATATGCATCCATCAGTGGCAGGTTTACTTCAAAAACAGTATCTCCATTTAATACGAAAACATTGTCTTCTTTTGCATAAGCCATGGCCATCCTGATGCCTCCGCCTGTGCCGAGGGGCTCATATTCAATGGCATAGCTAATGGGGATTCCATTGTAATTGTTCCCGATGTGGGAAGTGATCATTTCGTGTTTGTAACCTACTGATAATATTGCATGGGTAAGGCCTTCATTTACAAGTCTTTCAAGTACATAGGCTAAAAAGGGCTTGCCTGCAACGGGTGCCATGCATTTCGGCATTTCACTAACAACAGATTGTAGTCGGGTTCCCAAGCCTCCGGCAAGTATAATAGCCTCCATTCCTGGCTTAGCTTTCGCGTGTAAAGAGTGAATCTTCCACAAGCTCGCAAATAATATGTCCTACAAGGATGTGACATTCCTGAATACGTGGTGTATCAACAGAAGGTACGTTTAGGAGGATGTCACAAAGATCACGCATCTTTCCTCCGCTTTGCCCAGTCAGGCCGATGACGATCATGCCCAAATCCCTGGCAGTCACCATCGCTTTGATGATATTTGATGAATTACCTGAAGTGGAAAGTGCGATGAGCACATCTCCGGGTGCCCCTTTGGCTCTGACAAGTCGGGAATACACCTCGTCATAGGAATAGTCATTGGCAACAGCAGTCAGATAAGAGGTGTTGACATGCAAGGCCTCTGAATCAAGGGGCGCGCGGTCAAAATAAAAACGCCCGCTGAATTCGGCTGCCAGGTGCTGGGCATCGGCAGCACTGCCGCCATTGCCACAAAACAAGACTTTCCCCTTGTTGGTAAAGGCATTGATACAGGCTATTGCTGCTTTCTCGATGTTAACAAGCACCTCATCCTCACCAAGCAGTTGTTGTTTGGTTTCTATCGATGATGTGATTCTATCAAAAATGATTTTCTCCATAAACTATTGATTGTTATAAACTTCCCAATGCACGATGTCCTGGATGGCTTTTCTGCGGATTTTATGACGCTCAGGCTCAGCCTGGTCAGCAGGGTATCCAAGAGAAAGAATCACCATGGGTTCAATATGTTCAGGAAGTTTTAAAACTGATTTGCAAAGTTGGGCATTAAAATTACATATCCAACAGGTCCCCAGTCCTGATTCAGTAGCAGCCAGTGTCATATGATCAACAGTAATCCCCATGTCAATGTCACAATGGTCTTTCCCATCAGCAGCTCTCTTCCAACTCTGGCTATGGTCGCCCAAAATAACGATCACCACAGGAGCTTTAGAAAACCATTCTCTCGGGTATACAGGATAGATCATGTCGAGCATAGGCCCCGACTGGATTACAACAAATTCCCAGGGTTGATGGTTTGCTGCGGAAGGAGCGACACGACCCGCTTCCAGCACATACATCAGCTTATGCTCTTCCACGGGTTCAGGCAGATATTTTCTCGAAGAATACCTGTTTTTAGCGAGTTCAATAAAAGTCATGGTGAATATTTTAAAATGTCCAGGTCGTCAGGCCTTTCTGGATAAATTCATAACGTTTGATTCTTCCACCAAAGGCATTCAGGGCTTCGATAACCTTGTTTCGTGTATTGTCAGGACAATAAAAGAACATAAAACCGCCGCCGCCTGCACCACTTACCTTGCCACCATTGGCCCCGGCTTTCATGGCAGTTTCATAAAGATTGTCGATCATCGGATTCGTGATTCCGCTGGCCATCTCTTTTTTAAATTTCCAGCCAAAATCAAGTATTTGCCCGATTTGATCGAGTTTCCCTTGCAACAGCGCTTCTTTCATCATCACAGCCTGGTCTTTTAGTTTCAACATCGCATCGATTGACTTAGTGTTGCCACTGGTCACGTTCTTTACCTGGGCTTCAATAATTGCCGAAGAGAGTCGGCTGGTCTCAGTATAATATAGAACCAGGTTATAGGACAGTTCATTCAGGTTTTTCTCACTGATCCTCAATGGATTCACTATAACTTTGTCGTCTTTTGAGAATTCCATGAAGTTCACACCGCCAAAAGTGGCTGCATATTGATCTTGTTTCCCTCCAGCCATCTGAAGGTCAATTCGTTCGATGTCGAAAGCCAGGTGGGCTAGGTCATATTCCCCCAATGGTAGTTTTAGCCATTCACTGAAAGCCCCTAGTATGGCTACTGTCAGGGTAGAAGAAGTCCCCAAGCCACTGCCGGGAGGGGCATCTACATAGGTGCTGAGTTCAAATGACAAGGGCTTCCCTCCAAAGTCTTTCATGATGCGGTTGTAAACGCCTTTATGCAAGTCGAGTTCCCCATCAATAAGCAATTGATTGCTGGCAGGGAATTCCAGGTGTACGCCTTTGTCGTAGGCATGGAAAATAATCTTTCCGTCAGTGCGAGGGACGATTGTAGCATAGGCATACATACTGATTGTGGCGTTCAGAATAGCACCTCCGTAAAGATCGGAAAATGGTGCCACATCAGTGCCTCCACCGGCCAGGCCCAATCGCAAGGGCGCTTTACTTCGTATCAGCATCTCTGTATATCTTATTGTTAATTATTTATCTGTTGAAACCAGGTCCCAAATGGCTTTTGTCATGCGAGACCAGGCATATTGTTTCTTTAATTCTTTTACGTTTTCTACCATCATGGCTTCCAGGTTCTCGTTGTAAAAGCGAGAGATTGCCTTGGCAACAGCCTGTGCTTCAGGCTCTACGACAAATCCGGCCTTGCCGTCAGGGACAAACTCGCCAAGACCGCCAACATTGGTGATTACCATTGGCTTATCAAAGTGATAGGCAATTTGGGTCACCCCGCTTTGTGTGGCAGATTTGTAAGGCTGTACGACCAGGTCAGCCGCACAAAAGTACTTATAGACTTCTGAATCAGGAATAAAATCGGTATGTAATTCGAGTTTGGCACTTAAATCATTTTTGCTGATTTGATCAAGGTAAGGTTTTTCATTGGTGTAAAACTCCCCGGCAACAAGCAGTTTGATGTTTGACTCTCTTAATTCAGGACGCGCAAAGGCATCAAGCAGGATGTCGAGTCCTTTATAATCCCTGATAAACCCAAAGAAGAGCACATACCTTACGTTTGGATCCAGTTTTAGAGCGGCTGTTGCCTGTGCCTTATTGATGGCAGACCCGAAGTTATCATACAGCGGGTGCGGGCAATAAACCCTGGGTTTTTTCTGATCAAAAAGGTCTATTTCTTCAAGAACCGATCTCGACATGGCAACAAAAGCATGAACGCTACCACTGAAGTACTTCGCCAGCATCCGATCCCCTGGTCTTTTTTCATGAGGGATGATATTGTCGATAATGGTAACGACTTTGCTATGCTTGTTCGACCGGATCAAACGAGCCAGGCTTCCCAGGCATGGTCCCATAAAAGGGATCCAGAATTTAATTATAACAAGATCAGGCTTTAGCTTTTTGATTTTTAGGCCATATTTTATCCAATTGAATGGATTCATCGAGTTGATTGTCACCCTGATGTCGAGATCTTTGGGCGCAGGCTCTGACGAATACTGACTTTTCCCGGGAAAAAGAAAAGAAGGATATTGAAGCGAAAAAGTATAGATGCTGACAGTTGCGCCTTCTTCCTGGAAAGCATGGCCCAATCGTTCATTAAAAGAAGCCAAACCGCCTCTCAGGGGATGTGCTGAACCTATGATAACGATCTTTTTGGGTTCGGGCATTCTCAGGACGTTACAGTATGAAAGCCTGACTTGGTTTCTACGATGTAGTTGTTCCTGTCAACAGCATTCCGTGACACCAGCTCTGCAAGGAAACCAGCCAGGAAGAACTGTGTTCCTAATATCATTGCCAGTAAGCCAAAATAGAAAAGGGGGCGTTCCGTCATTTTATATTCGGAAAACAAAAACTTAGCAGCTGTTAAATAGAAGGCAATGACCAAACCGATTAAAAACAAAACCGTTCCCAAAGAGCCAAACAAATGCATGGGTTTTCTGCCGAATTTGGAGACGAAGGTGATAGACAATAAGTCGAGAAAGCCGTTGATAAAGCGTTCCAGGCCGAATTTCGTCTTCCCGTATTTCCTTTCCTGGTGCTGAACTATTTTCTCGCCGATTTTTGAGAAGCCAGCCCATTTTGCAATCACCGGGATATAGCGGTGCATCTCGCCATGGACTTCAATATTCTGTACCACTTCCTTGCGGTAGGCTTTCAGGCCACAGTTAAAGTCATGCAAATTGTTGATACCAGATGCTTTACGAGTGGCCCAGTTATAGATTCTTGTCGGGATTGTTTTAGAAAGCGGGTCATATCTTTTTTTCTTCCAACCTGAAACAAGGTCATAACCATCTTCTTTGATCATGCGGTATAGCTCAGGGATCTCATCGGGGCTGTCCTGCAAATCAGCATCCATGGTAATGACGACATCTCCAGTCACCAATTCAAATCCACGGTTGAGGGCGGCTGATTTTCCATAATTCCTCCTGAATTTTATTCCTTTGATGGCAGGATTCTCGTTGCCAAGCCTTTGAATTTCCGCCCAGGAACCATCGGTACTACCATCATCGACAAAAATTACCTCATAACTAAAGTGATTGTCATCGGCAACTTTTGTGATCCATTGAGAAAGTTCCTGTAAAGAATCTTTTTCGTTCAGCAGGGGAATTACAAGTGAGATATCCATTCAGCAAAATTAGGGTTGAGGCGTATTTGGCATGTCAAAGGGAGTCCCTTCTTTTTTCATGAAAATAGAAACAATGAGGGATAGTATGGTGCCGATGAAGGCACTGGCAACCAGGCCCCAGATGAACATCCAAAGGGGTGACATCATGGTTTGGGTGTACTTCATAGCCATGTCGATTTGTTCTTCAGTAAGGCCGCCTTTGGCCTCCATCTTTTGACGAACCTGCTCAAGCATAGATTCGACCAGACCCGGATCGATAAATTTAAATAAAATGAAAGTGAACAGTGAGGAAATAATACCTCCTATCAATACAATAAACAAGCCTATTAGAAAAGAATTTCCATAGGAGATAAAACCATCCGAGAATTTCTCGCGATAATTTTTTATTCCAAGAATCATCACTACGATATAAAAGACAAAAGAGAGATACCCCATATTTTGATTGCCAATTTGTCCCAAAATGTAAAGGAGTAAGGAGTAAACAATCGCAACAGCGCCCAAAATAAGGCCATAATTCAAGGATGCTTTGAAGAGTGAAGGCTTTTCCATATGATAAGGTTTTTAATTTGGTTACAATAAGCAACAAATGTACGATCCTAAAGGCAAAAATAAAATAATAAGGATAAAATTGTAAATATCCGTCATCTATAGTACTTTTGCAGCTGGGTAAGTCTTATACGACCAGCTCCTGCTGAACTCCCCCAGATCTGGAAGGAAGCAAGGGTAGGTGGTCGAGCGGTGCGATATAAGTAACTTACCCTTTTTTTGTGCACTTATGTTACTGAAGATATATCCGGAGAACCCTGCTGAGCGTCAGCTGCAAATCGTGGTTGACTGCCTCAGGAATGGCGGTATCATCATTTATCCCTCTGATACCGTTTATGGTCTTGGTTGCGACATCACCAAGCCGAAAGCTATTGAACGAATTGCCCAGATCAAAGGCGTACGTAAAGATAAAGCGAATTTTTCCTTTGTCTGTTCCGATCTGAGTCACCTCTCAGATTTTACCAAGCCGATTCCAAATCCTGTGTTTAAACTGATGAAGAAGGCCTTCCCAGGTCCTTTTACTTTCATTTTACCTGCAAACAGCAATGTCCCGAACCTCCTGCAAAGCAATAAAAAGACAGTTGGGATCAGAATTCCGGATAATAACATTCCCCTGGAAATCGTCAGGATGCTTGGAAATCCAATCATCACCACCTCTATCCATGATGAAGATCAGCTTATCGAATATTCAACAGACCCGGAATTGATTCACGAAAGATTTGAGAAACTCGTTGATATCGTGATTGATGGCGGTTATGGTGGCAATGTTGCTTCCACGATCGTCGACTGTACCGGTGATGATCTTGTGGTCATTCGGGAAGGGAAAGGTGATATTTCATTGTTTCAGTGATGAAAAAGGAAAACTTCTTTCATTATAAGTTATTTCCAGCGGCAGGTGAAGAGACCTTTGAAACCTTAATCCAATCACGGGGATTTAAAGTTGAACGTATTGTCTCATCCGGACATGCTGATGCTGAAGGAGAATGGTATGACCAGGATCATGATGAATGGGTGATGCTGATCGGTGGTGAAGCAGTTTTAATGTTTCAGGAAGGAGGAACGTTTCGACTGAGTAGTGGCGATTATCTGTTTATTCCGGCACACAAAAAACATAAAGTATTATCTACCAGTAAAGAGCCACCCTGTGTCTGGCTTGCCATTCATGGCAAGCCAGCTGAATAATAAAAAATAAGATTTATGTTGACCTCACGTCAGGTTTTTTTTAAGCATCTTGCCCAGACTTCTGATGCACCGATGGGCCTTGAGATTGTCAGGGCTGAAGGAGTTTGGATGTACGACACTGAGGGGGGAAAATATCTCGATCTCATCTCAGGGATTTCTGTAAGCAGTCTGGGGCATTGTCACCCTCAAGTCACTGCTGCCATTAGAGACCAGCTCGATCATTATATGCATCTTATGGTATATGGTGAATACATCCAGGCTCCGCAGGTGAAATTAGCGGAAACACTGGTAAAGCATTTATCTCCTTCAATGGATACCGTGTATTTCGTCAATTCGGGGAGCGAAGCCATTGAAGGTGCCATGAAGCTGGCCAAGCGTTTCACCGGCAGGACAGAATGTATCTCATTCCGGAATGCTTACCATGGGCATACCCAGGGTGCCATGAGCCTGATGGGAGGGGAGGACTGGAAACGACCGTTCAGACCACTTTTGCCTGATACCAGGATGTTAGAATTCAATGATTTCAGTCATTTGGATCAAATCACCACACGAACGGCCTGTGTTGTCGCGGAAATCGTTCAGGCAGAAGCCGGGATTATATTGCCAACAAAGGGTTTCCACCAGGCGTTAGCCCAAAGATGCCATGAAACCGGGACACTTCTGGTCTATGATGAGGTACAAACCGGGATGGGCAGGACAGGTAAGATGTTTGCGCATCAGCATTTTGATGTTGTCCCTGATATTCTTGTTTTGGCGAAAGCTTTTGGTGGCGGGATGCCCCTGGGAGCCTTTGTTGCCAGCAAAGACATTATGTCGGTTTTTATGAATAACCCACCACTGGGTCACATCACCACCTTTGGCGGTCATCCTGTTTCATGCGCAGCAGCGCTGGCAAATCTGAATATTCTGGCAGAAGGGGATCTGATTCAGCAAGTTGCGGTCAAGGAAAAGCTCTTTCATGAGCTGCTTGATGATGTTCCCGGTGTTTTGGAACTTCGTTCATCCGGATTGATGATGGCCCTGGAATTGGGCAGCCCGAAACGATTGCATGAGGTTGTTGATTACTGTATAGCACATGGAATTATTGTTGACTGGTTTCTTTTCAGGGAAACAGCCATGCGGATTGCCCCGCCCCTGATTATTTCGGAGGAGGAAATCCGTTTTGCGGCAGGGGTGATTAAGGAAGCATTAAATTGGGAGAAACCGTAGTTACGTTTGCCCGTCAACAAACACATGCACATATGAGCCACGCAGTCATACGTTATTGCGAATTATAAAACTAATTGTCCTCCTCGCTTGAAATGAGCTCATTAAACTTATGATAGAGGAATGAGATCAACAACAACAACAATCCAAGGCTGACAAAAACAATTGTCTTTGCAATCGTATCCAGGTAGGAAATGTCATAGAAAAATAATTTGATAAGCGTGGCTCCAAACAGACCCATGGCACCGTATCGCAGGTATTTCTTTTTCTTCCATATCCCCAAAGCTACAATCAGCAAAGCATAGACACCCCATAAAATGCTTAATCCCAGTTTGTAGGATTGTGTGAAGTGGGCGAGGTCCATCCAGGCAATCAGCTCACTGCTGGCGATCCAGATTATAGAAATGTATAGCAATGAATCAAAGACCACATCCAGCTTAATTCGCATGCAGGGAATAAAATCTTGTTTTACATATTTATAAAGTATCCCCATGAAAAGGGCATACAACGCAAACGATATATATATCAACCCAAAAACGATCACTCCGCTTTGTAGATAATCAGGAAGGATTAAGCTCTGGTAATTTTCACGTAATTCGCTCATGGCATATAAACCCTGCATCAGGAACACCAGGACGACCAGGCCGTTGATGATTAGATTGATCATCCCTAACTCTGGCTTTTTGTGCTTTTTAATATTGAGGTAGGATAACAATGAAAAGAAGATTATGGAATAATTTATTATCCAGATAGCCTTGAATTTAAAATAAGCTGAATCAGAATATATGTTGATGTAACCATCGTGATCAGTCTTCGTGAGCATGCCTGAATCTTTATAAAGCTGACCCCAATAATGAGAAATCTCCAGTCTGAAAGCATAATAAATTGTGAAAATGAAGATTCCCGGGATTAGCCAGGCGATGACTTTGTTCAGGTTCTCATTGTTGAACTGATATTTTCGATAAGCTGAGTTATTATGCAGCCAGTTTATAAAGCCAAAAGCAAGGATAAAAAACAGTGATGAAAGAAAGTTGATGTTGAATAGGGGAAACATGCTTATTATTGTTCCTTTAATTGGATTCATTTCATAGGTGATGCTCCAGTCCTGGAGGATACTGATGAATGCCAGCATCATCGCGCCATAGGACAGGATCTCATAAAAATAAACCTTTTGGGTTCTGCCAATCCAGAAAAGCAAGGCTGCTTCACCCACCCATAAAAGACTCACCCAATTCCCGTCAAGCTGGACTGGAATCGTGATCGTGACAAAGACCAGTGCCAGACCCGATACCAGGTAAAAAAGCTGAGGATCCGCCAGTTTTTTGCGATAGATCACAAAGCTTACTAGCCCGTGAATCAGTGCAATGCTGAGTGTAAACAATCCGAGTAAATGGGATGAAGACTCATGGTTTTCTAGAATGGAATAACCTATGCCAAAGGCAATTGAGGAATTCGCCAGCAACATGATTATGTCTGTCTTCTCAAAGGTGTAATTATTTAATAGTTTGTATGCCAGGAAGATGCTATAAAATGTTGCGAAGAAGATGCCAAGAAATACCAAAGCTTGCGTAAAGTCTTTATCGGTTTGATAATCATTGACGAACCAGAATAAATAAATGATCCAGGAGAGTCCAAAAGAATTATAATAGATTGGTTTCCAGTGTTTATTAATAGCAATGATCAGAATTCCAATATTAATAATCGTCATATAAGTGAACAGAATCTCCACTTTTCCTGAGCCATCACTCAGCAGGAAAGGCACAGCATAGGCGCCAACCAGACCGATATGAGCAATGATCTGCTTCTTGTAATTGAGCGCCGCATAAACTGTTGAAGCAGTGACGACAAGCATGAGTCCAAAAGCCACTTCCCTGGGAAACAAACTATAAAAACTAAAGGCAGCAAAAGTGATAAAGTACAGAATAGCCATGGCTCCGCTGAGCAGAACGGCACTATATGTTTTATAATCAGGTTTCAATTTGATGCCAATTGCAGCCAGACAAATACCGACCAGGTATCCAAGAATGATACGGGTAAGCGGGCTGATCAGTTGATGTTCGATGGAATACTTAGCCCCGATTGCAACCCCGATCACGAGGATAATGATGCCGATTTTGCTGAGGAGGTTTTCGCCGATAAATCTTTCAAGGTTGGAGCGAAAATTTGGTAAGTCATTTTCGTCCTCATTTTCTACATTGTCTTGTTTTAAATTAGTTTCAAGGGACGTTTCCTGTGCAATAGACCAAACAGAATCATTTTTAGGCGTAAACGGAAGCGCGATCTCCGGCGTTTTGGAAATTGGTATCGGGTCTTGTTTTATTGATTCCTCTTTTTGTTTGGATTTCAAGTCTAAGATCTCGCTTTGCAATTGACTGATCTCTTCAGAAAAACGATCTTGTTTTCTAATCAGGAAATCCAGTCGGTCAAATAATCGGTCTAAATTGTTGGCTTCGTCTTCCATGATTCTATAGAATGATTCCACAAATATAATACGGCAATGAGCTTTTTCGACATCAATGAATTGCTATAATTATTGGTTCACGCAAATGACGCAAATTTTAAAAGAAGCGGATTACGCAAAATTGAGCATATACTTAGCTCCCTAAGGATTTTGAGATGAATCCATACGGACATCATTTTATTTATTTTTTTGCGTAATCAGCGTGGTTTCCATAATTTGCGTAATCAGCGAGAACCTTGTACCTGGGCTATGGTTAGTAGTGCTTTTATCAATGAGTTCCCCTTGGTATTTAAAATGAAACGTTTCAGCAAAAGTTGTTTGTTCTTTTTTAATTCTTTTAATTCAAGAATTATATGCCATTGATTGTAAAACTCCGTGCCACTCCCTGTGAAATCCCTTTTCACTCCGTGCGAAACTCTTACCTTTGAAAAGACAAATCTGATTTATACATGTGTGGCCGTTTCCAGATATCAAAAATTGTTGACGACATCCAGCTTCGTTTTCATGTGGATGTAGAAACAGAATGGACCAAGCAAATCTTCAATGCCGCGCCAGGTATGCTTTTGCCAGTAATCGCCAATATTGAACCCTTTAAACTCAGTGTTTTCAAGTGGGGTCTCATTCCTTCCTGGGCCAAAGATCCTGGCATTGGCAACAAGCTGATTAATGCAAGGGCTGAAACGATACTTGAAAAGCCGTCATTTAAAAGTTCAGTCCGGCATAGGCGCTGCCTCATTCCGGCCAACGGATTTTATGAGTGGAAAAAAGAAGGAAGTGCCAAAATTGCCCACCGTATCTGCTTCCCCGATGATCGTTTGTTTGCCTTTGCTGGATTGTGGGATCGCTGGCACGATGCCGAAGGAAAGGAATTGACGAGTTTTACGATTATCACCACCGAAGCCAATGATCTCATGAAACCCATCCATGACCGCATGCCGGTAATCCTTGAGCCGGATCTGGAAGAGGTATGGCTTCAATATGACATCAGTCCGGAGGTTGCTGTGGAGATGTTGAAGGCCTATCCCGGGACAGACATGATTGCTTACCCGCTTTCTTCCCTTGTGAACAATGTGAGGAATGAAGGGCCTGAGCTTATAAAGCCTTTTAAAGAAAGTTTGTTTTAGAAACTTTAGCGTAAAACGGTAAACGTCCCAACTTTCTGGAAGATCTGTTCGAAGGCGCAGGTGTTTGAATATTGGATGATGTAGACATATTCGCCACCGGCTACGTAATTCCCCTGGTATTTGCCATCCCATCCAGCGGCAAGATTCATCGTTTCGAAGAGCATTGCGCCCCAGCGGTTGAAAATCTGCATCTTAAAATAGGTCACGTCAACACCTTTGGCGATGAAAAAGTCATTCTCTCCATCATTATTTGGACTGAAACAGTTCGGGATATAGAAAGTTGAGATGCCGGCTTTCCCGATCACCACAGTTGAATCTGTCAAAGTACAATGGCCTTTGGCAGCATCGAGATAATAGACTGCGGGCTCAGTGATCGTGATGACCTTCGTGTTTTCGCCATTTGACCAGGTATAACTATCGGCTTCTATGCCTGCATCAATGCTTAAAAATTCATTTCCGCACAGGTTCATCAGTTCTGGCAACACCAGTTGCTGCATCTGGTCGACATGAACTGTATCAGAGGCTTTGCATTGATATTTGCTAACTTCAACCCAGAAGATCCCGTTTCGCGCCACATTGATGGCTTGTGTCAGATCGCCGGTATTCCATAAATAACTCATGCCAGGGTTTCCTGCATTCAGGACGATACTCCCACCAGGGCACAGCAGGGTGTCGGGACCGAGGTAAACGCTGAGGTTGGTCATGTCGATCGAGATGGTGTCATAGTTATAACAGGGTGAGATTCCAACTCTGACCCATACCTCCCCGGGCTGGCTTACGGTAATGCTTTGTGTGGTGTCGCCATTCGACCAGAGATAGTAATTTCCTGGATTCCCTGCATCCAGGTATAAGGTGTCATTGGTACAAAGATGGCGGTCGCCCAAAAGATTTACAACAGGTATTGCCATGGTATTTACCTGAACAGAGTCTTTCGAAGAACATCCCTGTTTCGTCACGGTCACATGAAACATGCCCGATTGTCCGACCTGGATTTGTTGTGTGTTTACGCCTGTGCTCCAGTGATATTGTGCTCCTGGATTCCCTGCATCCAAGGTGGTGAAGCTGCCCTCGCAGATGTCATGAGAAGGACCCAGTTCAACCAAGGGAAGCGGGATGAAGTTTACATCGATACTGTCGTAAAGGGTACAGCTTCCTTTGGAAATCCCTACCCAATAAATTCCGCTTGTTGTGACGTTAATGGAGGAATTTGTAGCACCTGTAGACCAGGCATGTTGAAAAGCAGGCTGGCCGGAGTTCAATGTGACACTTAGGCCTGTGCATAATGAGGTGTCATTACCCAGATCCGGATGGGGCATTATCGTGACCACAATGGTGTCTTTTGCGCTGCAAAGCCCATTGTTGACTGTGACCCAGTAAGTTCCTGGTGTATGGACCGTGATCTGAGGGGTATTTGCCAGGGTCGACCATTGAATAAGTGTTCCGGGATTTCCGGCATCCAGCACCAGGCTGTCGATACCACACAAAAGAGTGTCGGGGCCAAGGTTGATGACAGGTGGTGCCAGTACAGTAATGTTTACAAAGCTGGTGTCGCTGATAAAACAGGAAGTAGAGTCGATGGCGATACAAAAAGCCTGGTAGGTTCCAGAGGTCTGATAAGTATGGCTGGGAGTTATCGCTGCTGAAGTTGGCGTCCCATCCCCGAAATCCCAAATGTATTGTAATGCATTGGTACTGTTGTTGTTGAAATGAGCAAGAAAGGGTGCGCAACCACTGCTGTTTCCATTTGCGGAAGCGAGGGCAGTAGGACCGGAAAGCTGAAAGTCGATCACGAAGATGGCAAGGTCCCAGCTGGTTGCGTTAAAGTCTCGCCAGGCATTGGGTGTGGTTGGAAAGGCAGAGCCACCACCTTCGCATACGGCTTCGTAAATTTTACCATTTTTATCGAAACGGCTCGTTCCGCCGTCAACATGTTCCCAGGTTGATGGTGATCCAAAATAGGTTGCATAGGTCAATGCCGCAGCGCCGGGTTCCAGGGCGATAATATAAAAGTCGCTGCCGTCAGTAGTAGGTTGGACGGCGTTGGGGCTTACCGGACAAGTCGCAGTATTCCCCCATCCAGCTGCATAGATATGGTCACAAACATCCACTAAAAATGCAGTAGGGGTGAGTTTTGAAGTGAGAATTCCGCTTCCGAAAGTAGTCGTGAAAATAACTTCACTCAGAGAATAATCCAGTTTGGCGATAAACTGGGGACTGTTGGCCACCCCATAACATCCTGATGTAATGGGAATAACGCCATCCGACTGACCATAAACAAAGACCTCATTCTGAGCATTCATCTGGATGAAGAAACACTCATCAAAAACCGATGTTCCAAAAAAAGTGCTGGCAAAAAGGAACGTGAGGTCTTCCCCGAAAATGCAGATCCAGCCATCATAAGTGCCTCCCTGGTACACGGTTTTATAGCTCCAGGGCATGGTTGGGAAGTTGGGACTCGTAGTTCCGCCTGTTACATAAACCTGGTTAATAGAATTTAATTTCAGTCCATAAGCCGCGTCGCTGCCGCTACCTCCAATATAAGAAGACCAGACCAGGGACGTCAAAGTGCTGTTTAATTTAAAAACGACGCCATCCTGTGGCCCGCCATTGTATGAGTTGTCATAGACTCCAGGGCTGACCGGGAAGTTGAGAGAGCTTGTGAAGCTTGCTACACAAGGGTTTCCTGCTGTGTCAAGGATGATTTCCCCACGATACGAATCCCCATAATTGACAGCCATTGTATTGCGACCGTCACTCAGAGAGCCCCCGATATATGTGGAGCCTAAAAGTGCGGTGGCGTCAACATTGAAATGGGCCACGAAAATATCGGCACCGCCGCCACCAAAACTTGGCTGAAAACATCCTGTCGTATGCGGAAAATCAGTAGATGAAGTGGAGCCATAGACAAACAATTCATTGTTTTTGTTGACAATCAGGCTATGGGCATAATCTGCGTTGTTTCCTCCCAGGTATGTAGCCCATATTTCGGTGGTTGCAGAAGGGTTTAGCTTGATGAGTCCCACATCATTATTGCCATGATAGCTTGTTTGAAAACTCCCAGTCGACACAGGCCAGCCCACGCCAAAACTGTTCCCGGCACCATAGATGTTTCCAAGTGCGTCATATGTTGCAGAGTGGCCATAAGTACTGGGTCCGACACTTCCGGCATAAGTAGCACCCACAACAACCGGGTCGATAATGAGTGGAAGATCGTGGCGATATCCTTCAGGAAAAGAAAAGAAAACCTGGGTGCCGTCGATCACATAATCACATCTCACAAATAAAGTGTCGCGATTGTAGATTTGATATGCAAACGGACGTTGTTCCAGGATGTCGTCAACAGAAGTTTTGATGACCAGCTTCCCTTCAGTTAGAGCAAGTCCTTCAGCACCTTCATATTGAAGTTTAATCAGGGATGGATCTGAGCCTGCTTTTACACGAAATTCATATTTTAAGTTCAGGCCGGCGTTACCGACAAAAAGATCGATACCAGGGTATAATAAGGGGTAGGTGACAGCATGGAATAAGCCAACCTTTGATGACCATCGGCTTTGGTCGTTCCCAAGAAAATAATTGTAATATTCAGGGAATTTCTTTCCTCCAACAGGCTTCACCGCATCGTTACTTCCAAGGAAGTGTACCCTGAAAGCATGGCATTGAACCATATGATCCATTTCTTCGGTGGCATTAGAGTCGGGCTTGTGGCAGCAATTGAGAACTGCTTTGTTGAAAATTACATAAGAAAAAGCAGCCTTTTCCAGGAACATATTCCCCATCGGAATGTCGACTTTGTACAGTACATGTTTATCCCATTGGGACTTATTTTCAATAAATCGTAACTCCTTTATTTTGATTTTATTTTCAATAACCGTAGGGTTTTCAGATCCTAAGACGGAAATCGAATAGGATAAAACCAGGATTAAGAGAAACTGAGCGAAATAGTATTTCATTGGCCGGTAATAGTTCTTAAAAGTAGTCAAAAAGTCAATGCAAAGACAACAAAAAGGCCATTGTTGTTGCCTGAATGCTTCAAATTCTTCAAAAATTTATTTCTGAGATCTTGAATATTTTCAGATCATTTATTGAACGACTACCATTTTTCGCGTTCCTTTGAAAAACGCTGTACTCCCGTTTGATTCTAATTCATAATAATATACCCCAGGGCTCAGGCTTGTTGCAGTAATTTCTTCTGCATGATAACCAGGTGATACCTTTGCCGTTTTATAAAATATACACTCACCTGTGATCGTAAATATTCTGAGTGATACCGTCGATTCTTCAGGAATATAAAAGGGAAATGCGGTAATGCCTGTAAACGGATTGGGTACATTCTGTCCCAACCAGCTTTTGTCTTTTGAAATCAGGATTTCCGGGTATGTAATCTGAAGATTCCTTAGGCTATTTCCTTCAGAATCAGTGAACAAGGTGGCTGGTTCAAGTTCCAGATAGTTTTTTAGTATGGTCAATTGTTGGACGGTATGTGCAGCCAGGATTAAAAGCGTATCGTTGCTTTTCAATGTCCAGGGTACTATACTATACCAGGCTATGCGAACTTGGTCATCAAGAATATTGTAGACACAAGTTCCGGGATTTTTTATTAGAATATTGGTGATGTCAATATATAAGGAATTAAAATGAATGACCATGGAAATTGAAGAAACAGAAATAGTCTGCTTCATGAAAATTGGGATTTCGATCGTGTTTTCAGTTCCTGTTTTCAAAGATCCTTCACAACGAAGAATCGCCGTGGATTCTTCTTTGGCCTGGGGTTGAAAACTCCCGTTTACATCGCCATAGCAAACTCCTTTTAGACCGATTAATTGGTTGTTGTTTAGGACTGTTAGGGTGTCACTGTTAAAAAGCCAGTCACCGGCCGGGAAAGAATTTATTATTTTAACGAAGCGTCGTGCAATTAGCAAGGCATCTGTTGTATTGACGTACCCGGAATTGTCAACATCTGCCGCTTGTAATTTCATGCCTGACAAGGGAAATAGGCCGGTGAAATACTTCATGATGAAGAGTGCGTCTACAGAATTGTATCCCCCACTTATTTTTTCTGTCTGTGGTTTGACAATATAGTTCCCATTGGGAAGTGCAGGTAAAATAAAATTTCCATTGGTTGTGGTGGTATCCTGAAGGATTGTTGTATTTCCCTGTATGGCCTTAACAAAAATACCTGATATCGGGCTTGACATACCATTAATATAAGTTACTGTCCCTTCGATTCCTCCACAGTTTCCAAAAGTGATGGATCCGTTAATAAACACCTTGCTGATATTCGTCTGACCGGCATGTGAATAATAACAGGCTCCGGAAGATGAAAGATCCCAATTGAAATTACTGCTACCGGATGCTCCGCTAAAAACCAATTCTACCAGTTTTCCACTGGCAACAGTTACCGGAGTCAATGAATGCCATGATATCAAAACTTTATTCCCAAGGCTTGTGATGTTTAATGTTCCCTGGCTAAGTGCCTGGTTCGGATTTGTAAAGTTCACGTAGCTCAGTATTGTATGGTCATAGATCAGCGTTAGGAAAAGTGAATCAACAAAATTGAAATGATCTACATTGATTGGTACTGTAAAATTTCCTGCGCATGAATTAAAAACAGGAACAGATGTTTTTAATGTAATATCGTTGTTGATTGACAGGAAAACAGAATCAACCGCAGTACAGGAATTGGCATCAGTTACTGTTACTATATACCAGGATGATTGTGGTGGACTAACATTGATACTTTGTGTATTTGAACCGTTGCTCCAGGTATAGATGAAAGGCGGATTGTCAGATGTAACTGTTGCAATGAAAGTAGCAATATAACCGGAATCTATTGATTGAACTGGTTCTGCGTTAACTACAGGTGGTGGTACGATGTTCAGGTTCATATGGCTGGAGCTTCCTGACCCACAAACATTTACTCCTTTGACACTCAGCATACCCGAACTGGAATTCGGAGAGAAATTAAGGATGATGCTGTTGCTGTCGCTGCTCCCGCTTGTTCCGGGTGGAATCGTCCATTCATAGGATGTGGCCTGGCTCAAGGGAAGTGTTGTATAGGTCTTTGAGCTGGTTCCGGCGCAAACATCTCCTGGTTGACTAATAAATCCCGCAGGCTCTGGCATCAGATAAACTTTGATGGTCAAAAAAGCGGTGTCACTGACAATTGATGAAGTGGAGTCAATTGCAATGCATGAAACCTGATAAGTCCCGGGGGAAGTGTAGGTATGGCTTGGTATTTTTGTATGTGAGACAGGTGTTCCATCCCCGAAATCCCAGTTGTATCCGACAGCTAAAGTACTTTCGTTGGTGAAATCAACCTGGAATGGGGCACAACCTTCAGTGCTCGCGGCTGTTCCAATACTTGCGTTTAAGCTGCATAATTGGAAATCGATCACAAAAACAGCCAGGTCCCAGGAAACTGCGTTGAAATCTCTCCAGGCATTTGGGGTTGTTGGAAAAGCAGTCCCACTTCCCTCACAAACGGCTTGATAGATTTTGCCATTTTTATCAAACCGACTCGTTCCGCCATCAACATGCTCCCAGTTACTCGGTGACCCATAAAATGTTGCATAAGCGAGGGCCGAAGCGTTTGGCTCGAGTGCGAATATATAAAAGTCACTGCCATCTGTTGTTGCCTGCACTGCATTTGGACTCACTGGGCAATTTGCGGTATTTCCCCATCCTGCCCCATAGATATGGCCACAATCATCAAGAAAGAAAGCAGAAGGAGATAGTTTTGCTGATAGGGTGCCACTTCCGATAGTTGTTGTGAAAATAACCTGGCTGAGGGAATAGTCAAGTTTGGCGATAAATTGCGGGCTGTTAGCATTTCCATAACAGCCAGGCGTTATCGATATCGTACTATCTGATTGACCGAAAATGTAAACTTCATTAGAGGAATTCGTCTGGATAAAGAATGATGCATCAAAAAGAGCGGTGCCAAAATAGGTACTTGATAACAACATGCTGAGATCATTATTTAAAATGCATATAAACCCATCGTAGGTTCCACCCTGGTAATTTGTTTGATACGTAGAAACCGTAGTTGGAAAGTCTGTACTGTTTGTCCCCCCTGTAAGACAGACCTGGTTCACGTCATTCACAGCAATTCCATAGATAGCTTCATTCCCGGTGCCCCCGATATAGGTAGACGATTCTAAATTTGTTAAAGTACTGTTTAGCTTACAGACAACACCATCCTGGAGGCCATTGTAAGTGTTGTCATAAGCACCAATACTAGTAGGGAAATTTGAAGAGTTGGAGAAGCTTACTACATAGGGGTTTTGTGCAGAATCAAGGACCATTTCCCCCCGATAAGTATCCCCGTAGTTGATGTACATAGAATTTCGACCGTCACTACCCGAGCCTCCCAGATATGTAGAGCCAACAATTGCAGTGGCGTCGGTATTGAAATGAGTAACAAATATATCAGCAGCGCCTCCTCCGTATAATGATTGGTAACATCCTGCTGTGACAGGGAAGTTGGTTGATGATGTCGATCCATAAATGAACAGCTCATTATTGTCATTGACGATCAGGCTATGTGCATAATCTGCACTGCTTCCACCCAGGAAAGTAGCCCATATTTCTGTCGTTGCCGTAGGGTTTAACTTGATGATTCCGCAGTCATTACTTCCGTGATAGCTTGTCTGAAAGCTCCCTGTTGAAGCAGGCCAGCCCGTGCCAAAACAGTTGCCGGCTGCGTAAATATTGCCGGCCGCGTCATACGTTGCTGAATGACCGTAGGTACTGTTGCTAACACTCCCTGCATAAGTGGCCCCAACCACGACAGGGTCTATTACCAGCGGAAGATCCTTACGGTATCCATCAGGAAAAGCAAAGACAACTTTATTTTCTTTTATCTTGTAATAACAAGGGATTTCGATGGTATCATTGTTGAAAAGCTGGTAAGCATAAGGGCGCTGTTCAATGATGTTATCCACAGAAGTTTTGATGACCAGATTGCCTTCTGACAATGCGATGCCGTCTGTTCCTTCATATTCAAGTCTGATCAGGAATGGGTCAGCCCCGGCATTGACAAGAAATTCATATTTCAGATTCAGTCCGTCATTCCCGACATTCAGGTCGATACCCTGATAAAGGGAAGGGTAGGTGACTGAATGGAACAAACTGACCCCGGATGCCCAATGACTTTGGTCATTTCCGATAAAGTAATTGTAATACTCACTGAATTTTCTCCCACCAAATGGCTTCACTGCCTCATTACTTCCCATGAAATTTACACGAAACGCATGGCAGTTAATCATGTGATCCACTTCTTCTGCAGCACTGGCCTCAGGTTTGTGACAGCAATCAAGCTCAGCTTTATTGTAAACAATATAAGTAAAGGCTGATTTCTCAAGGAATAAATTGCCAATGGGCAAATCAACTTTATAAAGAACGCATGGATTCCATTGATTTTTGTTTTCAATAAAGTGCAGCGACGAAATTCTTGCCTCATTTTTATTTATTAGCGGGGAATTGGCAAGGCCTGTTACACAAATCGAAAATAAAAGGGAAAAGCTTAGGATTATGATTCGCCTGGATATCATATGCAGAGAATTAGTTTTCGACGCGAGGATGTGAAGTTAAGACAATAAAATACGTCCATGGGTGTCTGTTTGTGAATAATATTTTAATTCAATAGAGATTCAAAACATGGTTAGAGAATAGACACGAAAAATGCTTTTCTTTCTTATATGTAAAATAAGCCTTAAAAATCACTACCTTTGCCGCCCATTTAAAAAAGCAGAATGCATAACGAAAACATCAGGAATATTGCAATCATTGCCCACGTCGACCACGGGAAAACTACGCTGGTAGACAGAATTTTACATCAGGTTGAGATGTTCCGCGAAAATGAGACAGTAGGTGAATTAATCCTTGATAACAATGAACTGGAACGCGAGCGTGGCATCACGATCCTTGCGAAAAATGTTAGTGTCAGGTATAAAGGTTGTAAAATAAATATCATTGATACCCCTGGTCACGCTGACTTTGGCGGAGAAGTGGAACGTGTACTCAACATGGCTGACGGTTGTTTGTTGGTCGTGGATGCCTTTGAAGGTCCAATGCCCCAAACACGTTTTGTCCTTCAAAAAGCAATTGACCTTGGCTTGAAACCGATTGTCGTCATCAATAAAGTTGACAAACCAAATTGTAACCCTGACCACACCCAGGAGGCCGTTTTTGACCTGATGTTTAATCTCGATGCAACTGAAGAGCAGCTTGACTTTCCAACCATTTATGGTTCTTCAAAACAAGGCTGGATGTCAGATGACTGGAAGAAACCTGCGACTGATGTTACCTTTCTGCTTGATACCATCATTAAAACTATTCCGCCGCCAAAGGTGAGTGAAGGCAGTCTTCAATTACAGATCACGTCGATAGACTATTCATCTTATGTTGGCCGTATTGCTGTTGGCCGTATCCATCGTGGATCACTGAAAGCAGGTAATGCCATCACGCTGGTAAAAAGGGATGGCAGTAAGGTGAAAGCCGTTATCAAAGAAGCATATTTGTTTGAAGGTTTAGGAAAAGAAAAAACCAAATTGGAAATTGAAGCCGGAGAGATCTGTGCTATCGTTGGTTTAGAAGATTTCGACATCGGGGATACTATTGCTGACAGCGAAAATCCTGAAGGATTGATTCCAATTAAAGTTGACGAGCCTACCATGAGTATGCTTTTCACTATCAATAATTCGCCATTTTTTGGAAAAGAAGGTAAGTTTGTGACTTCTCGTCACTTACGTGACAGGCTCTTTCTCGAAATTGAGAAAAACCTTGCCTTAAAGGTCATGGAGACTGACTCGCCTGATACTTATATCGTTCATGGCAGGGGTATTTTGCATCTTTCCATTTTGGTAGAGACCATGCGTCGCGAAGGTTTTGAATTCCAACTTGGACAACCACAGGTCATCCTCAAGGAAATAGACGGAAAGGTACATGAGCCAATGGAAGCCATGACGATTCATGTTGATGAGGCTTTTGCCGGTAAAGTAATCGATATCGTCACCAGCCGGAAAGGTGAGATTGTTGATATTCAGATGAAAGGTGATCGTATTGTTCAGGAATACAATCTCCCTGCCCGTTCTTTAATTGGATTGAGAAACCTTATTCTTACCAGTACCGAAGGTGAGGCAATTATTGCACACCGATTTAAAGGATACGAAGAGTGGAAAGGAGATTTTACACCCAGAAGAAACGGCGCTCTTATTGCTATGGAAACCGGTCCTTCTGTTGCCTATTCCATTGACAAACTGCAGGATCGTGGCACATTCTTTATTGAGGCTGGCGAAGATGTATACAATGGACAGGTGATCGGTGAGAATGTCAGGCAGGATGATCTTTGTATCAATGTTTGTAGGAAGAAACAGCTTTCCAATATGCGTGCATCAGGGACGGATGAGAAGATGATCATTCATCCGCCACTTAAATTCTCTTTAGAGGAGGCGATGGAATATATCAGGGGTGATGAATACGTAGAAATTACGCCTAAATCAATTCGTGTCAGGAAGATTCTTCTGGATGAACTCGAGCGGAAACGTCAACGGAAATAAAATCTGAAGCAGGACGCTTAAGGGATTATTTGCCGAGCTTTATTGCAAGTCCGCCGCCTACGGAAAACTGATACATGGTAGAATAAGTTGATACCCCTGCACCAGTTCCACCGGTTCCAAAATACAACCCACCACCCATTGACTGAACAGGAGTCAACAATTGTCCTTGCAGTTTCAAGGCGACTTTGTTAGTTGCCCAGATATTACATCCCAATTTGAGCCCCCAGGCAAATTTTGTGGCAGTGTTCCTATTTCCTATTTCCGGATTGGTTGCATCACCCCAAAAACATCCGGCCATCAAACCACCATATCCTTCAATAGGAGATCCGGGATTTCTGACTTTCCGAATACCACAAAGCATCAGGTAATTGAGATTCAGGTCAAAATCAGTATATTTAGTTATAATGGTGTTGTTGCAATAGTTTGTAGGAGCTTTAGTGTCTTGCCGGGTATACAAGATTTCAATAGCTGTGTAAGGACTGGTTTCAAGCTCAAGGCCACCTCCCCATTGTAAGCCACCCATCACCTTACCATCATAAAAATTTGTCTGACTATAGTATGAATTTACTTTGTCATCAAAAACATACCCGCCATAGATATTGAGGCTAACGCTTGGCTTTTGCGCACTTGCATAAAGTGAAAACACCATAAATACAAGGAGGAATGTCTTTTTCATAGTTGGTCAGTTTTTTATGCAATAGTAAAAAAAATATCCGACTAATATTTGTTTTAAATGCAGAATTGTTCTTAATCTTTGGGGCAATGGTTTATTCAAAAGGCACTATTTCAGGTCTTGTGATTGACAGTTCTTTAAATAATAATGGATCGTTGCCGGAAAATTCATAAACGAATCTGCCAGAGGCATCGGGAAGTTTTGGGACATATCCCAATTTGATTTCCATGGTTTGTATGATCAAGCCATCATTTCGTAATCGGATTCCACCACCATAGGATGAATAAAAAGATCTAAGTGCTTCAGGGGTTTCTCCGTTTCCAATAATACCCATGTCAGCATAGGCAAATAATGCCATTTGAAACCCGTAAAATGATAAAGGTTTAAAAAAGACAGATTCAAGATGCCAGACCGCTCTTTGGTTCCCCTCAGTCCCCTTCAAACCATTGACCATATCGTTCATGCTGATCGTCTTGTTCATGGACCGATTCAGTCCTCCGGTATAATGAAACGTGACAAACTGCCTGAAACGCCATCTTCTTAGTTCGAGCAGGGGTGTGAAATAACCGCAATTGAGATCAGTAGCGCCTTGTTTGTAATTGGTTGAATTTAAGAACATCCCGACTTTAATTACGCCAAAAAAGTAACCCAGGTTTGGGTCGTATTTCCCCCATCCTCCTTTGAACCCGATGTATGGGTTCTTGGTAAATTCGCCGTAGAACATGCCTCCGTCTGCTTCCATGTAATAGCCGACAGGCATATCCTCTGTCAAGCCAAAAGAACGAATCATACTACTTCGAAGATATGAGACATGGGTAAAGGTAATGCCTCCCAGCACCAATAGGTTGTTGATAAAATACATATTGGTGTCAACTGTAGTAATGGGTCGGGTCGTAAATTCATCACGATGAATACGTGCTGCAAAAGTTAGGTTTTCCCTTTTAGACCGGCTCCCAAGCTGAAAGGACCTACCCAGCCAGACATCCTGGAAATTATGTGTGTAATTTATTACAAAAGAGGTGTCGGGATAGTCGCCAATCCCCATTTGTTCGGAGGTATTTCCAGCGTTTAATCCACCCCCGTATTTTGTTTGCGGGGTGAGAAAGTCCTTTTTAATATTTATTTCTGTTCCTTCTTTTGCCCAATAATGGCTATACAATACTTCGATGTCGACAAAGCTCCTGTTAAAATTTCTGTCCTTGTAATATAAAAGATAACCGGAAGCAGGGTCATGACTTGAGTTTAACTTGTATTCAAAGCCTATTTGTTTGCCCATCCCAAAAATAGAGTTATTTGATCCCTTAATATTAAAATTAGTGGGACTGATAAAATTAACTGTAAACTGATATTCAAATTTGTCCTGGGTGATTATCAGAATGTCAACCGTATCGGGATCTTCTTTTCTGGGAATGGCATGGATACGTGCATCATGTATAAAGCCCAATGACCTGATGATACGTTCGTTGTCGGCCATGTCGTCAGGTGATAAGGGATCCCCTCTTTTAAAGATCAACGCGTTATAAATGATTTTGTCCCGGGTTTGAATATGGGCCTGGTTGGCAAGCTTAGCCATTGGGTTTCCGGCAATTTTGTTGGTGTCGTCAACCTCTCCTTCCAGCACATTTACCTTTTTTAGCCTTATACTGCCAATAGGTCTGCCTTTAAAAGGCTCATAAACGGAAGTTGCCTGAATGGTTAGGCCTTGTTCGGTTTTCCCATTTTTCTTATTTGTAATAACAAGCTTATAAAGTTCTTTTGTGATACGTGTTTTGTAGGCTCTTACTTTTAGTGAGTCATAAAATGCTTCAGACCTGGTTTCAGGATCTTTTTCTATCTTGAATTTTACACTGTCGGAAAGTATGATTATCGTATCTTTATAAGGAATAAAGACAGTATCTCTCAATTTCAATATTTGCCCTTTTGCGAGTACAATACTGACCTGATGTGCGTTATTCGCAGGATTCTTTTGAGCGTATGCTGATGTTTGAATTAACAGAATGAGTTGTAGCAATAGGACTAAAAGGCCTGATAATTTCCAGTTTGTATTTTCTGATGCGAAGAATGACATATTCACGTAAGTCCCTGGTGTAAAAGTATAATTTTTATCAGGGGGCTAATTAAAAATAATGTCAATGGGGTAATATAAATAATATAATAAACGATCAATGAATTGATTGAAAATGGTTAAAATATTTCATCCTCTCGGGTCCTTTTTTATCGGCATCTTCGCCATTTTCAGGACGTTAAGGCTTGGGAATCCGAATTCTTCGACGACAACACCCATGATGAGGTACATTCCATGACCGCGGAAAGGGTAATTTTTTGAGGCATCGGGAAAATGGACGGTGTCAAACATCTCTCCGTCCACATCTACGAAAGCACCGAAATGCATCCATTCTTTTTTTACGGTTCTCACATATTTTATGGTGACGAGTTCTCCCATCATCCTGACGGTCTTTCCCAGGAATTTGATCATCTCCGGCGCTTTAATCTCGCCGCGGAAAGAAGTATTCAGCAACTCGAAATAGCTCATGCTGACAGGGAATCCCAGGATTTCGATCTCGTCGTAGGCGTCTTCGAGTGGGTTGTATTCGAGTTTGGGGAGCGCGTAGGACTTGTTAGTAATCGGGAATAGGCGATTCAGCGACTGGGCGACCTGGCGACTGGGCGACGCAGTCATCCTGAGCGAAGTCGAAGGATGGCGTGCGACTTGGCGACTGGGCGACTGGGCGAGGTGCATTTCCCATAGTAATGTCGTTTTGGCTTTGCCGGTGAAGCGGAAAGCTCCGCATCGGATGAGGAGGGTCAGCTGTTCCCGTGGGGCCCCGCTACGTTCAGCGAAGTCTTCCAGGCTGGCGAATGCTCCGTTTCTGTTGCGTTCTGTGATGATGCTTTTCCCAAATTCGCTTTCCAGGTTAGCCAGGTGGATGAAGCCAATATAAATGTCTTCCCCATGAATGGTGGAGGTGTAGTCACTATTGTTGACACAGGGCAGACAGATCTTTGCCCCGCAGCGTCGTGCTTCGTTGAAATACACCCATCCGGGATAGAAGCCGCCGAAGTTGTTGATGACAGCTACCATGAATTCCATCGGGTAATGGGCTTTGAGGTAAAGGCTCTGGAAGCTCTCCACGGCATAAGAGGCGCTGTGCGCCTTGGAGAAGGAATAGCCTGCGAACGACTCGATTTGCCGCCATACTTCTTTGGTGATCTCGTCAGGATAGCCCCTGGCTTTGCAGTTGCTAAAAAACTTCTCGATGATACGGTCCAGTTCCTTACGTGATCGGTGTTTTCCGCTCATGGCACGGCGCAGCACATCGGCATCGGCAAGGTCGAGCCCGGCGAAATGGTGACAGATCTTCAGCACGTCTTCCTGGTAGACCATCACGCCGTAGGTCTCTTTGAGCTGTTCTTCCATAACGGGATGGATGTACTTGAAACTGTTTGGCTTGTGAAAACGCTGGATGTATTCCCGCATCATTCCTGATTTGGCCACACCAGGCCTGATGATAGAGCTGGCTGCCACCAGGCTGAGGTAGTTGTCGCAGCGCAGCTTGGTGAGGAGGCCGCGCATGGCAGGACTCTCTATATAAAAACAACCATTGGTCTCGGCACGTTGCAGCTGGTCTTTTACTTTTGGATCCTGTTTGAACTTCTCCACCTGGTGGATGTCGATGCTGATCCCGCAGTTGCTTCGGATGATCTCGGTGGCTTCACGGATATGCCCGATCCCTCTTTGACTCAGGATGTCGAGTTTCTCAAATCCGATGTCTTCCGCCACGTACATGTCCCACTGAGTGGTAGGGAAGCCTTTGGGCGGGAGATCCAGCGCGGTATAAGCGGTGATGGGCTCTTCGGATATCAGGATGCCGCCGGCATGGGTGCTGCGGATGTTGGGGAAGTCGATCATCTTCAGGCCGATGTCTTTAACTCTTTGTGCGATACTGTTCTGGTTGCTGACCTTTTCAGGGTCGCGGATGAGGTCATCCATCTCTTCTTTGGGAAGGCCATGGACTTTCCCCAACTCCCTGATGATAGATTTCCCTTTAAAGGTCGACATGGCCCCGAGTAAGGCAGTATGCCTTTGTCCGTAACGTTTGAAGATGTAGTCCTGGACGTCTTCTCTTTCCTTCCATGAATAGTCTATGTCGAAATCGGGCGGGGACGTTCGTTTGGGGTTGAGGAATCGTTCGAAGTAGAGGTCCAGTTCGATGGGGTCGACGTCGGTGATGCGCAGGCAGTAAGCCACGATGCTGTTGGCGCCACTGCCACGTCCCACGTGGTAGAAGCCACGGCTCATCGAGTAACGGATGATGTCCCAGGTGATGAGGAAATAGGCTGAAAAGCCCAGTCGGTCGATGATGCCTAGTTCATGCAACACCCTGTCGCGGGCTGTCTTGTTGTTCCGGCCGTAGCGGTATGTCAGTCCGTCGAATGCCAGCTTCTCCAGCAGCTCTTTGTCGTCATAGCGTGCGCCGGTGAAGGTCTTTTTGTTTTTGATGCTGCTGAAGTCGATGCTGATGCCGCAATCCCCGAGCAGGCGTTCGGTGTTCTTCAGGATCTGCGGATATTGTTCATAAGCGGGTAGGAGGGAAGCCGGTGGCAGCAGCCAGTCGTGGGGAGAAGCCACTTGTTCGGGCTCCAGCCGGCTCAACAGAATGTTGTTGTCGATGGCCCTGAGGTTTCGATGGAGTTCGTAGTCGTCGCTGCATCCAAAACTTACCTTTTGCTGGATCACCAGTTTTGAGGGATGTCGCTCCCAGCGAAGGCTCAGCAGTCCTGGCACTGCTACCGGCGCGACCCCGGCGAACTCATATTCCAGTAGTTTGTTCAGGGGTTTAGACCCAAGCACGTAGATTGCATAGACGTTAGGCAGGGCAGGGGCTTCAGGCGGATAAGCCGTGGCTTGCAGGTTGTGCCGGGTGATAAACTCGTTGATCTCCCGGAAGCCTTCGTTGTTTCTGGCGATCAGCGTATAGAGATGACGGTTGCCATTGCGGATGTCGGCCCCGGCAACAGCCTGTATCTTATGCTCTTTGCAGGCTTTGATGAAGTCCATCGTTCCGGTGGTGTTGTTGATGTCGGTGAGCGCAAGTACGCCAATGCCAAGGCCTGCTGCCTTTTCGGCGAGGTCTTCCGGGCTTAAGGTGCCGTAGCGGAGGCTGTAGTAGGAGTGGTTGTTTAGGTACATGTCCCTCTCCAAACCACCCCCATCCCATACTTCTTCCGCATCCGATCCAGTGCCTGGTAGAGCCGGATCATCTCGGGTGACTCTTCGAAAAGGTCGAGTTGCTGGACGCCATGGACGAGGCCGCTGAGGCGTACGCCCACGAGGCGGATGAGCATACGGCGCTGGTAGAGGCGTTCGAAGAGGTCTTTCACCACGGAGAGGATCACGTGGTCGAGGGCAGTGTAGGGGATGTGTTTCTGCAAGGTGTGGGTGTCGAAATTGGCATAGCGGATCTTTACGGTGATGACAGAGGTGAGCTTCTCCTTCTTGCGGAGCTGGAAACAGAGTTTTTCGACCATGCCGGTGAGGAGGTCGCGGATCATACGGACGTCGGTGGTGTCCTGTTCAAAGGTGTTTTCGGTGCTGATCGACTGTCGTTCGGTGTAGGGCTGCACGGGTGTAGGGTCGATGCCGTTGGCTTTGCGCCAGATGACGATGCCGTTTTTCCCGAGGACGCGTTCCAGCATCTCCGGCGGGATGTCGCCCAGGGTACGGATGGTGGCGATACCCATAGAACGTAGTGTCTGGTAGGTCTTGTCGCCGATCATGGGAATCTTCTTAATAGACAAAGGTGCGAGAAAAGGTTTCACCAGGGTGTTCGCGATCTCCAGCTCCCCATTGGGTTTGGCTTCCCCGGTGGCGATCTTCGACACGGTCTTGTTCGGAGAAAGCCCGAAGGAGATAGGTAGTCCCGTGTTCCTGATGATGGCCTGGCGCAGCTCTTTCGTCCATTTCAGACAGCCGAAGAAACGGTCCATCCCTGTGAGGTCTATGTAATGCTCGTCGATTGAGGCTTTTTCGTAGACCGGTGCTCGTTCGGCGATGACATCCGTCACACTTTTGGAGTACTGGCTGTAGAGTTCCATGTCGCCGCGGATGATGACGGCATCGCGGCAGAGCGTTCGCGCCAGCTTCATCGGCATGGCGGAGTGCACGCCGAACTGACGCGCCTCATAGCTGCATGAGGCCACCACGCCACGGTCGGACAAGCCCCCGATAATGACCGGCTTGTTCATGAGACGGCTGTTGAGCAGGCGTTCCACCGAGACAAAAAAGGTGTCGAGGTCGAAATGGACGATATGGCGGGAGTCGCCAGTGACGGGGCTCAGATCCGGCATCTCTACCGCTTCTTCATAATTATTTTCTAAAAGACTTGACATCGGATGAATGATTGCATTATCTTTGATTAAAAATTAACCAAAAATCTGATTACAATGTAATCATTTTGTAATAGCGAGTCAAGAAAAAATATTTTTTGGTGAGTTTTGCTTTTTTGTCCACGGATTACACGAATTTTTATGAACCGGAGTAATAATTGATTATTTTTGGTGTAGGAATTAATAATTTAAAGATGCAGCTTACTTATAAAATAATGATGCATAAAGAACCGGAAGGTACTTATACAGTGACTGTTCCGGCCTTAGCGGGTTGCATTACTTATGGAGAAACTGTAGATCATGCCATTGAAATGGCCAGGGAAGCCATAGAACTTTATGTGACTGATCTTAAGGAGAGGGGGGAGGAAATTCCTGACGACAGCGGAACCCTGGAATATTCTATCAATCTGCAAACTGCATGAATTATTCCGTTAAAAACCTGATCCGGATATTGGAACAAAAAGGTTTTTATTTGAAACGGAGTAATGGGAGTCATCGCTTATATTTTCATCCTCATTCCGGGAAAACAGTAATTATACCGGTTCATGGTAAAAAGGACCTTGCTAGTGGGCTTTTTTTTGCAATTCTGAAACAAGCAGGGATAGATAAAACAGAAATTTGAGCATTACTTGGGTATGATAGCGTGGGGATTTTTGTCCAGTGGAAAAAAATCACAATTTTCTTGACATTCGGATGCAATACGCATTACCTTTGGTTAAAATATAATCAATAATTTGATCAAAATATAATCAGATCATGATCACGAGTCAAGAAAAAATGTTTTTTGCCGCCAATATCAAATTGTTACGCAAGCGTAAGGGCCGTACGCAGGATGATGTAGCTGTTGCCATGGATCTCAAGCGCCCTACGCTTAGTGGTTATGAAAATGGGGTTGCCCAGCCAGACATCAGCACCCTGGTCGCTTTCTCCCAATATTATAAGGTTTCCATTGATACGCTATTGAAAGTGGATCTTACCCAAGTGCCCGAAAGTCAGCTGTCCCAGCTCGAAAAAGGATTCGATGTATTTATCAGCGGGGCTCAACTCAGGGTTTTGGCCACTACCGTCAATAATGACAACAAGGAAAATATCGAACTCGTCCCTGAGAAAGCAAAAGCAGGTTATACCACGGGTTATGCTGATCCGGAGTATATCCGCGTGCTGCCCACCTTTCAGCTTCCTTTCCTGAACAAAGAACGTAAATACCGTAGCTTTCAGATCAGCGGGGATTCTATGCTGCCTATCCCTGATGGCTCCTGGGTTACCGCTGAGTTTGTCCAGAATTGGAACCTCATTAAAGACAGGCAAGCTTATATCATCCTAACACTCGACGATGGTGTCGTGTTTAAAGTAGCTGAGAACCGGATTAAAAGCGGGGGAAAGCTGATCCTCCATTCGCTGAATACTGCTTATGAACCTTATGATATCATGGTGAAAGATATCCGTGAGGTATGGAAGTTTGTGAACTACATCAGTGCTGAACTCCCTGAGCCCAATGTTGAAAATACTGATTTGGTGAAGGCGATGAATGCACTGAAGCGGGAGTTGAGGGCGGTGCAGACGAGGCTGGAGCTTTGAGAGGGGAGTGGGGGAATGGGGGAGTGGGGGCGTTGGGAAGCAGGATACTTGGGGAATAGATTGAATATCAATAGATGCGTTCGCCGATGGAGACGCGGAGGCGGAAGACATTGGTGATGTATTCGATTTTTGCTTTCAGGAGCAAAAGGCTACTATCGGAAATGTTTGTGGCGGCATCCAAAAGGTCGAGGTTGGTGATGACTCCGGCTTTGAAGTTGAGTTGGGCCAAACGATAGGCTTCCTGGGATTGGGATAACTGTAAGTTGAAGTGATCTATTTTCTTTAGAGAAGATTTTACATTTTCCTGGCTCTCTGCCAGATCGGCGATGATAGCTTGCCTTGCCTGCACGGTTTCAAATTCTGTGATTTTTATAGCAGAACCTGCTTGTATGAGGTGATATTTCGTTTTTGTGCCGTCGAAAATCGGGATTCTTAACTCTACTGCAGCTACATAATTGGCTTTGACTACATTCAGATCAGGGAAAAAACCGTTTTTTCCGCCACCTGACAGGTGAACATTGAGGCTTGGGTTGTTTTCTGCTTTAATGAGTTTGTATTTTAATTCATTTAAACTGGTTTTTTCTTTTGCGATCCGGATCTCATCACGGTGTTCGTAGGCATAGGCAAGAAGCGAGTCTTCTGACAATGCAGGGATTTTTTGACCAAAATCTTCCGTGACGGTGAAATTGGACTTTCCAGGAAGTCCCATGAGTTCATTTAATTCTGTCATGGTGTTTTTCATATGTGACTGCAAATCCAGGATATTACTTTCGATAGTCGAGATTTTTACCTTGGTTGAGAGAATTTCATATTGGGTTGCAGAACCACTGGCTTGTTTTTTTTCAACAAAATCAAGATGCTCTTTAAAGGTTTGTAATTGTTTGTTATTGATTGCGAGGGCTTCTTGCAGGTATACTAATGAATAATAGCGCAATGTGGCTGCGCTGGCAAGCTTTTGTTTGAGCTGCTCCAGAATTTCCTTACTGAGATTTTTCGCTTCGTTTGCAAAGGCTACATTTTTAGCAGTCTTCCCAAAATTGTACACTGTTTGGTTATACTGGACGTTTGCATTATAATTGTCAGGAGGAAATAAATCGAAAGTGCCAAAGCCTGGCATCGACAGTGATTGGACAGGTCCTATCCGGGTATAAGAAGCATCAGCATCCAATTTAGGGTAATAGTCAGCATTGGCAAGCCCGATTCCGGCATCAGCCCCTTTGACAGCTTCTTCAGCGCCTTTAATAGCAGGATGATTTTCAATTACAATACTGATTATCTTGCTCAGCGTCAAAGAATCCGTTGAATTTTGAGCTTGGGTAAGAAAGCCAGTAGACATGATCATCACTATGACCACCAATACTTTATAGTTTAATTTGAGATTATTCATAGGTAGCCTTTTATTGTTCTGTTTTTGGTTTCGACCGTAAAAAGATGACCGGTAATCCCCCGACGATGGTTAATATACAAGCAATCAAGAAGTCATCATCGATGCCTTCGATATAAGCTTGCTTACTTAGGTTTGTGACAATGGCCGCCTGAGCTTGCTTCCTGGCGTTTGAATTTGAACTGCCTGCATTGTGCATGATTTCGGTGGTCAGGTTTTTGGAAATGGTAGCATATACCTGGGACTTTGGTTGTATTGCTTGTTCGTACATTTGTGTATGAAAATTTACCCTGGTGGTAAGGAGTGTGGCCAGTAAGGCAACACCCAGACTTCCGCCCAGCTGCCTTATTGTATTTGAGAGTCCTGAGGCTTGTGCCATATGTTTGCGGGGTATCTCAGAAAGCATAATAGTGCTTAAGGGCGTAAAAACAAGGCCCATGGCAAATCCCCTGATATACAGGGAGAACATAATGTAACTGTGCTCAGTCAATAACGAAAGACGAGAATTCAGGAAAAAGCTAAATCCAAATAATGCGACTCCAATCAGGATCGGTATTTTGGGGTTGATTTTATCAGCTATTTTCCCTGCGACGGGCGACATGATGCCCTGGATGATTCCGACAGGAAGAAAGACTGAACCTGCTTGCAGCGCAGTGAATCCTAAAGATGATTGCAAATAGACAGGTAAAAGAAAGGTACTACCTACCATTCCCATGCTGAAAACCAAAAGAATCAAAAAGCTTATACCAAAATTTCTATTTTTCAGCAATCTCAGGTCAAGCATTGGGTCTTCAACGGTCAATTCTGTCGTAATAAAGACTGCCAGTGCGATCAGGGCAATGCCAAAACATAGTAAAATGTACGGCGCCGACCATCCTGCGGAGTTGGTTGCTGCATTTCCTTCCGACAAAGCAAAAAGAGTTAATGGAAAAAAGATAGTAACTGAAGCAAAACCCACATAATCGAATTTACGAAATTTCGGGTTTCGATATTCCTGCTGAATGATAATGGTTGAAAGCATCGCAATAATGCCAAAAGGCACATTGATGTCAAAAATCAGCTGCCAGTAAAAATTGTCGATCAGGTAACCACCCATAAGTGGTCCGAAAGAGATCGATGCAGCGGCAGAAATGGCCCAGAATCCGAGGGCTAAGCCACGCTGCTGTGGCGGAAACTCCCTTGAAATAATAGCCATTCCCAATGGTTGGATCGTGCCTGCGCCCAGGCCCTGGATGACCCTTGCGATGATCAGCATATTCTCATCCCCGGAGACTCCACAAAGAAATGACCCAAAGGTGAATAAGAATAAGCCATAGAAATACATACGTTTATAACCGAGTTTGTCAGCCAGCCATCCTGAAATAGGCAGCATGACGGCCATTGCCAACATATATGCTGTGATTACCCATTCGATTTTGTCGAGACCGACACCAAATGAGGCCATAATTTTAGGCAAGCCAACATTAACGATTGTAGCGTCAAGGACAGCCATAAAAGTACCGAGCATGATGTTGGCCAGCAACCACCATTTGTAGGACTCATTTTGCGGATGCCAGCCAGAGGCCCTGTTACGGGTTAGTTTTCGGATTCGGTGCGAGAAGGTAATTTCCCGGCGGCGTATCATTAGTTTTTGATGAATTTAACTTCGGCAGACATGCCGGCAAGGATTTTTAAGGAAGATATTCTGTCATTCCTGTCGTTTCCCTCGATCGAGATTTTAATTGGGATTCTTTGGGTGATTTTTGTAAAATTCCCAGAAGCGTTGTTGGGTGGTATCAAAGAAAACTGTGATGCTGTATTAGCCCCGATATTGAAGACTTTTCCATAAAACTCAGCGTCTGAGAATGCATCGATGCTGAAAAGCACTTTTTGACCGATATGGATCTGAGTGATTTTTGTTTCTTCAACGTAAGCAATTACCCAATATTTTTCGTTACCGGTGACAGTGAACACAGACTGTCCTGCTCCAACAACGTCGCCTGGTAATAGCCACCTTTTGGCGATGATGCCATTCATGGGAGCATAGAGGCGGGTGTTTTTCAACTGTGTTTGAATCATTACAACCTGTGCTTCTGCTGACTTAATTGCTGCATTAGCACTCTCTATTTTTGCTTTTGATACAGAAAGTGAGGATGCCGATGCATTCATCTGGGCTTTGGCTGATTCATAAGATTTCGTCGTATGATCGAAGGCTTCTTTTGTGCTAATACCACCGTCATATTGAGTTTTCGCTCTGTCGTAGTCTTCTTTTGCTTTGTCGAAATTTACCTGAAGAACTTTAATATTTTCCTGGTCATAAAAGTAACTGGCTTCAGTTTGTAATTTAGCGCTGCTTGCTTGTTCTTTCAGTGATACCGCCTGGTGTTCCTGGGCAATCAGGTCTGAACTGTCGATACAGGCCAACAGCATTCCTGTTTTTACAGAATCTCCTTCTTTGACATATTCAATCACGACGCGACCCAGAATTTTGGAACTGATGGCAACGTTGTCAGACTCAATATAGGCATCATCAGTGGTAATATAACGGGAGTAGTCTCTATACCAATAAATTCCTGCGACGATGACGAAAGCGATCACCAGGATAAGCGGGATGTAAAATTTAAGTTTCTTTGTATCTTGTATCACGTTGATGAAGGGTTTGGATTGTTGGGAGGGAATAAGAGATGTTCTATTTTTTACAGTCAGGAGTTTCGCATATTGGAATCCTTGAAAGGATGTCTTTTACGTTTTGCAGGGACGCAGAAAAGAGCTCCAGCTCATCGTTGGTAAGTGACGCTAGTCGTTTTGTAAGTTGATTCAGATATTTCTGGTTGTTTTTGTCAACGAAGTGATTGCCTTTACTCGATAATCTGATCATGATGATACGGCGGTCAAGCTTGTTGGAAAATCTGATGACAAATTCCTTTGTGATAAGCTGGTTAACGAGTGCCGTTACGTTGGGTTTGGAGACCATCATTATTTTTCCCAGGTCTGACATAGAAAGTGATTCATGTTTTTTTAGGTATAACATGATATAATAGGCCCCGGGGGTGATGTCGGCATTTGCCGGGAATGGTTTTCCCAGGGTTTTATAAAAGAGGGGTTTGACAGAAATAATGTTATCTACAAGGGCTGATAGCTTTTGGTCTTCCATATAAGAGTAAGATTTATAATGGTTACGAAAGTATAACTATTAATATTGTGAATTGTTTTGAAAAAGACTAAAAATTGTTTATTTAGACTAAAAAAGAATCAGTTTTTGTTCCGTTTTAATGATTTTTCCCGAAATGTATAGCCTTGAAATGTTGGCTGACATAAGTGCTGTTTCTCTTATAGATGAAAAACAGGGGTGTCAGTGGAAAGATTCTGTGGAGAGTTTATTAACAATAGTTTTCAGAGGCTTTCAGAAATTATTGTTAATCAGTCTTTTATAATATCGGATTTTCCGAGAATTAGTCATTGTGAGGAGGCCTAAAATCCATTTCCTGCCCGCGATCCTTTTTGAAGTTCTGTTGGTTTAGTGGCTGAATCGTATAGGAAAAAGTCAGCATATAATATCGCTGCATAACATTGTTGGTAGCATTTTCATAATAGGTATCCGTATAATTTCGGCTAATGCTTTTGTTTTGTCCCAGGATGTCATATACAGAAAATCGGAACTCGGCTTGTTTTTTTGCAAGAAATTTCCATGCAAGTGCTGCATTCCAAAGGAGGTACTGTTCGCTGGGCGTGGCGTTAAAGGCAGAATAATAGATGTCATTGGCATCGGTCTGTAACACCAGTCCTTTCCATGGCATGATGTTGATACGGGCACGGGAGTTTTGCTGAAAATAGTTTGAGTTTGACTCGGTCTGAATTGTATTTACATTTTTATTGTAAGTCGAAGAGGAAGAAAGGGTAAAATCAATTTTCTCACTGATATTACTGCTTAAAACAAACCCAAAGCCAGATGCGAGCACATCGGAAGTATTGATGAGTCCGTTGATTTCGCCTGGCGTGCTGCTATAAGTGATTGATGAATTCAGATTCAATTTGGATTTCATAAAGCCAAGTTGAAAGCTATAATTGGCAAAACAACGCATCGTATATGCCTGATCGAGGTTAACAGGCCTGGTCAATTGCGAGCCTTTGCCAAGTTTAATATCCCCGTTGACAAGCGTATCCTTTGTGGCGATCATGCTTGAATTGCCAATAGTGTTAAAGGTATAAGAGGAGTTCAGAAAAATAAAAAAGGATGAAAGTTTCTCTGTATTGGAAGTGGAATACCTGAAATTCAGGGAGTTTTGGTATTCAGGTTTCAGGTCAGGGTTCCCGGTCGAGAGCTGGAGTGGATTGTTGTTGTTAATCACTGACTGCAACTGGTCTACATTGGGAATGTTATAATTTGTGTTGTAGTTTATTCGAAGACTCTTTTGTTTTGTAAAACGTATTTGAAGCATGGCATTTGGAAGGACACTGTAATAAGTTCTGTCCAATGTATATACCTCAGGATAGGTTTGCTTATTTCTTAAATCTGTTTGTTGGTAACTGACTCCGATAAGTAAGTTGAGCTTGTCGGTTTTTTTACGCAGGCTGATTCCTCCTGTTTGTAACTGGTAATTGGTTTGGAACACATTGGACAGTGATGTGTCAAGAACCGTTAGAACCGTTGGCAACAGTAAGGTCTTGATTTTTTTATCTGAGCTGCTGTTGCTTAGGTTTGTCCCATAGTTAAGTTGGAGTTGTGAATTTTTACTCAGAGGTTCTGTATAGGTTAGATTTGAATTTAATGATTTTGTATTCTTTGTTGAATTCCCGATTTGGTTGACAGTATCGGAGGTTGTAAGCGTGTCGCTATAAAAATTAGAATTTGTATTCAGCGTACTGTTTCCTTTACTGTCATTATATGAGGGATTCAGGTTCAACGAAATAGTCCTTCCGGTTTTCGTAAATTTATGTTTAAGTAATATTGGTGCAGAGAAATTAATTCCGTCTGTTGTGTTTCCGCTGGTATTATTTGTATTACTTAGGATGACGGTATCTGCAATATTTTGTCCAAGCTGGCCGCTGTTGTTTAGTGTATGTTGCAGGCTAATTTTGGGTTGGAAAAGGATAGAGTTCATGGAGTCTATCTGATACTCCAGGCGGAAGTTTGCCCGCTGGTTTGAATTGTTGATTGTCGCACTTGTTATTTCATGGTAATTCAGGCCAACATTAGCTTGTGTGAAATACTGGCGTGTAAGATTCTTTAGGTTTGTATTATCGGTATAATTCAGAAAATAACTTCCACTGAAGTCAAGTTTTTTCCCTTTATTGCTGAAGTTAAGGCCCAAAGCATTGGTTGTAGTAACGCCATTTGTGGGATTGACGAGAAAACTGCTTAAGGGGCCACCCCCTTGAGGTCCGCCAGTGCCTCGTGAGTTGAAAGATCTCCCTCCATTTGATCCGCCGCCTGTCGTGCCCAAAAAATCATCGGTTGAGAAATTCTGGTCATTGATGTTGTTAGATTGGCCGATGATGCTAAAGCGTGTGTCGCCTTTAAATATGTTATAGGTGCCACCGGCTTTCCATACATCTTCATTGGTCTCACCTGTATTTGAGTTGTCTTTAATGCCGCCACCGGCAAATCCCTTTCCAAAGCTACCGTTTCTATAAGATTGTCTTGTGACGATATTCATCGTTTTGGTGGTGTTTCCATCATCAAAACCGGTAAATTCTGATTGATCACTTTTTTTGTCAAAAATCTGCACTTTGTCGATGACTTCAGCAGGCAGGTTTCTCAATACAGTTGTCGGGTCATCCCCGAAAAATTGCTTACCGTCAACCAGTACTTTTTTAATTTCTTCACCCTGAGCTTTAATTGTGCCGTTGTCATTCGTTACACCAGGCATTTTTGTGACAAGCTCTTCACTGGTGGCGTCAGGATTTACCTTATATGCCTGGGCGCTGATCTCTGTAGTGTCTCCTTTTACTACTGCTGTGGGCGCTTTCCCGGTTATGACGGCATCAGGCATCACGATGGTCTTTCTCGTCATAACCATTTTTTCCAGGCTCAGATTCTGGTTTATTGTTAATGGTTTGAGAATATCATTAAAACCCACAAAGGATATTTTCAGGATAAAATTCCCAGGAGTAGTTGCTTTCATCACAAAAGCCCCTTCAGGCCCACTGGTGGTTACCATAACGACTATTTGTCCGGGGTCTGACAGTAATTTAATATTCGCTCCGGGTAAAGGATGGCCGGATTTGTTAACAATACTCCCGTCAATCGAGAATGACTGTGCAGAAACAGATCCGGCTATTACCAGGAATACAAATAAAACAATTGATTTCAAAGGATACTTATTGATAAAAAGTATCCTGAAAATCAATTATAATTCTTTGACTTGCAGGATTTAACTTTGACATCAATTTGCCAACATAGTTTAATGTCAGCAAGTTAAGGTCTGTTAAGGCTAGTAATTCACTATTTTCGTGCTATGGCTTTCATTTCCGGTCAGGACCTCAATAAAATACATTCCTTTAGGCAATTGAGCCATGGTAATCGAAGTATTTATCTGACGTAAATTGCCGTATGAAATACTTTGAATTAACTGTCCACTGAGGTTATAAATTCTGAGACTGAGGTCCGAAAGCTTTACCAGGTCCAGGTGTACTTCCACTGAAGAAGTAGCTGGGTTGAAATAAATATTGCTTTGTTCTGCCATCAGAGGTTCTGAAATTCCATTGGAAAAATCAAGCGCAACATCATCAACATACATTGCGGAATTGGCTTGTGCATTTGCACTGGCAGAAGAGGCAAACAAGATTTGAACTGTATCGGGATTTTCAATTGATGTCCAGCTAACGGGTGCCTCAAATGCTGTCCAGGCAGACACTACAGTATTGCTGAGGAAGTAAGCGAATCCAAGGGTATCGGTTCCACCGGTTGCAGGATTGTGTTTCTTGAAATAGGCAATCATTGCGCAAGTATCGCCACTGACAGGCTGATATTTATAATATCCGGTAATTTTGGCAACCTGGCTGTTACAGGGTGCGCCACCAGACATTGAACCCGTCTGGGTGGCAAGATCAATCGTCATTTTGCCAAGAACGAGGGCACCCGGGATGTTGGCAACCAAAAGGTTTTTCGTTTGAAGCTTTGCACACCATGACCCGGTATGTGCGCCGTTGCTTTTTGTCAGCACAGCAGCTCCAACCAGGGGAATAGCTGTTGTTGCCGCATTTGGACTGTCCCAATACTGAGGATTTGCATAAGATCCGGTGGTAATCCAGGTTTCCATGCCTCCATTGGGCAGTGCCTGACTAAAACCTTGATTTGCAATTAGTAAGAAAGTTGTTAAACAAAAGATTGCGGTGAATAGCTTTTTCATTTTTTAAATATTTAATGACAAAAATACAATATAATTACTAAGTATCAGAAAGCCAGTTTTTCATGAGTTTTTTCCCGGAAGGAGTCAGGTGGGATTCAGGATGAAATTGTATACCGCACAACTTGTATTCCCGATGCCGGATTGCCATGATCACATCTTCGGAGGAAAGTGCAGTAACTGAAAGGCATCCTGGTAGCGATGCTTCATCAACAGCCCAGGAATGATATAAGCCAGCCTCGAAGTTTAAAGAAAGGTTTTTAAAAATAGGTTCTTGCGGTGCAGTCACCACAATTTCTGTTGTCAGACCATGGCAAACGCTGTTTAGTTGATATAAGCTACCGCCAAAAGCTTCTGCAATAGCTTGATGACCGAGACAAACCCCAAGGATTTTTTTTGTTGAGGCATATTGCCTGATCAAAGGAAGTGTAATGCCTGATTCAGAAGGTAAGCCAGGGCCAGGAGAAAGGATGATACTTTCAAATTGATCAATAAAGTCCAAGTCAATTTCATCATTTTTCTTCACCAAAAAGTCAGTGAATTGGCATTGCCTCAGCAATTCTACCAGGTTCCAGGTAAAGGAATCGTAATTATCGAGGAGCAACAAACTCACCTTTAAATGCTTTTTGATTTACTTTGCAGAAATGTCGGGCACAATGATAGCTAAAAATCAGGAGATCTTTCAGGTGATGAATGAAATGGGCAGCAAACGCGAGCCTTTTATTTTTATCATCGATTTTAATTGTGAACGGCCTGAAGTGATCCCTCTGGATGTTGCAGCAGAAAATGGCATTTACTTTCACATTGGGACGTATAGGAATAAGCCCCAGCCTAAAGAGGAACGAAAAGTTTTACATTTCCGGAAGAATTCCATAGACTTTACATTTTATGAGCAAGCCTATGAGAAAGTATTGCATTATATAAATCGGGGAGATACCTATTTGCTTAACCTGACTTTTCCTACAGAAATTGACTGCAATTACAATCTGGAAGAAATATTTGATTATACGCATGCAAAATATAAGCTGCTGTATAAAGATGAATTTGTGATTTTCTCACCGGAGACTTTTGTAAGGATCGACAATGGCTGCATTTATTCTTATCCGATGAAAGGTACTATTGACGCTGGAATTGTTGATGCAAGAGCCATAATTTTTGGTGATCCAAAGGAAACCGCGGAGCATAATACGATTGTGGATCTTATTCGTAATGACCTTTCTAGGATCTCTCAAAACGTCAGGGTGACCAAATTCAGGTATCTCGAAGAGATAAGAACGAATTTTAAGACGTTACTCCAGCTTAGTTCTGAAATCAGGGGAGAATTACCACTGAATTATCACGAGCATTTGGGAGATATTCTCCAGGCTCTTTTGCCTGCAGGGTCGATAAGCGGGGCCCCTAAAAAGAAAACAGTTGAAATTATTCATGAAGTTGAAAACTATAAACGTGGTTTTTACACAGGAGTATGTGGAATTTTTGACGGAAATAAACTCGATTCTGGGGTAATGATTCGTTATATTGAGAATACTGATAAAGGAATGGTATTTAAAAGCGGTGGCGGCATCACATTTTTAAGCGAGGCGCCAATGGAATTTCAGGAACTTATTGATAAAGTCTATGTGCCGATTGTTTGAAAGTATCAGGATTGAGAATGGGATTATGCAGCATCGGGCTTTGCATGAAATGCGAATGAATGACTCGAGAAGCCTGCTGTTCGGAAAAACGAAACATCTTACATTGAAAGACATTTCAATCCCTCACGAGTTTTTAAATGGGGTCTTTAAATGTCGTGTGGTATATCAGGATGAGATTGAAACTGTTGAATTTCTGCCTTATGAGATAAGGGCCATCAGTACTGTTGCACTTGTCGAAGCCAATTCAATTCTTTACAATCATAAGTATCTCGACCGAAGTCAATTTGATGAAATCCGGAAGCAGCGACCAGAATGTGATGAGCTGATCATTGTGAAAGATGGATATTTGACGGACTCTACCTACTCAAACATAGCTTTTTTTGACGGCGTAAATTGGTTCACCCCTTCGAATCCATTGTTAAAAGGCGTTAGAAGACAATCACTGCTTAATAGTAAAGAAATCACTGAGATGTTAATCCCTTCTACGGGTCTTAATAAA
>SESG01031636.1_pt1 | contig 120789 bp, 103 predicted proteins | sample 3171421 | NCBI WGS metagenome assembly SESG01 (sample SAMN10866946, study PRJNA518727) | freshwater metagenome | biome: subpolar coniferous forest; feature: holomictic lake; material: water; isolation source: holomictic Lake 227, 6 m and 8 m depth | place: Canada: near Kenora, Ontario | collected...
GAACAAGATCACTTTCTAACCTAGCGGTTCCATCAAGTGATCCGGCGGTCAGGCTCATGCCTGACCGCTTTTTTTATGGTCGTAAGGCAAAGACTTTGTTAATTAGTTGATCTATAATGCTATGTTATGTTTCCACCAGTGCAGTATAATTTTATCTTGCAAATTCTCCTTTTTTGATCGTACCTTTAAAAATTAGACAAAACAGTGAATGCCAAACCATTCCATAAGGATTCCTTAACGGCAATTTTCATTAAACTCATGAAAAAGAGGGATGCAGGAAAGTAGAATTACAATACATGCTTTAGCCAAGTGGAAGCAAGAGAGTTTTCACAAAAGCACTAAAAAATAAAATCAATAATAAAATGCATACTTCTGATCACTGTTTTGCTGTTAAAATCCGCAAAATGAAATGTATAGCTTTTCAAAACGAAATGTATAAATAATAATCACATCTCTAAATGAAAATCATAAAAAAAGGTGCCCAAGAAGAGCACCTTTCCGTTTTCCATCTGTAAACCATACCTGGCGAGGCGCAGTTCAATTGCAAAAATAATAAAGTTTTAATCACATTATACCAAATTAAGCCGGGAAAATGTTTTGGGTACTTTTTGGGGTACTTTAAAAAGCGAAACCCGCGATTGACGCGGGTTTCGATGCTGTATTTGTACCCCGGGCGGGACTTGAACCCGCACGGCCGTGAAGCCACAGGATTTTAAGTCCTGCGTGTCTACCAGTTCCACCACCAGGGCAAAAAAAACCCTCACTGGAAAGAGGGTTTGAGCTGGAGCGAAAGACGGGATTCGGACCCGCGACCCCGACCTTGGCAAGGTCGTGCTCTACCAGCTGAGCTACTTTCGCATGGTATGTTGTAATTTTGAGTTTGCAAATGTATAAAAAAAATCCATTCTCCTACTTTTTTTCAAGCAATTTTTTAATCTCATTCAATTTCATCAGCGCTTCCACCGGTGTGAGGGTGTTGATCTCGGTATTGAGGATGTCTTCCTTGATCTGCTGCAGCAGCGGATCATCAAGCTGGATAAAGCTTAGCTGCATGCCCGAAGCCAGGTCGGCAAGCCGCGACCCCGCGGATGTTTTCCTGCCTGCAAGCTGCTTCCCGGTCTTGCCGGCCCCGCTGCCGGGCATCTGTTTCCCCAGTCCCTCGGCATTATGGCTCTCCTCCAGCTGGTGCAGCATTTCGTCGGCCCTTTGCAGCACAGTGGCCGGCATCCCTGCCATCTTGGCCACATGGATGCCGAAGCTGTGCTCGCTGCCGCCCGGGTGGAGCTTCCGCAGGAAAATAACCTTGTTCTGGATCTCCTTCACGGCAACATGCCAGTTTTTGATGCGGGGCATCAGTCCGGCCATCTCGTTCAATTCATGATAATGGGTTGCAAAAAGCACCTTGGGTTTGAACAGCGGGTGCTGGTGCAGGAATTCGGCAATGGCCCAGGCTATGCTGATACCATCGTAGGTGGAGGTGCCGCGGCCGATCTCGTCGAGCAGGATCAGGCTGCGGTTTGAAATATTATTGAGAATGCTGGCGGTTTCGTTCATCTCCACCATAAAGGTCGACTCGCCGGAGGAGATATTGTCGGAGGCGCCCACCCGCGTAAAGACCTTGTCGGTGATCCCCAGCACGGCGCTGTCGGCCGGCACGAAACTCCCCATCTGGGCCATCAGCACGATCAGCGCGGTTTGCCTGAGCAGGGCCGACTTACCCGACATATTGGGGCCGGTAAGGATGATCACCTGCTGCGACCGGTCGTCGAGAAATACATCGTTGGCGATATACTCCTCGCCGGGCTTCATCTGCCTTTCAATCACAGGGTGACGGCCGTTTTTGATATCCAGCACAAAGGAATCGTTCAGTTCAGGCCTGACATAATGATATTTAACCGCGCCGGCGGCAAATGAAACCAGGACATCCAGCCGCGCCACCAGGGAGGCGTTGAGCTGGATCGGCTGGATATAATCGGCCAGGAAAAGGATCAGGTCGTTATAGAGCTTCAATTCTATTTCGATCATCTTCTCCTCGGCTGTCAGGATCTTTTCTTCATAGACCTTCAGCTCCTCGGTGATATAACGTTCGGCGTTGACCAGGGTTTGCTTTCTCTGCCACTCCTGCGGAACCTTGTCTTTATGTGAATTGGTAACCTCCAGGTAATAGCCGAAAACATTGGTATAGCCAATTTTCAGCGAGGTGATGCCGGTTCGTTCGATTTCACGCTGCTGGATCTGGACCAGGTAATCTTTGCCGGAATAGGCCATCTTCCTGAGTTCATCCAGTTCGGCATGAAGGCCTTCCCGGATGATATTCCCCTTAATGGCAAGTGCAGGGGGATCGGGGTTTATTTCCCGTTCGATCCGCTCGCGGACCAGGTTGCACACATTCAGCTGGTCGCCGATTTTCTGCAACCCCTCGTTCGACGAGGCGGCGCACATCTCCTTGACGGCTTCAATGGCATCCAGCGATCGTTTCAGGTAGATCATCTCACGCGGGTTCACACGGGCGACGGCCACTTTTGAAATCAACCGTTCCAGGTCGCCGATTTGCTGAAAGTGATGCCTGATTTTCCCTGTGGTATCGTCATTACGGGTAAAGAATTCAACGGCATCGAGCCGTTCCTCGATGGGCTGCCGGTTTTTCAGCGGCAGGATGATCCATCGCCGCAACTGGCGCGATCCCATCGGGGATACTGTCTGGTCAAGCACATCGAGCAGGGTACGGGCATTTTCATTCGCCGAATTGAGCAGTTCCAGGTTTCGGATGGTAAAACGGTCAAGCCAGAGGTAATGATCCTCTTCGATACGGCTCAGCTTGCAGATGTGTTTGACCTTGTCGTGCTGCGTTTCGGCCAGGTAATGGAGCGCGGCTCCCGCGGCAATCACCCCCATCTCGAGATTTTCAACGCCAAACCCCTTCAGGGATGCCGTTCCGAAGTGTTTCAGCAAAAGGTCGTTTGTGAAATCAGGCGTGAAAACCCAGTCGTCGAAGGTCGAGATATAAAATTTACTCCCGAAAAGCTCCGTGAATTCCTGCCTTTTGTTTTTCTGGATGATGACCTCGCTTGGGCGGAAACTCTGGATCAGCTTGTCGATATAGTCAAAACTTCCCTGGGCCAGGTAAAACTCCCCTGTGGAGACATCCAGGAAGGAGATCCCCGAAACCTTGGATTCCAGGTGAACGCCTGCAAGGAAATTATTTTCTTTCTGGTCCAGGATTTTATCATGATACGAAACGCCGGGTGTTACCAGTTCGGTAACCCCTCGTTTGACGATGGTTTTCGTCAGCTTCGGGTCTTCCAGCTGATCGCAGATAGCCACTCTTAAGCCCGCCTTGACCAGTTTGGGCAGGTACAGGTCAAGCGAATGATGCGGAAACCCTGCCAGTTCCATGTAGGTGCCCGACCCGTTTGCCCTGCGGGTCAGCACGATGCCTAAAATATTGGAGGTGCGGATGGCGTCTTCTCCAAAAGTTTCATAAAAATCGCCGACCCGGAAAAGCAGCAGCGCATCAGGGTACCGCGCCTTGATGGCATTGTATTGCTTCATCAGCGGCGTATCGGCTGATTCTTTTGGTTTTGACATAGGTTTAGGCTAATTTTGGTTTTCAGGATAACTGGTATTCTGCCAGCCATTTCAGACTGCCTGACAAAATATTTATCAAAGGTATGCAGGGATTCTAATCCACCCCTGTATTGTTGATAAAAAAGGAAAAAAGGAGCCTTTCAAGTCAAAACAGGATGGCCTTTGTAATTAGGATGATGAATAGTACTTTTGCACCTGATTCATTTGTCATCATGCGAAAACTTGCCATGCCGGAACTGAACCGGCTTTCCGTCAGTGAATTCAAATTGGCCCAAAAGCTGCCGGTTTTGATCGTACTGGATAATATCCGCAGCCAGAATAATATCGGCAGTGTTTTCCGTACAGCCGACGCGTTCCGCATCGAGGCGGTTTACCTGTGCGGAATCACGGCGACGCCGCCTCACCGTGAAATACATAAAACCGCGCTGGGGGCTACCGAATCGGTCGACTGGCAATATTTTCCGACAACGGTTGATGCAGCAAGGGAGCTGTTGAAAAAGGGTTACACCCTCCTGGCTGTTGAACAGGCGGAGGGCAGCATTTCATTGCCTGACTTTATACCGGCGACAGGAGAGAAATTCGCCATCATTTTCGGAAACGAGGTGAACGGGGTTGACGACGAAGTTATGTCGCTTGTCTCCGGTTGCATTGAGATCCCCCAATTCGGCACAAAACATTCCATCAATGTCTCGGTAGCCGTGGGAATCGTCGCATGGGACCTTTATATCAAAATGAGGCCATACGGGCTGCCGTCATCCTGACACAAAAAAATCTCAAAATGATGCAACCCAAACAGGATTTGCCCGTAGAAGTAGACAAAGGGCATAAAAAAACCTTTTTATTTCGGTTCAATTTTTTTAATTTTACACTCTGATTTCACGTCGATAAATCAAGACATTCATTATCAACAAATTATACTTATCAACGTGTGATTGTTTATTTCGGAACAGATTATTTTGTGGATTTCCTTATTTTATATACTATATTTGCGTAATCAGTAAACAAAAGTCAATTTATAATTAAAATTTCAGAAGTATGAAAAAAATTTCTCAAACCCTATCGACGGCATTAATCGTCCTGCTTATGATGATTGTGCCAATGATAACGATGGCCCAGGCTAAGGCCAAGACGACAGCACCTACGACAAAAGAAGCTGTCAAAGCTGATACAACCAAGAAAGCCAAGTGTGAAAAAGCATCCTCACACAACTACTGGGGAGTTACTGTTTATGGTGCCTTAGACCAGTTTAACGGCGACTTGTCAAAAAACATCCTGTTCAATGACAATTGGAAGTTTGGGGTAGGTGGAGCATTTACCAAACAGTTTACCAGGGTAATCGGCGCAAGATTCAGAGCCGGCTGGGTGCCATTAGCCGGTGCTGTTACAAACAAATTCCTTCCTGAAGATACGCCCAATCCTGATGGTCTGGTAACAGCGCATTTCAGGTCATGGGTCATTGAAACGGGTTTGGAAGGCACCGTTAACTGGGTTAACTGGATCATGGGTTACAAACCTGAGAGATTCTTTTCATCATACCTGATCGCCGGTATCGGGATCGACCATACACAGGGCGCAAAATACAACGCCGACAACATTCAGACCGGTTACCTCGGATATCCTTCCCATAAAGGATCATCCCAGATGGGTTACGGCAACAACAGCGGTATTGGCAGCTGGAATATGGAATTCAAGGCTGTCGGCGGTATCGGTTTTGATTTCAACCTTAGCAAACACTGGTCGATCAACCCTGAACTTCTCTGGAGATGGAGAGACGGTGACGTGCTGGATATGACCAAAGGCGGTGCCAAAGCAGTTGTCAATGACATGTACAGCGGCCTCAATATCGGGTTGACCTATAAGTTCTATACCGGCTGCAACCTGAAGGAAATGGCCAAGAACTACGAACAGGTAAAATATGAAACCACCCCGTCGGTACTTACCGAAAAGGGCGATTCCATTGTTGTTACCGTTAAGGGAACTGTTCCTCCCAAATATTTCTGCCCGAACGCAGCCATGTATTTCCAGCCTGTGGTTACCTACCAGGGTGGCAAATATGACCTGAAACCTGTTCAGCTTTATGGCGAAAAATTAAGCGGCGAAGGCACGATGATCAAGTACAAAGAGGGTGGTTCATTTACCTACACGACCGTATTCCCTTACAAACCCGAGATGAATACCTCTACGCTTTCCGTTGCCCCGGTGATTTATGAATCAAAGGAAAAAATCCTTCCCAAACAGGATGAGATCAAGACGAAAGCCAAGTTTATGGAATTACCCTCCCGCCAGCTTGCCGTTGGCGTGATCTATACACCTACCCGTATAAAGCATGATGAAATGACCCTGGTTGCAGATCACGGATACCAGAAAGAGGTATTCCAGTCAAAAACCGGTGTCATCTATTTCAAGAAAAACAAGTATGATCTTGACATGAAATTCGGTATCAACAAAACCGATCCTGCTAAAAACGCGCTGACTGATCTTAACGGGTTTATCAAACAGGGATGGAAAATCAAAGACATCGCCATGAATGGCTATGCTTCCCCCGAAGGTGAAGAGACTTACAATGCCAACCTTTCTGAAAACCGCTCCAAGACCGGCAACAAATGGATGACCGACCAGTTCCAGGGCTGGGCCAAAGATGCCAACAAGGATAACAAAGATAAAAAAGCCGTCAAAGCTGCTGTTGAAGCCGCCGGTAAAGATGTCAACATGACCCTCCAGCATCACGGACCGGATTGGAACGGATTCCTCAAGGCTGTTCAGAGCAGTAACCTTAAGGACAAGGATAAGGTTCTCAACGTGATCAACTCCAACGTTGACGGTAACAAGAAAGAACAGGAAATCCGCAATATGATCCTGATCTATCCTGAAATCGAAAAAGATCTTTTACCCGCCTTACGCCGCAGTGAAATCACCGCTACCCTTTACGAACCCCGTATGACCGATGCCGAATTGCTGCAGTTTGGTGTTTCAAATCCTGAAAAACTCAAAGCTGAAGAGTTCCTCTATGCCGCTACCCTCACCAAGGATAACAACGTAAAGGTCAGCATTCTTGAGAACGCTGTCAAGAAATTCCCTGAAAACTGGAAAATCAACAACAATTGCGCAGTTGCCGAAATCGAAAAGGGCAACCTTGCCAAAGCCGGCGAAATGCTTGCGAAAGCCCAGTCATTACAGCCAAACAATGGTATGATTGAAAACAACATCGGTGTTGTTGCTGCCAAACAGAACGATCTCAAGAAAGCTGAAGCTCAGTTTAAGAAAGCCGCTACATTGGGTGAAAATACAAACTATAACCAGGGTGTCCTCATGATCCCGAAAGGTGATTATCAGAAAGCGCTCACACTGCTTGGCAATGCAAAATGTACCCATAACCTGGGCCTTGCACAGCTTGCATCTGGGAATAACAGTGCTGCAGAAGCTACGCTGAAGTGCGCTCCCGAAAGCCCTGAAACATTCTACCTCATGGCCGTTACTGCTGCCCGCTTAAACAACAGCAAGAGCCTCTATGAAAACCTTATGAAAGCCTGTGTGAATGCCGACCTTAAAGCTCAGGCCAAAGGCGACCGCGAATTCAACAACTTTGCTAATACGCCTGACTTCCAGAATATCGTGAAGTAATTTGTTTACTGATAGTAAGAAGCCGTTCCAGGTTACCGGAACGGCTTCTTTTTTTGCGCGAAAGTGATTGAACTGGCCTGGATAAGCCCGGAAAGGTGGCTGTCTTAAATTGCGGAGTTGTTCCGGATACGGTGAATCCCCAAAGGGTATTCTTTCATGACCAATGATTTGATCCAGCGGTAATCATCTTCCCGTTCAACAAAATCCAGCCCGTTGGTATCAATCAGCAGCACCCGCAGATCATTTTGCTGGCGGAGAAATTCCAGATAGCCTGTCTGGATTTTGTCGAGGTAATCAAACTGGATGTTCTGTTCGTAAGGTCTGCCGCGTTTCTCGATGTTTTTTTTCAGGTTCTCGATGTTGAGATACAGATAAACGATCAGGTCGGGCTTGGGAACCACAGAACTGACGATGGCAAACAACTTGCTGTACAGCCCGAATTCAAGCGGTTCAAGGTTTTTGCTGGCAAATATCAGGGACTTGAAGATGAAATAATCAGCCACCGTGCAATTCCGGAAGATATCGGCGGTGCTGAATTGTGTTTTCAACTGCTGATACCGGTCGGCAAGAAACGACAGCTCCAGGGGGAATGCATACCGGGCCTGATCCTCATAAAACTTCGGCAGAAATGAATTCTCCTCAAATTGTTCCAGGATGAGCCGTGCATTACACTCTTCTGAAAACCTGGTCGCGAAAGATGTCTTCCCCGCCCCGATATTACCCTCTATTACAATATAATTATACAAACCTTGTTTTTTTTATTCCTGTATTAACTACACTGCCTGCATTATCCGCATTATCCGCATTGCCTGCATTCCCGCATTCCTGCATTCCCGCATTCCTGCATTCCTGCATTCCTGCATTCCCGCATTCCTGCATTCAATCATTCCTTCATTTGTTCCCAGGTTTCCACCACCGATTTATCAGTGCATTCCTGTAAAAGTGAGGAGATGGTTCTCTTCAGCAACGGGTGTGTGAACCCGGGCGCAATCTCATTCAGCGGCACCAGGGTAAACCTGCGTTCATGCAGCCGTGGGTGCGGGATCATCAGGTTGTCGGTAAAGATGAGCCGCTGCCCGTAAAAGAGAATGTCGAGATCGATGGTTCGCCCTGAGTATGTATCAGAACATCCGCAGCTGTCGAACGGCCTGATCCTTCCCAGCTGTGCCTCAATGGCAAGCAGTAGTTCCAGGAGCGCGGAGGGGGATATTTCAGTTTCTATTTCAACAACCTGGTTGAGGAAGGGAACAGGATCCTCAAATCCCCAGGGTTGCGTTTCATAAACAGCCGATGCCTTTACGATCGAACCGGCCTTAACAGAAATCATCTCCCTGGACTTTAGCAGAAAATCTCCCCGCTCGCCCCGGTTACTGCCCAGTAAAATAAAAATCTCCTTCATGGATCTGCTGTTATAAGTTGAAAACCTACCCGCTCAAGCGTCGTAATTCCTGATCAGGCAGGGCATTCGGAAAGCAACGTCTCACTGCAAATCAGACCGCAATGATACGCCAATTTGGAAAAATTTCAGTTTATTTGAAGGAGTTGTTATTCACAATCCGCATTTATTTCAGAACAATCCCGGAAAACAAAGTCTTGTAACCCCGCGCCAAATTGCGCGTATATTCATTATATTTGTGTCACATCCAAAAAACGCGCAGAATGAGACAGTTTTTCAAATTTATGTTCGCCAGTATGCTGGGGACATTTATCTTAATTATCCTTGTAACCCTGGTCAGTATTGGGATCCTTGCCGCCATTGTCGCAACAGCCTCAAGCGATGATACGGTAATTTCAAAAAACACGGTTTTACGGGTTACCTTTTCAAAATCGATTGTTGACCGCAGTTCCAAAACCAAGGTAGTGATGGGATATGCAGGGCCGGATAATTCAACAGGGCTAAACGATTTGCTGGATAACCTTAAAAAAGCCAAAAAAGATGATAACATCTCCGGGATTTACCTGGACCTCAGCGATATTCCTGCCGGGATATCCACTGTGGAGGAGATCCGCGAAGCGCTCCTTGATTTCAAGACCTCCGGGAAGTTTATCTGGGCTTACAGCGAAGTTTATTCACAGAAATCCTACTATCTTGCCACTGTCGCCGACAGGATCTTCCTGAATCCGCAGGGAGTGGTTGATTTCAAGGGACTGGCCACCCAGATGACCTTCCTTAAGGGGATGCTTGAAAAGCTTGATATCAAGATGCAGATCATCCGCCACGGGAAATTCAAGGCAGCCACGGAACCCCTGTTCCTCGATAAAATGAGCCCTGAAAACCGTAAGCAAACGACCAAACTCATCGATGATATCTGGAACAAAATGGTTACCGGCATTTCGGAAACCCGTAAAATCAGCAAACCTGATCTCAACAGGATTGCCGACAGTCTGAAAATTCAGACGGCGGCCGACGCCCTGAAATACAAATTTGTTGACCAACTCATTTACAAGGATGAACTGATAAGCGAAATGAAGAAGAAGCTGAAGATCGGGGAGGGCAAGTCAATCCAGTATGTAACCATGGAAAGTTACACCAATGTCGCAGAAAAGAAAAAATCGGGGCAGGCGGGCGATAAAATAGCCATCATCTATGCCAGCGGGTCAATCGGAGGCGGCGAAGGGGATGACCAGAGCATCGGTTCCGAGAGGATCTCCAGGGCCATCCGCAAGGCGCGTGAGGATGAAAAAATCAAGGCCATTGTGTTCCGTATCAATTCAGGCGGGGGCAGCGCCCTGTCGAGCGACATCATCTGGCGCGAAATCGACCTTGCCCGCAAGACAAAACCGGTGGTGGCCTCCTTCGGTGATGTTGCCGCCAGCGGAGGATACTATATTGCCTGCGCTGCCACGAAAATCGTGGCGGATCCCACTACCATCACCGGTTCAATCGGTGTTTTTGGCATGGTCCCGAATTTTGAAGGACTGTTCACGAAAAAGCTCGGGATTACTTTCGACTGGGCCATGACCAACAAGAACGGCGATTACATCCCGGTCATGAAACCCCTTTCACCCTACCAGACCATGCTGATCCAGCGTGACGTAGACAACATTTACGATGTTTTTACGGGCAAAGTGGCCGAAGGGCGTAAGCTGACCAAGGCACAGGTCGACAGCATCGGCCAGGGCCGTGTATGGAGTGGCACTGATGCCAAAGCTATCGGGTTGATTGATGAATTCGGAGGCCTGACCAAATCGCTACAGATTGCTGCAGATCTGGCGAAAATTAAAAACTACCGCATTATCTCCCTGCCGGAACAAAAGGAGTGGTATGAAAAGCTTATTGAACAGATTACCGGCAACGAGCCGTCGGCGAGGCTGAAAGCCGCGCTGGGCGAAGATTATAAATATTACATGTACCTGAAGGAAATTCGCGAAATGAAAGGCGTACAGACCAGGATGCTGTTCGATTATGATATAAACTAGGCGATTTTTCGGCGATTTATTATTGCCCGTTGATCGGCCGGGAGCGGAAGAAAAAAAAAGAGGGTCCCATTTGGCGCCCTCTTTTTTAGTTACTGTTTTCCGTCAGTATACAAACTTCCGGGAATCTGGTTGGTACATTACCGGACTATCTCATCGGGTATTTTTTAAAGATCTCCTCGCTTTTCATCAGGATATCGATATACTGGGCTCTCCTGTAAGAGAAGGGGTCTTTCTGGTTCTTGCGGGATAATTTGCCGCGGAAAGAATCGATGTCGGCATAATTCTTCGAGTCCATCCAGGTATTGAGTTCCTCCACCATTTTCCCGATCTGGCCAATCCCGTTTTTATAGACCGTGCTGACAACCTGTACGCAGTCGGCGCCGGCCATGATCATCTTGGCGGCATCCTTGCCGGTAAACACACCGGTATTGGCACAGAGTGAACCGCGGATCTCCCCGTAAAGAAGGCCCATATACCGCAAGGGTAAACGGTTATCCTCCTCATGGCTCAGGTTGAACGGGAATTGGTGTTCCTCGGTTTCCAGGTCAATATCGGGCTGGAACATCCGGTTAAAAAGAACAAAACCATCAACACCTGCATAATACATGTTCTGGATCACCATCAGCGCATTGGTATAAAACGGGCTCAGCTTGACACTGACGGGTATCTTGACGCTTTTTTTAACATCGCTGACCACGTCGAGCTGTTCATTCACGATGGCTTTTCCTTCACGTTTGAAATCGGCCGGGACGGAGTAGAAATTAAGCTCGAGGGCATTGATGCCTGTGTCTTCCAGCTGCCGGGCATATTCAACCCAGGTTTCATCAAAGGTGCAGTTTAAACTGGCGATTACCGGGATATGTACGGAATTCACTACTTTTTTAAGATGGCTCAGGTGTTCACGCGGACCGGCATGATCAATGTCGGGAAAGAGACTGATCATTTCGGCATGGCGTTCGTTGTACTGGTTCAGCTCCTCGCTGAGTTGCAGACGTTCAAGCTCGATCTGCTCTTCAAACAAGGTTTTGTATACGATTGCGGCAGCGCCTGCATCTTCCATTTTTTTGCAGTTGTCCAGGTCCTTGACAAGGTTGCTCGCGCCAACAATGATTGGGTTCTTCAACTGAAGACCCATATAACGTGTTGATAAATTTGCCATGAGAGTTGAAATTTAGAAATTATTAGTCCTACAAATATATGGTTTTAGATGAAACAAACAGGGTGGAAAACCGGAAGGAGAATCCATAAAACAGGATTTTCCTTCCGGTAATCTGCCTTATCCCCGTTCTCTATTTTTCGTAAATCATTGCGGCCAACCGCTTGTAATTGTTATATCTCCATTTGGCATTATCTTCAGCGGCCTTGAACAGTTCGCCGGCCTCTTCGGGAAACATCATTTTAAGGGAGGAATAACGTACTTCACTGGCAAGGAAATCCTGGAAAGCGCTCCATTCCGGTTCTTTCGAATCGAGGGTAAAGGGGTTCTTTCCTTCATTGCCGTTGACAGGGTTGTACCGGTATAATTGCCAGTAGCCACTGGCCACAGCGCGGTCCATCTCTTCTTCGACCTTGCCCATGCCCAGTTTCAGGCCATGGTTGATACAGGGGGCGTAGGCGATGATCAGGGAGGGTCCGTTATAGGATTCGGCCTCCTTCACGGCGCGGAAAAGCTGGCTGTTGTTGGCGCCCATCGAGACCTGGGAAACATAAACATAACCATAGGTCATGGCCATGGCGCCGAGGTCTTTTTTGCGGACCTTTTTCCCGGAAGCTGCAAATTTGGCAATGGCACCCACCGGGGTCGATTTTGAAGCCTGACCGCCCGTGTTAGAATAAACTTCCGTGTCAAGCACCAGGATGTTGATATCTTCCCCTGAGGCAATAACATGGTCGAGACCGCCGTACCCGATATCATAGGCCCAACCGTCACCGCCGATGATCCAGATCGATTTTTTGATCAGGTATTGGCGCAGGTTCAGCAGCTCTTTGGAGAAGTCGTTGCTTTCTTTGGTCAGCAGCGGGATCAGCGCCTGGGCAGCAGTTTTGGAGGCTTCGGCATTATACATGCCTTCGATCCAGGCCCTCATGGCGTCGAGGGTTGCGGCATTCATCATGTTTTCTTTGATGGCTGCGCGCATCTTGTCTGCCATGCGTTTGCGGAGCTGTGTAATGGCCACTGCCATGCCATAGCCGTATTCGGCATTGTCCTCGAACAATGAGTTGGCCCAGGCCGGACCCTGTCCTTCGGAATTGGGACGATAGGGGGTAAAGGGGGCGGTGCCTCCGTAAATTGAGGAGCATCCCGTGGCGTTGGAGATCATCATGCGATCGCCATAAAGCTGGGTAAGCAGTTTGATATAGGGTGTTTCACCGCATCCAGCACAGGCGCCTGAGAATTCAAAGAGTGGCTGTGCGAACTGACTGTTTTTAAAGGTCTTGAAACGGTCGATGACATTGGTTTTATAGGAAACCTTTGCGATATTGTAATCCCAGTTGGTGGTTTCGACCATCTGACTTTCGAGCGGTTTTAATTCGAGGGCTTTGGTTTTTGCAGGACAAACATCAACGCAGTTGCCGCAACCGGTGCAATCGAGGGGAGAGAGCTGGATACGGAATTCCATGCCGGCAAGCTCCTTGCCAACAGCTTTCAGGGTTACCATTGCGGTGGGCGCCTGTTGCTTTTCGTTTTCGTTCAGCAGGAAGGGACGGATTGCAGCGTGGGGGCAAACATAGGCGCACTGGTTGCACTGGATACAGTTTTCGGCGATCCATTCAGGAACATTAACGGCGATGCCGCGTTTTTCAAGCTGGGTGGTGCCATTGGGGAAGGTGCCGTCTTCGCGGCCGACGAAGGCGCTCACGGGGATATCGTCACCGTTCATGGCGCTTACCGGGTCGAAAATCTGGCGGATAAAGGCATCTTTACTCTCGGCATCGGCAGGTTTGACAACAATTTTCGTCCATTCAGCCGGGATTTCAACCTGGGTGAGTTCACCCCCGCGGTCGATGGCTGCATAGTTCATGTTGACAATATCCTCACCTTTGCGTCCATAGGTTTTGTAAATGGCTTTCTTCATGTCGGCCACCGCCTTCACGTAGGGAATCACTTCGGAAACCTTGAAGAAGGCGCTCTGCATAATAGAATTGGTGCGGTTTCCAAGACCAATCTCTTCGGCGATCTTGGTGGCATCAATGATATAGAACTTGACCTGGTGATCGGCCATGTATTTTTTCATGTGATCCGGCAGCCGGTTTTTGGTTCCCTCTGCATCCCACATGGAATTCAGCAGGAAGGTTCCGCCATCCTTGAGGCCTTTGAGCAGGTCATACTTGTCGAGGTAGGCAGGAACATGGCAGGCAACGAAATCGGGGGTAATCACCAGGTAGGGCGAACGGATGGGGCTGTCGCCAAAACGAAGATGGGATACGGTGATCCCGCCTGATTTTTTCGAGTCATAGGCGAAATAGGCCTGGGCATATTTATCGGTGCTGTCGCCGATGATCTTGATGGAGTTTTTATTCGCGCCAACCGTGCCATCGGAACCAATGCCGAAGAACTTTGCCGAATAGGTGCCTTTGGGTGCAATGTCAACTTCGGGGGTCAGTGGCAGTGAGTGGAACGTTACATCGTCGATGATGCCAAGGGTGAAGTGGCTCTTGGGCTCCTTTGCCTTCAGGTTGTCAAATACGGTGATGATCTGCGAGGGGGTGGTGTCTTTTGAACTCAGGCCATAACGTCCGGCAATGATCATCGGGCGGTTTTCCCTGTCGTAGAACATATCGCGGATATCGAGGAACAAAGGATCGCCGTTGGCTCCCGGCTCCTTGGTGCGGTCGAGCACGCAGATGCGTTTCACGCTTTTGGGCAGCACATTGAAGAAATATTTTTCAGAGAAGGGGCGATAGAGATGGACCGAGATCAATCCTACTTTTTCTCCCTTTTCCATCAGGTGGTCGATCACCTCTTTGGTGGTATCGGTGATGGAGCCCATTGCAACGATGATATTTTCCGCTTCGGGGTGGCCATAATACATAAAGGGGTGGTAAACGCGGCCTGTCATTTTGGTGATCTCCTGCATATAGGCATCCACAACATCGGGAATAGGCTCATAAAACTTGTTGATGGCCTCTTTTGCCTGGAAGAAGATGTCGGGATTCTGCGCGGTTCCGCGGGTCACGGGATGTTCGGGATTGAGCGCGCGGTTGCGGAAAGCCTGGAGGGCCTCCATGTCGAGCAGCGGCATCATGTCTTCATTGTCGAACATTTCGATCTTCTGGATTTCGTGCGAAGTACGGAAACCATCGAAGAAATGGAGGAAGGGAACCCGCAGTTTGATGGCGGAAAGATGGGCGATGCCGGCCAGATCCATCACCTCCTGCACCGAACCGGAGGCCATCATGGCGAAACCGGTCTGGCGGGTGGCATAAACGTCGCTGTGGTCGCCGAAGATAGACAGGGCATGGGCCGCGACCGTCCGGGCACTCACGTGGAATACGGCGGGCAGCAATTCACCGGCCAGTTTGTACATGTTGGGGATCATCAGCAACAACCCCTGAGAAGCGGTAAAGGTGGTTGTCAGGGCGCCTGCCTGTAAGGAACCGTGAAGGGTTCCGGCAGCACCTGCCTCCGACTGCATTTCCACTACCTTGACCTCTTCACCGAAAAGATTTTTCCGGCCATGCGCAGCCCATTCGTCTACGTTCTCGGCCATGTTGGATGACGGGGTAATCGGGTAGATCGCGGCAACCTCGCTGAACATGTAGGCCATATGAGCCGCTGCCTGGTTCCCATCACACGATAAGAATTTCTTTGACTTAGTCATAATATGTTGATTTTAAAGTATTTGGTTTCAGTCTTGTGAATTTTCTAACAAGCCGCAAAATTACGCATTATAATTGAGAAAAATGAACAATTAATAAGATATTTGAGCGCTCCCAGCGTGGTCCCGGCTGGTCCGAAACGGGTCGGTTGCTTGTCATTGCCCGACAATCGCAGCATGAAAAAGAGCCCGTTCTGTTATTCAGAAACAGTATAAATGTTGCCTTTGTTAAAAAGCAGTCTGCCTTGGCGGGTTGTTGGGAATTTCCATCTGGTGGTTCTCAAAAGCATCCGGGATCCTTAGCAGGACCTTTCCCCGGCATGGTGCGGTATGTAAGGGTGCCTCCTTAACAACCGGGATGCTGCCCGGCAGAATATCAGGGAGGCTGTTGATCAAATGATAAAAATACCTTGGATAATCCTCTGTTTTTTCTTGCACATAAAAAACTAATATTGTACTTTTGCACTCCCAAATTAAGCATTGGCCCGTTCGTCTAGGGGTTAGGACGTCAGGTTTTCATCCTGGTAACAGGGGTTCGATTCCCCTACGGGCTACCGATCAAATAAAAAAACCGCAGTAAATCAAGTATTTGCTGCGGTTTTCTTTTTTGGGTGCCGAAATATTATTTGATAACCGCCTTCCCGCATTTACTGATCTTTCCCTGCATGGCCGGGGTCAACATCTTGATCAATTCGGCGTTGTACGACACGGAACCCGATTCCAGGAGCGTTGGCATAATCTTATAAATCTGGTTGGCTGCGATCGCGTACTTGCGGCCAACCGCAGCGAGGGAATTGTCCTTCATTTCGATATCGACATTCGTGGTGATCACCGAGACCGAATTATCAATATTTCGCACGATGTCGAAGGTGCGGAATTGCTCGGGGAATTCCCTCGTTGATTTTGTTTCAACTTCCCAGAATCCATTTTCGGGATGAGCCGCGTCTGTGGAAGGAATTGCCGTTACATTGTTGAGATGACGGTGCCCGGCGACCCACAGGATCAGGTTCGGGAAGGATTGCAATTGTTCGACAAGCTGGTTTTCACTGCTGTAACAGTTTGCAATCGGGATCCAGCTGAAGGCGTTGACGCCTGTTAACACATGGATGGGGACATGAGCCGCAATGATCATCAGCTCGTTTGAATCCTGGCCGGCATGAAGCTGCTCCATGAGCCAGTGATAACGTTCAGGCGGCAGTTCACCATGCCCGAAGATACTGTCGGGGCAAAGTACCGTATCATCATTAGGCTGGGTATCGTCGAGCACAATGATCTTTAAAGGGATATCCGATTTTGGTATGAAGGAATAACAGGCACCCAGCATATTTTTAGGGTTGCTTTGGATAAACCCATGACCATAGGGCAGTGAAGTAGAGGTTTTGAATTCATCAATCCATTCGTTGACCGAGGCTAGGGTTCTGCGGTTGTTGTCGGCAGAAATTTCGGGAATCGAGTCCATGCTGGCAACTACGCCGCAGCCAAAAACAGTGCCATACTGGGTGCTTCCGTCAACAGTTCCCATGGAATAGGTCTCCTTTGCTATCTCGGAAGCTGCACCCATGGCCCAACCGACCTTCAGGATGGTGCTCCCGGTATATGCGGTCCTGATTTTATCAGCAACGGGTTTTGACCCGGACCAGAAATGGTCGTGGTTGCCAAGGGTTGCATACCAGGGAATGTGTGAATGGAGCCCTTCCGCCGTATAGGGTTGCTGATAATCTGGCAGAGTTCCCGGTTTCTGCTGACCGGAGGAGGGAGTCAGCAGTCCGCCGTCCATAATTCTGATAAACCAGTCAAGTTCGTTTTTCTGCGTATTGTTGGCCAGATCCCCGAGTGCAAGACCCAGGTCAAACGGCCGTTCATCGTCAAGTTTATTAATTGTTTTCACAGCCGCATCGAATACGTGGGTAGTGTAGAGAATCAGCGGGGAATAACACCCAAGTCCGCCCGGACCGATGATCGGTGCAAAGAAAATGGTTTGACAGGGCGATTCCTTATCCGTTAAATGAATGTCGGTAACGGTGAAAAAATGAAGGAGATTGGCGGCTGGCCTGGCCGATTCGCCATTATATCCCGGCGGCATCAGATCCAGCCGTTTCTGACAGGGAACGCCGGGCCCGTAGGTGAACTTGCCATACCCGTACTGGTCGTATTTTGCGACATCGAAGATGCTAAGGAATGGATAAAGCGTCACTGGAACGGGAACCAGTGTTCTGTCAAGGGTGGTTTTAACCTTTGAACTTGCGACACCGAGGGTGACATAGTTTTCATCGTGTTTATTACAGCCGCCAAGCAGCAGGATAAAAGTAAGCATGACCAGGGAACTGATCCGGAGGTTGTTTTGCAGATGCATGATAAGGCAGATTTAGTGATTACTGGATTTTTTAGTCTTCTTTGAGTTTGAAATATAGCAGTTGAGTAAAATGCCTGTACAAAACGATGATTTCCCGCAATTCACGCGGTCGAAAATAAGAACTTATATAACGGTTATGTTTTCCGGTGCCAAAAGTGGTTAACCATTATCGGAGGAGGATGGCAGGCGGCTCCGGCTTTTATCGTACACGATTTTGTTGAAGGTTTGAACAGGGTCAAAGTTATAAAATAATTCATGCATACGACAAAGGCAAAAAAAAGGTTTTCTGTCGTTAATTACATCAAACTATGTTCTGTTGGGAAGGCCGGCATGCAGGAATTGGTTACTTTTGAACCATGGAAAAACACGCACATCATCATGAAAATCCTTCGGAACGGCTGCTGGTCAGCATTTTGCTGAATGGTGCGATCACCCTGGCAGAAATCGCCGGAGGAATCCTTTCCAACAGCCTGTCGCTGGTTTCAGAAGCAATCCATAACCTCAGCGACACCCTTGCCCTTACCCTGACCTGGGTTGCCAACAGGGTAGGGGGGCGCAAACCCGATGCCCGGCGTACTTTCGGATATAAACGTTTTGAAATCCTGTCGGCTTTTATCAATGCCGCCCTCCTTACGGGAATCTCTGTTTACCTTTCCTATATAGCCGTTGTCAGGTTCATGCATCCTGAAACGGTTGCGACAGGCCTGATGCTCGTCGTTGCGTCTGTCGGGTTCACCGGCAACCTGGTATCGATGCTGTTCCTGCATCGCGATTCAAAGAAAAGCCTCAATGTCAAGGCAGCCTACCTGCACCTGCTCGGCGATACCATCTCTTCGCTTGCCGTCATTGCCGGGGCCCTCTTTATCCGCTACACGGGAATAGTATGGATCGATCCGCTCCTGACGATCCTGATCAGTTGCGTCATCCTGGTACAGGCCTGGGGTATTTTGCGCGAATCGGTCGATATCCTGATGCAGAGCACCCCCCAGCACCTTGACCTGGCCAGTATTAAAACCCTGCTTGAAAAGCAGCCTTGTGTCAGGAATATTCACCATGTTCACTGCTGGCAGCTGCAGGATCATGACATCCTGTTCGAGGCTCATATCTCCACGACAGAAGATATGCTGCTTAGTGATTCCAATATCCTGCGGGGGAGGATAGAAAAGATTTTACAGGAAAATTTCAGTATTACCCATACCACGCTGGAGATTGAATTTGAAACCTGCCACGACACCTCCATGATCAGCCAGCCTTGTCAGAATCCATTGGAAAAGCACCCGGAATAAATTCCTTCACCCGGAACGGGGGGCTTTTTCAGGTTCAATGGCTGTCGAGCCCATGTAACATAAAGACCAGGTGGGTCATCGAATTGCTGATCTCGGCCATGTACTCGTTGACGGCCCTTACGCTTCCGGGCAGGGTGAACACCAGCGATTTTCCCATCACCCCGGCAACCGACCTGCTGACGAGCGCGGCAGGCTTTTCAGTCCCGTATTTCATCCTGATCATCTCCATGATTCCCGGGATCTCCTTGTCAAGCATCCTGCCGACCACATCCGGCGTGAAATCTCTTGGCCCGATGCCTGTGCCGCCGGTGGTAAATACAAAATCAACAAGTTCCTCCTTGGCTTTATGCAGCAAATCTTCCAGTTTATGAGGATCATCGGGAATGAGCATGCCGGATATGGAATGCAGGAAACCCAGGCTGGTAAAATGGCTCTCCAGTAATTCCATGATCCGCGGCCCCGACCTGTCTTCATATTCCCCCGAACTGGCGCGGTCGCTCAGGGTAATGACCATGATGCGGAAAACCTTCGGATGATATTCAAGTTCCATTCCTGCCGTCAATACCCCGGGGCTCAGTACCCTGCAAAATATCCCCTCTTTTGGCATGACGCAATTTCCGACCTCTTTGTAGATAGCGCAGCTGGTGCCATGACATTCTTTCCCGATCTGGGTTACCTCGAGTTCGATATCTCCGGCTGTAAAACGGTCAAGGGGATGACTGGTCCAAAGTTCCATTCCTGATGTGGTGATATTTTCGGCAAACTCGCCAGGGTTGACCTTGCGTTGCGCATCCACCTCGAATTTGCGGATGCTTTCGGTGCCAAGAAGGCTGATTTGCCGGTTCCACGGACCTGCATGGGCGTCGCCTGATACACCATACTGCGTTAGTTCGATCTGGTCGGCAGGCAACTTGACGGTCCCTTTTTGGGTTGACCTGTTTACGGAGATTATACTGAGTTTCTGCATGGCTGATGTTAGTGTTTTTGGATAATGTCTTTAAATCAGAATTGAAGACCGGAAGGCGCCTGGTGAGCAGGCCATTGAATTACAGGTGATCAGGCCCCATATTTTCCTTTGTCTTTTCAACCAGTTTTATTTCCCCGATCACCATGGTCTTGTCAACCGCCTTGCACATATCGTAGATGGTTAAAAGGGCTACCGAAACAGCGGTAAGCGCCTCCATTTCAATACCGGTCTGACCGGTGCAGCGGGCCAGGCCCGTCACGCGTACCCCTGTATCGTCAAGGGTTGCCGTGACATCCATCTTGGTGATCAGGAGCGGGTGGCATAGCGGGATCAGGTCGCTGGTGCGTTTTCCGCCCTGTATGCCGGCAATTTCGGCTATCGTGATCACATCGCCCTTTTTCACCTTATTCTCCCGGATGAGATCAAGGGTGGCAGGCTGAAGCGATATATGGCCGGTTGCAACCGCAGTGCGGAGCTGTACCGGTTTTACGCTGACATCCACCATGTTTGCCTTGCCCAGATCATCTACATGGGAAAGACCCTGTTGTTTCGCTGCATCCATTTTCAGTTGATTTGTCTTTTACCGTGAACCGGGAAAACCTGCAGTTTCACAGTCAGTGTGTTAAAATTATCCTCCGATATGATTAAATGTGCCGTTACTGCTGACGCTCCCCTGTTCGGGTTTCAGTCCGACCGCCATTTCAAGCGCCTCCCGGATACCGAGTTCACGGGTGCTGAACTGGATGTCGTTGAACAAGCAGGGCCGGATCATGCCATTGGCGGTAAGTCTCAGCCGGTTGCAGTTCAGGCAGTCGCCTCCGTGGCCGTTTTCAACGATGGTGAAACACCCGTCGGCCAGGCTCATCTCGTGAATGAACCTCGCCTCAATGCCCCGTTCTGCACAAAATGCCCGTATGGCAACGGCATCCGGTTCATCCGAGGAATTCCGCACCACGCAGTTGATCTTAACCGGGTTAAGGCCGGCCGAACGGGCTGCCTCGATTCCCGCGAATACTTTGACAATATCGCCGCCCCGGGTAATTTTTTTGTATTTTTCGGGATCCAGGGTGTCGAGGCTGATGTTGATGCGATGCAGGCCGGCATCGGCGAGCGCAACGGCATATTCGGGCAGGAAAATACCGTTGGTTGTCAGGCCGAAATCGGTAATGCCTTCAACGGCAGCTACCTTTTCCACAAAGGGAATGATACCTTTGCGCACCAGCGGCTCGCCTCCCGTGATGCGTATCTTGGTGATACCCAGCGAGACTGCCTCCCGGATCACCTCAAGGATCTCTTCGAAACTCAGGATCTCTTTGTGGCTGAGCAGTTTGACCCCTTCCGTAGGCATGCAGTAGGTGCACCGGAGGTTACACCGGTCGGTGACGGAGACCCGCAGGTAGGTGATCGGGCGGTTAAATCGGTCGTACATGAACCTGGTCCCCCTTGTTAATGGCAGTCGTCCCGATCGGCACGACCAGCACGGCATTGGCCTTTGTATAGGCATGGATATGGGCCGAACCATGATATTCGACCGGGAATACCGCCCCCTCCCTGATTTGTACCGGGATCAGCGATTTACGCTCCGATTTGCGGCGTGAAAAGTCGACGCCCATCCTCAATAAAAGATCCGGTGTGTGTTCCGTGTGGCCCATCATCTTTAACAGAAAGGGCCTGACCAGCATTTCAAATAAGACAAAAGAGGATACGGGGTTTCCGGGAAGGCCAAAGACGAACTTATCCCCTTTGCGTCCGAAAACGGTAGGTTTCCCGGGTTGTACGGCAATTTTTTCAAACAAAATTTCAACGCCGGCCTCCCGGAGGATTCCAGGAACATGGTCAAATTCGCCCATCGAGACACCGCCAGACAAAAGGACCACGTCGTTTTCAACGAAGGCCCGGTCGATCACCGATCTTAATCCCGGACCATCATCCGGGGCAATACCTATATAATCAGCGGTCGCAGGAACTGACCTTACCTGTGCCTCAAGCTGCCATCCGTTCGAATTCCTGATCTGTGCCGGGCCCGGTATCATGGAGGGCTCAACCAATTCATCGCCGGTTGAAATTATACCGACCCGGGGCTGGTTGAAAACCAGAGGGTTTGCCGCGCCTACGCTGGCCAGCACCGCCACCTGTGCCGGGGCAATTTTCGTACCCTTTTCCAGTACAGGATCCCCCGGTCTGATATCCTCGCCTTTGTAACAAATATTCTTTGCCGGGGAAAACCTGGTGAACCGTACCCTGCCGGAAGCAGGCTCCTCCGAATCCTCAACCATGACAACACAGTCGGCCCCCTGCGGAACCATGGCCCCGGTCATGATTTTGGAGCATTCTCCGGGTCCGACCTTTTTTGCAGGCACCTTCCCGGCCGGGATGATTTCAATAACGGCAAGGGTGGCTGATTTCCAATCATCACACCCCCTTGATCCCGGAATCCCTTCCTGTGGCTGACCCGGAACAATATCCTCCATCCTGCAGGCATAGCCATCGACGGCAGATTTATCAAACGGAGGCATCGCCATGTCGGAAAAAATACCTTCTGCCAGAACCCTCCCTGTGGAAGCGCCCAGTGAAACCCTGACGCACGCCGGCGTAGCTTTCTGGCTGAGTACTATGGCCAATGCCTCTTCAAATAGCACCATCTGGAATTGTATTTTTGAAAATTATTCAGTCTCTTAACTTTCGCTGGAATTGCCTGTGTCCGTTGCCGGATCCTGCCGTTTTAACTCCAGGATGAAATTCTCAAAACCTGCCTGTATCTGGGCGTCAACCGTTTTATGGAAATTATCGAAGGCCTTTACCAGGTTTTTCCCCTCCTCGGTAAGGGTGGTATGGCCTCCGTCGCTGCCTCCGCGTTGCTTTTCCAGTAACGGGAAGCCGAAGAATTTCTCGATTTTTTTAAGGTTTCCCCAGGTGCGGCGGTAGGTATAGCCCAATTCGTCACATGCGGCTTTCATCGACCCTTTTTCCTCGATCAGCTTTAGCATCTGCCATTTGCCGTCGCCCATAATCCCGGCCTCCTTTTCGTCCGACATCCATATTTTGTAATGAAGCCGTACATCGGATAATTTTTTGCTGAATTTTGTTTCCATGATCCAGAAATATGCTGCAAAAGTAGGATTTTTAACGATATGCAGAAAATGACCGATCCGGTGTTCTCCCGGAACAGGGATTATTGGTAACTTTGCTGCCTGGACCGTAAAACAGATTGAGGATAATCCCTGGTCTGCAGTCACTTATTGACATCTATTCCGGTTCCTGTCGGTTTCACAATCACCTTTTAACATTTCATCAGGTCATTTATGGTTAAGTTTAAAACTACAACCCCGATTCTCATATTGCTTTTTGTCGGCGTATTGATGGGTGCGCTGGATATTTCGATTGTCGGACCGGCCATCCCCTCCATTGAAAAGGCTCTGCACGTGGGGGCGCGTGACCTGAGCTGGATTTTTTCGATCTATGTCCTGTTTAACCTGGTCGGGATTTCCCTGATGGCTAAAATGTCGGATGCATTCGGACGACGCTGGATATACATTCTTGCCGTGGCTGTTTTCGGCGTTGGATCCCTGGTTGTTTCCCTGTCGCATGATACCACCATGCTGCTGGTGGGAAGAGCCATCCAGGGGTTTGGGTCCAGCGGGATCTTCCCGGTTGCCTCCGCCACCATCGGGGATGTTTTCCCGGTTGAAAAGCGCGGCAGGGCGCTGGGTCTCATCGGAGCCGTGTTTGGTATCGCTTTTATCCTCGGCCCGTTCATTGCCGGTATCATGCTGCTTTACTTTGACTGGAATGCCCTGTTCCTGATCAATATTCCTATCGCCATCGTTCTGATGATCTTTGCTGCGAAGCTCCTCCCTTCCAAACGGCTTGAAAAGAAAAGTGAAATCGACTGGTCAGGGATCATTATGATGGCCCTGATCCTCACCAGCTTTACCCTGGCGGTGAACAATATTGACACGCACCGTCTGGCGGAAAGTCTTGGTTCGTGGAGCGTGCTCCCTTTCCTGATGGTAACATTCCTGCTTACCCCCATCCTGCTGATGTATGAAAACCATCAGAAGGAACCGGTTTTGAATGTCAGGCTTTTCAAGTCGCGGCAGGTAAGGATTGTAGGATTCATCGCCTTTGGACTGGGGTTGTTCCAGTCAACGATCGTTTTCCTGCCAAAACTGGCTGTCGACCTGTTCGGCGTTGAGCCGTCACGGGCAAGCTTCATGCTTCTCCCCGTGGTCATTGCCACGGCAATTGGCTCGCCTCTCGGCGGCCGGATGGTTGATAAAGTTGGCTCGAAGGTGATCATTATCACCGGGCTGACGATCGCCTCGGTGGCGCTTTTTTTGCTAAGCCTGCTTACACGGAACATTGTGCTCTATTACACCGCCGAGGCCTTTCTCGGCTTCGGCCTGGCCATGCGCGCCTCCCTGAATTATATCATGCTGAATGAGGTCCAGGCAATTGAAAGAGCCTCCACCCAGGGGATCCTCGTAATCTTTGTCTCCATCGGTCAGCTCACCGGCGCCGCCCTCGTCGGCGCCATCTCCGCAACAAGCCTGGGAAGAACAGCCGGTTTTGGCCTTGCCTTCCTGGTAATGACCGTAATCTCCGTCTCCCTTGTCATCCTTGCACTCTTCCTGAAAAACAGGAAACAGGAACTTTCGGGACGTTAATTAATTTAGATTCATTCTAAATTAATCGATATCTTTGCAGACTGAATCTTATAGCGATATGCATAAAAAAACATATCGATAAAAACCATAATTTTGCCACTAAAATTACACCTATGAATAATGCAATATTTAATCTGGAGCGTCCGCAGAATGAGCATACACTGAGTTATGCGCCCGGATGCAAGGAGCGGAAAGCCTTAAATGCCGAGCTTGACAGGATGAGTTCGGAGGTGCTGGACATTCCCCTGATCATCGGGGGGAAAGAGGTTCGGACGGGGGATACAGGGAAAGTTGTGATGCCTCACGACCACGGCCATGTGCTGGCTACCTATCACAAGGCGGGAGAGCCGGAGATCAGGATGGCCATCGATGCAGCCCTCAAAGCGCACAAGGAATGGGAATCTTTCCCATGGGTCGACAGGGTTTCGATAACGCTGAAGGCAGCGGAGCTGATCTCGAAAAAATACCGGTCGCAGGTAAACGCAGCAACGATGCTCGGCCAGGGAAAAAGCGCCTTCCAGGCAGAGATTGATGCCGCCTGTGAAACCATCGACTTCCTTAACTTCAATGCCTACTTCATCACCGAGATTTACAAGGAACAGCCTCACTCGCAGCCGGGGATCATCAACCGTATCGAGTACAGGCCCCTGGAGGGCTTTGTGTTCACGGTGACCCCGTTTAACTTTACCGCAATCGCATCAAACCTGAACATGGCCCCGGCCCTGATGGGCAACACGTCGGTATGGAAACCGGCCACAACCTCATTATTGTCGAACTACTACCTCATGAAGATCTTCCAGGAGGCGGGTATGCCCGATGGCGTTATTAACTTCATCCCCGGTGCCGGCAGCCTGATAGGCAAAACGGTGCTGGGTCACCGCGACATGACCGGCATCCACTTTACAGGATCGAACAATACCTTCAACAGCCTCTGGCAATCGGCGGCCACGAATATGGCAAATTACCGTTCCTACCCGCGTATTGTCGGCGAGACAGGCGGTAAGGATTTCATCTTTGTGCATCCCTCCTCGGATCCGCAGGAGGTTTCGGTAGCCATTGTCCGTGGCGCTTTTGAATACCAGGGACAGAAATGCTCGGCAGCCTCGCGTACCTATCTCCCTGAATCGATGTGGAACGACGTCAAATCACGCATCGGCGACATGATAAGCCAGATTACCGTTGGTGATGTGCGTGAATTCAGCCATTTCATGAATGCGGTCATCGATGAGGCCTCTTTCGACAACATCATGGGGTATATCGATTATGCAAAAAAATCGGCGGATGCAGAGGTGATCTTTGGCGGAACCGGCGACAAGTCGAAGGGCTATTTTGTTCAGCCTACCGTAATCAAAACCACCAATCCCCATTTTAAAACCATGGAAGAGGAGATCTTCGGTCCCGTGATGACCATCTATATTTACAAGGACAAGGATTTTGAAGAGACCCTGCACATATGCGACCAGACCTCTCCCTACGGACTTACCGGCTCGGTGTTTTCCAAGGACCGTGAAGCCATCAACAAGGCCTGCCGTATCCTGCGCTATGCCGCCGGGAACTTCTACTTCAACGACAAGCCTTCGGGCGCCGTGGTAGGGCAACAGCCCTTCGGAGGAGCACGCGGATCGGGGACCAATGATAAATCAGGAAGCCATCTGAACCTGCTGCGGTGGACCAACCCCCGCACGATCAAGGAGACCCTTATCCCGCCGACCGAATTTACCTATCCCTATATGAAGGTTGACAAATGTCACTAAAGAACGGCGGATTTGAGTTCTTCCCTTCGTTTCCGGTATAATATTACGGGATAATCGCCAGGGATCAGGTTCTCGTCCATCTTTAAGCTTGTTGCCTGTGGCTGGTGGGTCTCCACGACCCGCCGGTCCTGGCGCAGCACAATCCTGTTGAAGATCCTGGTGAACAGGAAATAGAGATCTTTCAGCAACGGCAGTTTCACCATTTTCTGGTAGGTCCGGAGATAAAAGATCGTGTTGGTTTCATCCACCGGGACAAAGGCCACCACGATCCGCATGGAATCCATGATGTGGTTCTGCCATAAATTGGGAAAGATGAAGGTAAGGTAGGTAGACTGTCGTTCAGGTTTGACCATTTTGCCAGGAGGGATCGGTTGCTGCCCGGTGTCGGCCTCATTGGAGGGCCAGAAGGAAATACTGTTTTCGGTCGATTCAATGTAGGGCCCGTTTACCACGGGGCCGATGCCCCTCCCGATGGTGGTATGGTGGATGAAGGGCACGTGAACCACATCGAGCTGGTTTTCAATAGCCCTTGAATAATGGGCTTTCCAGTGATCGGTAAACCCGTTCCACACCAGGTCGTCACCCAGGTTTGAAAACCACGGAATCTCAGGCAGCTTTGCCATCAATTCAGGATCGTTTCCTGCAGGGATTAGGGTGTACCAGATAAAGATAAACCCGTGATTTTCCCTTACCGGGTAGGTAGCTGCGCGGATATGACCCGGTATCGTTGCCGACCTCCCGTTGGCGGGAATCAGCCGGCAGGAGCCTGAAGGATCATATTCAAAGCCATGAAACGGGCATTGAAGGTGGTCGTGTACGATTTTGCCTTTGCTCAGGGCGATTCCCCGGTGAGGGCATTTGTCGGGTGCGATGCCCACCCTTTCGCGGCTGTCGCGCCAGGCTACCAGGTTCTGCCCCATTCTCTTAACACCAATAACGCTATTCTTCTTCACCTCTTTTGAGGCGAGGATCACATACCACTGGTTTGGAATCATCAGTTACTTAATTGATAAGTTCAAAAAAACCCTTCTCTTTATTGTAGCTGAATACCTCGCCGGTTTCGATAAGATAGTGCCAGCCGATCAGCTTTAGCGTTCCCTCCCTGTAGCGGGATTCAATATAGGGATAGGTGAGCAGGTGCTTCAGCTGTTCCACGATATTCAGCTGTTCAGCCATCCACTCCCTTGCCGCGGGATCGCCGCCGGGAGGCAATATCTCCAGTACCCTGTCCCTGACAACACCTGAAAGTTTCAGCCAGTTCCGGGTGTGCGGCAGGTGGCTGAGCGCCTCCTCCGTTTTAAAAAGGGCGGCACATCCTCCGCAATTGGAATGGCCGCAGACCACGATGTTTTCCACGTGCAGCGCCTGGACGGCATACTCGATTGCGGAGGTGATCCCGAGAAAGTCGCCCGTTTCCTGGTATACGGGTACGATATTTGCCACGTTCCTGATCACGAAGATCTCCCCCGGAAGGGTTTTGGTGATAAAGTTAGGCACGACCCTTGAATCGGAGCATCCGATAAACAGGGTATGCGGATCCTGTCCATCGCTGATTTGCTTAAACAGGGTTTTGTGCTCCTCGAAATCGGTCTTGCGGAATTCTACAATTCCCCGGATAAGGTTTTCCATCGGTTTTTATGAATCAGTTTTTCCTGACCGACTGGAGTCCATTCTCCGCCATGTATTTTGCAAATTCCTCGTAACCCGTCTCCCTGATCCTGGCAATGCAGGCAGCGCGGTCGGATTTGAAAACAAGGGCAAAAACTTTGGAGAAGAAGTTGTTGAACTTCCTGCAATCCATCGGGTTTGCGAACTCCCTGCACTCGGCACAGCTTGAATAGGAATGTTCTATATTACAGATACGGATCTTGCACCAGGTGGCCTTGGTGTTTTCATGACAGCCCGGGCAGGATCCTGAAAGGTGCTTTTTACAGGCACCGCAGTAAAGGCCGCAATAGGCGACCAGCGATTTGTCGGTAATGATGGGGTTCATGGTGGTGTGTTTTGGATTAGCTAAAATAACACCTTTTTAACAATTTATTTCGATTTTCCAAGGTATTCTTCATAGGCTCCCATGTCCAGCAACCCATGACCCGAAAAGTTGAAGAGGATTGTTTTTGCCACCCCCTCCTCTTTTGCAGCAAGGGCTTCGGTAATCACCTGGGCAATTGCATGGGCTGTTTCTGGGGCGGGTATCATCCCTTCAGCCCTTGAAAACATCACGGCGGCCCTGAAACTGTCGGCCTGTTCCACGGAGCGGGCTTCCACCAGCCTGTCTTTCAGCAGCTGACTGACGATGGCGCCGGCCCCGTGGTATCTCAGTCCGCCGGCATGTATGGCGGGAGGGATAAATTTGTGCCCCAGGGTATACATGGGGATCAGCGGGGTCATCCCCGCAGTATCGCCAAAATCGTATTCAAATTTTCCCTTCGTCAGTTTTGGACAGGAGGCCGATTCAACAGCAATGCAACGGGTGTGTTTTCCTTCAGAAAAATTATATCGCAGGAAAGGAAATGCGAGTCCCCCGAAGTTCGACCCCCCGCCAAAGGGCCCGATCACCAGGTCGGGAAAATCACCTGTCATTTCAAGCTGTTTCAGCGATTCCAGGCCGATGATGGTCTGGTGAAGCAACACATGGTTCAGCACACTTCCCAGTGAATATTTGGTATCTTCGTTCATGGCAGCCACCTCTATGGCCTCCGAAATTGCCACCCCGAGGCTTCCCGGGCAGCCGGGATCCTCCGCCAGGAACATCCTCCCGGCGTTTGTCTGGTCGCTTGGAGAAGCAATTACCTGGCCATTCCATAAATTCATCATGGTTTTCCGGTAGGGCTTCTGGTGAAAGCTCACTTTGACCATGAACACTTTACATTCAATGCCAAAGAAATTGGTGGCAAAACTCAGGGCGCTGCCCCACTGGCCGGCGCCGGTTTCGGTTGTCATCTTCTTTACCCCCTGCTTGTAATTGTAGTATGCCTGCGGAATGGCAGTGTTTGGCTTGTGCGATCCCGGGGGACTGACACTTTCGTTCTTGTAATAGATCTTTGCAGGCGTATCCAGCATCTTTTCAAGGTTATAAGCCCTGTGCAGAGGGGTTGGACGATAAAGCCGGTAGAGATCCAGCACCTGGTCAGGAATGTCGATATACCGTTCGGTTGACATCTCCTGTTCAATCAAGGCCGTTGGGAATAGGGGTTCAAGGTCGGCCGGCGTGACGGGCTGTTTGGTGCCCGGGTGGAGCAATGGGAGCAGGGGATTGGGCATATCTGCCTGGATATTATACCACTGTGCTGGCATTTCACTTTCGTTGAGCTGGATTTTTCTAATCTTGGACATGTTACGATGGTTTTAGGGTTAAAAAAAAGTGGCTCGCCATTCCATGCCGGCAAACCACTTTCTGTAACATGAAAAAAGGCCTGCCGTTTGTAAACAGCAAGCCTTTTAGTTTTTGTGTAAAATAAAGGAAACTCTGATGTTTACGTTCTGTTTTTTACAGAACGCCACCAGCAAAATTTACAGGTTGTATAGAATCCGGTATACATGGAATCTGATTTATATCATTTCTAAACTGGCTGCAAACATAAACAAATTAATATTCAATCTGAGAATGTTTCTGAAATTAAACAGTTTCTCAACTGATTCTTACTGCAAAGGCGTTATTACGGCAAGAAGTTCCGGTAAATCCATTCCCAGTTTTTCCAGGTGTTCGATTTTGGGCACCCCGTTTTTATTCCAGCCACGGCGCTCATAAACCGCGTCGAGGAGCTGTTCGTAACGGTTTTCGCGGTAAGCGCGAAGTACCTTCATCTTCTCCTCCGTTGTTTTTCCGGCAGGATCAAAATTAACCTGTTCGAGTAACTGTTTGTCATAGCGTTCGGCGCGTGATTCATATTCCTCGCGGGTAACAGGTCCGCAGGCGCGGTAGGGCTGGGCGTCGTGAAGACGAAGTCCTTTTCCCTGGCGGATGTTGAAGATGCGCTGGAAGTTATACACCCGTTCCGACATGCGTATGATATCATGCTTGTTGATCGATGATCCGGTAACGGCATTGAAAATGGTCACATAGTTGTCGACATGCTGCGGAACCTTTGCCGGTTCTGCCTGCTGGGCATTGTCTTCCGGTTCGACATCATTCCATGGGAGTTTGCAGAAACCTGCAAGCCCGAACCAGGTACGGAACATGGGAAAATAGTGAAGGGCCTCGGCTTTCTTTTCAAAGGTTGGGATCTGGTTATTTACCATATCCATGAAGATCAGCCAGGCTTCGTCGTGTTGCGGGCCTTTGTTGGTCATGGCGTAACCGCCCTGCTGGGCGAGGGATTCCTTGGAAACATACTGCGAATATTCCAAACCTTTGTTTTCCATGCCGATATCCTGCATGAAGGATGCGTCGCCCCATCCGTTCTTTGCAAAGAGCTCTTTCATCTTGTGAACGCCCAGTCCGGCAGTCACGCCGAAACCTTCGCCGCGCGACAACTGGTGGAGCAGCTCCATGGCAGCATCGGCGTTGCCGAAGTTCAGCTTCAGTCCGCCTGTCCGTTCTTCGTTCAGGATACCGTTTTCGTAACATTCCATCACGAACCCGAGGATACTGCCCCAGCTGATGGTGCAGATGCCATAGGTATCGCAGTAAAAGTTGGCTTCGATGGTGAAGTCGGGATTGAAAATCCCGGCTATGGAACCCAGCGAGGAGGTCGTTTCATATTCAGGACCGTCAACAATCACCTTGTCGCCCTTGTAGGGCCCTGAACGGAGTTCATAGTTGTCGACGCCCTTGGCGCAGGCCATGTTGCAGCCAACCCAGCACCCGTCGGGGACACCCTGGGTAAAGAATGATTTCCACACATCTCCGCTGATTTTAACGGCATCGGGATGGCTCCCGAACTTGAAATTGTTGACAGGAAGGAGGTCGTAATCGTTCATGACGAGGGTAAGGTGAGCCGTTCCCTTCGAGCGCATTTCGCACTGCTTGTCATCAAGGTCGCGCATCTCCTTGTTAAAGGTGCGGCCGCGCTCCTGGATGGCCTCCATATTCACTACATTGTTCCGGTTCCCGCCGATGGTCTTCACGTGAGCCACGATCGCCTTGATCTTCTTGTCGCGCAGCACGGTTCCGATTCCTCCGCGTCCGGCCTGTTTCAGCCTGACTTTTTTGCGTTTGATATCGTAGAAGCTGAAGTTGAGCATCCCGATCAGGGAATGTTCAGCCGCTGTCCCGGCCGATACGACCGAAACATTATATTTGTCCTTTTCATTTCCCGGAACGGCCATCATGTCGTGCAGCTCTTCGGCAAGCACGTGGCTGTCGGAGGGCAGGTCGCCGGCTTCGTAAATCTCGATGATTTCACGTTCCTCTTCAAACAGCACCAGCACCTCCTGGTCCGATTTTCCCTGGATCTCCAGGGCGTCGAATCCGCAGAATTTAAGGAAGGGACCGAAGAACCCGCCGACATTCGAATCGACGACGATATCGGTCTGGGGGCTGATAGCGCAACAGATGGCCTTGCCGCTACCCGAATACTGTGTAATCCCGCAGCAGGGACCGCCGGAAATGACGATCTCGTTCTCCGGATCACTCCAACGGGTTTCAGGTTTGGTGGCATCCCACAGCAACCGCAGGTCAAAGCCCTTGCCCCCTGTGAATTTTTCCTTCATCTCGGCCGGTACGGGTTTTTCCCTGATGGTACGATCGCCGACGTTGATGTAAATGGTACGGTTGTTATAGCCTTTTTCAATCGGCGCCCATGTGTATTTGTACTGGGCAAGCAACTTGTGCGTTTTCGTGAAATCTTCGAATGTCATAGCCGTTCGTTTGTTTTGTGAATTCGTTAACGAAACAAAAATATAAAAAAAAACGGTTGTAAATACCGATCAATCAAAAAGATCGATAGGTTTTCTTCTGCATATCGGAACAGTTTAAATCGAGAATCGCACCTTCAAAATCTCCTCAACAACTCCCTCCTCCAAATCCCCTTTCTATTGCCTGCTGCCTGTTGCCAGTTGCCTGCTGCCTATTGCCTGTTTACGATCTTCCCAGGTCCTCCTCCTCCGGGAAGGAGAGTTCATGCCAGCTGTAGAGTCCTTCAAGAAGGCGGTCGCGTTTTTCCTGCGGACTTAACCGGTCGTATGCCTCCCTTGCCTCGCGGGCCTTACGGCGTTTTTCCTCCTCGATCTGGTGGATGTTTTCGGTATATTTTTCCTCCACACATTTCTGGAGGAAATCGCGGGCAACGGTGGGGAAGAGTTCGAGCAACAGCTCATCTTTTTCATTATCGGCTAATTTCATCTCGCCGTATTCCTCGAAGATGGTGTTTTCTTGTTTCTTATAGTTTTTGGTATCGTAAGGTGTCTCTTCCCTAACGCCGGTGAGCTGTTCCCTGAAATCGGGGTCAACCGGGATCGGCGTCCTGCCGTAGATGCCTTTGACCAGGTTCACGAACTGGATCGACTTGGTGGTGAAGTAGGGGAGGTCTTTGTTTTCGTCGATCACGCAATTCACCGCCTGGACGCCGACAATCTGGCTGGTAGGGGTCACAAGGGGCGGGCATCCCGATTTGATGCGCACCAGCGGCACCAGTTCCAGCACCCGTGGCAGGAGGTGGTCCATCTTGAGCTGCTTGAGCTGGGCGTGCATGTTGGTGTACATGCCGCCGGGGATCTCGGCTCTCTTAACGGCTTCGTCGGGTTCGGGGAATTGAAAATATTTTTCAATTTCGAGGCAGGCTGCCAGCAACTCATCCTCCCGGTCATGTTTGGCCATATAAATAGCCTTGACAAAGAGCTTGTTGATATGCTTCGGTAATTTATCTTTGGTAAAATCAAAATCAACGGGGAAAATCGTACAGGTGTCGAATTCCGACAGTTCCTGCCGGATGGTCTTCAACTCCCTGTCGATGGCCACAACGGCATCGGGATTTACCCCGGTATCGATGCCCAGTTTGTCGCAAAAAATATGGATCAGTTCATAGGCCGGGGCCGCAGGACCGCCTGCGAAATTCCAGATGTTGGTGTCGACGATATCAACCCCGTTGACAATCGCCGCCAGCACCGAAGCAAGGCCGTATCCCGGCGTACAGTGGGTGTGAAAGTCGATCGGCACCCTTACCTCGGCTTTGAGCCGGCGGATGAGTTTCCCGGTTTGCAGCGGGGAGATAAGCCCGGCCATGTCTTTGATGGAAATCATGTCGGCGCCGAGCGCCTCCAGTTGCCTGGCCTTCTCAACGAAATAGTCGATGGTGAAAATATCGTGCGGCAACGCCTTGAAATGAATCCATGACCTGAATTTCTGCTTGGTGGAAAATTTCGGATCCACGGTGAAGCTGATGGCGCAATCGGCCATCCCCCCGTTTTGTTTGACATATTTGATGGTGGATTTCATATTTTCCACATCATTGAGGGCATCGAAGATCCGCATGATCCCGATCCCCGACTGGACGGCAAGCCTGTTAAATCCTTCAATAACCTCTTCAGGATAGGGGTTATAACCAAAGAGGTTTCTTCCCCTCGACAGCGCTGTAAGTTTCGAAACATCCCCCACCGCACTTTTGATCTTTTCAAGCCGAACCCAGGGATTTTCCGAAAGGTACCTCATGATCGAATCGGGAACAGCTCCTCCCCAAACCTCCATGGCGTAAAAGTGAGCATCTTTATAGAAAGGCAGAACACGATCAACCTGTTCCTGGGTCATCCGGGTAGCAAAGAGGGATTGCTGACCATCGCGCAGGGTAAGATCCCTGATCTTCAACGTACTTCTCGACATGTTGCGTTTTATGTGTTAAATATTTAACAGTAACGCAAAAGTAGTGATTTCAGCAATCCAAAAATGGTAATTTCTGATTTATGGGATGTTTTTATCAGGAAATTTATTACCGGGCGTCATGCCTGCAGTTGAAACGCATGGCAGTTGAAAAGCCCCGTGACCGCTGGTAAAGGGAAAAAATCGCTGCATAAACCAGGAAAATCATGCTGGCGCAGGGGTTAACCTTCGTCGACAGAATGATGATGGTGCCGGTGCCGGCGGCTGTGTTTCGAATGACTGCGGGGGGTGCGGAAAAAATAGATGAGTGCAGGAATCCCTGCTGCCATCAGGGCAATCCCGCCGGCAATCATCGTTACTTCCTGCCCGTCGAGATGGTTACCCGGTTTAAGATCATTCACCATGTACCCGGCAACCCAGAAAAACACCAGGTACAACTGGAAGAAGGTCAACATCTTCAGGAACTTCAACTGCGATTTCTTGACAAACCATTCATGGGAAATATGCATGTTGAGGTTTTTCAGGAGGTTGTGATAGAAAATAATGGAAAAAAGCACCAGCAGATCTTCGACAAAACCATGCGAAAAGAGAGATTTTTCAGTTACAATGGTGCCTGAAAAGAGGGCTACGAAAAAACTGTCGGCCCAATGCCAGATATTGGCCATCACCATCAGGACCAGGCATACCATGGAGAGAAAAACGCCAAACTGGAACTTCCTGATCTTTGACACGGTCAACACAATGAGACAAAGGGCTCCCAGAGTAGCCACCTTGGTCCCGCTGTGAAAAATTTTGGCAACAACGATCAAGGTGATGGCCAGGGTGATAAAAAGGGCCGGTTTTAAATAGTTTATATACAGGTCTGTGTGGAAAATCCTGTTACGTGAACGCGAAGTCCGGTGGGTTGTTGATGTAAAGGGTTCAGCCATAACTTAGTATTTCTTTAGTTTTCAGGATCTTCGAGCCTGTTTTTTAATTCCTCTTTTTCAATTTCGAGATCGGCAATCTGCCGGTATTTTTGTTCAATATTACGTTTAATTGAAGTTATCCGTGCTTCAACCCCAACCATCACATCGTTATCTTTCCCCGAAGATACCAGGATCTCCCGGTGATCTTCAAGTTCTGCAAGATAGGCTTTATCTTTTTTCAGCGCTTCACCCAGTTCGAAAATGTCAGCCGAAAGCCGTGAAAGGGTAAATTGCATTTTAACTTCCCAGTTCTTCTTTTTATACCTGAAAAACTCATCCAGTCGTTTTCCAAGGATGTCAAAGGCTGTCTGAAGCCTTGAATAAAGTTCCTCGCGTTGTTCATGAACCATTTTCAGGCCTTTGAATTCTGCCTGGATCTTTTTTAAAAACTTGCGCGTCTCCTTATATTCATGCGTCTCCTCTGCCTGGGCAAGTCCCTTGTCCACGAGCGCTTTCAACCGGAGGTAGTTCTGCCGGGATTCCTGTTCGAAAAGGTGCCGTTCCTCCTCCCTTCTTGATTTAATCGTCTCGAAAGCGCCCTGGAGCTTGCCAAATAATTCGTCGCGGTGTTCCCTGAGAAGCCTGGAACCCTTAACCCGGTTTTGCACAACAAGCAGAAAATCCCACGCCTCCCTTGAGTTTTCATCCAAAGCCGCCATCACCGATGCCTTCTCAACCTCTGGCTTTAATTCCTCATAATTTGACAAGGCCGTAAGTTCAAAATCCAGCCGTTCATCCTCGATTTTTTTATTCACGGCTGCAAAGGCATCCTGCAGCCTGGTATAAAGCTCTTCCCTGTCTTCCCTGCGGAGTTGCAACCCTTTAAAATGGTTCTGGACCTCTATCAGGAAGCCTTTTGCCTCCCGCAGTTCGTTAGCCCGACCGGATGCGGCAAGCCCATCTTCCAGGATATCTTTAAGTTTCAGGTAATTCTGATACAGCCCTTCGTCACGGTTTTTATCCGGTTCCATCATGCCAAATTGGATCAACTACTAGGTTTTGGTTGAGGATGTAAATTTAGTCCAGATTCAGGTAATTCCAAATATTTATGGTGTTATCTTTTTCGAAGACATTTATTACCTTCACGGGCTAAATTGAACATCTATGTCAAAGATGCCGCTGCTGAAAAACCATGATGGTAAAAACTACCTAATTCCCTTTATCCTGCTGACCTCCCTCTTCTTTCTCTGGGGATTTGCGCACGGTTTGCTGGATGTGCTGAACAAGCATTTCCAGGAACTGCTTCATGTGACACGTGCTGAATCGGGACTGGTTCAGTTCTCGGTTTACGGGGGTTATTTCCTGGCAGCCCTTCCAGCCGGGTATTTCATGAACCGCTTCGGGTACAAGCGGGGAATCGTGTTCGGGCTTTTCCTTTATGCCACAGGCGCCTTTCTGTTTTATCCTGCCGCCCAGGCACAGTCATTCTGGCCCTTCCTGGCCGCGTTGTTAATCATCGCCTTTGGACTTGCCTTCCTGGAAACAGCCGCCAATCCTTATGTGTCGGTGCTGGGGCCCGTGGAAGGGGCTGAACGGAGGTTGAATTTGTCCCAGTCCTTCAATGGGCTGGGCTGGATCTTCGGTCCGCTGACCGGCGGGCTGATCATTTTCGGGTTGCAGTCGTCGGGGGCCAATATGTTCTCTTCCATTTCCTGGCCATACCTGGGTGTTGGCCTGGTAGTTCTGCTGGTTGCCCTGTTTTTCATTCGCACACCGATGCCCGAGATAATGGAGGAGGCTCTTCCCGGCAGCGGTGACAAGGGATACCGGGATTTGTTAAAGCACCCTCATTTCATCATGGCGGTGGTGGCCCAGTTTTTCTATGTGGCAGCCCAAACCGGCATCAACAGTTTTTTTATCAATTATACCACCGAAACCATATCCGGCATCAGCAACACCCGGGCGGCAATGATCCTTTCGTTTGGCGGAATGGGGCTTTTCTGGGCAGGAAGGCTTTCGGGGAGTTTCCTGATGCGTACGTTTCAGCCACATAGGCTGCTGACGGTGTATACCGGTATCTGTTTGCTCATGATGACCCTTGTTATCCTGGGGCTTGGCTGGTTATCCGTTTCAGCCCTGTTTATCACCTATTTCTTTATGTCCATCATGTTCCCTACGATCTTTGTGCTTGGGCTGAAAGGGCTGGGGCCCCTTACGAAAAAAGGATCCTCGTTCCTGGTCATGGCAATCGTCGGCGGAGCCTTATGTCCCATGCTTATGGGCTATATTGCCGACCACTCATCCATGCAGTGGGGGTTCACGGTTCCCATGGTGAGTTTTTTGTTCGTGCTATTCTACGGGGTTGCCGGGTATAAACCCAGATAGACCAAAGATCTTATCCATCGGTTTCCATTTGCCGGCGGAGGTTTCTCCCGGGTCTGACTGCTGAAACCGTGAGACAAAAGTTTCCCAGGCCTGCTGGCGGGGAAGCGTGGCAAGGCGGCCCATATCCCTGTCAAAATCAAATCCGGGCACTGCTTTGATGATCATGAACAACCGGGTACCGAGTTTGAAGATCTCCATATCCAGGATACCAACCGCCTTTATGCCTTCAGGAATTTCGGGCCAGATGTTCTCAGGCCTGTGCCAGTAAACATACTCCGACATCAATTGCGCATCGTCCCTGAGATCGAGCGTCAGGCAAAACCTTTGTATTTGTTCCATAGTTTCGGTTATTCCTGCACAAAAGAAAGAAAAATAAATCTATTTTTGAAGCCCTGTTCCATTTAATTTCCGGGTATGGATATCCTGCTTACGCTGCCTCCCCGCCATGCTGGCTTTATCAATCGCCATATCAGCGACTACCATGATATAACAGCTGTGTTTTCAGATCCTGCCGGCAAAAAACTCGGGTCGGGAGGGGGTACCGTCAATGTCATCAGGCAATTCGAATTATCCCATCCCGGCGATCATGACAGTGCCAGGTTCCCTGCTCACCATAATACCGGTAGCGCTTTGGCTCATCGAAAGATCATCCTCCATTCCGACGGGGAGAGCCGCAGGTTGCCGGCATACGCGGTTTTGGGTAAAAGTTTTATTCCAATGCCCGTTTCCCATGGGGAAAGAGGACAAAAAACAGGGCAAACCCTTTATGAACGCCAGCTACCGCTTTTAGAGATGATCCTGGGCAGGGCCCCGGAAGGCCAGAATACACTGGTTGCCAGCGGCGATGCCCTGCTGACAGCCGGCTTCGTCCCCGCCCAAATCCCCCGGGCCGATGTCGTTTGTCTGGGTATTGAAACAACTGCCGAAACGGCATCAAAACACGGCGTATTTGTTGTCCCCCGCCATGATCCGGCGCACCTGTGCTATATGCTGCAAAAACCACCCGTACCGGATCTCCTTTCCCTTCCCTCCGGCCTGAAGTACCTGCTGGATACTGGCATCTGGCTCCTTTCTGATCGTGCCGTCTCCTTTTTATTCAGTGAAACCGGGTGGAACGAGGCCAGTCAAAATTTCAGGAACGGGTCGCCTGATTACTATGACCTCTATAAGGATTTTGGCAGGAAACTGGGATCTGCGTCAAATGGAACGACATCCCTTACCGCCTGCATCCTTCTTCCGGGGAATGCCGAATTTTTTCATTTTGGCAGCAACTCCGATTTGTTGTCCTCAACCAACCGGCTCCGGAACCTGGGAAACCAGGCTGAGGTAAGGGAACCCGGTCCCGGCATCTCAGGGCAGGGGAAGGTTGTCCGGAATGCGAAAGCCAGCCTGGAATTTGACGGGAGCCATTTATCCATCTGGATTGAAAATTGTCAGATTCCCGATACCTGGACGCTTCATGATCATCACATACTGACAGGCATTCCCGAAAATGAATGGCAGATCGATCTCCCTGCCGGCATATGCCTGGATGTTGTTCCTGTGGGCAGGCGCAAATGGTGTATCCGTCCCTATGGAATGCAAGACTCATTCAGGGGAAAGGGATCGGGAAAAGGGAACACCTGGATGAATCACGACCTTACGGAATGGTTTGCCCTTCGTGGCTTTTCAAGGGAGGAAACTGCCGGGTTCATGGATGAGGATCTTTATGAAATTCCTCTCTTTCCGGTCGTGGAACTGTCGGAGGTTACCGGTGATTTCGTCCAATGGCTGCTTAAGCCTGTCACCCCTGGAAAAGAATCGTTACAGGAGTCGTTCAGGTTGTTCTGGCATACCTGCCAGCGGCTTTCTTCCCTTGACATCATTCAGAAGGCAAATCATGCCCGGATGTCGGCAGTGCGGAAAATGAACATTCGCCGGGATTTGTCTGCCCCCCTGCTTGGTCTCCCCCCGGAACTATTTTACCAGCTTGACCTGGACCATCTGGCAGCGCAATTCAGGAAAAACAGGATTCCCCTGCCGGCATCGACAGCCACCCATGATACCATGACCGGGGTTCATGACCTGATGTTCCGTTCGGTATTGCAGGGCAGCCGGTCGACGGAACAGGGAAAGAGGTTTGAACACATGGCATTTGGAAAATTACGGCAAGGGATGCTCGAAGATTTACGGAATCATCCGGTGAACCCGGTTTTGAACTGCCATCGCGACCAGATTCTATCTGCCGGGAGCCCGTTAAGGCTCGACCTCGCCGGAGGTTGGACCGACACCCCTCCCTATTGCATCCTCAACGGAGGGACGGTTGTCAATATGGCGGTGGAGTTGAATGGTCAGCCCCCCGTCCATGTTTACCTGCGGCCCAAACTGTCGCCGGAGATCGGCATTCACTCTGTCGATCTTGGCGTTCACGAGGTGATCCGTACTTTCCGGGATATTTCAAGGGGTCCTGAAGTTGGATCTGCCTCATCAATTTCAAGGGCTGCCCTGATGCTGGCGGGATTTTGCCCGGGTTTCTCATCCGTTTCCTACCCGACGCTCAAAGATCAACTGCGGGAATCCGGGGGAGGCTTTGATATTACGGTGATGGTGGCGGCTCCCAAAGGCAGCGGGCTGGGTACGAGTTCCATCCTGGCGGCTACCCTGCTGGGCGGGTTGTCTGATTTTTACAGCCTTGGCTGGGATCGCCATGAAGTAGCCTACCGGACCCTGCTGCTTGAACAGATCCTCACTACCGGGGGTGGATGGCAGGACCAGTTCGGTGGAATTTTCGAAGGCGTCAAGCTCATTGAAAGCAACCCGGGCATGGTTCAGCAACCCGGGATCAGGATGTCAGACACGCTCCTGTTTACGCAGCCTGAAACACGGGATTTGATCCTGCTTTATTATACGGGAATTACCCGTGTTGCAAAAAATATCCTTGCCGAAATTGTAAAGGGAATGTTCCTGAACTCATCCAGGCACCTCGCCATTCTTTCGGAAATGAAATGCCATGCACAAAACACCTTTGATGCGTTACAGCGCAATGACTGGGAGGGACTCTCGTCGGCGGTGAGGTTTTCGTGGGAACTGAATCAGAAACTCGATGCCGGAACCAACCCTGCGGAGGTCTCCGCCATACTCCATGCCATTCGCGATTATGCGGCTTCGTACAAATTGCTGGGAGCGGGCGGGGGTGGGTACCTGATGATCTTTGCCAAGGATGCTGGCGCTGCAAAAACAATAAAGACAATATTGAATGGTTATCCCGGCCATCCCGGTGCCAGGTTTGTCGAATGGGATTTGTCACAAAAGGGAATGATGATTGCAAAAAGCTGACCATCTGCGGCTGAAAATCCTTATTTTTGCCGGATATTGTATTTTTATGGAACTGAGCAACAGAAAAGTATTGGTTACCGGAGGTTCGGGTTTCATCGGAAGCCACCTTGCGGAAGAGTTACTGGAAAAGGGTTGTGACGTAAGGGTCTTCGTTCATTATAATTCTTTTAACCGCTGGGGCTGGATTGACTATCTCCCGGCGGAAACGAGGAATAACATCGAAGTTTTTACGGGTGACATCCGCGATCCAAACGGGGTCAGGGAGGCCATGAAGGGCTGTGATACGGTGTTTCACCTGGCGGCGCTGATCGGGATACCCTATTCCTATCATTCCCCCGACACCTATGTCGATACCAATGTCAAGGGAACGTTGAATATCCTGCAGGCTGCGCGCCAGCTTGAGGTGAGCAGGATTATCCATACCTCCACCTCGGAGATCTATGGAACTGCCCAGTTTGTGCCGATCACCGAGGAGCACCCTGTCAACCCCCAGTCGCCCTATGCCGCGACAAAAGCATCAGCCGATTTCCTGGCGCTGACATTTTTCAGGTCATTCAACACGCCTGTCGTAGTCGTGAGGCCATTCAATACCTATGGTCCCCGCCAGTCAACCCGGGCCATCATCCCGACCATCATCACCCAGCTGCTTACCGGCAGCGGTAACATTACCCTTGGGGCTACAACCCCTGCGCGTGACCTCAACTTTGTGAAGGATACAGCGCATGGTTTTGTCAGGGCTGCCGAAAGCGACCGGGCCCTGGGTGAAGTGGTCAACCTTGGGAGTAACTATGAAATCTCGGTAGGAGACCTGGTGCTTAAGATTGGCGCCATCATGGGAAAAGAGGTTGTCATCGAAAGTTCCGACGAACGCATCCGCCCCGGGAAAAGCGAAGTGGAGCGTCTCTGGGCTGACAACCGGAAGGCAAAGGAACTGTTGGACTGGCAGCCTTCGTTCAACCTGGACGCAGGGCTGCAGGAGACCATCGCATGGTTTTCCAGGCCTGAAAACCTTGAACTCTATAAAGCCGGGCAATACACGATCTGATTCCGGGCGACTGTCCCGGCGGGCCTGACCTGGCGTTAACAGGATGATGAGAACCGGTGAGAAATTACCGTTCCGGATACTGCACGATAACCTGAATTTTGATATTTTTGATGTTCCAAAATTTCCCTGATGAAGAAATTGTTTTCTGTATTGATATTCCTGGTGTTGTCCCTTCGCGTGTTTAACCAGGTTGTTTATGAGGATGTTACCAATACAGGGATCTACGAATTCCTGGATGAGCTGGCCAATCTGAAAATAATCACCCTGAATTCTGCCATTAAACCCTACTCCCGGAGCTACATCGCCGCAAGGCTGGCAGAGGCAAAACAATCGGTGATAAAACAGGACTTGCAGAAGGAAGCTACTGGTTTCAGGCTTAGCAGCCGGCAGCGGAAAGAACTTGACTTTTACCTCCAGGATTTTCAGCTGGAGGTAAAATCCTCCCGGATCCCCGATCATGCGTCACGGCTTGCCGATCAATATGCCTACAAGTTGGGGTTTCTTTTCCCGGGCCAGCCCAGGCTGGCGGTCTCCTTAAATCCACTGGGAATCCAGTACAAGGATTCCCTGTTTACAGTTTCCATTCGCCCGATCCTGGGGTTGCAGTATATTGCCAACCAGAACGGAACCGAACTTCATAAATGGTGGGGAGCCTCCATGTTTGGCTATATCGGGAAAAACATAGGGTTTTATGCCAGCCTGCGCGATAATAATGAATCGGCCGGCATGGAATATCGCGACTATTTTACCCTGAACCAGGGGCAGGTCTACAAGCCCGGGACCAAAAGCGGTGTTGATTTCAGTGAAATGAAGGGAGGCGTTACCGTTTCCTGGAACTGGGGATCCTTCGGGTTAATCAAGGATCGTTTTGTTTGGGGCAATAATTATCACGGGGCCAATATTTTTTCAGGGAAAGCGCCCTCCTTTCCCTATGTTCACCTGCATGTCAACCCGGCAAAATGGTTTGATTTCAATTACATACATGGGTGGTTGAACTCGGGGGTGGTTGACAGCAGCCGATCCTATTTCAGCGGCAGCTTTTACCGCGAAGTTTTTGTGAAGAAATTCGTGGCAGCGAACATGTTCACCTTTATCCCGTGGAGGGGGTTGAATGTCTCAGTAGGGAATTCCATCATATACAGCGATGCCATCCAGCCGGTATTCCTGATCCCCTTTATGTTTTTCAATTCCGTCGATGCAACCAACAGCTCCGAGGTCAATAATGCCGGTCAGAACTCCCAGGTCTTTTTTGACATCTCCACCCGCCAGATCCGTCATTTGAATCTCTGGGCCTCGCTCTTTATCGATGAATTGAAATTCTCCAGGATACTGAACCCGAATTCATTTAACTGGACAAGCTGGAAAATAGGGTCCAGGCTCAGCGACTGGCCTGTCAGGAACCTGTCGGTTACCGGCGAATGGACCAAGACCAACCCGATTACCTATAAACACTACATCTCAACCACCACTTTTGCCTCGAACGACTACTGCATGGGAAGCTATTTAAGGGATAACTCCATGGAGATCTATTGTGCGCTTGCCTACAAGCCCTTCCGCGGACTGCATTTCAACCTCTCCTACACCCTTGCCCGGCATGGCGATGAGTATATCGACACACGTACCTACAACTATGATATCCTCGGTTTTATGAAACACCAAACCTGGCAGAATCAAACCATTGAACTGACTGCAAAGTACGAGTTTGTAAACAACGGATACTTTTATATCGGCGTTCAGAATTCAAACAATGAAGGTGACGTTCGATATGAGCCTGAACTGATGCATGGTAAGACCATGAACCTGATTACCGGGATCAACGTTGGCTTTTAAAACAGGCCGCGATGGAAACAGCCCGCCCCGGCACTATTGCTGAATCCACCTCTGAATATTCAACAACAGAAAAAACGATTTGATGAATACTGAAAAATTAAAGCGATGGCTGCCTGTCAGCCCTAAGGAGTTGTATAACTTCAGGGATATCGCGATTTTTATTGCGTTGCTGCTGATATTTACCATTGCCGGGTATTTCTGGAAATTAACCGGGTACCGCATTTTCGGGGTCGCCGTTCTCGAGCCTGCCTACGCAGTTCTGATCAGGATCGTGCTGGTAAGCTCGGGCGAGCTGTTGCAACACGTATTCAGGCTGAACGTGGTGGTGGAACATGTGACCAACAGGATATATCTCTCAAAAGATGTCTTTGTATTTATTTACAACGGATGTTCCGGCCTGAAGGAGATGGCCATGTTTATCTTCATCATGGTCCTTTTCCCGGGGCCGTGGAAAAGCAAACTTTGGTTTATCCCGGCCTCCCTGCTGCTGATCTTTGCCGTGGTCATCATCAGGGTTGTCATCCTGGTCATGATCTTCAATTTTCATCCATCCTGGTATGCCCTGTTTCACGATTTCCTGCTCAACTACGTGTTTTTCGGGATCTTTTTCCTGCTATGGCTGATATGGGTGAAATTTTTCTATATGAAACACAAAAGGCCCGGGAAACCCGAGCCTTCGTGAAAAAAAACCGTATTCCCGTCTATTTGTAGAACTCCCTGATTTTTTCGCAGACATACTGAATTTCTGCTTCGCTGACCTGTTCCGACATCGGCAGAGAGAGGATCTCCACGGCATATTTTTCGGACACCGGGAAACTTCCCTTGGCGTATCCCAGGAAGTCATAGGCCTTTTGCAGGTGACACGGGATCGGGTAATGGATCCCCGTGTAGATGCCGTTGTCCTGTAAGAACTGCATCAGCTCCTCGCGCCTGGGCACCCGGACCACAAACAGGTGATAAACGCTGTAGGCGCCTTCGATTTCGGTGGGTAACGTTACCTCCTTGATGCCCGCGAGCCCTTGTTTGTAAAGGAGCGCATTTTTCCGCCTTGTTTCGGTCCAGGCTGCCAGGTATTTCAGCTTTACATTCAGGATCGCCCCCTGGAGCCCCTCAAGCCGGTAATTATGACCAATGTAGTCGTGGAAGTATTTCTTTGCCGAACCATGGTCGCGGAGGGCCATCATCTTTTTATACAGGACTTCATCATCGGTGATTACAGCGCCCCCCTCTCCATAAGCTCCCAGGTTTTTCCCCGGGTAAAAGCTGAAGCAGCCCATGATGCCATAGGTTCCGGTCGCTTTTCCCTTGTAGGTAGCCAGGTGCGATTGGGCGCAATCTTCGATGAACAGGAGGTTGTGCTTATCTGCAACAGCCTTTATCAGGTCAAGCTGGGCAGGCTGGCCATACAGGTTTACGGCGACAATGGCCTTGGTTTTATCAGTAATGGCGGCTTCGATTTTCGAAGGATCCATATTGTAATAAAGTTCCTCGTTATCGACAAAAACAGGGATCGCACCTGCCAGGCTTACCGCCTCCGGGGTGGCAAAAAAGGTGTTTGCCGGAACGATCACCTCGTCGCCATGTTTTATATCCACCGCCATAAAGGCGATATGGAGCGCCGCGGTGCCGGAATTGACGCCGACGCAAAATTTCGCCCCTTGGGCCTTCGCGAAATTTTCTTCAAATTCTTTGACAAAGGGCCCTGCCGCAAAGGCGGTTTTGTCGAGCACGTTTTGAATTGCAGCATCAATCTCTGGTTTAATGGACAGATACTGGGATTTAAGATCCAGGAAGTTGACTTTCATAGTGTTTGTTTTAAATTATTAACTTTTTCAAGTAATTCATCCATCATTGGAAAGCTTTCTTCAGGGTAGCCTTCCCTGAAATGTTTAGGCCATGGTAACGAAAGTTTATATTTGTAATTATGGAACCTGTCGATGGTTGCGATCTTTTTTGCGGGGTTGCCGCTCACGCAGGTCAGGTCGGGCACACTGCTCCTGACAAGGCTGCCGGCTGCAATAAACGATGCCAGGCCGATGGTGATGCCGGGCAGCAGCAGCGCCCCCGTTGAGATCACAGCCAGGTCGTGCACCTCAATTCCTTCACAGTATTGTGAAGGAGGAAAAGGGTCGTTGGTAAACTGGACCCTGGGGAAAAGCCATACCAGGTTATGGATCTTTGCGTGTTTTGAAACATGCACATCCGTGTGGATCTTTACATAATTGCCGAATTCGCAGTCGCCCTCGATATCGGAATTTGAACCCACCTGCAAATACCTTCCGGCGATGGTGTTTTCCCTGATCAGGACCGAATGGCCCGTAACGAGCCGGTAGTCGAAATAGGAACCTTCGTACAAAACGGAATGAGTACGGATATGGGAGTTGGCTCCAATGATCAGCGGGCCGCTGGTATTCTTTGCCGGGTAGCCAATTACACAGAAGTCCTCAATAATCGTATCATCCCCGATGATGACATTGTCGTGAATGACGGCATTCGGGGCAATCCGGACATTTTTCCCGATTTCAGGGTGCTTCATGGGATTCAAGAATTGGTTCGGTTTATCTTGGTATTGTTGTTCCTGGGAATTTCATGCACAATGTTGAATTTCACGGGAACTTTATATCGTTCAAGGTTATGAAAGCAGTGGGAGCGGAGTTCTTTTTTTAGTCCGGCCTCCGTCCCCTCGTTAGGTGCAGCAATAACCACATCACAAACTACGATCTGCCCCGTGATGGCATTTTGCTGGCTATAGACAACGCAATCACCCACCAAAGGATGTGCATGGAGAACCGATTCGACCTCTTCGGGAAAGACCTTTTGCCCGCCGATATTGATGATGTTTGATTTCCGGCCTACGATTTTCAGCATGCCATCTTCCGTCTGCTCGACGATATCCCCCGTGGCGTACCAGCTGCCGTCGCGGGCGGGAGCCTGGTTGTTCAGGTAGCCGACGAATTGCAATTTGCTTTTAATCAGCAGTTCCCCCTCCTCAATTTTATATTCCACATCAGGGTCGGAAATGGAGAATGCGGTCGAGTTACCTGAAAAGGACCGTAACTGAATGATCCCCGTCTCACTCGTGCCAAAGGTCTGGATAAACCTGACCTTCGGAAGTGCTGATTTTAGTTGTTGGAGCAGTTGCAAAGGCATCGGTTCGGTACCGTAGGTGATGGCATTCAGGCTTGAAAGATCAAACTGTTCATTCATCTTACTCATCAGGAGCAGGTTCAGAAACCCGGGTGAAACGGGCAAGATCTCAACACCATGTTTCTCAATTTCCCCGCAGATCCCTTCGGGACTTCTCTTTTCCGGGATCACAAGACATCCGCCCGTATAAAGGGCGTTAAATATCGTATTCAATCCCCCTATATGATCAAAAAGCAGGAACAGCATGAAAATACGGTGGCGGTGCTTTTTCTTGGACTGGTAATGGGCGATCAGGTTTGTCAGGTCGTGCAGAACAGCCTTGGGCTTTCCGGAGGTGCCGCTCGAAAAGAGCACAAGCCCGGCATGCCGGTTGGAGATAAAATTTTCAACCAGGGAATCACTTTGGTTGCCTGGCTGATTTTTGCTGATGATCATCTTCCCATTGTCGAACGAAATGGTAAAACCGGGATCGAATGCTGCCAGTTTTTCCTTTTGTATATTATCTCCCGATGGAATCAGGGGAGCTACAATATTACAGTTTTTGGCAAGGGCGAAAAGCCGGACGATTGAGGCGTATGTGCAGGGTGATAGCATCGCTACCGTTGCCCCTTCGGGTATCTGGTCCGCAATATGACGATACGCCGACCCGATATCGTCAGAAAGGTCTGCATAGGTATAATGCTGTTGATCGTCAATAATGGCAACCTGCTTGCTTAAGGCATGAAAAATGTCGGTGGTGAATTCCATTCCTAACTGTTGATGCCGCCCAGGTAAATGACCTGGCCGGAGATAAAATCGCTTTTGGGGTCAACCAGGAAATCAACCACGTGGTGAATATCGCTGAAAGTCCCCATTCGTTTGATTGCCTGGCTGTTGATTATTTTATCAAGTTTCTCCTTCGGCACAGTTTTCGTTAATCCGGTCGCTACCGGGGTTGGGCCGATGGCATTGACGGTGATGTTGAATGAACCGAGCTCCTTTGCGGCGACTTTGGTAAATTGCTCGACAGCTGCCTTGGTTGAGGCGTAGACCAGCTCTCCTTCAAGGTTCAGGGGCCTTGCGACCGTGGTGAAGTTGACGATCCTGCCATACTTGTTCTTGATCATGGCCTTTGAGACTTCGCGGCTGAAGAGAAAGGTCCCGAGGAAATTGGTCTCAAACAGGTTGATGGCGGTTGAGGCCGGGGTCGACACCAGGTGATTCATGGAGGCGATTCCGGCATTGTTGATGAGGATATCGATGCGCTGGCGTTCATCCAGGCACCTCCTGACAACCTTTTTTACATCATCTTCCTTCGTAATGTCCGCCACTATGTGAACATAATCGGGGTGACTGAACCCGGTTTCCGACCGGCTGCAGCCAAAAACGAAGAAGCCCCTGCTGCAGAAGTGCTCACAAAGGCTTTTCCCGATGCCACGACTGTCACCGGTGATCAGTATTACCTGTTTCATTGTTGTTCAGTCAGCAGCTTGTCTATATAATCTGCCAGGCTCCTTACGGTCCTGAATGGGGATACCCGCTGGCTCATAGCCTTTTCATCGGCCAGGGTGATCTGTTTCCCGAATTTACGATAGATGTTTTCCTCCAGGTCGGAAATCAGTTTTACCAGCTCCAGGCTGTCGAGGATACCGTCTTTCCAGAACAACACGGTATCCGGACCGGGTGATACCAGGAGGGGACTTTTGATCTCCGCATTATTTTCAATTAATGTCTCCGTTACAACAATCGTAATTTCTTCCTTCATCGGCATATTATAGATTTCTGAGTAAACGGGCGGGAACCCCGGCAACTACCGCATTGTCCGGGACATCCCTGGTTACGACGGCGCCGGCGCCTACGATGGCGTTCCTGCCAATGGTGACCCCGCACAAAACGGTTGTACTGGAACCCACGGAGGCTCCCTCCCTGATGAGGGTCGGCACTACGGCCCAGTCCTCTTCGGTTTGCATCGATCCGTCTTCATTGGCCGAACGTGGGAATTTATCGTTGATAAAGGTGACATTGTGGCCGATAAAAACCCGGTCTTCAATGGTTACCCCTTCGCAGATAAAGGTATGGGAGGAGATTTTACAGTCCTTCCCGACGACCACTCCCTTCTGGATTTCGACAAATGCGCCGATCTTGGTCCGGTCGCCGATCTCACAGCCATAAAGGTTGACAAAAGAGAAGATCTTTACATCTTTTCCCAGTTTTACATCGTCTCTGATAATGCAATATTCCATAAGCCTTTGTCTAAATGTTTATTTCAATGCCTTTATTTTGAATTGATTTGGTAGATGCCTCCAGGATCCTGACAACGTCGAGCCCGGCTTTGCCATCGTTGATCGGATGATGGTTGCCTGTCAGCAGGCAATCGACCAGGTATTGTGTCTCGGCCTTTAATGCCTCGATGTTTTCCAGCAGGGGGGTAGACATCTCTCCGGATCTGTATTTGATCAGCAGTGAATAGATGTCCTCCTTGGTCGAAACCTCAACCCCTTTGTCAAAAACCTTGATTTTGTCGCTTTCTTCGAGATCGTCCCATACCAGCATCTTCTTATCCCCGGCGACCAGTGTCTTTCGCAGCTTAACCGGGGAAAGCCAGTTGCAGTGGAAATGGGCAATAAAGTGGTCGTCGAATTTCACGAAAAGGTAGGCTACATTGGCCAGCCCCCTGTCAAAGTGGTCGGCACCGTAAGCATTCACACTGGTGGGTTTTTTGTTGGGTATCAGGTAGTTCATTATGGAGATGTCATGTGCCGCCAGGTCCCAGATGACATCCACGTCATGCTGGAACAACCCCAGGTTAACCCTCACCGAATCGTAATAATAGAGGTTCCCGATGGAGTTGTTGTCAATGAGTTCCTTCATCTTCCTAACCGATCCTGTAAACAGGAAGGTGTGATCGATCATGATCAGCAACTTTTTCTTCTCGGCAAGTTCGATCAGTTCCATGGCTTGCCTGGAGGTGGAGGTGAAGGGCTTTTCCACGAAAACATGTTTGCCGTTCTCCAGCGCCTTTTTTGCAAGGTCAAAATGGGTGAAAACGGGTGTGATAATGGCAACAAGGTCAATATCAGGGTTGTTCAGGATGTCATCAGGATCCTTTGTCCCGGTAATCCCCGGGAAGTTCTTTTTGAGGATATCCAGCCGGTCTTGCGCGAAATCGCATACGTATCTGACATTCAATTCATCGTTGGCATTGAAATTCCTGAGGATATTGGGCCCCCAATACCCGTAACCAATAATACCTGTGTTTATCATAATCGTAATTTTTAGTTCATTTCCCGCCTTTTCCAAAAAGGACAACGGGGATAGTTTTGATTAATATTTCAAAATCCAGCCGGAATGACCGGTGTTCGATATAAAAGATATCAAATGCGATTTGTTCATTGAAGGGGACGAGATTACGCCCGTTGATCTGCCATAACCCCGTCAGCCCTGGTTTTATCATGAACCGCTGCTTATGCCAGTCCTCCATCACGTTTACCTCGTACTGAAGGCAGGGACGCGGGCCAACCAGTTTCATTTCGCCGCGGACAACATTGATCAGCTGCGGGAACTCATCGATGGAATATTTTCTTAAAAACCCGCCCACCGAGGTTATCCGGCTGTCGTTGGTGAGTTTTTTTGTTTTTTCATTGTTTTTAATGATTTCTTCAACATATTTCTGGTGAACTTGTGTATCCGAATTGTGATACATGGTCCTGAATTTAAACATCCTGAATGTTTTCTGGTTCCTGCCAACCACCTCCGGCTTGTAAAAAACGGGCCCTTTCGACGAATATTTGATGGCCAGCACCAGGATCAGCCATACCGGCGAAGTAAGGACAATCGCAAGGGCCGCCAGGACAAAATCGTACATACTGGCCAGTATGTCGTAAACCGACTTATCAACCGACCGGATCTTGAAGGCATTGATGTTGCCGACCTCCTCCATGTCGAGTTTTTCAGAAACATCCTTGAAATGTTTGGAGACAATAAAAACATTCTGGTTGGTGCTCCTGACGATCTTGATGATTTCGTTTAACCGGTTGTTCTCTATGTTGTTTATGGCAATAAGAATATCTTTGACATGATGTTTGTTGACAACCGACTGGATGTCGTTGATGGAAGAGATGATCGTCCACCCGTTGATATTCTGCCCGATCTTTTCGTCATCATCATCGAGAAAGCCGATAACATCGTAATATTCGTGTTTGTTTTGGGTAATATAGGTAGCCATTTCCTGGCCATATTCCCCAGCACCGATGATCAGCAACTTTTTATTGATGTAATTCCGGTTCAGCAGAAACTGATAAATATAGGGTGTAATGAGAACCCTGGCAAAAAAGAAAAGGAAAAACAGCAGGGCCAGGATGATCAGCAGCAGGAACCTGCCATTGAACAGATCTTTTGATTTGATCAGGAAGTCGATAAACAGTACTACCGCGAACCCGTTGAGCAGCGCCTTGATCAGCGTGGCCAGGTGCCTCGGCAAATTCAGGATCACGTGGTAGCGGTACAACTTATAGGAGAGGAAAAAGGGCAGCAATACAAAAAACAGGAGGTCCTCAAACTGGAGCAGATGCCTTTCTCCGGGGGCAAACGTGTGGTTGATGAAGAAAAAATAGATAAAATGGCCTGCGATAACAGATAGGGTGATGACAACGATATCGAGTACAAGCAGCAGCAGCTTATGTAAGGGGATATTCAATTGTGAAAATTTTATCAAATATAAAGAATATACTTCAAAAACATAACAAGGATCAAGATTTTTTAATTCAGGGATTTCACCTGTGATGATAATCCTTGCGGGAGCCTAATCGTTCAGGCAGGGAGTGGATATGACCCATCCCGTGTCGTACCTTTTCCCGTTAAATCTTCAGGGAGAGGATTGTGTCGCAGATGTTTGCCGTTAAGACAGCCATCTGCTGCTTTTCCGGGCCGGAGGATTCTCTTTTTGTTATGAGAATTTTATCAATATCTGCGACTGTATTAATAAAGGCCAGTTTGCCTTCCTGTTCAAGGTATTCATCCAGGTAAGGTTTGCGGCCGGTAAACACGCTGTAGGTCGGCACTCCCATCAGGGCGGCCTCCCTGTTCATGGTTCCCCCGCCGCTGATAAAGATGTCGGAATTCCAGATCAGCTGCAGCCCGTCGACGGCCTGTTCAAGAAAACGAATCTTATCCCCGAACTCCTGCCTGATCATCTGTTTATCCTCGGCGCTGCGCGATACGACCAGGATGGTGACCGTTTCAACTTCAAATAATTTACGCAACAATGCCAGGATGATCTTTTCGCTCAGCGGGTTGTGGTAATTCCCCAGGAGCGCCGATGGCCGGAGGGTCAGCAGGATGTTGTTTTCAGGAATCCCCAGTTTGCCGCGCAACGATTCGTCGGGAACAAAGCTGCCGAGGTAAAGTTCCTCCTTGAACCCGTCATAACGGATAACCTTCTTCATGTCCAGCCCGGCGCCGCTGAGCCGTTCGGCAGGGATGAGCGCCGGGATCAGCAGCCAGTCGGAGAAAAAATTAAAGATGCCCGTTTCGGTATATTCATAATCGAGCATCGTCACGGTCTTGACCGAGAGCATCCTTGCGGCGACCACCATCGACCTCGATCCGTGGCTCAGGGCAAGGTCGACTTTCCTGTTCCGCATCAGCCTGATAAGCTGCATCGCGCGGTAAGCCAGGTTGAGTACCTTTTTTATTTTGTTTTTTCCGCCGTGTTTCCCGACCTGGATATGATCAATCTTCCAGTACTGCAACAGTGGTATGGTCTGGGCGTAGTCGCGGGCCGTGATGGTCACCCGGATGCCGCGCTCCCTGAAAATGGCGATCAGCGGTTTGAATACGGGAACATGGGGCGAATTGTCCATGTCAATCCAGATGTGTCGGATCTCCTTCATCGGGTTGCAAGTTGTTTGCTGAGAATGGCAACGACCCGGTCGGCTGCATGGCCGTCCCAGAGTTCGGGCAACGTGCCCTGCTTCTTGTTCCCCTGTAAAATATTTTGGACAATGACCGATACATTTACCAGGTTGGTTCCCGCCAGGATATTGGTGCCGACATCAACGGTTGAAGGCCTTTCCGTGTTGTTCCTGACCGTTACGCAGGGAACCCCGAGGAAGGTCGTCTCCTCCTGGATGCCGCCGCTGTCGGTTATAACCAACTTGGCATGACCAATCAATTTAAGAAAATCGAAATAGCCGAGGGGGTTGAGCAGGACCAGGTTCGGGTTAAGGGCGCCGGAGGCGGGCAGTTTCTGCAGGTTTGTCCTGGTGCGCGGGTGAATCGGGAAAACAACCTTGTGATGTTCAGCAAGGTTGTTCAGGAAGGCGATGATCTCGGTCAGCCCGGCATCGTTATCCACATTGGAAGGACGGTGAAAGGTCACCAGGATGTACTTGCCCTCTTCAAGCCCAAGCGATTCAAGGGTTGAGGAGCGGTTGATCTTTTCCTTGAAATAGACCAGGCTGTCGATCATCGTATTCCCTGTGAAGAAAATTTTGCCGGGATCCACCCCCTCGTTTTTCAGGTTTTTCAACCCGCTCTCTTCGGTAACAAAGAGGTAATCGGAGATGACATCGGTAATGATCCTGTTTACCTCCTCGGGCATGTCGCGGTCAAAACTCCTGAGGCCCGATTCGACATGGGCTATTTTTACCGATAATTTAGCCGCCGCCAGTGAGCAGGCCATGGTTGAGTTGACATCACCCGGCACGATGACCAGGTCGGGTTTCTCCCTGAGGAGTACTTTTTCAAATTCGACCATGATCCCGGCCGTTTGCACGGCGTGCGACCCCTGGTTGATCCCCAGGTAGAAATCGGGCTTTGGCATTTCGAGTTCATCGAAAAACACGGTTGACATCTTCTCGTCAAAATGCTGGCCCGTATGGCACAGGCAGTGGGTAAACTGGTCACGATAGGGTTTGAGGGCCCTGATGATCGGGGCAATTTTAATAAAATTGGGACGGGTCCCTACGACAGATATGATTTTTTTCATTAATTCGAATTATGATGTAAAATAGGTTCGGTACCAGATCTCGAAGGAGAGCAGGGAGAATATATTTCGCTGGAAATTGGCCTTCCCCGTTTTATGCGCTTCCAGCATGGCATTCACATAGGTGAGGTTGAAAAACCTGTTGCTGGCCGAACCGGGTTCGTTGAAAAGCTCCCTTGCCTTGTCGGCAAGGCCGGTCTGCAGCCAGGTATCCATCGGTGTTGCAAAACCTCTTTTCTTGCGGTAGATGATCTCCTTGGGCAGCCACTTTTTAACCGCCTCCTTATGAATGAACTTATGGGTCATCCCTTTGAGTTTGTATGAGGCCGGCAGCGATTCGATGTATTTGACCAGTTCCACATCCAGGAAGGGCACCCGCATCTCCAGGCTGCTGGCCATGGCCATTTTATCGCCGAAGATCAGCAGGTTGTCCGACAGCGACATCCGCGTGTCGATAAATAAAATCTTATTCAGCGAGCCATCCAGTAACTCCGCGTTTTTGTAGATCCTGCCGACCAGGTTGAGGTTGTCGTCAGGCATGGTTGCCAGGATCTCCGGTTTGACAAGTCCACGCTTTTGTTCCGGGGTAAAGATGGAATAGATCGCGAGAAACCGCTCCAGTTCATTGCTGATCCCCGAGGAAAAGGCGAGCCTCCTCAGCTGTTCGTTGCGTGGAAGGAACTTTGACAGGGTGTTCAGCGGCAGCATCGACAGCAGGGTTTGGTTGCCGGCCAGCAGCTTTTCACCCAGGTACCTGGGGTACCCGGCAAGGGGTTCGTCGGCCCCCTGGCCTGCCATCACCACCTTAACATGCTCAGCTGCAAGCTTTGAAACATAATACAAAGCGGGGATGGAGGTCTGGGCAATGGGCTCTTCGGTGTATTCGAACGAACGCCAGAAAAAATCCATGTACTCCTCCTTGCCGATAATGACCTCGTAATGGTCGCTGCCGATGATTTCAGCGCTCCGTTTCGCGTCGGCCAGTTCGTTAAAATCGCCATTGCCCTCGAAACCGATGGTAAAGGTCTTGATCTTTTCGGCAGCATGCTGCTGCATCATCATCCCGATGGCCGCCGAGTCGACGCCGCCGCTCAGCAGCAGGCCGACCGGAACATCGCTGATCATCTGGCGTTCGACGGCATCCGAAAACAGCTCCTGGTAGCCGGTGATGGCATCCCGGATGCCGATTTCACGGTTGGTTGAAGGCTTGTAATCCCAGAATGACTTTAGCTCAGCATTTCCCCCGGCGGTTATCTTCAGGTAATGGCCGGGATAGAGTTTTTTAATTCCCCTGAACAGGGTTTGTGGCGAAGGGTTGTAGCGGAAGGTAAGGAATGAATTGAAGGCCTCCAGGTCAAGTTCACGGGTAAACTGCCTGTCCTGCAGGATGGTCTTGATTTCGGATCCGAAGAGCAGCCCCTTGTCATCGAGGAAATAATAGAGCGGCTTGACGCCGAAATGGTCCCTCGCCAAAACCAGCTGGCGTTTTGGAATGTCATAGATGGCAAAGGCGAATATCCCGTTCAGGCGGTAAAAGGCAGATTCACCATATTCCTTGTAAAAAGCCAGGATGACCTCTGTATCCGAATTTGTCAGGAAATGGTGGCCCTTTCCCTGCAGTTCACTCCTTAACTCCCTGAAATTGTAGATCTCCCCGTTAAAAACGATCCAAACCTGTTTTGACTCATCCGGCATGGGCTGGTTCCCGGTAGCCAGGTCGATGATGCTCAGGCGGCGGTGACCCAGGGCCAGGTTCAGTTCGGGATCGGCATAAACACCCTCCCCGTCGGGACCGCGATGGGCGATCGATTTCACCATCCTGTCGATCAGGGCGGTGTCGAATGCGCCAGGGGAGTTGAATTTCCAAAAGCCGGTTATTCCGCACATAGTTAGAATTGTGTTCTTACGATTAGTAAATATCTGATATCCTGTTTTTGTTAACTGGAACCGGGAAAATGTTTTTTATTGACCAATGGGAAATTAAACCGCTATATGATAACAAATATGTTTTGCGTTAATGGCGGAAAAACAAATTTCGAAAATGTGATTATTTTTAGCTTGTTGACCTTAGATATTGTGTCAGACTATCAAACAACGGCGCTATTCCCCACCTTAAATACGACTGCCGGGTTTTTATACCAAAAATATTCTTTTGATTTATATAGCTGCCATTTTTCATTTGCCAGCAGGAGACTTCAGCAATGAGATTTTCCAGGACTTTGTCAAATTCGGCATTATAGGGTTTGGATAGAATAGCCAGGTTGATAGCCTCTGCATAGTCGTACAGATTTTCCTTAACGATTTTGAATTTATTCGATTTTATAAAGGGTTTGAGGGAGAAATCTGGTCTGATGAAAGCATGCAGATAAAAATCAAGTCCCCTGGAGATGGTATCCGTTAATTTGTCAGATTTCAACCATGAATTGCATTTGATTAAATTTTTTAATACAAAACAGGTGTGGAAATTGTCAATAAAGGTGTTGTGAACATCATTTGCTGCATAAAGCCACGATCCATCGGCATTTTGGTTCTCTGAAACAAAGTGGATGCCATCGATGGCTTTCTGACGGTACAGGTCATCTTTGTTAAACCGGCTGGCGGAGAGCAGGATAAAGCTTCTGTAAGCTGTGGCATTGATTACCCGGGAATGGTCAAGGGGAGAATAACTGTTTGATAAAGAATCACTTTCATGCCGGGTTTCATTAAGGTCGTGAAACGCGAAAGAGGCAATTGAAAGGGCATACTCCAGATGATGTTTGTTGTTTGTTAATTCAAAGAGCTCTAGGCAGGCTTCAAAACAATAGGGCGTGACGGTAATAAATGGTGTGCCGGCCCTCCAAAAACCGCTGCTCGATCTCCAGTTGAAAGGATATCCCCAGCACGGGCCATGAAAACCTTCAATTTTTAGCTCATCCAGGTGTTCACACAATGAAATCGCCTTATCGAGATATTCAATCTTGTTGGTATACCTGTAGAGATTGGAAAATCCAATAGAGAGATGGGCCTCTACGATGGCAAACCTTTTTTTTTGGATAAACATCTTTCGGATTCCCGGGAAGAAAAGGTCTGCAAACAGGATGGGAAACACGAAGGGCAGTCCGAGCAGCGCATTGAAATAATAGATTTTTCTTGCGAATCCTGCATAACCTGTTGTCATCAGGTCATATGGATCATACGTCGCAAAGCCATTCCTGTTCAACCAGTCAATGAACCTGTTTAATGAAGACAGGACTATACGGGGATCTGATTTTAAATTCATCAGGATGCCGGTAATTTTTTTAGCCTTTTTTCAGTATAAACCCTACGGAGGTGAGCCGTTGGTAGCTTCCGTATTTTTCAAAACCTGAGCCGTATCCCAGGGTGAAGTAAAAATCGGGTGGAATGAAAAAGGTATCAGGATCCGATAAAATGGTTTCAATGGTTGGAACTGGTTTGTCATCGGCCATTTTCATTCCAAGGGAAATGAGGTATTCAACATCTTTCAGATACGACCAGCCCTCTTTTCCCCAGCCATCCTGGTTGGCAAAATTAACTTCAGGGTCAAGGATCGTGTCATAGGTACAAATAAGCACTCCTCCCGGTTTCAGAACCCTGGCCATTTCCGAAAGGCATTTGAGGTGGAACGCGGGATCATGCCTGTAAGCGATAACGACATGTTCCATCACCGAGATGCAGGTGGCAGCATCGAATTGGTTATCTGGCGAGGGTATGGCTTCCATCCCTCCATTCAGGAAATTTACTTTATCCTTGTTCTTTTGGATATATTGATCGGGAAGACCATAACCCTCCCGTTTGAACTTTGCTCCAACAAAATAGTCGAGCCCGTTGGCTTTGTAACCCAGGCCATTCAGCACCAGGGGGAATCCGTTTACGCCGCATCCGCAGTCAAGGACAGTGGCTCCCGGGTTCAGGTGGCGCTTCAGCCCCGTGATCACCCATGGATATTCCCAGCCCCGCGTCCCCATCCTGAACACCTCCGTCGGGATTCCAGTTACACTTTTCCTGTGTGCATGTTTCAGCGGCCCTTTGTCAAGGATCACCCTCAGGATGTCTTTCAGTTTATCCCTGAAACTTGTTTTTCCCGATTTACTGAATTGGTCCAGTGGCCAGATCCGGTCGGACTGGAATGCGAGCATTTGTGAAATTTTTGCGTATTCAACCATTTTTTGTGGAAATTGATGTGTAAAACTTCTCGAGATCAGTTGCCTTCTTCTGCCAGGAGTGCTGATTGGCAAACTCCCTGATGTTATTGAATTTTAAACTGCCTGGTTTGTTGTTGTAAATTTCAGATATACAGGATGATATCGACTCCTCTGTCCAGTCGGCCAGGTAGAAGACACCAGGATTATGCTGGGCTATTTCCCCGATGTCGCCAACAACATTTGTCAGCACCGGGCGCCCGGCAGCAAAATAATCCCCGGCTTTGTTGGGCCACCTGGCCACATTCGTGCTGATATTTTTCTGCAACAGCAAGAATACATCGGCACAGCTTAAAATTTCAGGGTATTCCGCATAATCGACCCATCCGAACTCTATAAAGTTATCACCCAGGGAGAACCTCTCTTTTGTCGGCTGTGACAATTTTCTCCCGGTGGTAAATATGTTGATGTTCAAGGAAAAATCCTTTTTAGCAATTGCCCTGAAAAAGGGTTCAAGGTCAAGTACCTCCCCTTCGTTCATCCCGACAAACCCGAAGGTCAGGGCAGCCTTTTCCAGGCCATAGCGGGGTTTCATGGAGGTGTCGGGATAAAAACGGATAGAACGGGTATCGGCGCCGCCGTGCAAAATCAGGATGTGGCTTTCTTTGATCCCGATCGATAGGGCGCGTTGTTTTGTAAATTCAGACAATGCGATAACACCATCGGCTTTTTTCTTGTTGCTGATCTCAGCCCTGGTATCAAAATTTCCCAGTGTCATCCTGTACCAGAGCGGCATTTCATCATAGATCCCTCCCTTTCCGAAGAAATCCCACCATTCGGAGAAATAGCGCGATTTATACAGGAATTTGTGCAAACGGCAGGGAAAACCTGAAGCCGGCCTGTGCCCTGAATCTGAATGGACAATTTCAAAGTGCCTGCCGAGTACAAACCAGCATTTTAAAAGCGTGGCAAGGATCCCCAGGCCTCCTTTCCGGAAGGAAGCCGGCAAGATATCAGGAAATGCAATGATACTGACATTCTCCCTAACTTCCTTGTCGTAAGGGAACCTGCCGAATCCCCGCTGGGAGGTCAGGAAAGTGACCGCATGGCCCAGTGCCGCCAGTTCACGCGCAAGCATGTAACTTCGTCCAAAGCCATCCGCATCCTTGATGCCGTAGTGAGAAAATAAGATATTCAATTTACCTTTTTGTAAGAAAACCAGTTACATATCTCCGGAAAAAGCCAAAAACCGACCGGAACAATCCATATAAAAAATAGATTTGCCATGATTTGCCAAAGACAAGCCTGCAAAAATTAAGGTTTGATGCCAGGTGGTTTGCCGATTTCAGGTCGCTGAAACTCCTGATAAATGATTTCAGCCCCGGGTTTGACGTTCTGGTGCCGCTCCCTGAAAGCTCCTGGTGTGAATAGATCGCCGAATCATAGGATAAAAAGACCTCAACCCCGGCCCTCCTGCATCGCAGGACAAACTCGGTATCGCCATGATAATGTGGGAGTTCGTCTTCGTTGTATAATCCGACCCTGTTAAAAACCGCTGCAGGGATCAGCACTCCTTTTCCTGAAAGTGTGTCGACAGGTACAAGGCCTGTCCGCTTCCCAATGGTTTCACCCCACTTGCTGACAGGATAATGATATTGTTTGAAAAACAGGCTGTGATCGTTTCTTTTGAAGGCAGACGGTTCAATTTTATTATGGTCCGTAAAGAAAAGATTCACCGCTCCGATGATGGCTCCGGGTTTTATGGCGGCGACCTTCAGCAATTGTTCCAAAGCCCCGGGCGCCAGTTCGGTATCATTGTTCAGGGTGAAGATAAAATCGCCTTTTCCTGCTGAGCGCAATGCCTCCCTGACGCACAGGTTGGTGGCACCTGTCCACCACAATGAATCGGTAGCTTCAAGTATTACAACATCAGGAAATTTGCTTCGGATAGTTCCAATAGTTCCATCAGTCGATCCAGAGTCGGCTAGGATGATTCTGATATCCCTGTTTCCATTGGCAAGAATACTCTCTATGCACCTGATGGTATATGCGAGCCTGTTATATACCGGGATACAAAAATAAATCATCGGATTTCCTTATTACTTTGATGTATATACAATGAATGTCAAATAACAGCAAGTTTGAATAGTTATACTCGGATGAGCGTTAAGGAATTGAAATTATCTGCAATTGAATTTTTCTTACTACCCCAACGAATCATGGTTTACAGCGTGATGGATTTTGTATATTGAAGAAATAACCGGCTAACCCGGATTGTTATCGTGAAGTAAATTCATCTTTCTAAATCGGGTTGTATACAAATAGGGCGTTTTGAAAAGCAAGCAAATTTCCCGATAATTAATTTTCTGAAAATCGAGAAGACATGGTAACATTGAAGTGCAATTTCCATTAAAGGTGGACAGCAAAATTGAAAAGTCATCCAATGATCTCCGTATACGCCTTTATAACGGAACTGGCAACATTTAGAGGCAAATATTTTGATTCTGCCATTATTCGTGCTGAGGCACCTAAACTCGTCCGTAGGTTAATATCACCTAAAAGTAGGATTATTTTTGCAGCAAGTTCTTTATAGTCAGTATAATCAAATAACAATCCATTTACATTGTCTGTAATCATTGAGGGTATCCCTCCCACGTTTGATCCGATAACGGGCATGCCGACAACCATCGCCTCAGCAATGGAATTAGGACTGTTTTCACAGTATGATGGTAAAATAAATACTTGTGAATCAATCTGATATTTCAGTATTTCATTGGGGGTTTTCGAACCTTCAAAGCAAATGTGTTTGTCGATATTGTTGACCAGGCAAAATTGTTTCAGACCATTGATGTATTTTGGATTTCCGTCACCCACAATATGCAAAAACACTTCCGGAAACAAAGATTTTACAACAATCATACTTTGCAGTAGCGTAAAAATTCCTTTTCGTTCAATAATCGATCCCACAAAAAGAAGTGTTTGTTTCTTTTCAGCTTTCCATTGTGAGGTGAAGAAACACGGATTGATTGCTTCATGTAAGGTGAAAATTACAGCATTTTTATTCAATGACCGGATGTGGTTTTTGTCGAATTCAGTTCTACAAGCAAAAAACCGGTTTTTAAGGATGGTTTTTCGTTCTATTTTTGTTTGAAGAAAAAAGCGAAAAGATGGATCAGTTTTATAAATTGATGCCACAACACCCTGGATGGAAATTAAAAGGGGAAATTTACTTTTAATACCAACCAATCCATAAAGATACTCTGTACCATGGGCGTGAATGATATCCGGCCTGATTATATTAATATAACGAATAAATTTTGAAATCACTGTCGAATATTGCGAAAGAATATCCAAAGGCATTTTATCGGGAAATCCTCTGGTCGAAAAGGGGAAGGAGTATTTTAATATGTGAAAATGAATGTTATCAGCGGTAAATTCAAAATCCGCCTTGATATAGGGTGATACTGTAACGATATGAAGTTCTACTGATTCATCTTTTGAGAGAATTGAGGCTAAATTGACGATCCATGTTGAAGGGTGAAATGGAAAATCTTTCCGGGTAAATGGAATAATATTTTTATAGGCAGAGAAATTATAATTGGATAGCCAAATAATTTTCATAAAAAAATTTTTTTGGAATTGTGAACTGGTTGTTTTATTATTCAGGATTAGTAACCAGGAAGTGTTTTTTCGAGAATATGACTGAATAGGAAATTCCTAACCAGATCCAAATCAGCATTTGGTAACTAGCCCCCCTTAAATAATTGATTTTAAATTCATTTAAGAAGAAAAATAACCAAAGGGCAAAGAGCGAATTTGCTATCGCACGGAAGGAATTGTTATAGGCGCTGTTTTGAAAAACATTCCATAACCCGACCATCATGAAAAGAAAAATCAAAAAGAAAGCTCCTGAACCAAACCACCCGTAAATCATCGGAATACATAAATATAAACTGTGAAAGTCAAACATAGGCAAATCATCAACAGTGGTAAAATCAGTTGTACCCCACCATGCAGCAAGATTACTTTTTAGGATGCCGCTGCCATAGCCCAAATACCACGAGTGCGAATTAATCCTGTAATATCCCTCTTCATAAGGCTTATCCCGGTTAATTGTCTCACCGGAAAAAATATTCGATAAGGTGAAATGTGTGCCTCCCAACCCTGACATCCTGTCAAAAATTGTTTCTTCTATTTTTAGTTGGTTGAAAATCACAAATGTAAGTATGCTTAGAGCTACAATTAGAAAAAGAGTTTTAAAGGAAAGATGAAAAAGTGCATTGCGTTTCAGTGAAAACAAAAATGCTATCGGGATTATAAATAAAGAGAGGATTAAACTTGACCGTGTTCCTGAAATTAAAATATTCAGGAAAGCAAAGACCAGGTTAAATGAAAGTAGTTTTTTGGATACATCCAATTCGTCATTGCGGTTTGCAATCAGCAGTAAAAATGAAAACACGAATATTAATAGAGAATACTCTGCATATAATTCAAAATCACCATATAAGCTAAATGGGCGTAGCACTTTGAAATAATAGGAATCAGCCCCGAAAATCGGTGATGTCCATTGCAAAACACCGAAAACCTGGTTTAAACTGACAAAAAATGCATAGACGTTAATAACGGCAACTATTTTGATGAACGAGCTGAAAAAACTAAAGGTGAATTTGGTTCGAGCTAAAAGGATCAGAACAATTAAATATGAAACAAATTGAAATGCATTCTGAATTTTAACAGAAGGACTCAGTGGATTTTCAAAAATCCAACCTAAAATGTTGGATACAGTTAAAATGAAAATCAGGGACATGAGAACAATGATTGATTGATTTTTTTTAACATCATTTCCATAATTTCCATTAAAATAAAATAACAATAAGAAAGGCAATGCTACCAGGTTCCAGCCTCCTCCCTGATTTTCCAATAGCCGGAAATTGCTTAGAAGAAAAAGCAGCAGTAAAAATGGTTTGAATTGGTTGTGATTCCGGCGGGTGTATTCAAAGATGATAAACACCAGGATGCCGAACCCGATAAAATTAATTACGATGTTGGGAAAAAAGGCCTGTATGAGCATATTACAGGTTAGTAAGCACAAAACAACAAAAATCCTAAACTGATAGGGCAAGGTATATTTTTGCATAAATGAAAAACAGGTAAATAATGTAACTTTTGATTCTAAATCTGAATGTTGTGGTATACTTAAGGGTTGATAAGTATCAAAATGGCTTATCCATTTAAAGCTAATTTGTCTGAGAGGGTAGCAGGGTTTTTAGATTGGAGGAGGACTTATAAAAGCTACTTTTTACATATAATAAAAATGTTATTGGCGAATCTTCCTGATCTAATACAAATATAATTAAACATTTTTATTAGGGATGCAACCGGTAGTAATACAATCTTTTTGAGAAAGGATTTCTTTTTTACATATGCGTAATCTCCGCTATGAAGGAGTGGAATCGGAGAGTATGCATAAAAGACTGGCGATTCCACGATTTTAAATCCGACCTTGTCAATGGAACTCAGAAGCTGTTTCTGGTGAAATCCATGATAATGGCCTCCCAATGGACTAAAACACCATCTCCGGATAAATTTCTCTTGTATTGCAGGAGAATAATAACCGCGCAAATAAGAAAAAAGTTGTTTCAGGATAAAGATAAGGTGATGACTTTGAATCTTACTTTGTGCAATGTATGTATAAATAGAATGGCTATAGAGGGTGGTGGTTAAAATAAGGTGACCGTTTGGTTTTAACACTCTGAAAAGTTCTGAAAGAATCAGTCCCGTATTTTCTATATGTTCAAGTACTTCTGTTGAAAAAATCATATCAAAAGATTCATCCCTGAAAGGGATTGTAGTCCCGTTACTCAACTTAAGTTCCTTATAGTTGTTGGTTTTTGCGGAATTCAAAATTGCATTTTCAGATACATCCACGCCATATAGGTTATGACATAGTTTTCCAAGTGTGCCGCTGTATAATCCATTCCCACAACCAAAATCAAGGATGTCGTTGACAGGCGATTGTAATTTGCCAGCATATAATTTTTCAATTAATTCCTGTATGATCGGATGAGATATCCTTGACCATTCATTTTCAAGACAGTTGAAATAGTCGGTTGAATAGTTAAATGTTTGATTACTATTTGCTACATTTTGCATTGTTCGATCTTTAAATTTAATTTTATTCATCAGGAAACAGCAATGAATTGTTTTGCAATACTCTGCCAGTCATACTGATCTCTGATATAGGATTCACTGTTGAGTCCCATGGTTATAAGTTTTTCTTTGTCTGAGATCATGAGTTCAATTGCTTTTTTTAACTCAATGACATTCCCTTCTTCAAAAGAAATGCCGTTCCCGTTTTTTATCCGGTCTTCAACAATGGTTGGGATGATCAGTGGGAGCCGGCATGCAGCTGCTTCAAGCATAGCCATTGACGCCTGTTTGGGCCAAATGGCAATGTCTGCCATGTTATAGTAGTTTACCAATTCCTTATTAGGAACAATATCAATGACCCTGATATGTGGTTCATATCCTGCAATTGCATCGGAAAATTCAGCCTTGTAGGTTTCGCTAAAACTTCCGATAAATAACAGTTTTATTTTTTTTTCTATCATGAATTCTTTGCAGGCATGAAAAATCAATATAGGATCTTTTGATTTTATCAGCTTTCCAGTATAAATAATTACGGTTTCATCTTCTGCATAATTATATTCTTTACGGTATTTATTCCTGGTTTCCTGGTTAAAACGGAAAAGGTTAATGTCAACACCCAATGGGATTATATCAATATGGGATGCTGGAATATAATTCCTTATGGTAAGATAACCTTTAACATCTTCAGAATAAGCAACAAATTTGGTAACACTTTTTTTCCAATAAAGATGATAATGTAAATAATAATACAGAAAGTTATATAACTTGCTCAGGGTTTTAATGTGGTCCTCAGCACAGAAATGCATGTGGTTATCACAGATCAACCTGAATTTCAACTTACGTTGACAGCTTACAACGTTATTAATCAGGTAGTTCGATGTTACGCCATGATGGATCACCAAATCCGGGTTGATTTTCTCAATAAGTCGTTCAATATTTTTCAACTTGACCCTCGCGCCCTTTTCCAGTAAGGTTTCCAACCTGTGAATGGTAAAACCCTCCAGGCGAGATTCACCTGGTGTAAGTATTCGGTCTCCTAAAACAGGTTTAGCAGTATTGTCATAATCTTCAATAGGGTAGTACCGGTCTGATGTAATAACATGTACTTCGTGACCAAGTTTAACATGTTCTTTTGCCAGGAAGTATTCCTGATACCCAAGCTGTGGTTGAAAATAATTAATGGTATGTATAATTTTCATTTTTAAATTAATTGATTAATTGTGAATCCACGCTGCTATATTATTATTCCTGGATGTTAAAAGCTTCTTTCCAGATAATGAAATTGAAGACTTTCCAAAAAACGGGATTGAAATGTGATGGGTTGGCGATGAAATCATCGAATCGTTTGATAATGGTTGTTTTATTGATAATAGAGTTATTGTCAAGGGAATTAAAAGCCTCATACATTTTTGCCTTAAGTGCCGATTTAAACCAATGGGGTTCTGCGGTAACGAATCCCAACTTAGATGTCCTGTTCCTGATTCTATCTGGCAGGATACCCTTCATCGCATTCCTGTATACAAATTTAGTTTGACCAGATCTTACTTTTTGATTCAATGGGAGCGAAAAAGTATATTCTACCAGTCGGTAGTCAAGGAATGGTAATCGCGATTCTATTGAGAATGCCATTGAATTCCTGTCAACCTGGCGTAAAATTCCCGGCAATGGTGCCAGTCTTGTGGCATCATAGGAATATTGATCAAATGGATATCTCATGGTAGATACCGTGCGATCAATTTTGGTGCTAATGCATGGCTTAATCAGGCCTTCAAATTTATCCTTGTTAAAAAGAGCTGACTTCTCGCTGAAGGAAGGGAAAAGCGAAGCAGGAACATACTGATGGAAAAAGGCGGATAAAATTTTCCTGTAAATAAAAGGGTCAGATAGATTTAGTGATCCTGCGTAGTGCTTTTTGTTATTAAAGAATTCTGCAAAATCATGTTCCGATAGATTTTGAGCCAGGATCGCCTGGTAGGGATAGTATCCTCCCAGCATCTCATCGGGCCCCTGGCCATCAAGGCTTACTGTAACACCTGATTCTTTCACTAGCCGTGAAACACACCACCCCGCGAATATACTGGTGCTGATAAACAAGTCTTCCTGGTGCCAGATGAGTTTTTTATAATCCAACATCAATTTGTCTCCGTCGGGTAGCGTGTAAAAGGGTTGTACGTTTGTGTTACGGATTACCTCGTTCGCAAAATCAGTTTCATCAAACTGCGCCTGGTCCGACATGGAGGTGAAGGTTTTCTGAATTCCATGAATACCTTTTGATTTAAGGATTTTATCAACGGTGCAAACGATTCCGCTTGAATCAAGTCCTCCCGAAAGTGCCGACCCCACTGCCACATCACTTCGCAGTCTTAATTCAACCGAATTGTAAAACAGTTCCAGGTATCTATCGGCATATTGGCTGTCGGTTAAGCCTGAAATTTTATTTTTCAGGTTAATATCCCAATATTTTTTCGGTTCAATGACAATAGGCCCGGATGTGAGATCCAGTTCAAAATAATGGCCTCCGTTTAATGCGGATATGTTTTCAAAATATGTTTTTTTACCAAGAGTATTGTAGTGCTCCCAAAAGAAAAAATCGGTGATTGAATCATAATCGATCTTTACTTCAAACCCGGGGATGGTTAAAATTTGTTTGATCTCAGAGCAAAAATACAACCGTTCTTGGGTAAAGCTATAATAGAATGGTTTGATTCCAAGTCGATCACGGGCACAAAACACGTTTTTTTTAACTGTGTCGAGAATTGCAAAAGACCACATCCCGTTGAATTTTTGCAGACATTCGACACCCCATTCATGATATGATGCAAGGATAACCTCCGTATCGGTGTTGCTTCTGAACATGTAACCCTTGCTGATTAATTCATTTTTAATTTCAACATAATTATAGATTTCACCGTTGAATGTAATCCAATAACGTTGATTCAGATAAGAAAATGGCTGATGTCCTGCTTCCGAGAGATCAATAATTGATAATCGTCGATGGCCGAAAAACAAATTATAGGGCTGATCCATTGTGCAATGGTCCTTATAGGGATAGCCCATTCCTGAATCGCTGTTGAAGGCAAAGTAACCATAATCGTCGGGTCCTCTATAACTGATGATATCAGTCATTCCTTGGATTAATGAAGGTGTTACAGCTTCATTAACAGATATTATACCGGCAATTCCACACATTGGTTAATAGGTTTGTAAGATGAAATTCGAATTTCAATTCAGAAATATCTTAAGTATTGTAATGAATGATTTGAAAATGCTTATGATAGTCAAGTCTCGGTTAACCTGCAGAAGGAAGTAGTGATGAATTTGTGTCTGCAAACACTTGTAAAAACCAAATGAACTCTTGTGCAATAACTACTTTACCGATGTCAATAAATGATTCTGCCAGGGTTATTTACCACCTGGTTCATTTTTTTTTAGGAGTGACTTAATGATTTCAAGTAGTCTGTTGATTCCGAGTAGTTTGTAAAATATAATAGAAATAAAAATTAATAATAAGGTCGATTTAACCACAACCACAAACAACAACGAGGTGAATGGTATCATATAACTGGCAATCACCGTTATCGTTGCCAATAATAACAAAAGTGCGTATAATCCCACAGGATGAGGCACCTTGTAATACTTTTGTGAAAAATGAAAGTTAATAATAAAAAGGAGGATGGATGTGGTAAGACTTCCAATTGCAGCACCTATGGTGCCATAGGTGGAAACCAGGAAATAGCTTGTAACAATGGCAAAACCTGCCCCGCTGATATTAATAATGGCAATGAACTTTGTTTTTTTTGCAAGGGATAATCCAGGGAAAAAAACGTAAACTTCTGAAAACAGTCGGTCAGCTAGAAGGAAAGGCACAAAAATATAGGCAGAATAGTAGGCCTTTGTGGTCAGGATTGTAAGAAGTTCTCGTGAGAAAATCGATAATGAAACAATAAAAATTAATGCAAAAAAGAGGTATGCTTTAAAAATACGTACAATTTCAAATGGAGTTGATTCTTTTTTATAGTTATTATAAATCAATGGACTTATTGAGGACTGGAAACCCTGGTTGACAACCGTGACAAGGGATGCAATACGTGTTCCGATCCCGAATAGACCCAGGTCTGTTAATGTCAGGAGTTTGGTAATTTGAATCCGTTGGGCGTAGTTGATGAAAAAGACGCCTATCCCTGAAGGAACTAGTGGTATGCTGAATTTTAGCATGTTTACAAGTAGCGCTCTCTGGAACAGATAACCATATGAACTGCGGGTAAGGGCAAAACCCAGAACTGCAGCCATGAAACCGCCAAGTATCTGGGCATAGAATACTCCTATAATCCCAGTTTTATGGAACAGGACGAAAAAAATCGTTAATGAAACGGTAGTTATGGTATAGGTTATTGCAACAAGGCTATATGTTTTTGGTTCAAGCCTCCAGCGTATCTGGTTCTGTATAAAATAATATAGACCCTGGAATACCATGCTTATGACAGCCATCCTGAAGAGATTTAGTCCAATGATGTTGGCCAGTGTCAAATGAACAATCGGACCCGAAATTGATAGTGCAATGCATCCGAAAATCATAAAAGTGACTACCGTGAAAATCAATCCGACAGAGGCCACCAATTTTTTTTTGCTTGCATCATCGGCATCTGAGAAAAAAAGTGCCACAGCCTGGGTTATTTCCATGGGCACAATAATTCCAACGATTGCCCCAATAATAGCCATCAGGTCAATGATTCCATAATCGGCGGGTGTGAAAACTCTTGTATAAAAGGGTACCAGGAAGATTGAGATTCCTCTCGACATAATTCCTGTGATTCCATAATACGCACTATCTGTGAAAAAACGTTTTAACATTTATATATGAGCCTCCTGCCGGCCAGGCATTTTGTTCTGTTATATTTAATAGGGAAACTTCTATCGGATGAATAGACCTTTAAGATAACATGGTCCGTTAAATATTAAAATTCCAGTCCATTACGTTTGCCTGGCGGGATAAAGTTATGGTACCATGAACATTCTTTTACATATTTTGTCCACTGGTTATAAACTTTCGTGTGTTTTTTTGATTCAGGGACAAATTCTTCACGGAAAAACAAAGGTTTAAAATCAAAATCCTTAACAGTGTCAGCAGAAAGACGTGTTATTATATTTTTGCAAATCTGGTTGTTATCATGATAATTTTCTACGTATTCCCTGCCTTGTTTGCCAAGAATTCGTCTCCTTTCGGGATCCTGGATGACCTTTTTTAATTCTTCAAACAGGGTATCTTCGTTCACATCGACAATAGGTGCCTCGTTGATTATTCCCTGGTCATATCCTTTCACACCGCTCATTAAACTTAGGACAACTCTTCCCAGCGCCATTCCTTCACGTGACAGTTTTCCTCCTCCCGGGCACAATATCTGATCGATAATGATATCAGCCTCCCTATATGCATTAATTGCTTCAGCATGTTTAAGGTTTTGAATCAATTTGAATTCAAATTCCAATCCTGTTTTTTTTAACTTCCCAACTATTTTCAGGATTTTGTCTGTCCCTTTGAATGATGATAAGGAGGGTGCATGAATGACGACCGGATTATTTTGCCGCTGATTGGTTGAGAAAGTATAGTATTCAAGGTCGATAGGGACAAAGGCGGTATAATATGGTCTTAAACCTAATTGTGCCTGATTGGGAGCTGAGTACAAAAGATCAGCATATTTTTCTGTTTTTCTTAACCATTCAAGTTTGGTGTTCAGTTCCTGATCTCCCCATTTGTTGGTTGAGGGGTATTCAATCGGGTTGAATTGGTAAGCCTGGAATTCCTGGGTCATGCTTGATTTCCACCTGACATCGTCTCCGACATGAAAAACAATAATTTTCTTTCCTGCGTCTTTAAGTTCTTTAAGATCGGCATGATCAAGGTGAAACGAATTCCACATGAAAAAAAAAATATCGCATTCTTCAGCCACATGCCTGTAAAAGTTTCCTTTTTTACCAAATTTCATATTCAGGTAATGCTGGAAACTCCTTGGACGAAGGTACCTGAAATTTACGCCCGGCAAATCATCAAGATTAACATCAACCCCAGTTTCATTGGTGAATTTACCTTTATATGATGTCGCCACAATTGTTTCAATACCCAGCGCATTAAACCCTTTGGCAAATAATGGCAACTGAGATGCAATGTTTGTTAACCCTAAAAAAATCTTCATATTTCAATGGGATCAAAAACACAGCCGACTTCTGCGATTAAATCAGATTGCGTTATTAACAGTAGTCCTGAATTGCAATTGACAAGGTAATCAACTCCTGAAAAAACCTCAACAATTTCGCCTGGTTTGGCACCCCAATAGGTAATTTTTGTATCGAATGGCTGTGCCTTCCAAATAGTGACTTTTTTATTGTCAATAAATGTAAATGCCCCGGGATATGGTTTTGTTAACGCTCTGATAAAATTGAAAATCTCAAAGACCGATTTTGTCCAATCTATCAGACCATCCGATGGCGTTCTTTTTGGATAAAAAGTCGAAGGGCCTTCTTGTTTGAAGAGAGGGACTTTGGAAGTTAATAGTTTGGGGATGAATTCCGTAAGTGTTTTATACGAAACTATCGAGTTTTTATAATACAAAGTATTGCAATCATCCCAGTCGTTAATATCGAAAATTTCATAATGAAAAACATCCCCGTCATCAACACCCGGTTTCATGAGGAAATATTGCATTATGAACCGCTTTTTTCCTTCAATAAGTGACCAGTTAATCGGGGAACGGCCTTTACCCTGGGGCAGGAAATCGGAGCTGCCGTGTATGCCGATACCTCCAACAGACAATGTCCGGAGAATTTCTTCGGGGAATAAACGTTGCCAGCCTCCCTGGATTAATAGATCAAATTTTTCCCGTTGAAAAAAGGCCAGATCTTTTTCGTCCTTCAGGGAGTATTTATTTACATGGTAAACGGGGATGTTATACTCACTAGCAAGTGGTTCGAACGATTTATACCCGGCAACCCCGGATAATCGTGCTGTTTCCTCCGTTATGGTCACAAACCACGAAAATCGGATACCAGACCGCAACAAGTTGCTTACCAGATGGTAGCCTGCTTCATGGCAGCCACACATAACAATTTTTTTCTCACTATTCATCCCAGTCAATGATTGAACGGCCAAAAAAAGCCAGATTATCAATATAATGCTGTTTGTTTTTTTCTGCCCTTTTATCTAAACATCTCCATACCTTATCCTTTGGAGAGAGTACTTTTTCCGTCCACCATTCCGGGTGGGTAAGTACCTGTAATTTTTCCGGATTTTGAATATTGATAAGGTCTTGCAGACTTAAGAAGCGCCAGTAACCATTGGAATCAGAACAATAGGTGACATTTTTCTTCAATTCATCCGAATAGGTGTTTATCAACCCGGCATAACTCCATTTGTCGAATTCCATGATCTCTTTGGTCGGATTATGAAACGAAAACACAGTGACCTTCACCCCGAAAATTTGTTCTATTATCCCCGATTCGAATCTGAGTTTTTCTTCCAGGACTCCTTCATCTGTCAGATTATAAAAGGAGGGATCAAAATGCAGTGCAATATGGTGTCCCAGTCTCATGATCTCTTTGATAATATCCGAAATTGATTTCTCGAATAAGTTGTAGAACTCACTGTGCAGAAGAAGGAAATAGGTCGATCGGAGGTTTTGTGCCTGTTCGATCCTGGCCAGGTTCAAAGCTTCATGGATGGAAAAATCTACATCATGACGCCATAGTACAAATGGTAAATCCACGATTGTAAGATAATCATCATAGGATATAAACCTATATCGTTCTTTAACTGAAGCAATCATACCTGAATAATAGGAATGAGTAAATTCGTCAAATTTATAGATTTCCCTGTTCGTGTTTTTCATCTTGAAGATTCGCTGAATGGATTATTTAAGCCAGCAATGCATTGTAATTTCTTCATAAACTGGCAGGAAGCCGGTGGTGTAATGAAGTCTTGCTGAAAGGTGGTTTTTCGTTGCATACCCTGAATCGACAAATTCCCCACCTGATTGTTTGATGTAGGCAAGTGTCCCTTCAAAGAGGGCTTTCCCGAGTCCTTTTCCTCTAAATGTAGAATCAAGGGCAAGGGATTGTAGTCTTCCATAGGAATAACCCAAGTGTTTTGAAAGGGTTTTGTCCATTTCAAAAACAAAATAGCCGGCTACCTTACCCTCGGATTCTATCACTGCAATGGTGCCATTTCGGTTGAAGGCAGATTCAACCCATTTTGAATACAATGTGTTCACCAATGGTTTAGGAAATCTTTCATCACAATGGAAATGACCTCGGTCATATTGATAATGAGAGGCAATCAGTTTGACAGTATCCAGATCCCCGGCAGTCATTAACCTGAGATTCTCTGGAACTTTCATCATGGCTGATGGTAACCTGAGTACGGGCCAGATGATATCTTCATAATAACGGAAGCCGGTATTCTCCAGAAAGTGTATCGATAATAGGTCATCCCCATGGATCCTAGCTGAGACAAAATCAATCCCTTTCTCTTGAAGGAGTGAAAGACATTCATTCAGCAAATTCAATTTTAATCGTTCACCATTTTCATTGGGGGAAGCAAAAAACACTTTAATCCCTGCCATATTCAATCCGAAATGCTCCAGGTCCCATTTGGAAATGCGGCAACCAACAACAGCAAGATCGTTGTTTTGTTCACATTTGAGCAATATCCACTCACCTTGTCCGGTAAGAGATAACAGATTCTCTTTGAACATGTCAATCCATCCACTCCTGTTTTGGGCAGGATATTGACAGTACTGGTTATAGGCGTACCCCTGTATCCCATGTTGAGATTCAGTAGGAAAGTTTTCTATGAATTCGGTTGTGATAAAGTTGTGGTAATTCAATATATATCGATCTTATAGGAAGCCTGTTATTATAAAAAAAGCTGGCACCAGGTTTCAAAATTTAATAATGACCAAATCAATAATCTGTGATTAATCCTTTCATTTATATGTTCGTCAACTATTTTTTTAATGAAATCCTGATTAATAAATTCCGATGAGTGAAGTTTCTTGGATAACAGCAAATCTTTGACAAAACTTGCATTTTCACCTCTATACCAGCTTTCGTCAGGTGCAGAGAATCCTTGTTTTTTCCGGTTAACAATTTTTGAAGGGATGAGATCCTGCATGGCTTTTCTTAATACATTCTTACCGTCGTCAAATTCCTGATAAGCTCTTTTTTTGTTCTCGGTATTTTCATCCAGCCTTTTGATCTCTTTTGCAAAATTACCTAATTTGTGTTTTATCGGTACCTTTTGAGCAAAATCCACAAGATCATTGTCAAGGAATGGGAAACGTTCTTCCAGCCCGTTTGCCATTGAAAGTTTATCTCCGACAAGCAAAAGCCCATTTAAGAATGTTTTGATTTCGAAATAGAGCGAATTTTGAATATGATCCTCTGGGCGGTTGTATTTTAGCTTGTTGTTAAAGGTGAAAACCCGTTCGAAAATAGCCCTGGGTTCGCCCAAATCAATTTTCGACAATACATTGGCTGTAAATAGACTCGATTTGTTTTCATCTCTAACCAATCGTTGCCAGAAACCATAATATTGGTTGAAAAAATCTTGTTGAGAAATTGAGTCAAAGACTCTGTAATACCTCCATGGATATCCTCCAAAAAGCTCATCACCACCGGTTCCCTGCAGGCATACTTTAACAAATTTGGATGCCAGCCTGGAGATGTAATAGTTTGGGTAGGACATGCCAACCCTTAAGTCTTCCAGATGCCAGACTACCTTTGGTAATGACCATCTCAAATCCCCCGCGTTCATTACCTGCTCAAAATGTTCGGTTTTAAAATGGTTGGCCATCAGTTCAGCATCCCGCCTTTCATCATAATTGGCTTCCACGCCGGTAACTTCAGACATGTCGAAACCGCAAGTGAAGGTTGACAGGCGGTTTACATGTTCAGACGCAATGGCTGTGATCGATCCGGAATCCATGCCGCCCGATAGATATGATCCAACAGGCACATCTGCGATAAGTTGTCTCACGACTGCCTGTTTCATGAGCCTTTTTGTTTCGGACCGGGCCTCTTCAAAGGACATATTTTCATCCGGAGAACTAAAATCATAATCCCACCATGCGTTATGGACTATCTCTTTGGTTCTGCTGTCCACCCTAAGGGTGTTGGCAGGGGGAAGCATGAAAACATCTTTGAAAAGTGTCTGGAAGGAGAATAGATTCTGGAAGGTGAAATATTCATTCAATGCACTGAAATTTAACGAAACCTTAAAATCAGGATGTGCCATGAATGCCTTGATTTCGGAAGCACAAATCAGTGTTTTTCCATTAAACCAGTAATAGAGTGGCTTAACACCAAACCGGTCACGGGTTAGAAAAAACTCCCTGGTTGATTTGTGGTAAGCTGCAATGGCAAACATACCATTAAACCGTTCGAAAAAGCGAACCCCATATGCAGAAAGACCTTCCGTGATAATTTCCGTATCAGTTCCTGAAACAAACTCGTGACCTCTTGCATGCAACTCCTGTTTGAGCTCGAGGAAATTATAGATACAGCCATTGAAAGAGATGACCCAGTCCCCATCTTTCGACATCATGGGCTGAGCACCTTTCAGGGAGGTATCCAGGATTGACAGTCGCCGGTGCCCGATCCCGACATTTTCGTGGATATATATTCCATCCCCGTCAGGACCGCGATGAGCCAATGCGGTCGTCATGGCCATCATGGTCGAATGGGCAACAGGTTCCCCGCTGAGGTTGAATACACCGGTAATTCCGCACATAATTAAAGGATAGCCAAAAGTTTTGAGACGATATATTCCTGCTGCTCTTCGGTAAGTTCATGGAACAGGGGCAGGGTAAGACAGTTGTTGAAAGCATAGATACTCCCGGCCATATCCCCCTTTATTTCAATAAGGGGATTGTTCTGAAACGCCGGATGCATGTGGAGGGAATAGGTCCCGATCTGTACCTCGATATTTTCCTCCCGCATTTTTGCCATAACGGCATCCCTGTTCTCGACGAAAATACAGAACGACTGGCGACTGTGTTTCCCGCCCGGGATGATCGTCTGGAATGCGATTTTCGGGTTGGATTTAAGTAATCTGACATAATTGTCCGACAGCATGATCCTGCGGTCGAGCAGTTCGTCAATATACTGCATCTGAACCAACCCTACAGCCGCCTGGATGTTGCTGAGTTTGTAGTTTGTGCCGATCCTGAGGAAACAGATTTTTTCACGGTCCGCGGCAGGTCCCATACCAAAGTGTTTATAGGAATTCATCCAGTCGGCCCATTCATCGTTGTTGGTGGTGATCATACCCCCTTCGCCGGTGGTGATGAATTTCCTCGGGTGGAGGCTGAATACCGAAATATCGGCAAAACTCCCAACTTTCACTCCCGCCAATTCTGCACCAATGGAACAGGCTGTATCTTCTATGATATAGAGATTATACTGGGCTTTAATCCGGTTTAGAACTGAATAATCCAGCGGGTTCCCGAAAAGTGAAACGGGGATGATGGCCTTCGTACGGGGGGTGATCGCCTTTTCAATGGCCTCATAGCTGATCAGCATCGAATTTGGCTCGACATCCACGATGACGGCCTTGGCACCCACGATGGCCACTACCTGCGCGGTAGCGGGGTAGGTGTAATCAGGGACGATAACCTCGTCGCCGGGACCGATGTTCAGGCAACGCAGCGCCATTTCGAGCCCGGTGGTACAAGAGGTCACTGCTATTGCATGAGTACAGCCAATGAATTCTTTAAATACCGTTTCGAATTCATGGGTTACCGGGCCTTCGGTAAGGTATCCTGAATCGAGGACCTCCATCACTTTCGCTTTTACAGCATCGTTGACAAAGGGTTTAATAAGGGGGATTTTCATAAACAATACTATTTTTGGTCAATACCTTTAAAAATTCGCCAGTTGATCAATTTTGACAAACCCTCTTCCAGTGAATAGGAGAACCTGAAATCAAGTTCATCTTCTGCCTTTTTCCGTGAACCTATCCTGTTCTGGACGAACTGGCGTGCATCATCGGCGCTGTAGGGCTGATAATTCACGGTCAGTCCTGAGGATTTTAATTTTAAAATCAGTTCACAAAGTTCACGGATAGAGGTTTGTACCTCTGTCCCGACATTATAAAACCCGAGTTTGACATCGCTTTCCAGGGCCTTGAAATTGCAGGTGGCAACATCCTCCACATAGATGAAATCATATGCCTGGCTGCCGTCACCATTGATGGAGGGAGCCTCATTTGCCTCGATCTTGTTCAGCATGATGGGAATAACCCCGGTGTAGGCAGCATGCTGGTCCTGGCCCGGGCCATAAACATTCATATACCTCAGCCCGACAACCTCAAGCCCGTACCGGTCATGAAACGCAGTGCACATGGCCTCCCCGGCAATTTTGGTGGAGCCGTAAAAATTCCGGTTGTTGAAGGGATGATCCTCGGTCATCGGAACCTCAATGGCATCTCCATATACCGATGCCGAAGAAGAATAGATCAGTTTCTTGATTTTATGTTTCACACAGGCTTCCAATACATTAAAAGTACCCTCGATATTCACATGAAAGGCAGTCCTGGGGAAATCCTTGCAATGGAGCAGCCACATAGCGGCCAGGTGAAATACATAATCCTTCCCCTCGATGGCTTTGTCGAGAATGTCGATATCGCGGATATCACCACCCAGGGGGTAAACCCTGCAACGCGGATCAGTGAGGCATTCCGTAATGTTTTCAAGTGTTCCCCTGGTGAAGTTATCGTAGATTTCAAGTTCGGCAAGGTCATGTTTAAGAAGTTCCTTAACGACATAACTTCCGATAAACCCTGCACCCCCGATGACCAGTATTTTGGATCCGTTGATTTTCATTTTGTCAAATTTTATATGGTTATTTTTGTTAATACAGACGATTTTTGAAATTTTGGTTCTGGCATGTAAACTGGCAGGATGCAGCCTGTTCCTCCTATTTGCCGGTGCCGGGCTTTATGCTGGATATGGTAACGACAGGATCCTGGACATCTTAATTGAGTCTGAACAGGTTTGAAAGCCGTTTTATTCGTTGACGGACGGGGTAAAACAAAGATTTTTTATTGATATGATGCCTGAAATGATAGGCATCATACCGGGTATTGCAAGCTATGGCAGCAGGTTCGGAATGTATGGCAAATGCCGCCTGCAGATCCACCTTGTATTTGAATTCCATTTTTGAATGTTATCCGATATGTCCGACGTTTTTTACCAATTGATTTTTGGGATCAGGGACAATCCCCGATCTTGGGTAAAAACCTTTTTCATTTCCCACCCAAAGTCACGCAACCTCATTTATGAACATAAGGTGCACTGATAACATCCTCCTATGTAAAATTGTGCTTTTCAGTATAATTATTTCCAGTAATACGTGCAATTTTTTCATTTTTAGAATTAGTGTCTTTACAATAGTTGCGACACCTGAAAAAAGTCATTGATGGGATAGAGTCATCCTCTGGAATAATAAGTTTCTCTTCATGCTCAAATACTCAGTTTATGGCTCCTAAGACCCATGATCCGCAACGCGTTTTTCCAGGAAAATTCCCAGATATTTCACAGTCCAGGTCAACCTATCCGATGATCGCCAGAATGTCTGAAATGGTTTGTTTAGAAGATAAATTCCTCTTTCCGGGACAACTTTTTGATATATAATCTTTCTTATTTGTAGGATTATTTTGATTTACAATCCTGTTGAGTCAGATCAGAAGGGGAAAAGTCAGATGCAGAACAGGTGCCTTATCCATTATGCAGGTTCGGGAGAAGGTCATTTTTGAATTTTTGTTCCGGCAGATAAAATGCCTTCAGCCATGTAAATTGCCTTTTGTATTTTTTCAGTATTCATTTTTTCCTCTTAAAAACGATAATTTTTTTTCAGAAACCATTTTTGCTTCTAAATTTGCAAATCTGTTCCCAATGCCATACCATTTGATGAAATATCCTTATTTATCCCGGAAGTCTTTCTTTTTCCTCTTAATCCTTTTATTTCTCTTGGTAGACTCGATTTTTGTTGTTTTACATTTCGATGAGGTTTATGTTGTACATAAATTTATGAAAGATAATTCAATACTATTCAGCGAGCAATCCAAAAAGAATGCGTTTATCTTGTCTGACAAAATCAGAAGTGAGTTTGAAGTTGATACAACCAAATGGAAAAACAGGTCGACTGATTATGGGAAAATGCCATATTTCAGGTATTCGGTCAAGAAATTATTGAATGCAAGAGAAGCATTGTGCGGTGGGGGCGCCAGGGTTGTGTGTCGTTTGCTGCTGGAATCGGGCTATGATGCAACAAGGGTTGTATTGTTTAAAAGGAACTTCGGAGCCCTTGGACATGTCGTTGTGTCTGTAGTCATAAAAGGGAAAGAGTATTGGATCGATACGCTGAACAGTTCTGATGATTTGAATGAACTGATGAAAAAAAAAGATATCAATGCATTAACTGTGAAAATTATCCCGTATCAGCAACGGTATAATCCGAGGTTTATTGATGTGAAATATAACAGCGATTCACTAATCAATAAATTCCAACACAGTTACATTGCATATTCCTATGAAGCACTTCCCTTTTCAAAACTGTTGAATTCGATTGGAGTTGATGTGTATGTGTTAAATCTCAAGCGTCCTCCTTATATCTTCTCCTATCTTGCAGAATCAGTTTTCCTGCTTTATGCTCTTACCTTTTCGATATTTTACCTCCTGTCACTTCTTGGTGGCTACTTTATCTATTTTTCCATTAAGGCATCCTTAAACTTTTCAAAAAGATTTTCTAAAAAAAGCAATTGACTCGCTGAAACTGATCAATTTGTTTTTCCAGGTGTTAAATTCCCTTTACTTCCCGTTTTATCCTTGCCAGATGACCTCGGCCAAGTGCTTTTACTTCGCAGCCCAACTCGAAATAGCGCCTGATCTGGGTATCATTGAGAATCCCAAAGGCATCGATAATTGCAATCGGACCACCAGCCCACTTTACAATGTCATCAGGATTCAGATCGTTGTATTGGGAATGTGGCACGGCCAGAATGACGGCTTCGACACCTTCCAGTGATTTTTCAAGGTCTTTTTCCACTACCGATTGATTAAGGCTCTCCTGGTTGCGGAAGAAACGTTTCCAAGAGCTTCCTGGCGAAGGGTAATTGTCCTGATCTTCAAGTTCATACCAATGTTCAACATAGGGATCGTGAATAACGATCTCGGCGCTCATTTCGGTAAGCTTGCGAACAACCAGTTCGCTGCCGCTGTAGCGGGTATCGCCTACATCCTGGCGGTAGCTGGCGCCGCAAAGCAACACCTTTGAACCTGCAATGTAGCGGCCCATGTTGCGCAGGGCGTCGCGGGTAAGCTCGGCCACGTGCAGCGCCCGGGTATCGTTGATGTCGATGGCCGTCGGTGTGATCTTAAACAATTTGTCGCCATCCTCGAAACCCAGGATGTGTTTGTAGGCCCAGTAGCCCAGCCCTCCGTCCTTGGGAAGGCAATAGCCGCCGATGCCGGGACCGGGAAAAATCATATTGCTGTGGGTGGGACGCATCTTGATGGCATCGATCACCTTGATCAGGTCAACCCCGTTGCGTTCGGCAAACAGGCTCCATTCGTTCAGGTAGGCCAGGATGGTGGCCCTGTAGGAATTTTCCACGATCTTGGTGGTCTCCGATTCAATGGGGCGGTCCATGACGGTTAGGGGGAAATCTTTTGTATTCAGGACTTCGTGGAGGAATTTTTCAACCCGCTGACGGGCTTCCGGGTCGCATCCCGAGCACACGCGCCAGAAATCACGGATGCTGGCTACATAGTGTTTACCGGGCATCACGCGTTCAAAGCTGTGGGCCAGCAGCGGCGTACTCTTCATGCCACGTTTTGAAAATTCTTTTTTCAGGATCGGCCATGCAACAAATTCGGTGGTGCCGGGGGCGACGGTGGTTTCGATCAGGACAAGGCAGCCGGGCTGGATCTTTTCGCCGATGGTGCGCATGGTGTCTTCAAGGGCGGCCATGTCGGCTTCTCCGCTCTTCATGTTCCCCAGCTCCTTTTTGGCAAAGTCGCACTGTACGTCGACCACCACGCAGTCGGCAAACTGAAGGCAGTCGCTGTTGTAGGTGGCGGCGAGGGTCTTGTCCTGAAGGACACAGCGTTCGATGAGGACGGCTACTTCCGGGTCTTCGGCCTTGATGGGTGCCTCCCCGCGGTTGATCATCGGGATTTTCCAGAAGGAGCGCGCGGAGGGACGCTGGCAGCCGATAACGAATTTGGAGTTTTTTCCGCCGGCATCCTTGGTATCGGCCACAATGGCGGCCATGACAGCACCTACAAACCCGAGGCCCATCACGACCACGATCTCCTTCCCCTCTTTGCGGGCCTGGATGACAAGGGATTCAATGCGTACAAGTTCATCGGAATAATCTTTTGCTGTCGGAAGAACGAAAATTTCTCCGGAGGGACTTACAGAGCTGGGTTTGGTTTTTTCAGGTTCCATAGGACTTTGTTTAATGGTTATCTTTTAGATGAAAGGTTGCCATGCCGGCAACTGTATTATTGATATCGTGAATAAACGGATCGGATTCCATCTTCAATGGAGAGGAAGCTGGTTACCCCCATGGCACGAAGTTTGCTTACATCCATGAGTTTTTTAAGCGTGCCGTCGGGTTTTGTGCTGTCCCATAAAATTTCACCGGTAAAACCAACCGTTGATTTGATGAGATTTGCTATTTCGGCGATGGTCTGGTCAACCCCGGTGCCGATATTGAGAAAGGTTACAAGCGAACCGTAGCGTGCGACAAGCCCGGCAACATCGACCTCTTCCACGACCTGGACACAGGCGGCGGCCATGTCGTCGACATGCATGAATTCACGGAAGACCTTGCCGGTACCCCAAAGGGAGAGCCTGACCCGCCGCGGGGAATTGCTGTCTTCCTCCATCACGATCCCGTATTTTTCCAGGATGCGGAGGATGTCTCCCTCTGCTGATTTTCCTGTGATCCCTTCAATGGGTCTTTTATCGAGGTCTTTTCTGATTCCTTCCCACTTGTCTTTTTCAAGGCACATCGCAAGATGCATCTTCCGGATGATAGCCGGCAGAACATGGGATGTTTCGAGGTTGTAGTTGTCGTTCGGGCCATACAGGTTGGTGGGCATCACCGAAATGAAATTGCACCCGTACTGGCGGAAATAGCTTTCACAAAGCTTGATCCCGGCAATTTTGGCAATGGCATAAGGCTCGTTGGTTTGTTCCAGTTCACTGGTCAAAAGGTATTCCTCCTTTAATGGCTGCGGTGCATTTTTCGGGTAGATGCACGAACTTCCCAGGAACAACAGCTTCTTAACCTTGTGCAGGTAGGCCTGGTGGATGATATTCGCCTCGATCATCAGGTTTTCATAGATGAACTGGGCGCGGTAAATGTTGTTGGCCATGATGCCGCCCACTTTGGCGGCGGCGAGGATCACATATTCAGGTTTTTCAGTTGCAAAGAATCCGGCAACCGCCTGCTGGCTGGTGAGGTCGAGCTCTTCGACCGTCCGGCCGATGATATTGGTATAACCTTTTGCCTGCAGACAGCGTGAAATAGCCGATCCTACCATGCCGGTATGTCCGGCAATATAGATTTTCGAATGTTTATCCATTATTCGAAATAATTTAGTGTATTGAATCCGTTTTCCTTCAGGAATTTTTCCTTTTGCATCAGCCTGAGATCGGAATTGATCATATCGGTTATCAGCATGTCCAGTGTGAATTGAGGTTCCCAGTTTAATACCGTCCTGGCTTTGGTGGCATCCCCTACGAGGATTTCCACCTCGGTTGGCCTGAAATACCTTGGGTCGATTACAACAACCTCTTTATTGAGCAGGTGGTTAAACGCTTGATTCTGACAGTCAAGAACCGTTCCCTTTTCGTTTACTCCCTCTCCCGTGAACCCGATGGTCAAACCTAATTCGAGAAAGGCCTTCCTGATGAATTCCCTTACTTCTGTGGTGATCCCGGTAGCAATCACATAATCATCGGGTGTGTCATGCTGGAGAATAAGCCACATGGCCTTGATATAATCCTTGGCATGACCCCAGTCACGCTGGGAAGACAAGTTGCCCATGTAGAGTTTGTCCTGGAGCCCCAGGGCGATCCTTGCCACGGCCCTGGTGATCTTCCTGGTCACGAATGTTTCTCCCCTGATGGGTGATTCATGGTTGAACAAAATGCCGTTGCATGCAAAAAGGTTGTATGCTTCCCTGTAATTCACCGTGATCCAGTATGCGTAAAGCTTGGCCACGCCGTAGGGACTTCTCGGGTAAAAGGGTGTCTTTTCGGTTTGTGGAATTTCCTGGACCTTGCCATATAATTCAGAGGTGGATGCCTGGTAGATCCTGGTCTTTTCGGTCAGGCCCAGGAGCCTGATCGCCTCCAGGATTCGCAGCGTACCTGTTCCGTCGGCATTGGCGGTATATTCCGGTGTGTCAAAACTTACCATCACATGGCTCATGGCGGCAAGGTTGTAGATTTCATCGGGTTGGGTCTCCTGGATCACCCGCGTGATATTCAGCGAATCGGTGAGATCCCCGTAATGGAGGAAGAGGTTCTGGTTTTTTGTATGCGGGTCCTGGTAGAGGTGGTCGATCCTGTCGGTATTAAAGAGAGATGACCTTCTCTTAAGACCATGGACGATATATCCCTTTTTTAAAAGGAATTCGGCTAAATAGGCGCCATCCTGCCCGGTGATACCGGTAATCAGGGCTGTTTTGGGTGAAGTCATATGAATCGTACTAAAATATTGTAATCCAGGGCTGTTGTTCTGCTATAACAGGATGTGTCAAGCTGTGACCTAGAGGCTCCAGTAGTTCAGCTGATGGATCCTTTTCCTGAAAATTCCCTTCACATCAATGATGATCCCCTCGGGGGCGGAGATTGATTCGAACCAGCTCTCCGTGAGCTCTGTAAAGGGTTCATGGTTTACCGCAACGATCACAGCATCATAATCATCCCGGAGTGTATCGGCCAGGCCGAAGCCATATTCATGCACCAGCTCGTCGCTGCTGGCATAGGGATCGGTAACATCGACCGAGATGCTGTACTGTTTGAGTTCGCTTACCAGGTCGGCCACCCGTGAATTACGGATGTCGCTTACGTTTTCCTTAAAAGTTGCTCCCATGACGAGCACTTTCGTGTTGATGATGTTTTTTCCAGCCTTGATAAGCAGTTTTACGCATTGTTTGGCTACATAAAAGCCCATGCTGTCGTTTACATACCTCCCGGCATTGATAACCCTTGGATGGTAGCGGTATTCTTCAGCCTTGTAGGTCAGGTAGTAGGGATCCACGCCGATGCAGTGGCCTCCGACGAGCCCCGGGTAAAATTTGAGAAAGTTCCACTTGGTGCCGGCTGCTTCCAGGACGTCGTAAATGTTGATATGCATCCGGCCGAAGATGATCGAAAGTTCGTTCATAAAGGCAATGTTCACATCACGCTGGGTGTTTTCAATGATCTTTGCCGCCTCGGCAACCTTGATGGTTGGCGCCCTGTGAACGCCGGGCTTTACAATCAGCTCATAAACTTTTGCAACCTGGTCAAGCGATTCCTCGTCACAACCCGATACGATTTTTATGACGCTGGTCAGGGTATGTTCCTTATCACCCGGGTTGATGCGTTCGGGGGAGAATCCCACCTTGAAATCCTCGATGAATTTCAATCCCGACAGGTTTTCCAGGATGGGTACGCAATCTTCCTCCGTAGCGCCGGGGTAAACGGTTGATTCGTAAACCACGTAATCCCCCTTTTTTAAAATTTTCCCGACGGTCCGGGTGGCCGCCAGCAGGGGCGAAAGGTCGGGCAGGTTGCGCTTGTCAACAGGCGTTGGTACGGCTACAATGTGGAAACTGCAAGACTTCAGGTCCTCTTCATTTGCACTGATAAGGATATCAGTGCCGTCAAAGGCTTCAGGAGCCAATTCCCCGCTGGGGTCGACCCTGTTTTTCATCATTTCAACCCGGTCGGGCTTGATATCAAAGCCTACAACCTTGATTTTCCGGGCAAATTCCAGTGCGATCGGAAGCCCCACGTATCCCATCCCGATAACGGAAAGGGAGCTCTCTTTTTGCAATAGTTTTTCGTAAACAGTCATAAGTTTCATTTTTTCCATACCAGGAGTGCATCCCGGTTGTTTTTTATAAAATCAGGTTCATCTGTCAAAGGCAGGGTTTTGACCTCAATATTTCTTTTTATCAGTTTTGTTGTCTTTTCTACAAGCCTGGCAAGGTTTTCCTGGTCAACAGGGTCGCCAAAAATGACCACTTCCAACGACGAATGATCAAGGCCTTTTGCCATCATGCCATTCATATAGGCTGATTCAATGTTTCCCAGCTTTTGAATAACCTGGTTGATGATGGTGTCAATCCCGGTATGTTTCCGGAGGATGCTCAGGAGATCATTGTATAGCGGGTGTTCCCGGTTGGCGGAAAACATTTTTTTGTTCTTGACTTCCCAGCTTATCAGCAATCCCGCTGCTTCAAAACGGTTCAGCTCGATGCGGATGGCATTGGTCGACTCGCCAAGCTCCTCCTCCAATCCGCGCAGGTACGAGGAGGCATCAGGGTTGATAAAAAACCTGAGCAGCAGTTTAACCCTTGTTTTATTGGTGATTAAGGTGTCGAGCAAAATATCTGGAAATTAACGAAAACTGACTCCCGGCAAATGTGGTATCATGGTACCGGTTTATATCCGTATTTTCCTGGTCACCGGCACAGCTTCGCCCTTTCGGTCACAGGAACCATACGCCAATTCAACTGAATAAAACGGCACTGCTGCTTCGGAGGTGCAAGCAATATCTGCCGGATGCCTATTTTACTGCCATGCGTTCAACGGGAACAATATCAAGCAACAGGGGAGAAATGGTAAATGAAATCACCTGCTGCAGCTGATCCAGCCGGAGTATGACCTTTTTCTTGTTTGATATGGTAACCAGTTCGCCGGTAAGTCCCTTCAGCGGCCCGCCATTAACCCTGACCCTGGCTCCGGGCCGAAAGGTGTCGGGCAACGATTCGGTTTCCACATTCGACAGGGTAATCGATTTCAAAAGGTTGATCTGCTTTTCGGGGATCGTAGCAGGCCTGCCTGAAAACCAGACATACCGTACAGCCCCCGGGGTGTTCAGGACTTCATAATAATCAGGTGGTTCTACCTTGACAAAACAATAGGACCTGATGAGCGGTTCCTCGACAATCTTTTTCCTGTCGCTCCACTGGCGGACTACTTTGTGCAGGGGAACATAGGCTTCGATCCCTTTCGCCGACAACAACTCCATCAGCCTCTTTTCTGAACGGGAACGGGTGTAAACTGCATACCACAGCGAATCCTGGAGCTTGACTTCCGCAATAAGGTCACCTGGTATGCTCTCTGCCATAGGTTGTCGTTTTGCCGGAACCGCCCTTCCCTGCTGTAAAAGCTGCTGTTGAAAAGACAAATCCGGCTATTCCTGAAATTGAGTAGCAAAGATACTCATAATTTTTTACTGCCACAAATAATTTCACGGAATTCACAGAAAATTAATGTTAAGGTTAAAACCTAACATGCTGGGCCTGAGCATTGACACGGTTAAAGTTACACAATAACAATAACATAGCAGCAGGATGCTTTATCTGCAATTGTCAAAGCCGGGAAAGGGGAGAACAGCCACTACTTTTGTTAAGGTCGGTCGGCGGATTTAAAAATTTTCGCAGGAACCCCGGCAACCGTCACATGGTCACCAAATGTCCGGGTAACAACGGCCCCGGCCCCCACGATGCTGTGATCGCCGATCTTCTTCTCCGGGAGAATGGTCGAACCGGCGCCGATATAACACATTGAACCTACCTGCACCCTCCCGAGAACCACGGCATTCGGGGCGACGGTCGAATAACTTCCGATGACCGAATCATGCATGATGTTACAGGCCGTATTCAGTTTGACAAAATCGGAAATCACCGCATTTGCCGAAACATTGACACCGGTCTGGATAACCGCCCCGTTGCCGATCGTGGCATATTTTGAGATGGTTGCCCCGGGAGAGATGAGGCTGATAAACGGGTAGCCGTATTTCCGGTATTCAAGGATCAGTTTTTTGCGTAATTTAGGATCGTCAGGCGTTACGAGTACAGGAATTTTGTTGAATTTTTCAGATTGGTCAAAGGCTGCCTGATCGGTGCCCAGGATCTCATACCCCATGAACCCGGCAGTGAGGTTGTTGTCAAAAATTCCTCTGATTTTATAGTTACACGCTTCGCATAACTCAACGATCTCAGAAAACGCACCTACCAGGAGAATCTCTTTCATTGGTATAAAAGATCATGTAATTTGTCGGAAATGATGTCAATCTGCTCAAATGTCAGGCTGCCAAACATGGGCAACGTAATAAGATTGTCTGCAACATATTCTGTTATTGGTAGATTAGACGAATATCTGTGATAAATGGAAAACCTGTGAACAGCAGGGTAATGGACACTTGTCTGAATGCCCGCATCAGACAATTCTTTCCTGATATATTCCCTGAACTTGCAGGTTGAATTGTTGAGAACGACCGGAAATATATAATTGGAACAAAATTCCTGGTAATACAAAAAGGGAATTGTCAGGCTGGGTATGTCACAAAGTGTTCGTTCATAATATTGTCTGATTGCAGCCCTTTTTATCAGATCACTTTTGAGTTTTTCCAGCTGAACGATTCCAAGTGAAGCCCTGATATCATCGATCCTGTAGTTATACCCAAACTCAATTACATCATAATTTGAGCCATGCCCTTTTGACCGGTCATAGGATAGTGTTGTCATTCCATGAGACCGTAATAACTGACCTTTTTTATACAGTGCCTCATTGTTGGTTATCAGCATGCCACCCTCTCCGGTACTTATGTTTTTGTTGGAAAAAAAGCTAAAACAACCAATGTCCCCGATCGTCCCAAGCTTTTTCCCCTTGTAGTCTGATAAGGGGCCATGACAGGCATCCTCAATAACCTTAAGGTCATATTCTTTGGCAATCTGCATGATTTCATCCATATCACAGGCAAACCCGCCGTAATGCATTACGATAATAGCCTTTGTTTTTTTCGTTACAAGACTACGAACCATGATTGGATCAATTGTCAGATCAGAATGACTCCGCACATCACAAAAAACTGGTTTTGCGTTGACATATCGAATAGCATTGATGGTCGCAACAAAAGTCAGGGAAGGGCAAATTACCTCATCATCGTCTTTTATATCGAGAAGTTTGAATGCAAGATGAAGAGCAACCGTACAATTGGAAACAGAAAGTGCATGGTTTACATTGAGAATGGTGGCGAATTTTTGTTCAAATTCCTGTGCTTTTGGCCCGGAGGATATCCACTTTGACCTGAGTGTTTCCAAAACAGCATTTTCTTCTGTAGTATCAAAGTTTAATTCAAAGAGGGGTATCTTGAAATTCATATGGGATTATTTGGAGATTGAAGAGTTATAGGATGATTCCCGGTTAACTTGACAATCGCTTTGTTTGTTAATCTTATCTCCCATAAACGAGGTCGGAAATTTCAGCGACAAATGGGAAATCAATATGGATCACAAAGATACTCCTATTCTTTTCCGGTCTGAAACATTTTATAGGAAAAAGAAACCAAACGGGATTATTGCATAAGCATAACATTTTGATGTTGAAATGAAACTTGCAGAATAACTGCAAGCTTTGCCTGTTTTATTGTGACTGTTCTTGCAAACCATTTTATAATGCTGGCGGGTTCTTGGTCATCGGTTTTCTTTTCACGGATGCCTAATGCAGAGAATGTTCATTATTGTTGAATTAAGGTTAGGGTGCATAGCGCATAAATCTCATCAAATCATGCGATTAAACATAGTATGTATTTTAGCGACCTGCATTTTTGTTATTTAATTTGTTTAGCCGTATCTTTGCACTCTTTGTAAAAATCCGAACAAATATGAGTTTAAGAGCAAAAACTACGGAATTAAAGAGAAGGATGCAGGAAGCTTTTAAAGGGGGTGGTGAACAGGCCCTTGAGAAGCAGAAAGCCTCCGGGAAAATGACCGCCCGCGAACGAATCATCGCCCTTCTTGATCCCAACTCTTTCCACGAATATGATCTCTTTGTCAAGCATGCCGGGCAGGATTTCGACATGGATAAAAAATATTTGCCGGGTGATGGCGTCATTACGGGAACAGGTTCCATCAACGCCTGGCCTGTATGTATCTTCGCCCAGGACTTCACGGTTGCCGGCGGTTCGCTGGGGTTGATGCATGCCAAGAAGATCACCAAGATCATGGACCATGCCATGAAAATGAAGGTGCCCCTCATCGGGATCAACGATTCAGGCGGCGCCCGAATCCAGGAGGGGGTTAATTCCCTGGCAGGTTACGGGGAGATATTTTATCGCAACACGCAGGCCTCTGGGGTGATTCCCCAGATTTCGGTCATCCTTGGCCCCTGTGCCGGGGGCGCTGTCTACAGCCCTGCCCTGACCGACTTTGTATTCGTGGTCGATAAGATTTCCAAGATGTTCATCACCGGGCCCGAGGTAATCAAAACCGTTTTGGGCGAGGAGATCTCGATGGAAGACCTTGGCGGTGCCCGGGTTCATGCCGAAATTACCGGGAATGCCCATTTCTTTGCCGAAAGCGAAAATGAGTGTTTCGACCAGATTAAACGGCTGGTAAGCTACATTCCCTGGAACAACGAGAAAAAGGCCGAGGTCTTTCCGAAAAAAGCGCCGAAATCACGCCAGTATAAACTCGACAGCATCTTCCCCACCAACCCCATGCAGCCTTACGATGTCAGGGATGTGATCCGTGCCATCGTTGACGACAGCGACTTTTTCGAGGTCCACGAAATGTGGGCTGCCAACATCGTGATCGGGTTTGCCAGGCTTGACGGCCAGACGGTGGGTTTTGTGGCCAACCAGCCGATGGTGCTCGCCGGTGTGCTTGACTGCGATTCAAGCGACAAGGCCGCCCGGTTCATCCGCTACTGCGATGCCTTCAATGTCCCGCTGGTCACCCTGGTCGATTTACCGGGTTACCTGCCCGGCGTTGACCAGGAACATGCCGGGGTCATCCGTCATGGCGCCAAAGTGCTCTATGCCTACAGCGAAGCGAGTGTTCCCAAGCTTACCGTCATCCTGCGGAAGGCTTATGGCGGGGGATATATCGCCATGTGCTCGAACCACCTGCGCGCCGACTTCGTGTTTGCCTGGCCAACGGCCGAGATTGCCGTTATGGGGCCCGAAGGAGCCGCCAACATCATTTTCCGTACGGAGATCAAAGCCAGTGACAACCCCGAAGAGACGCGCAAACGCCTCATCGAGGAATACCGCCAGAAATTCGCAAATCCATATGTCGCAGCGGCCTACGGTTATGTCGATGCGGTCATTGAACCCAATGAAACCCGGAATTACCTTACCCATTCACTGGTCCTTGCCCAGAGCAAAAGGGAGATCACACCCAAGAAAAAACATGGCGTGCCGCCATTCTAAATAAGAATTGGTTCGCAGGCGAAATGAAATTTTTTTTGTGTCATGAACGATAATATGGACGAAAATATAGAATTCATCGATTTTAAATTTGAAGAGATCACCTTCAAAACAACCCTGACCAAGAAGTTTGCCGCCCGTACCCAGTATACGCCTCCCGATTCACGAAAGGTGGTGGCATTTATTCCGGGTACCATCCTCAAAGTACACGTAAAGGAGGGGATGAAGGTCAAAAAAGGCGATGTCCTGCTGGTACTCCAGGCAATGAAGATGGACAATCACCTGCTGGCAACCCGGAACGGAACGGTCAAAAAAGTTTATGTGAAGCAGGGCGAGGTTGTTCCCAAGCGATACCTGCTTATTGAATTAAAATAGGGGATTATCCGGCACTGATATCCCGCAGCACCTCTTCAATTGCTCCCAGCACCTCTTCCCGGCCCAGGTTGGTTTCTGACGAAGTCGGCATGATCAATGGCAGCTCGGCCCATGAGGCGGAGAGCGCCTTCTGGTAGGATGCAATATTGTTGGCCAGCTGGGTCTTCGACAGTTTGTCGGTTTTGGTAAAGAGGATGATGAAAGGGACTTCTTTGTCGCCAAGCCAGTTCATAAATTCCAGGTCGATCTTCTGGGGTTCAAGCCGGGAATCGATCAGCAGGAAGGTCAATGCCAGGTTTTCACAGTTCTGCAGGTAGGCCTGGATCAATCCTTCGAATTTTTCTTTTGCCGTTTTTGACAGTTTTGCAAAGCCGTAGCCGGGCAGGTCGACCAGGAACCAGGAGGAGAGGCCTGGAGCAGGATTGGCCGAGGCGGGGTCTTTTGAAATTACCGAAACAACCCTGAAATGGTTCAGCAGCCTGGTTTTGCCCGGCGTTCCCGAAACCTTTGCCAGCCCCTTATGGGCGGCCAGCATGTTGATCAGCGAAGATTTGCCGACATTCGAACGCCCGATAAAGGCAAATTCCGGGATGTCATCCTTGGGGCAGAATTTCAGCGACGGGCTGCTGCAGGTGAATTCGATCTTTTCTATTTTCACTGGTTCCTATTTATTCCAAATATAGGTAAAATTAGCATACAGTCCTGGTTTATTGTATGAAAGGAGCAGCGGAATTTCATTCCCGGTGATCTTTGCCCAGCAGGTAAACCTGCTCCTGGACCCAAGCAGCCCACTGGGTTTCGCTTCTTGATTTGTCGAAGGTGGTCCAGGGAATGGGGTCGCCCACCAGCAGGGTGATGGTTTTGTTGAGTTGTTTGGCCATCTCGTCGACCAGGTACAGCATTTCAATGTTGGCCTTTATCCCCAGCCGTTTGCGCCACCGCGCCAGGTTGTAGAACCATTCGGAGTTTCGGCCTGCCACAAATACCGGGATGATGTCGCGCCGGTATTTTTTGGCCTTTTTAATAAAGGTGTTTTTCCATTCCAGGTCATGCACTACCATATGGCCATTTAGACGTTGCTTTCTGGAAACCAGCCCTGCCGGAAAATAGAGGATCATCTTTTCGGAGGCAAAGGTGTCGTTGATCAGCCGGGCGTTTTCAGTATTACGCCCGTGCTTGTTGATGGGGATGAAGAGTGGCCGCAGGCCGGGCACATTCATCAGCAGGTCGTTCACCGGGAAGACGATATCCTGCCTGATCCTTCCCAGCTCCTGCATCAGCGCCATCCCGTCGAGCCCGCCCAGCGGATGGTTGGAGGCAACGATATACCGGCCGGTTTGCGGAACCAGGGTGGGAGAGTTCCCTGGTAAAGTGCGTTTGTCGATGATGTTGACCTGGACGCCGAATTCATGAAGAATTGCCTCCACAAAGGGTATCCCGGTTTTGTCGCGGTTCCGCCAGATATACCCGTTCACCGCCTCCTGGTGGGTGATCCGTTTCAGGTAAGATAAAACGAAACCGGGGATAAATCGCAGCAGGGCGGGATTTTTCGAGGCAAACAGCGCCTCAATGTCAATCAGGCGTTCGGGGATTTCGACCTTTTCCATGTCTTCCATGGTGCAAAGTTACAAAAATTGAACTCCTGCCTCCCGCCGGGCATGTCAAAGTTTGACAGGGTCATGGTATTTGGGAATAATCAACCGGGGAAATAATTTATCTTTGTATTATAAGTTATCTTTATACGCTGTTCATTAACAATTTTCCGTTATCCGTTCACCATGGAACCGATCATCGACCGAATCGACAAACACCTCCTCGAAGCTGAACTCAACGAGAGTACATTCCTTCGGAATACCAACAACGGGCACAACAAGATTTTTGTGTTTACGGCACATGAATCGCCCAATCTCATGCGCGAGGTGGGGCGCCTGCGCGAAATCACCTTCCGGGATGCCGGGGGAGGAACGGGAAAAAGCGTTGATATTGATGAATTCGACACGATGGAGGTCCCCTTTCAGCAGCTGATCGTATGGGACCCCGTGGAAAAGGAAATCTCAGGCGGTTACCGTTTTATTCATGGCCGCGATATTCCCTGCGACCGCAACGGGTGCGTGCACAGCGCGACTGCCGAACTTTTTGAATTTTCCGATAAATTCATCCGGGACTACCTCCCACTGAGCATCGAGCTGGGCAGGTCGTTTGTACAGCCAAACTACCAGCCGCTGGTGAATTTCCGCAAGGGCATGTATTCCCTCGATAACCTGTGGGATGGCCTTGGCGCGATGATCATTGAAAATCCCGATGTGAAATATTTTTTTGGCAAAATGACCATGTATCCCGAATATAACCGCATGGCAAGGGACATCGTCCTGTTTTTCCTGCGCAAATATTTCCCCGATACCGAGACCCTCATGCTGCCCATCGAAGCGGTCGTTCCCGATACGCCCGATTCAGTGATCAACGAATTGTTCAGCTCCAGGACCTATGAGGAAAACTACAAGCTCCTGGTGCAGGAGGTGCGGCGTTACGGGGAACATGTGCCCCCGCTGGTAAACGCCTATATGAATCTTTCGCCAACCATGCGCACCTTTGGAACAGCGATTAACAGGGGATTCGGCGATGTTGAGGAAACCGGCATCCTGATCCATATCGAGGACATCTATCCAAGGAAAAAGGAGCGCCATCTGAAGACCTACATCCAGCGCCTTTCATCCATCAAAGGACTGCGCTGGAGAAGGAGAAGGTAAAGGTGAACGGGCTACAAATACAATAAGCCCTGTTGATTACTTCAGCAGGGCTTATTTGCAATAAGGTTTTTGATAGCTTAACCGGCAACAGGCGCGGCGGCGGCATTGGCCTTGCGCATCAGCTTGCTCTTGAGGTTGGAAGCCTTGTTCTTGTGGATAACGTTTTTCTTGGCCAGTTTGTCGATCTGCGAAACTACTTTCGGGAGATCCTTTACAATCGTCTCCGTCTCTTCGGTCTCACGTAATTTTTTTACTGCATTACGCACGGTACGGCCCTGGTAGCGGTTCTGGGTACGTTTTGCCTTTGTGTTGCGGATGCGTTTTTCTGCGCTTTTGTGATTAGCCATGTTCAATATTTGTTTTCAAATTGGGGTGCAAAGATACAATCTTTTAACACAATAACAAAGGGGGTTCTAAAAAATGAGGATATCTTGCATGAACGGAAATCTGCCCGGGCAATATTATTCCGGACTGGTCAGCCCTTCTGCCGCTGTACCAGCCGCCGGAGCAGGTTTGGAAACGACGGGCAACGACCTGATGGATCTCTTTTTACCCGCCTTTTTTTTCTTTTTCTTTAGCGCTGATTTTTTAACGGGGCTCTCCGTTGCAGGGATGTTTTCCATTGCAGGAACCGTATTCTCCTTTTTTGGACGCCCGCGTTTTTTACCGCTGGATGTTGCCGGCTTTTCCTTCGCGGTGACTGTATTTGTCACACCGAATTTTTTTAAAATATTTTTTATTTCCGCCACGTAATTTTCAACCTCCGATAATTCAAGTTCGTAATGGGCCTTTAAAAAATCAAGTTCCGAATCGGTAAATTTTATTGCTTTCATTTGAAAAAAAATTATTGTTTATGGAAATCTGAAAATAATTTTATTAATTTTAAAAAAGCAAAATTAATAATTATTGTGATAAAAAATATTTTATTTATACAACTGGTAAGTATTTAATCCATAGACGCTTAATAATTTATAAATTGATAAACCCGGATGAATTGTTTGTCTTGATTAATTTGCGAAACTTTTAAATGGCAATTGGATAAAAAGAAATAATGATGCAGAAAAAAATACACTAAAAATGTGCCGGTTTATTTTAATTAAAATTATTTTGATTTTACTTTAATAATCCTGGAACAACCCAGGTTTAGCATACTTGCCGCATTGTGAAGGTCACATTATAAAATCGGAGGAATGACGAAGATTTTTAGTTGACTTTCAAGCAACGGTAAGTTTTCTTTGCTGCGGGGATCCTGAAAAAAGTTTTTTCCTGTATTTGTCCACTCCATATTTTTAAAGATAGTTATGGCATACTTTAACCCTGGCCATTATCAATTGCCACGGGCTTCAGCCCGTGGACGGCAGGCTGTGAGATGCACAGGGGCTTCAGCCCAAAACTGAAGTCAAACGTTACCATACAACAAAGTTTTGGTTAAAGCCTCATTGTCCCTTCCCGACAGGGAGTTGATAACTATTTTAATTAAAAACAGGGACAAAGCCCAAAAGAGTAAGTACGAATGACGAATGACGAAGTACGAAGTTTGGGATTAGCAGACCGTTTGTCCTTCGAACTTTGTACTTCCCACTTTCGTTTGTACTTCGTACTTTGTATTTCGTACTTTACCTTGGTGTTAGTGCGCTAAAAGTCACAATTATGAATTTATGTCATTTAAATTCAATTTCTTGATAAATGTTAACGCACTGAAATTGAGTAGCGTCAGAAGTCAGGAGTGGAAATGTTCAAAAACGGGAGTCAATGGCCGTTTCCTTCGTTTCCACCGAGTCGTGCCGTGAAATCCGACGTGCATGACCGGGAGGTACATGAGTGCAAGCGAAACCCGTGATTATGGAAATGTTTTTTTACCTGAAACTGACGATGGTGATGCCGGCACCACCCTGTTCGATGGCGGCGTCGCGGGCCGATTTAACCTCTTTTTGTGACCTTAGGTATTCGCGGGTTACCTGTCGTAACACACCGTTCCCCTTCCCGTGCAGAATCTGCACTTCCGAAATCGACAACAGGATTGCATCGTCGATATAGCGCTGCAGCATGGCAAGCGCCTCATCAACGCGCTTGCCGCGCAGATCCAGGGTAAGGGTGTAATTGGTCAGTTTTGACTGGAGGTCGTTGATATACGACTGGTAGGGATTCCGGGTCGTGGATCCCGAATGCAGGATGGTGGTCTTGCCGGGGGCCTTTTCGGTTTTGGGAGCATCAACCACGACGGGAAGAGTCTCTTCCTTTAACAGTTCTGTTTTGCCGGAAGACAGTTCTGCCCGGATTTCTTTTGTACGTGATTTCTCGGCCTGTGATTCACGGATTTCCTTGATCGTTTTTTCGATTAATTTATTGGAACCATCCAGTATCTGCCTTGCTTCAATTTTCGCTTTTTCAAGGATCTCCTTTTTCTTTGCATCCAGATCGGCCGTTAATTTCTCATATTTATTTATTAGTTCCGCCAGGAATTCATCGGCGACCTTTATTTCGCTGTACTTTGAACTTATCTCCTGTTTTTCAACCTCCAGGTTCTGTAATTCGCGGTCAAAATTAAGCTGGCTTTTCCCGGTTTTCCCCTTTGCATTTCTCAGCACGTTTTCCGGGAAACCGATCTCCTGTGCGATTTCCAGGGCAAATGAACTGCCGGGTTTCCCGATTTTCAGCTGGTATAGGGGTTTTAATTTTTTCAGGTCGAACAGCATGGCGCCGTTGGCAATGGCAGGTTCACGGCCGGCCAGCAGTTTCAGGTTCGAGTAATGGGTGGTCACGACCCCCATGGCAGCCTTTTCATTGAGCGCCTCCAGGGTTGCCTCGGCAATGGCGCCACCCAGCGACGGATCGGTGCCGGTGCCGAATTCATCAATTAAAAACAGGGAATGGTCATCGATGTTTTCGATAAAAAATTTAAGGTTGATCAGTTTCGATGAATAGGTGCTGAGGTCGTTGTCGATCGATTGCTCATCGCCGATATCGATGAAAATCTTGTTAAATACGCAGAGTTCCGAATCTTCCCGCATGGGGGGCAGCAAACCACACTGGAACATAAACTGGACAAGTCCCACGGTTTTCAGGCACACCGATTTGCCCCCGGCATTCGGGCCGGAGATGATCAGGATACGCTGCCCCGGGTTCAGCGCAATATCGAGCGGGATAATACTCTTTTTTTGTTTCCTGTGCGACAGGAAGAGCAGCGGATGGATGGCCTGGTTCCAGAAGAAAGCCGGGGGTGCCTTAATCCCTGATTTGGGGTCGGTGGCCGGAAGAGGCGGGTGGATGGGGATATAGGCATTGATGGTGATGGCAAACCAGGCCTTGGCGCGGATGAAGTCGACCTGGCCGAGGAAATGGTAGGCGTGCACCAGGAGATCGATCTCGGGCCTGATAATCGCCGCGAAAACGATGAGAATGCGAACGATCTCGCGCCGCTCGGCATAGTCGAGTTCACGGATCTCGTTGTTGGTTTCGAAAATTTCGGAGGGTTCGATATAGACGGTATGGCCGGTTGCCGATTCGTCGTGCACAAAACCCTGGATCTTGCGCTTATGGGTGTTGATCATGGGGATGACGAGCCGCCCGTTGCGGATGGTCACCTCGGCATCGTCGGGGGTCCAGCCGCTCTGGCGGGCCAGCTTGAAGCTCTGCATGATCTTTCGCTCAACAGATGCCAGCAGGATCTTTTTTTCCTTCCGGATCCTGTTCAGCTCAGGGGAGGCCGAATCCCTGATCTCCGACTTGTCGTCGACAATCCTTTCAACCTGCCCGATCAGCGACTGTAGGATCGGGATCATCCTGTCGAGCGGTTCACGCCCGTTCGATCCTTCATCACCACCCGTTAAACGATACATCACGGGGTATTTCTCCCTTTTCGCGGAGAAAAAGAGCAGAAGGTTTGCAATGGTGGTTACCGACAGCTTGAGTTCAGAAAGCTGGTCTGTCTCCATGTAGGTCCCGGGAATCCTGATCCGCAACAACTCCGGGATAAGATCATAGTAGTCCTGGGAAGGGAATTTTTCCTCAAACTGCAGGATCTCTTTTAATTCGGCGGTTTGTAGCAGCCATTCGTAAATTTCGGCGGCATCGGTCGAAAAGGCAATTTTATCAACCCACTGCCTGCCTAAGGAGGAGAGGCAATGGTCGCTGAGCATCTGGCGGATTACGTCGAAGCCGAGTTTTTGTTCGAAGTTGGAAGGGAAGTACATGGTTTACAGATCAGAACTCATCGGTGTCGATCGTATGTTTTTTCTTTTTCCCCTTCACCGGCAGGGGGGCATTTTCATCGCCGCAATCGAGATCAACGCTGAGAGGCTTGGAGGGACTGTCAAAGTCACGTTTCGAGATGTGCAGGCTGTAGTCGGCATAAACACGTTGCATATAAAGCGCCCAGATCGGCAGGGCCATATTGGCTCCCTGCCCCAGGGTAATGGTCCGGAAGTGCGCGGCACGGTCCTCGCATCCAACCCAGACACCGGTAACCAGGTCGGGGGTGATCCCCATAAACCAGCCGTCGCTCTGGTTCTGGGTGGTGCCGGTTTTTCCCGCGATGGGGTTGTCAAACCCGTATTTCGACCTTAACCTGATGCTGGTTCCCTCCTCCACAACTCCCTTCATCAGCTGGATCATGAGATAGGCTGTTTCTTCGCTGATGGCCTCCTGCGATTTGGCGGTGAAGGTCTGGAGTACATTGCCATTCTTGTCCTCGATACGGTTGATAAACACAGGTTCGATATAAACGCCCTTGTTGGCGAACACGCTCATGGCGCCAACCATCTCGTACAGGCTGATATCGCAGGATCCAAGTGCGATTGAATACACCACGGGAATGTCGCTGGTAACGCCCATTTTATGGGCCATGGCAACCACGGCTTTTGGCGAGTACTTCTTGATAAGCTGGCCGGATACCCAGTTGTTTGAATTGGCCAGGGCCCACCGGAGGGTAACCTGTTGTCCAAGCCGCTCCTCGCTGGTGTTTTCAGGAGCCCACACCTCGCCGTTGCCCAGGTCGATAACCGGCTGGACATTGGGATACCTCGAACAGGGCGATTCGCCCTCCTGCATGGCGAGGGTATAAAGAAAGGGCTTAAAGGTCGATCCCACCTGCCGTTTGCTGAGCTTCACATGGTCGTACTGGAAAAAGCGGTAGTCAATGCCGCCAACATAGGCTTTGACATAGCCCGTATGCGGGTCCATCGACATAATGCCCGACTGCAGGAAAAATTTATAATAGCGGATGGAATCCATCGGTGTCATCACGGTGTCGATCTCTCCACGATAGGAGAATACCTTCATCTTAACCGGAGTTTTAAAATCCTTCAGGATCTGGGTGTCGGTTCGGCCGCCTTTTTTGTAGTGGAGATAGCGGTCGGTTCGCCGCATGGCCGAAAGCAGGAGGTTGTCGGTCTCTTTTTTTGCCGAACCGGTTTCAAAGGCAAACGGGGCATTCGGAACACCTTTCCAGTGTTTGAAGAATGCCGGCTGCAGCTCTTTCCCGAGATATTCCTGCATGGCCTTTTCGGCGTAATCCTGCATTTTGTAGTTGATCGTGGTGTAAATTTTCAGCCCGTCGCGGTAAAGGTTATAGGGCGTCCCGTCCTCCTTCGGGTGCTGGGTGCACCATTCGGCCAGAACCATCCTGAGGTATTCACGGAAGTAGGTGGCAATACCGGTGGTATGATCCTGCAGCCGGTAATTGGTCATGTTGACAGGGATGACCTTTAACGAATCAAACTGGGCATTTGTGAGGTAATCATATTTTTTCATCTGGTTCATCACCGTGTTCCTCCGTTCGAAGGCCCGCGCAGGGTTCCGCACAGGGCTGAACCACGTGGGAGCCTTCAGGATGCCGATCAGCATGGCGGCCTCTTCAATGCTGACCTGCCCGGGATCCTTGTTGAAATAGGTTTTAGCGGCTGATTTGATGCCATACGACTGGCTTCCGAAATCAACCGTGTTCAGGTACATGGCCAGGATTTCGTCTTTCGAGTAGTTCCGCTCCAGCTTGATGGCGGTGATCCACTCCTTGAATTTGATCAGGGCAGTTTCGATAAAGGATCTGTTCTGTTTCCGGGGGAAGAGGTTCTTGGCAAGCTGCTGGGTGATGGTTGAGCCGCCTCCCTTGGAGGAGCCGGTTGCCATACCCCAGACAACCCGGAACATGGCGATGGCATCTATGCCGGAATGTTTTTCAAAGCGGGCGTCTTCCGTGGCGATGAGGGCATTGATCACGTTGGGTGAAAGCTCCTGGTAGGGGGTGTTCGACCGGTTTTCAATATAATATTTACCCAGCAGTTTCCCGTCGCTGGAGATGACTTCGGTCGCCAGGTTGCTCTTGGGATTTTCAAGTTCGTCAAAGGTGGGCATTTTGCCAAAGAGACCAAACCCGACACACGTAAAGAACAGGATGATGAAGGAAACCCCGATCACATAGGTTATCCAGAATCCTTTCAGATACTTTTTGGCTGGTGAATTTTGTGAAACATGTTTAGGCATGTTATGAAAAAGATTTTATTTACTACAGATGGTTATTGCGTTTCAATGCGCATGCCGATATCCTTTATGCCCTTCAGCTCATTGACCCGCATCGCCTGTTCAAGTTCAAAGCGGTAATGCCCCTTTTGTTTAAACCGGATACCCTGGCGGAAAAGGAATTTGCTGAATTTAACGCTGCCAATGCCTGATCCAAGCCAGCGGCCATCGTAATCGGCCAGGGTCAGCTCGAGGGTATCCCGCGAGATGCGGCCATCGGGCAACGTCGTGTTCATAAACAGGAAAAGGTTGCTGTAAGGGTATTCCAGGGCATTCCGGACCTTCAGGTAGACATTGAACCGTTGCATGGTATCGGCAATGGTAACGTCGAATTTCATCCTGTTTCGCACATTCCATGAATTGTTTTCGACGATGATGTTTTCATCGAACACCCGTTTTGAGTCGCAGGAGATCAACAACCCTGTGAACAGGGCAAAAAGCAGAAGAAAATTCTTTCCCCGGGCTAACGGCATAATGGAGGCGTAAGGGTCGGCAACTGTTATAAATGATCAAAACGGGTCAAATCATCCTGGCCTGCACCACTTTCAAATTCAGATTTTTTCTCAATGACTTTCGTGAAATCTTCAAGTTTGTCAGGTAAAATGCCCTTTTTGTTATCCTCCAGAATCGAGATCACTTTATCAACCGGGATGGCCAGCAGGTTGCCAGGGTCAGCCAGGTAGGAATACCACATGAGTTTCTGAAAGATATCTGTTTTTTGATGGAAGGCATCCCCGTGTTTGGTCTTAAGCCTGACTTCAGTCGAAGGAATGCCTTTCAAAGCATCGACATAGGAGTCGTATTCATAGTTGAGGCAGCATTTCAGCTTCCCGCATTGCCCGGCCAGTTTCTGCGGGTTCAGCGACAGTTGCTGCACCCGGGCGGCATTGGTGGTAACCGATTTGAAGTCGCTCATCCACGTGGCACAGCACAGCTCGCGTCCGCACGATCCGATACCTCCCAGGCGGCTTGCCTCCTGGCGTGCCCCGATCTGGCGCATCTCAATGCGGACCTTGAATTCTTCGGCCATCAGTTTGATCAGTTCACGGAAATCGACGCGGTCTTCGGCGGTATAGTAAAAGATCGCCTTGGTGTTATCACCCTGGAATTCCACGTCATTGATCTTCATCTGCAGCCCGAGATTATCGGCAATATCGCGCGACCGGAACATGATGGAGGTCTCCATCTCTACGGCTGCAATCCATTTTTCGATATCTGCGAGACGGGCTTTCCGGTAGACCTTTTTTATATCATCCGTACCGGCGACAATTTTTTTACGAAGATGAAAGCGTACCATCTCCCCAACCATGCTGACAATGCCAATGTCATGTCCCGGCGATGCCTCAACGGCCACAATCTCGCCTACAATGAGCTCCATGTCGGGGGGGACCCTGAAATAATCCTTACGGCTGTTTTTGAACCTCACTTCGACCAGGTCGAGGTTTTTCGATCCGTCTGCAACCGGGATGTCCTTAAGCCAGTCGAAAGAATCAAACTTGCTGCAACGGTGCTGGAATACCAGGTCGTTTTTCTGGAAGAGTTTGGGTGGCTGGCAGCATCCCCGGGTTAAAAAGGGGTTGTAGGGTAGTTTGGCAGGAGAATAATTAAAAATAGAGGGATCCTCCACATAGGTTTCCTGTGGTTGTGTTCCTTCGGGTTGTACCTGTAACTCTTCTGCGTTTTCCATAGAGGTTAAAATCCTTACAAAGGTACAAAATTCGGTTTAAACTGCTGTACTAATTTCAACGAGAGGTCGAGGAAGAGGGTCGGGCCATGGGCATTTCTTTCAATGTGGTAGATGGCGTCGTTGAACAGGCTGTTGAATGCAATGAGTTTATCATACGGGATAAGGGGAGGAAATTGCATGAAGAAGAGCAATTCCTCGCCCTCGGCTCCCGGGGGAAGCTGCCCGCGGTAGTTCACCGTGGCGCATTGACCGATAATTTTCAGCACATAGATCAGGAAACTCTTTTGTTTCTCCCTGCCGCCTTTCGTGATTTCTGTCGAAAAGCTGATCAATTCAGGGATCCTGGCTGCATAACAATTTCTCAGCCAGCCTCTCATGGCAAAGAAGTGAACCGATTCATCTTCAGCAGGAGCTCTCCGGGCAACGTCCGACCTGGGGATCCTCACCATCAGCGTGCGCGAAAGGATCGTCCTGATGATCTGGTCGGGTTCCTCTGAAATCAGGATAAAGAGGGTTTTGTCGGGGGGTTCTTCCAGGATCTTCAGGATTTTCGGGGCTACAGCATAATACAGTTTTTCGACCATCCAGAGGATCATCACCTTGTAATCGGATTCATAGCTTTTATAACTCAGCGTGGTGATAATTTCGGTGCAGTCGTCCTTGTTGATAATGCCCTGCTTGTTTTCAATCCCCATCGCCTCATACCAGCTCTGCAACCCGCCGCCGAAGTTGTTTTCCAACAGGAAATTCCGCCATTCCGTGATAAAATATTTGCTTTGCGGCTTGGCTACCTTTTTCGTTGAAGAAATCGGGAAGATAAAGTGAAGGTCGGGATGAGCCAGTTTCTGGTATTTCACGCAGGAGGGACAGATGCCGCATGAATCCAGTTCATCCTCCGGGTTGTGGCGGACGGCCGTGGGAGCAGGCAGCCTGCGGCCGGTACAGTTGATAAACTGGGCATAGGCAATGGCCAGGGCGAGCTTGCTGCTCTCTTCGGGCCCGTAAAACAGCTGCGCATGGCTCACCCGCTGGTCCAGTACCGTTTGGATCAGCTGTCGTTTAATCTCCTTGTTTCCCTCTATTTCGCTGAATTTCATGACTCGTTTTTGCCGGGGTACACCTAACCTGTCTTCAGGATTATGTCTGCAAAAATAGCTTTTTTCCTTGTCCGGCAAACCGGGTCACCGGATAATCAGTTTTTCTGCCTTCCCGCGCCGGCAGGATGGTGCAAACAGCGGATCAAGATGGATTTCCGGGCGAATTCACATTTCACATTTCGCATTTTTTTTAAATGTGAGATGTGAAATGTGAGATCTGAAATTCCGACGGATCCCTTACTGCCAGAAAATTTCAGGGATTGTAAGATGGACAGAATCCCCGCTGAGCAAAACAGGTTTGGCAACCAGCGAGAGGGAACGAACGGCGTATTTAAGCTTCTTCCTCTTTTTACCTGTGAAAAAGATCTTTGAATCAATTTCGACGACGTGAAACCGGAGCATAGTTTCCATGACTTTTTTATGTTTAATCCGGTTAAACGCAAAAAAGTAATCTGGAAAACTGCAAAAGTTATGAACAGAACCTGGAAATTTTCTGCCCGTTGTTATTTCTGAAAGGTTAACTGACTTTGGCACAGAGGAATTCACGATTCATCCTGGCGATGTTTGAACGCGAGATCAGTTTGGGACATTCGGCTTCGCAGGCATAGGTGTTGGTACAGTTGCCAAAACCCAGTTCATCCATCGTTTTTACCATCTTTTTAACCCGTTCTTTGGCTTCAACCTGCCCCTGTGGCAAAAGGGCGAACTGGGAGATCTTTGCCGAGACGAAGAGCATGGCGGAGGCGTTTTTACAGGCGGCCACACAGGCACCGCAGCCGATACAGGCGGCGGCATCCATGGCCAGTTCCGAGTTTTCCTTGCCCACGAGGATATTGTTGGCTTCGGCGGCTCCGCCGGTATTCACCGATACATATCCACCCGCCTGGATGATCTTGTCAAAGGCGGAGCGGTCGACCATCAGGTCTTTGATCACAGGGAAGGGCCTGGCACGCCAGGGCTCGATAACGATGGTGTCGCCATCTTTGAATTTCCGCATGTGGAGCTGACAGGCTGTTACGGCATCGTCGGGGCCATGGGGACGGCCGTTGATATATAAACTGCACATACCGCAAATCCCTTCCCGGCAGTCGTGGTCGAAAACCACGGGATCATCGTTCTTCCGGATAAGCTCCTCGTTCAGGATATCCAGCATTTCAAGGAATGAGCAGTTCGGTGAAATGTTGTCAAGGGGGTAAGTAACAAACTTTCCTGTGGATTTCGCATCCTTCTGTCTCCAGATTCTCAGCGTCAATTTCATATTTTTCAACTGTTTAGATCGTGAACCGTGACACGTGACACCTAACCCGTGACCCGTGACCTTGATGTTTTATTCTTAATTCAATATTCGATATTCAATATTCAATATTCATTTTTATTTATAAACCCTCTGTTTCACCTCAATCTCCTCATAAACAAGATCTTCCTTATGAAGTTTAAACTCCCCTTCCGACACATATTCCCAGGCGGCAACGAATTTGTAATCGTCATCGTTACGCCTGCACTCACCCTCGTCGGTCTGGTATTCTTCGCGGAAATGGCCGCCGCAGCTTTCATTCCTGTTCAGGGCATCGTAAGCCAGGAGTTCGCCCAGCTCCAGGAAGTCGGCAACCCTGTTGGCTTTTTCGAGTTCCACATTCAGTTCGTTGATGGCGCCCGGAATCTTTACATCTTTCCAGAATTCAGCACGTAATTTGCGGATGAGTTCAATGGCCTTTTTCAGGCTTGCCTCGGTACGTCCCATGCCAACATATTCCCACATGATCTTGCCAAGTTCCTTATGGAACTGGTCAACCGATTTGCCTCCCCTGACAGCCATCAGCTTATCGAGACGCGCCTGCACTGCCTTTTCAGCATCGGCGAATTCTGCCTTGTCGGTCGACATCCGTGCAACACGGATCTCCCCGGCCAGGTAGTTCTGAATGGTATAAGGCAGCACGAAATAGCCGTCGGCCAGCCCCTGCATCAGCGCGGAGGCGCCCAGGCGGTTGGCCCCGTGGTCGGAGAAGTTGGCTTCGCCGGCAGCAAACAGGCCGGTAACGGTGGTTTGCAGTTCATAGTCAACCCAGGTGCCGCCCATGGTGTAATGCACGGCAGGATAGATCATCATCGGGTTGACGTAAGGATTTTCATCCACGATCTTTTCATACATCTGGAACAGGTTGCCATATCGCTCCTCGATGACATGTTTCCCCAGCCGACCGATCGACTCCCTGAAATCGAGAAATACGGCCAGTCCCGTGGAGCCTACGCCGTAGCCGGCATCGCAGCGTTCCTTTGCTGCACGTGATGCCACGTCGCGGGGCACGAGGTTCCCGAAGGCCGGGTACCTGCGTTCCAGGAAATAGTCGCGGTTTTCTTCCGGGATATCATTTGCTTTCAGTTTGCCGTTCCGGTGTGCCTCGGCATCTTCCTTGTTTTTCGGGACCCAGATGCGGCCGTCGTTGCGAAGGCTTTCGCTCATAAGGGTCAGTTTCGACTGGTAATCGCCATGCACCGGGATACAGGTGGGATGGATCTGGGTAAAGCAGGGGTTGGCAAAGTAGGCGCCCTTTTTAAAAATCTGCCAGATGGCGCTGGCATTCGATCCCATCGCGTTGGTTGAAAGATAAAACACATTCCCGTAACCACCGGTGGCTACGACAACGGCATGACCGAAGTGACGTTCCAGCTTGCCGGTGATCAGGTCGCGGGCGATGATGCCCCGGGCCTTTCCGTCGACAATCACCACGTCCATCATTTCATGGCGTTCGTAAAGTTTTACGGTTCCCAGTTTGATCTGGCGGCTGAGGGCGCCGTAGGAGCCCAGCAGCAACTGCTGCCCCGTTTGTCCTCGGGCAAAAAAGGTACGTGAAACCTGGGCCCCTCCAAAGGAGCGGTTTTCGAGCGATCCGCCGTACTCACGGGCAAAGGGGACACCCTGGGCCACGCACTGGTCGATGATGTTGTTGCTGACCTCTGCCAGGCGGTAGACATTGGCTTCGCGGGCGCGGTAGTCACCACCCTTGATGGTATCATAAAAGAGACGGTAGATGCTGTCGCCGTCGTTAGGGTAATTTTTTGCCGCATTGATCCCTCCCTGGGCAGCAATGCTGTGGGCACGCCGCGGGGAATCCTGGTAACAGAAAATCTTGACATTAAAGCCCATCTCCCCCAGCGATGCAGCCGCAGCTGAACCGGCCAGGCCTGTTCCGACGATGATGATATCGAGTTTACGCTTGTTGCTGGGATTGACGAGGTTCTGATGATCCTTGTAATGGGTCCATTTGTTTGCCAGGGGACCCTTTGGAATCTTTGAATTTAATTCAGCCATGATGACTAACGGATAAGTAAAAAATAAATGGGTATGATGATAAATCCTAAAGGAACAATGATTGCATAAAAGGTGCCGAATCGCCTGATAAAGGTATTATAACGGGGATGGTTCATCCCGAGGGTCTGCCAGGCAGCCTGGAACGCCTGGTTCAGGTGAAAACCAAGCACGATGAACAATACGATGTAGAGGATGGAATAGACCGGCTTTGCAAAGAGCTCCTGGGCGATGATATAGAACCTGGGCTCCCCCCCGGCGGTGACATTCGGGTTGGCGACCCATCCCAGCTTGATGAAATAGAAATTCATAAAGTGAATGATCAGGAAGAGCAGTACGATACCCCCCGTGTAGATCATGTATTTCGACAGGATCGGGGTATAGGTCTTGTTTGAAACCATGTACCGCACCGGCCGGGCCATCCAGTTCTGCACCTGCAGGATGATCCCGAACAGGATGTGGATGATGAACCCGGCAAAGAGGCCGATTTCAAAAACCTTGACAACGTAGTTGGAGCCCATGAAATGGGCTGCGGCGGAAAACCAGGCGCCTCCGTCATCGCGCAACAGACACAGGTTGATACCAAGGTGAACCACCAGGAAGATCATCAGAAACAGACCCAGAAATGCCATCCAGATCTTTTTTGTGATCGAAGAAAAACGTAAAAAAGAGGAATTCATAACAAGCTTTTAATATATTTGTTCGTTGTTTCAAAATTAGGACGAAATTTATATCAAAAAAGAAATTCACATAAAATTTTCACAATTCAAATCCATTCTAAATTATGTTCCCAGCTACAGTTTACGGCGATCGCCGCAAAAAACTCCGTGACGAACTCTCCGGCGGCCTGATTTTATTTCTTGGCAACCAGGAGGTTCCCTTCAATTACCCCGCCAATACCTATTCGTTTCGCCAGGACAGCAACTTCTCTTACTTTTTCGGGCTGGATCATCCCGACCTTGCCGGCATCATGGACCTGGATGAAGGGACTGATTTTATCTTCGGCAATGATGTGGATATTGACGACATTATCTGGATGGGAGTCCAGCCAACGATAAAGGAGCAGGCCGCCAAAGCCGGTGTCGGAAACACCGCACCGCTTGCAGGATTGAATGACCTGATAAAGCGCGCACTGTCGGCCGGTCGTAAGATCCATTATGCGCCGCCCTACCGCGGGGAGACGATCCTGTGGCTTTCCGACCTCTTGGCGATTCCCCATCCTGAACTCAAGGCGAATGCTTCGGAAAAACTGATCAGGGCGATCATCAAGCTGAGGATGAAAAAGGACCCAATCGAGGTGGCTGAGATTGAAAAGATGGTGGATGTCGCCTGGAAGATGCATACCACCGGGATGAAAATGGCAAAAGCCGGCGTGGTTGAACGCGAAATCGCAGGTACCATCGAAGGCATCGCCCTTTCAAACTGCGGGCCGGTCTCCTTCCCGGTAATCCTCTCCATCAATGGTCAGACCCTGCACAACCATTACCATGGCAACACCCTTGCCGAGGGCAGGATGCTGGTCATCGACGCCGGCTGTGAGAACGATCTCCATTATGCCAGCGATATCACCCGTACGGTGCCGGTTGGAGGGAAGTTCAATCCGCGCCAGAGGGGGATTTACGAAGTGGTACTGAATGCGAACCTGGTGGCCGCAAAAGCCGTAAAACCGGGCGTCCCCTTTAAGGAGATCCATATGCTGGCGGCAACCGAGATTGCCAAAGGTCTCACCAGGCTGGGAATCATGAAGGGCGACCCGGCAGAAGCCGCGCTGAAAGGTGCACATACCCTGTTCTTCCCTCACGGGCTCGGACATCCCCTCGGGCTGGATGTTCACGATCTCGAAGGAATGGGTGAAAACCTGATCGGGTATGACGACGAGGTGCAGCGCAGCAAGGAGTTCGGACTGGCTTTCCTGCGTTTCGGCCGGAAACTGCAGGAGGGATTCGTGATGACCATCGAACCCGGGATCTATTTTATCCCGGAACTGATCGATATCTGGAAGGCTGAAAACAAACTGTCTGAGTTCATCAACTACGACATTGTCGAAACCTATAAGGATTTTGGCGGTATACGCATCGAGGATGATGTGCTGGTCACTGCCGACGGTTATCGCGTACTTGGAAAACCCATTCCCAAAACCGTCGAGGAGATCGAGAAACTAATGGAATAATCATTGCAGGTTTGACCGGCAGCAGCGAATTCGTCGCTGCTGCCGGTCATTTTGCTTTCTTTGGCCTAACAAGTTCATATGGAAACCATTAAATTTCAGAAAAAGAGCATCGCCTACACCGATGAAGGTGCAGGAAAGGTGATCGTGCTGCTTCATGGGTTCACCGAATCTTCCAGGATCTGGCAAAGCTTCTCGAAGAAGCTGTCGTCCAAATACAGGGTAATCGCCATCGACCTGCCGGGTCATGGTAAAAGCGCTGTCTATGGCGTTGTTCATTCCATGGAATTCATGGCCGATGCAGTATTCGCGGTGTTGAAAAAGCTGAAAACCCCGAAATGCCTGATGGCGGGTCATTCGATGGGTGGCTATGTTACCCTCGCCTTTGCGAAGAAACACCCGGAGCGGCTCAGGGGGATATGCCTGTTTCATTCGCACTGTTTTGCCGACACTTCGGCGGAACAGTCAAACCGGAACAGGACCATCGGCATTATCAGCCAGGACAAGTTCAACTACCTGGCACAGTTTGTTCCCAGTCTTTTTCCGGTTGAGGTTCATAAGAAACTTTCCAAGGTGATACACGGGATGATCCAGCTGGCCGCGAAGATGGAGAAGGAGGGGCTGATTGCTGCGCTCGAAGGTATGAAAAACAGGGAGGACCATTCGGAGCTGCTTAAAAATACGCAGTTGCCGGTATTGTTCATCCTGGGGTTGAAGGATACCCGGGTGCCTGTTGCCAGGATCTGGGAGATGATCTCCCTGCCTGTTGTATGTGATTCCCTCCTGCTGAGAAACGTGGGGCATATGGGTTACGTGGAGGAGCCCGGTCTAACCTATGAGGCGCTGGCCGGGTTTGCAAGGAGGGTGCTGTAGATTTTTGATGTGCTGATGTGCTGATGTGCTGATGTGCGGATGTGCGGATGTGCTGATTAATGATGTGCTGATGGGTTGGGGGCGGGCCAGGGAATTTCAGGGGGTGTAGAAGTGCATTTCATCAATATATTTCCAGATTTTGTCGGGTAGGAAATAGCGCATGTTTTTATGTTCGGCGATTCCTTTCCTGATAAAGGAGGAGGAGATGGTGATCAGCGGGGCATTGACCATTTTTACCGAGGGGTGGTGGTCGAACCTTCCCGGTTGGGTATCGGGGCGGGGATAGCAGTAAACAGGATACTGCCGGAGCAACTCCTCATGGTTTTTCCACTTGTGAAAGGTCGCAAGATTGTCGCTGCCGGCAATCAGCACAAATTCTTTCCCGGGATATTTCTCCGACAGGTAGGTAAGCGTATCAATGGTATAGGAGGGTTGCGGAAGCCTGAACTCGATATTGGAGGATTTAAACCTGGGATCATCTTCGATAGCCAGGTTTACCATGGTAAGACGGTGATAATCGGCCAGCAGCGTCGATTTTTCCTTTAACGGGTTATGGGGTGAAACGACAAACCACACCTGGTCAAGGCCTGCATATTCGACCATATAGGAGGCAATCATCAGGTGCCCGCAATGGATTGGATTGAAGGAGCCGAAGAAGAGGCCTGTTCTGGAAGGTGGGGGCATCCGGGTCTTTTTTTGTTGGGACTGGTGATTCGGATAAGGTTACCGGTCTAAAAAACCGTTAACCATGGTTACGATTTCAATGCATTTTATTTTCAGGTCATCATTGATGACGATCCTATCAAACCGGGAGGCGAAATTCAGTTCGTAGGCAGCTTTATCAACTCTTTTCCGCAGGGTATCTTCCGATTCTGTTGCGCGGTTCCTTAAACGGTTTTCAAGTTCTTCAATCGAAGGGGGCTGGATGAAAATGGCCAGTCCGTCGGGGCCAAAGTATTGTTTTAAGTTTAGCCCGCCTACCACATCCACGTCGAAAATAGGCGTTTTTCCCTCCGACCAGATCCGGTCCATCTCCGATTTCAGGGTGCCGTAAAAGCTGCCCGGATACACCTCCTGCCATTCAACAAAATCGTCGAGGGCGATTTTCTCCTTAAACTGTCCGGCGGAGATAAAATAGTAATCCCTGCCGTCTGTTTCCTCTTTCCGCCGGGCCCGGCTGCAGGCTGAAACAGAAAATGCAAGCCGCGGAATCGCTGACAGCAGATGTTTAACGATAGTGGTTTTCCCCGCTCCTGACGGCGCAGAAACGATAATCGCCTTTCCCTGCATAACCCTGAGTTTTTATTTTTTATTTGTTAATACTCCCCTTTACCCTCCTGTCCAGCCCCCGTCCATACCTCAACCTCCCCCAGGAACTCCGAATCACTTTCTGCCAACCCTGCCGAAATTTTCCGCATTGCCTGCATTCCCGCATTCCCGCATTCCAGCATTCCTGCATTCCCGCATTCCTGCATTTGCTAAAGAATGTTCCCCAACTGTTCCTTAATCTTCTCAAGTTCATCCTTCATCCTGACGACGATCTTCTGAATTTCCGCATCACTGGCCTTGGACCCGATGGTGTTGATTTCGCGGCCCATCTCCTGGGTGACGAATCCCAGTTTTTTGCCCTGCGCCCCCGCTTCGTGCAGGGTCTCCAGGAAATACTCGCAATGTTTGAGCAGGCGAACTTTTTCCTCGGTGATATCCAGTTTTTCAAGATAATAGATGAGTTCCTGTTCAAAGCGGTTCTGGTCGGGAGCGGCACCGTTAAAATCGCCCTTGTATTTGGCAAAATCGCGCAACAACCTGTCGCGTATTTCGGCCATACGGTTCTTCTCGAAGGGTTCGATCAGTTCAAGGAGCTGAAGGATGGAGTGAACGCGGCGGAGCATGTCATCCTCCAGGATCCTGCCTTCATCCTGGCGAAACTCATCAACCTGGGCAAGTGCCTCCCTGATGGCCGGAACAATGGATTCCCAGTCGTGTTCATTCATCTCATCGCGGCTGGTCTGCATCACATCGGGCATCCTGACGACCAGTGAAAGCATATCTGCCGGATATTGCTCCTCAAGGGCATCCGACAGGCTTTTTAACTCTTCGTGGTACTTTTTTGCAAGGGAATGGTTGATGGAATAACTCAGCATCTCACCTGTAACTTCGGTTGAAATGTAAAAATCAACTTTTCCACGCTCCAGCTTCTGGGTGAGCAACGTTCTCACCTCCCACTCTTTTTCGCGGAAATAACCGGGAATCTTCAGGTTCAGATCGAGCTGCTTGCTGTTGAGTGTCTTTATTTCGATGGTCAGTTTTCGCCCGGTAATATCAAGGGTTGATTTTCCGTAACCTGTCATGGATTTGATCATGTGCGCTTTTTTAAGCAAATTTACGGAATAATTTGGCCAAATCAGGTTTTGCCCGACGGTTGATCCCTCCTTTTTACTAAATTTGAACGAAGAATCACGACAATACCAACCAGTCCGCCAAAAAACAGGGACGTACTACGGATTCGATCACAACCGGCATCTCGCCTGTCACCCGTTGCCTGATGCCTGTTGCATGTTGCTTATTGCCCATTGCCTGATGTCTATTGCCTATTGCCTGATGCCTAACCTCAAAAAATATGGTTTACCGAGTCATTGACGATATCATGCAGTTATACGGTCTGATGCTGGAGGATATTGCCAGGGCGCAGGATTATATTTACCTGGAGACCTACAAATTTGCCAATGACGTCATGGGGGTGAGGTTTCGTGACGCGCTCACTCGGAAGGCAAAGGCCGGGGTCAAGGTGAGGATACTGATTGACTCGTGGGGCAGGGGGCCCGTTTCCGAGACCTTCTTTACCGAGATGATCCGGTATGGGGGAGAGGTCAAGTTTTTTGAAAAGATCAAGATCAATACCGACATTTTTACACGCGGGCACAGGAGGGATCATCGCAAAATCCTGGTGATCGACGACACGGTCAGCTATATCGGCTCCGCCAACATCACCGGTTACAACCTGAACTGGCGTGAATTGTGCCTGCGGATGGAGGGCCCCCTGGCATTGTCCTTCAAAAAGGTGTTTCTTGAAAATTTCGAAGCCTTCAACCAGTATTTTATTACAAGGAAGGCTACTTTTACCCGTAAAATAAGGCAGGGCAGCTTTGAGATTATCAGGGATGTGCCTTCCATCCAGTTTCAGCGGCTGCGAAAGCGTTATACGCAGCTTATCCGGCAGGCGGCTCATTCGGTGGTGATCGAAACTCCCTATTTCCTGCCCGGTTTTGTGTTGCGCAAGGCCATGATGGATGCCAGCAAGAGAGGGGTGAGCGTAAAGGTGATCATGCCAAAGCATTCCGATGTGGGGATGGTTGACCTGCTGCGCAACAAATACCTGGGGTTGCTGCACGATGCCGGCATCAACCTCCTGTTTTACATGCCCCATAACCTGCATGCCAAACTGCTGATGATCGACGGGGAGATCTTCTCCATATCCAGCGCCAACTTCGACTTCCGGAGTTTCAGGTACCTGTATGAAATTGCACTGATCGGCACCGAACCCGACATCCTGGCACAATTAAACGAACATGTGGCCGAAACCATCCGCAACTCGCAGGAAATCGACTATCTTGAATGGAAACGCAGACCCCTGATCCAGAAAATCTTTGAATGGGTATTGTTACCCTTCCGCCATTTCTTCTGATTTTTTCCGGATTCCGGGCATCAGGCTCCGGCCTGCCGGGGGATCATTCTCCCGGTTGTCATTCCTCCTCATCTCTTATCAGTATCTCAGACCCGGCATCCCCTGTCAGCCGGTGTTTTTCAGGCACCTCCCCCTTTTTTGGCCTGTTCACGATATAGACCCCGGCAAAGATCAGCAGGGCTGCCAGTGTTTTGGGGAGGGTAATTCCTCCCTGGCCTACCGTGACCGACATGGCTGCGGCAATGACGGGCTGGAGATAGCTGTAATAGCTGACGACCGTGGTGCTTACCGTTTTAAGGGCGAAGTTGATCAGCAGGTATGCAACAAAGGTGTTCAGGAAGATGACATAAAAGATCCCCAGCCAGGCCGAGGAGGTGATGGCGGCAAAGTTGATCGTCAGGGCGGGTTTTACGGATAGGGGCAGGACAAACAACAAGCCGAAGAAGGAGACCCATTTCAGGATCGTGGCGGTGTGGTACTTTGCTACCAGGGGTTTGAGCAATACCAGGTAAAGGGCATAGAATACCATATTGAGGAAGATCAGCAGGTTCCCCAGGGCGTGTTCGCCGTTTAAACTAACCTGCTGGCCGTTCAGGATGAGGATCAGCACGCCGCAGGCGCCCAGGGCGATACCTCCCGATTTTTGCCAGGTGATCTTTTCGCCGATAATCAGGGTGGCAAAGACCATCACCAGGATTGGGTTCAGGACATGGATCAGGGATGCGTCAACCGGGGTGCTCAGGTTCAGCCCCTCATAAAAGAGTGTCTGGTTTAGGGCAAAGCCCAGCATGCCGCACACCGCCAGCATCACCAGGTCTCTGCGTTCGACCTTCTCTGGTGCGAAAAACTGCTGGAAAAGCCAGTAGATAATGGCAACTCCCAGCAGCCGGATAAAGATCAGCTGCATGGGTGAAAGCATGGCGGGCATCAGCCCCTTGACAATATTATAGGCAAACCCGAAAATGAAGGTGGAGGTGAGCAGCGCCAGGTGTGCCTTGAAGGTATGGTTCATCCGGCAAAGATAAAACAAAAAGGTCCGGCCGGGGTGGTTTCCCACCCCGGCCGGACCTTCATTTCCGCGAACCAGGTTACGAAATCTTAATCTCCTTCTTCATTTCAACCCGTTCATCCTGCCTTTTGGGAAGCGTGATCTTTAAAATCCCCTCTTCATAATCGGCTTTGATGGATTCCAGGTCGATGGTCTTTGGCAAGGTAAACGCCCTGCTGAACGAGCCGTAGTAGAACTCCTTGCGGGTGTAGTTTTTACCCTCCTCACGCTTCTGGTCTTCGAATTCGGCTGAGATATTCAGCACATTGTTTTCCAGGTTGATCCTGAAATCATCCTTTTTCATCCCGGGCGCGGCAATGTCAAGGACAAACGCGTCGGCGTTCTCAATGATGTTGGCTGCCGGATCACTGAAACGCTTTCCGAAGAAATCGCCGAGATCGTTGTCAAACAGATTGGTTACCATATCCGTTAACGGATTCCTGTGTTGCCATTTAATGAGTGTCATGGTTTTATCTCCTTATTTTTTAGTTTAACATTGGGTTGTTGATCAGAAAAAGTCAATTTCTGTACCAGTGGGAAAAAAATCAAAAATTGCAGACAAAATGACACAATATATAAAGAAATATTTGCCGACAACCCCTGTTTTAATTTGAATTTGCAGGATTTATAAGGGTTATCGGTTGGTGACAAAATGACAATGAAACATATGTCCCGGAATGATCCTAAGCAGTTGCAGGATTTTCCTGCTCTTTTTTAGTCAGTTCATAAAGCTGATGGGCAAGCTCCTTGGCATCGAGATGTTTAAAGGAGTCGTAAGGGATCGGGTCGAGTACCATTAATTTTATCCTGTCGTTTTTGTGGATCAGCAATCCCCCCTTTTTGATAGCCCGGTGGGTCTCCTTCAGGATAACAGGTAAAATGGGGGATTTTGTTTCCAGCGCCAGCCGGAAGGCCCCGGTTTTGTAAGGCTGCAGGTTGCCGTCGTGTGAACGGGTTCCTTCGGGGAAGAGAATCATCGAATTGCCGGCGCGGATCGATTCAGCGGCACGGTCCATCATCAGTAATTTGCTTTTTCCGCGGCTCCGCTCGATAGGGATATAGCCGTTCAGTCCCATATTCCAGCCGATGAAGGGGATCATGAACAGCTCTTTTTTGGCGACCCATTTGAAATGACGGTGAAGTTTGAACAGCACCAGGATGTCGGCTCCCGACTGGTGGTTGGAGACCATTACATAGGTCTGTTTCGGGTCGATCTTGTTGCGACCTTCGACCGTCACTTTCCAGTAGGGATTGATTCCCAGTATGATATCAGACCACCGGCAGGTAAACTGGTGAAGGATCACCCTGCGCCGGTCGAACCACACGGTGGTGATCCAAAGAAAAATAGAAACAGGGAAAAGCAGGGCAGAGATAAAAAAGAGGGAAAACCAGAAATAGCAGGATACCCCGATCTGCATCAGGTACCCGAATCCTGTGATATTCCGTTGTTCATCCTGCATGGGTCGCCCGTTTTTGCTCATGGTTCATTATCGATGCTCCTGCCCGACGAATATAGTCTCCATTTGCCGATCACGGCAGACAGGTCGGCAGGGTATTCCGAGTCGAAATGGATGAATTGTTTCGTGGAAGGATGGATAAAGCCGAGGGACTTTGCATGTAAGGCCTGCCGGGGAATGAGTTTGAAACAGTTCTGGACAAACTGTTTGTATTTGGTGAAGGTAGTCCCTTTGAGGATCTCAGACCCGCCGTAACTTTCGTCATTAAAGAGGGGGTGCCCGATATGCTTGAAATGAATGCGGATCTGGTGGGTACGTCCTGTTTCAAGCTGACAGGATACCAGGGTCACATACCCGAAGCGCTCAAGCACATGGTAGTGCGTGACCGCATGCCGCCCCTTCTCCTCATCTTCATAGACCGACTGCACCAGCCGGTTGCGGACATCCCTGCCGATATTGGCTTCGATGGTGCCTGAATCGCCGGCCAGGTTTCCCCACACGAGCGCCACATAGGAGCGGTCGATGGTATGGTCAAAAAACTGCCGGGCAATTTTCGACTGTGCCAGTTCGTTTTTTGCAACCAGCAAAATGCCGCTGGTATCCTTGTCGATACGGTGTACCAGGTAGGGCTTGATGTCGGGATTATCCGGGTTGGTCTGCTGCAGGTGATAAAGCAGTGCGTTCTGAAGGGTGCCAGTGAAGTTCCCGTGGCCCGGGTGGACCACCATTCCGGCGGTTTTATTGATTACGATGATGTCGTCATCCTCATAAACAATGGAGATCGGGATGTTTTCGGGGTAGATCTCGGTATCGCGGGGAGGATAGGCCAGGACGATTGAGATGGCGTCGAGGGGTTTGACTTTGTAATTGGGCTTGATCGCCACGCCATTCACCAGGATATTGCCGGCGTGGGCAGAGTTCTGTATCCTGTTGCGGGAGGCGTTTTCGATTTTTGCCATGAGGTATTTGTCGATCCGCAACTGACCCTGTTTCTTGTCAACCACGAAACGGAAATGCTCAAATAATTCACCTGATTCCTCTGAAATATCTGTCTTTTCAAGGGGGTCGCCGGTACCTTCGGGTGGAGTTTTTTTATTCATGAAATTGAACAGGGCCCTATCGGGCAATAATGAATTTGGCAACTCCATGGTTGAATTCAGCGGGATCTCTGTATTCGAGGAAGTAGAGGCCGTTTGCCAGTGATGAAACATCGATTTCGCTGTTGAACCTGGATTTCAGAACAACATGGCCGACCATGTCGGTGATGGTGATGAGGGATGATTCAACCAATTGCTGCCTGCCGGCTGGCGCCGGGAGGAGGAGATGAAGGGTGGTTCCGCTGCAGGGATTCGGATAGACCGAAAGTTTCATCTGTCCGGTCATGATATCTGCAATCCCCACAGGGATTGGTTTCCCAACCACCGGACGGATCATCAGGGAGCCGCTGTAACTCGAATTGTTCCATGTTCCGCCGGTGTTCACAAATATCTCGCTTTGGCTGTTGTTGTAGCTGTCAAATCCGATCGATAAATTGTCATCGGTGGTTTGAATCCAGCCAACATAGAAGGTTCCTGTAATGGGAAGCGGCGGACTGATATGAAAGGTGATGAATTTATTCAGACTGTCGGCATAATAGGGCACCACCAGGTTGGAGAAAATTGTATCGCCGGGTTTTCCCGCATTGTTATTCCAGACGCACAGGAAAAAGCTTTGTTTGCTGGCGTTGCTGAGGGTCCTGTTGAAATACATCCTGATGGCCCGCAGGGTGTCGGGCGATTTGTTGAGCTTAAACCGGTAGGCAAGTTGAGAACCGGCCGGTTTGAGACCGTAACTGGCTTCCGGGGTGCCGTCGTCATAGGCAAAATAGTTGTAAAACCGCTGGTAGGCCTGCATGGTATCCCCGACGGTCGAGCCGGGCGTGATATCCTTCACCACGTGTTTTATCAGGAAAACAGCGCTATCCGTGGAATTTACGGGAATTATGAAGGAAAACGCCGGATGGGCAAATTTCTGGTAGGTCACATAGGGACTGGGCGGGGAGGTATAGGGCTGGATGTTGAAATTACCGCCAGTGTACGTTTTGCTGAAACTTCCTGCGGGATTTGTCAGGTAATAGTTATAACTCGACATATGCGCCACAACATCCCTGTTTGACATGAGGATATCAAGCGTATCGCGGATTTCGTTCGTAGGGTCGTTGCAATACTGTGGATAGGGCATCGACTGGTAGCGTTTCAGCAGCGAAGGCGGGGGATATATGAACCGCAGTTCATGGGATAGCGTATCGAACCGGTTCCTGCCCAGGTTGAGATAGACATTGTCGAGGTTCCAGTCATCCGTATTGTTCTGCCAGCTGGGCTCGGCCGAACTGGCAAGGCTCGCGTAGTTGAAAAACTGGAAGCGGAATTTTTTCTTAAAAAACACTGGATCCGTCACCGGGACCATGACATGAACAAAATAGCGGTTGTTATGCAGGTAAAAAGTGTCGAGCGACATTCCGTTTGCATACCACATTTTTCTCCATAGGTCAGGAACGTGGGTTGTATCTACGGGTGTAATGCTGTCGTGGGCGGGGGAGACGAGGAATTGCAGGATCAGGGAGTCGGCGGCCTGCGGGGCTCGTCCCCTTCCCTGCGGCTGGTAATAAAAAGAGAGGTAAACCGAATCGGCCGGCGTGATCCGCCGCGGAAGCGGTGAGAAAATTGAATCAAGCCGGATGAACCTGGAGGTCAGGTGATCGGCAATAAAGGCGTCAGGGCCGGGAACGGCGGCAGGATACATGTTCCCGGAATCATTGATGGCATCCAGGGTCATCACGCCAATGTTGACCGGGAATACAGGATACTGGTCGTTTTCAAAAGCGTAATGGTCGATCCACCGAAGTCTTGAAGGAAACACGTCATTGGCCGAGAAATCATCAAAAAAGGGGAGGGTGACCGGGATTGTATCAAGTCCTGCGTCGGTGCTTTTCATCCGGGAAAGTTCCAAAACTTTTGCCTGGACCACCGGGTTGGTTTGCAGACCTGTAAGGATCTCCTGCGAAAACCCTGCAATCCCCGTGAACAGGGCAATGATCGTGATTAAAAAAAACCGCATTACAACGTCAGATTTACTACTCATTAATATTGTATCATATCGCAACAGCAAGCCTTTGACCTGCAAATTAAATGCTGTCGCCCTTCAGCGAATCAATCTTGATTTGCGATGCCTTCGCACCCATCCCGACCGTGAGGCTGATTACCGACCCTTTGTTGATGGATGTTCCAGCCTTGATCGTCTTTCCTCCATAAAGCTGGTTCTGGACGGCATCTTCGTCAAACGAGCGAATATACAGCAATTTTCCCAGTTTGAGGCCGGAAGATTCGAGCATGGTTTGCGCCTGGCGGAGGGTCAGGTCGCGCAGGTCGGGCATGGTTGTTTTTTCAGGGACGATTGAAGTTACCGTCATATAGACCATCCGGTTCTTCTTGACTTTTGCCCCGGGGTAGGGGTCCTGCGAAAGGATGGCCCCCGTCGGTTTGTCAGGATCAAAAAGGGAATCAATGACCGAAAACTGGTAATTCCTGTAATCAGCGCTTTCATGAACACCTTTGTAATTCATCCCCCTGAAATCAGGGACGATGATATAATCGTTATGCTTGGTGTACCAAGCAAGTGATTGCAGGGTGATCCAGATCAATACGGCCGTGATCCCCGTTGCAAGGAGGAGGTGTTTGAGAAATGTTTTTGAAAAAAGGAACCGTAAAAAATTCATCAACCGCTTTATCTGGATAACCTGAAAACGTATGTTTTATTGTATTTTCCAAAAGAATTGACAAACTTACGGAAAAATTAAATTTTGCGCAAGCGGGAATGAAAATGACTATTTTTGTTCCTCAAAAATGACGCATATGTTAAATGTAGCCATCGTTGCCGGCGGGGATTCTGGAGAACATGGAATTTCCATGAAAAGCGGGCGACAGGTGTTATTGCACATCGACCCTGAGAAATTCAGGCCCTACCTGATCGAGATCCAGGGAAAAAACTGGAATTACCTGAACGGGAGGAAAAAAATCCCCGTAAATAAAAATGATTTCACCATCACAGTCGGCAGGAAAAAAATACATTTCCAGGTCATTTTCAATGCCATTCATGGCACGCCGGGTGAAGACGGGAAGCTGCTGGGCTATTTTGACATGCTCCGTATCCCTTATACATCCTGCGATGTGGCAACATCAGCCCTTGCATTTAACAAGAGCTTCTGCAAGAATGTCGTCGGTTCCTATGGCATCCCGATGGCCAAATCGGTGCATCTTTTAAAAAACGGCGACACCTCGATCAAAAGGATCACCCAGGAGCTTACCCTTCCCTGTTTTGTGAAGCCAAACAACGGAGGTTCGAGCGTGGGTATGTCGAAAGTCAAGTTGAAAGGGGAGCTGAAATCTGCTCTTGCAAAGGCTTTTAAAGAGGATGCTGAAGTTATCGTGGAGGAGTTTATCGCTGGCCGTGAGCTAACCTGTGGCGTTTTGCGCACAGAGGGAAAAATCATTTCACTTCCTGTTACCGAGATCATTTCGCATAAGGAGTTTTTTGATTTTGAAGCGAAATATCGGAAAGGTCTTGCCGAAGAGGTCGTCCCTGCTGCCATTCCTGCAGCCGATGCCGTAAAATGCGGTGAAATATCGAAACTGCTCTATGAAAAGCTTAATTGCAGGGGAGTTGTGCGATTCGATTACATCTTCAACGGCATTGATTTCTGTTTTCTCGAGGTGAACACGGTGCCGGGGATGACCAGGGCCAGTATCGTTCCCCGGATGGTATATGCCCATGGGTGGAGTTTCCGGGAACTGGTCACCCGGCTTATCAGTGAAGTCATGTGAGGTTTTCCTCAGCCCAACCACCATCGAATTCAACCCGATCATCCTTTTCTATGACAGACCTTCTCTTTGCCACCAATAACCAGCATAAGCTTCGTGAGATCCAGGAGATCTTCGGAAATTCAATCCGCATCCTCAGCCTGAAGGATGTCAACATTAACATTGAGATACCGGAAACGCAGGAAACCATTGAAGGCAATGCCATTCAGAAAGCCAGGTTTATCCATGACCTGACCGGGATGAATTGTTTCGCCGATGATACGGGGTTGGAGATCGCCGCCCTGGACCAGCGTCCGGGGGTCTATTCTGCCCGGTATGCAGGCGAAAACTGCAGCTTTGATGACAATGTAGCCAAAATCCTCGGGGAACTGGAGGGGGTTGAAAACCGCCGGGCCTGTTTCCGCACCGTGATCTGCCTGATCCTGGACGGGCAGGAGAAGGTTTTTGAAGGCCGTATTGAGGGCGTGATTACCACCATGAGGCGGGGCAAGGATGGATTTGGTTATGACCCGGTATTTATGCCTTCGGGGTTTACCCAAACCTTTGCAGAGATGCCTCCATACCTGAAAAACGGCATCAGCCACAGGGGCAGGGCGGCAACGAAGATGAGCCACTTCATCACCGGCGCAAAAGCCGGATAGCGAAATAGCGTGAATTAAAACAAAAGGCGGACCCGATTTGCATCGCGGTCCGCCTTTTGTTTTGTGTGCCGTGCACACCTATAACCTTGAAGGTGAAAGTCCTTTATGGAGGCCGGTAGTAGCCAACCATTAGCCAATAGCAAGGGTGTCCGCTGTGAAGCGGAATCTGAAGGAAGCTAGAGGCAAAATCCCGAACCGAGGAACACGAATTGCATCAGGCATTTCCAGCAGGATGAGATTGCAAACCAAATCGAAGTCCAAAAACTACCCGGATGCTGGGGTGTAAATGCAGCGGTTACATGGGGTGAAAGGGTATGAGTTTACCACGGGAGACCTGTTGGACGTGTGGAAACGGAGTAAGAAATACGGCTAACAATTGCCAACAGGAGTCAGCAGCGACCATAGTACGATATCACGGGCTGATATTGGAAGGGTCAAATCTTAAGAGGTGAGTATCAAGTGAAAGTTACCGTATGAATGGCAGAGAGCAGAAAACGGTTCAAGACACCTATTTGCGGAAGGATAGAGCGGCACTCGAAAGCTACGCAGAAGGGCAGACATTCCTATGGATGACCGAAAAAGGAGACACCGACACAACGACAGGAGGAACAAAGCTATTTGAGTTCATTCTCTCACCTGCCAACCTAAATTCAGCTTACAAACAAGTGAAGCGGAATAACGGTAGCGGAGGGATAGACGGGATGGATACAAAAGAATTGCGTT
>SESG01010050.1_pt1 | contig 119333 bp, 99 predicted proteins | sample 3171421 | NCBI WGS metagenome assembly SESG01 (sample SAMN10866946, study PRJNA518727) | freshwater metagenome | biome: subpolar coniferous forest; feature: holomictic lake; material: water; isolation source: holomictic Lake 227, 6 m and 8 m depth | place: Canada: near Kenora, Ontario | collected...
AACTACCAACGGCTGTTCATCGCCGTTATCCAACAAGGTTTGGGTCGTGGTTACCGGTATCGGCAGCCCGGCACTCGCCAGCCAGTTTGTGGTTTATCCGAACCCCAGCAGCGGTAAATTTACCGTCAGCATGGAGGGTGTGGAACAAGGCACCTATGCCATTGAAGTGACGAATAACCTGGGTGTGACCATCTGGAAAGCTGAGAACGTCGCCATTTCAGGAAGCTACAAGACCGAGATCGATATCCGCCCTGCTCCGACAGGCGTGTATATGGTCCTGATACGCAATAACGACAGTCACCTGGTAAGAAAGGTGATGGTAAACAACTAATAGTTCACTGTTTTCAGGTAAATTTGAAGGGCCATTCCGCATCGCGGAATGGCCCTTTTTCAATAATTGCATCAACCATTGAAACCTCACCGTTCAAACCTCAGGGAAATCCTCAACCAACCATGATCAACGAAGATCTCTATACCTATGCCGCTGAGCATACAACCCCTGAATTGCCTGTCCTGGCGCAGCTAAACCGCGAAACCCATCTTTCGCAGGTCTATCCCCAAATGCTGTCGGGACACCTTCAGGGGACTTTCCTGAGTATGATAACCCATATGATCCGCCCTGCACGGATCCTTGAAATAGGCACCTTTACCGGCTACTCCGCCATCAGCATGGCCACTGCCATGGCATCAGTACCCGCGGATCTGCCCGGGGGCTCTGAAGCCGTGCTGCACACCATCGAGATCAACCCAGAACAGGAGGAGATGATACGGTCGTTCATCAGGCTGGCTGGTTTGGAGGAGCGGATTCACCTGCATATCGGCGATGCCCTTGAGATTATCCCGGGCATTGATGAGACCTGGGACATGGTGTTTCTCGATGCAGATAAACCCAACTACATGGACTATTACAACCTGGTCCTTCCCAGGCTGCGGAAGGGTGGGTTCATTGTGGCAGATAATGTGCTGTGGAATGGCAAAGTAACCGGTGATCCCGGGAAAATGGATAAAGATACCCGCGGAATTTGCCGGTTTAATGATTTTGTCCAGCATGACGACAGGGTCGAAAACATGCTGCTGCCCCTGCGCGACGGCCTGATGATGATCAGGAAGCTGGGCTAGCCTTTATTTGACGTTACAGCTTCAATCCGCGATACTTCAGCCCAAATGTCGGCGGCAACGACCTCCGGGGAACGGTCTCCTTCCGTGATGAAGATTTTTTCCTGCAACTTTAATTTCCCGAAAGCTTCTAAATACTTTGACCGAACAGCAGTCAGGTTCTCCATGGTTTCATACAATTCCATGGAAGTCCGGCCTGCATTGAGCCGTTTCATGCTCACTTCGGGAGAGATATCGATGTAAATGTTCAGATCGGGGCGAAGTAATCCGGCACTCAGGGAGTTCGATTCAATGACCCAATCCATCGGCATATGGGTGCCATGGTAGGCGTAGGAGGAAAAATAATACCGGTCGGAAATGACCGTATAGCCCTCCTCCAACATTTTCAGTACGCCATTATTTTTATTCAGCAGGTGATCCAGCCGGTCGGCAACGAAGAGCCCGGCAATGACCCGGTGGTCAGCTTCAGCCCTGTGGTTGAAAATATCGCGGATGATCGATCCAATGGACCCGCCTGTCGGTTCACAGGTTACATGAACCCGGTGCCCGGCCTGGATGAGTTTTTCAGCCAGCAGTTTTACCTGCGTACTTTTCCCGCATCCGTCGATCCCTTCAAAAGCAATAAACAGGTTTTTCCCCATCGTTTAAACAACTCTGTACTCGAACGTTACTGCCTTTAACTCCTCATTGGCTTTGGTAATCTTGACTTTAAGCTCCTCCTTGAAAGCGACCATTTTCAGGTGCAGTCCGGGATCGGCTACCGCCAGGATTTCCGTTGCCAGGATGGCAGCGTTCTGGGCGCCGTTGATTCCCACCGTTGCCACGGGAATCCCCGGGGGCATCTGAACGATCGCCAGCAATGCATCCAGTCCGTCAAGTGAGGCCTTGATGGGAACTCCGATAACGGGCAAGGTGGTCATGGCAGCGATCACCCCGGGAAGATGAGCGGCCATTCCGGCGGCGGCAATGATTACCCGGATGCCACGCCGATGGGCATTTTTCGCAAATTCCTCTACTTTTTCAGGTGTTCGGTGGGCCGAAAGAGCATTGATTTCAAAGGGAATCTGCATCTCGTTTAGAAACTTTGCAGCTGCCTCCATGACCGGAAGGTCGGAAGTGCTGCCCATAATAATACTGACTTTGGGTTCCATGGGTTGGTCGATTTCTTGTTACGGGGCAAAATTAGAATATTTTGACTACTTTTGCATGAAAGTAATATTAGGTTGATTATGACAAAGGTACAGGTCAAAGAGTTGTTTTTTGAAAAGTTCATCGGCAGGGATGATATTGAAGCCGCTGTGCAGAAGGTTGCCGATGGAATCAACCGGGATTATGCTGGAAAAAACCCGTTATTGCTGGCCGTTCTGAATGGTTCCTTTATTTTCGCCTCTGACCTGATGCGCAAACTGACCATCCCCTGTGAGATATCATTTGTAAAATTTGCCTCCTATGAAGGAACGCTCACGACCTCGAAAGTCAAGGAGCTGATTGGGGTGGGTGAAGAGCTGAAAGGACGCCATGTCATTGTGGTTGAAGATATCGTTGATACCGGGATTACGGTGCATAAACTGCTGGAGGATATCGCGAAAAAGGAACCTGTTGACGTAACGCTGGCTTGCTTCTGCTTTAAGCGTGAGGCATTCCAGAAATCGTTCGGTATCGATTACCTGGGCATGGAGATCCCCAACGTGTTTATCGTCGGCTATGGCCTCGATTATAATGGTTACGGGAGAAATCTGCCTGATATTTATCAGATCATTAAATAATGTACCCGCAGGAGTGAGGCTGCCAGATGGGAGAATTTGAATTAATTGTCTGAACATCGCCTGTCCCCTTTGTAAACATGCAAACTTTGTGACTTAGCAGGTCGTCCGGTGTCTGATCTTCAGACAGAAAGACGCCTGGTCACCCTAAATAAAAAACCGTATGTTTAACTTGATTCTCTTTGGACCTCCGGGTGCCGGAAAAGGAACCCAGGCCATAAAAATTGCCGAGAAATTCGGCTGGAAACATGTATCTACCGGGGATATCCTCAGGGCTGAGGTAAGCCAGGGAACACCGCTTGGACTAAAAGTCAAGGCCGTAATGGAGGCCGGTCAGCTTGTCTCCGACGACCTGCTGATCGCCATCATGGAATCGGTTTTTGTCAACAACAATACTGTCAGGGGATTTGTCCTCGACGGTTTCCCGCGTACGCTGAAACAGGCGCAGGAGCTCGATCAGATGCTGGCCAAACACCGTGAAAGCGTATCCCTTGTCCTTGCCCTCGAGGTCAATGAAGCGGAACTGGTAACACGGTTGCTGAAGCGTGCACAGGAGCAGGGCCGCAAAGATGATACCGAAGAGGTCATCAAAAACAGGCTGGTTCAATATCATAACCATACCAAGCCGCTGATTGATTATTATATAGAGAAAAAATTGTATAAAGAGGTGCACGGCGTAGGATCGATCGACGATATCTTTGCCCAGCTTTGTACTGTCATTAACACATAAATAAAACCCCACCCACCGTGTCTGAATCAAACTTTGTTGACTATGTTAAAATCCACTGTGCTTCCGGAAACGGAGGGGCAGGGTCGCGGCATTTTATGCGCACCCGGACCAATGCACACGGCGGTCCCGACGGAGGGGATGGCGGCCGCGGGGGACATGTCATACTAAAGGGAAACAGCCAGTTCTGGACCTTGCTGCATCTGAAGTTTACCAAGCACCTGAAGGCGGAACACGGAGGGGCTGGTTCAAAACAGCTTATGCACGGTGCCAACGGACTGGATGTGATTGTTGATGTCCCCCTGGGAACGATTGCCCGTGATGCTGAAACCGGCGAATTCGAGTGTGAGATCACCGAAGACGGACAGACCTATGTTCTTGTACCCGGGGGACGGGGTGGACTGGGCAACGACCACTTTAAAACGCCCACGCGCCAGGCGCCGAAATTTGCACAACCCGGGGAACCGGGTATCGAACTGTGGAAGGTCCTGGAGCTGAAATTACTGGCGGATGTCGGATTGGTTGGCTTTCCCAATGCCGGGAAATCCACCCTGCTTTCGGTAATCTCTGCTGCAAAACCCCAGATTGCCGATTACCCGTTCACCACCCTGGTTCCAAACCTCGGGATCGTTCGGTACAGGGAACAAAAATCGTTCGTTATGGCCGACATACCCGGGATTATCGAGGGCGCCCATGAGGGCAAAGGGCTTGGCCTGCGTTTTCTGCGGCATATCGAACGCAATGCAGCCCTTTTGTTCATGGTTCCTGCCGATTCGAAGGATATCAAAAAGGAATACCATATTTTACTTAACGAACTGGAGCAATACAATCCCGAGTTACTCGACAAATACAGGGTTCTGGCCATTACGAAATCTGACCTGGCCGATGATGAGATCCTTGGGGAGCTGAAAAAAGATCTGCCCGACATTCCGCATGTTTTTATTTCATCTCATCAGCAAACAGGATTGGAGAAGCTTAAGAAGGTGCTTTGGGACGAATTGAACCGTAACGCGTAATGCGTTTGCAGGATGGTTAAACTGTTGCGCACGACACATAACGCCCGGCAGGGCCGGGTAATGTAAATAGCAGTTCATGCTTGAAACCCTCATTTCAACCGACAGGTCGCTGTTTCTTTTCCTGAATGGCTTACATTGCTCTTTGGCCGATCCGCTGATGTATTACGGAACAGCTACTTTGACGTGGGTTCCCTTATACGTATTCCTTTTGTATGCACTCATCCGGCGTTTCCGGTGGCAGGCGGCCTGGGTTATCCTTTTTGCGGCACTGATGATTTTGGTAAGCGACCAGCTTTCGAACCTTGTAAAAGACTGGGTGGCACGCCCGCGTCCGACCCATGAACCCGGCCTGCCGGGAATCCATACGGTATATGGCTATACAGGTGGGCAGTACGGGTTTTATTCGGCCCACGCTTCGACCAACCTGGCCATCGCCATTTTCCTGATCATGGTTATGAAGAACCAGTTCCGCTACTTCCCGGCATTGATTCTTTTATGGGCATTTTTCAGGGCTTATACGCGGATTTACCTGGGTGTCCACTACCCTGGTGACCTGGTTGCAGGGTGGTTTGCCGGTGCTTTGATCGGGTGGCTGTTTGGCTTTGCCTGCACCTGGTGGATAAATCGGCCAATAACACAACCGGATGTTTAAGGATAAACGTCAAACTTCAGGTAAAAAAATTCACCCGGATATCAATTCAGCCGATTTTTACGTTAATTGATAAAATAAATTTTTTATTCATGAGAAGGTTTTTGAAAATCACAGGATTGATTTTAGTTTTGTGGATTGTTGCGCTGCAGAACGGTTACTCCGTTGGACCACTGGATCCGGTTAAACTGGGAAGCTGGTCGATGAACATTGGTATTGGCCCCGGAAATGCATTTTTCGGAAATGGCCAGGGATTCGGATTTGCAGAAAAGGTTTCGGTGGAAAAGGGCATGTGGGATGCCGGCCCCGGTATCGTGACACTGGGAGGCGAGGTTACCTCGTCAGCCTTCCGCTATAATTTTGGGGATGGCTGGAATGAATCATGGGCCAATTTTTTCTTTGCCGCGCGCTCGGCTTATCATTATGGCTGGGATGTTGAAGGGTTGGATACTTACGGGGGCATCCCGCTGGGAATCGGGTTCACCGTTCATTCAGTCGATAATCACCCGGGCAGTCATGGATATACGCCCGTTTATCCCTATTTCGGGGTGTTTTTCGGTGCTTCCTGGTTTTTTACGAAAAAAATCGGGGTAAATGGCGAAGTGGGTTATAATTCAACCCATGCAAACCTGGGGGTGATCATCAAACTAAATTAACCGGCTCCTGCAACCGGGTTGAGTGTGTTACGGCGATCAATACCCGTAAGCCCTGCCTTCGTATTTCTCGACCTTGATTTTCCAGACGTTCACCTCGCGGATGGCGGGAGCGTTGAAAGTGAATTCACGGTTGGCATATTGCGCCATGACAATATGAAAAGCAGCGATTTTTTCCTCAGCCAGCGTAATAAATTCAGCTTTTCCATGGCAAAGCACACTCCTGTACTTCATGCTCCAGGAACAGGCAACCTGTTCGTTCTGATAACGTAACAGGTGATCAGTCGTAAAGTTGATACACACATCGGGATGTTGTCTGAGAATGTCGATCTTCTTCCCGTGCTGGGCACCATGAAGGAAAATAACATCATCCCTGTATCCGAAGTTCAGCGGGAGAACATAGGGCTTCCCTTCGAGATCGGTCATGGCAAGGTGACACCATTTGCATTGCTGGATAACCTCGATAATCTCTTTTTTTTCAGTAATTGCGCGTGGTCTCATCGTGTCTGACTAATTTTTCCAATAAGGATGAAATGACTGAAAGCAGGATGCTGAAGATCAGCGCCCACCAGAACCCGTCAACGACAAATCCCTTTACCCACGCACCGGCAATCATGATGATCAGCGCATTGATTACCAGCAGGAACAGGCCAAAGGTGAAGATGGTAAAGGGAATGGTCAGGATCACCATCAGCGGTTTCAGGAAAAGGTTCAGGAAACCCAGCACCAGTGCAACAAGAAGCGCTGTCCAGAAGGAACTTACGTGGATCCCGGGCAGCAGGTATCCGGCGAGCATGATGGCAACCGAGGTCAGGATTAATTTCGGGAAAAAGGGCATGTTATCAGGTGTTATGGTTGTTTTTCAGGGGTTGACGGGGGTATTCCGGGATCGGCCGGAGGTGCGTTACGACCCTTCCGGCTGGCCGGACCTCCATCCTGCGGTATTTCCATGACAAAGGTACGGAAATTGAAAAACATCTGCAGGGTAACAAAACGGCAACATTTTTTTCATCCGCCGGAATTTCCTATTTTAGCCTGTAGAATCTCAAAAAATAATTCAACACAACTATTTTACGATGTATCTATTTTTCGACACCGAAACTACAGGACTGCCAAAAAACTGGAAAGCTCCCGTTACCGACCTGAATAACTGGCCGCGCATGGTACAGCTGGCATATCTGTATTATGATAAACAGGGCAATAAGATTGCCGGAGGAGATTACATCATCAGGCCCGAGGGATTCACCATCCCTGCGGAAGCCTCCCGCATTCACGGTATTTCAACCGAAAAGGCGCTTGAAGATGGCAAGCCATTATCGGCAGTCTTAACCGAATTTCAATCGCTGGTTGAAGAGGCTGATTTCCTGGTGGCCCATAACATGAGTTTTGACGAGAAAATCCTGGGGGCCGAGTTCCTGAGAAATCACATGCCGGATCATACCGCTTCCAAGAAGAAAATCTGTACCATGCTGCGTACCGTAGATTTCTGTGCGATCAGGGGGCCCTACGGCAACAAGTGGCCCAAACTGTCGGAACTGCATGTGAAATTATTCAGGACAGGTTTCGAAGAGGCCCACAACGCCGCGGTTGACATTACTGCGACTGCACGGTGTTTCTGGGAATTGAGAAGGCTTGGAATTATTTAGGGATTGATGATATCATGGCCGAACTGGTAAATGACAGGACCGTTTTTTCTCTTGCCGAGGTAACAAGGAGTATCCAGAAGACGCTGGCTGAGCGCTATACCAGTACATTCTGGGTTAAAGCCGAGATGAACAAGCTCAATCTTTATCCCCAGTCGGGGCATTGCTATCCCGACCTGGTTGAAAAAACCGATGGGAAAATTGTTGCCGAGATACGTTCCACCATATGGAAGGACGACTACCATCGGATCAATGAAAATTTTCTGAATATCCTGCATGAACCGCTGAAAAGCGGGATCAACATCCTGTTCTGTGCAAAGGTATCGTTCAGCCCACTACACGGGCTGAGTTTGTCGATCCTCGATATCGATCCATCATACTCCCTTGGAGAACTTGAAAAAGAGAAACAGCAAACGCTGGACAGGATCAGGAAGGAGGGTATATACAACAGCAACAAATCGTTGGCATTACCTTTGCTGCCTAAGAGGATTGCTGTTATTTCGGTACAAACAAGCAAGGGGTTTTCCGATTTCAGGAAGGTAATCGATGAAAACGGGTGGGGTTACCGGTTCGTTTACCTGTTGTTTCCCTCGCTGCTCCAGGGGGAGCACGCGGTTGAATCAATCCTTGCCCAGCTGGGCCGTATCAGAAAGGTACTGCACCATTTCGACGCAGTGGCCATCATCCGCGGGGGCGGGGGAGACGTTGGACTGACCTGTTACAACAACTATGAACTTGCCAGGGAGATTGCGTTGTATCCCATTCCCGTGATCACAGGCATCGGCCATTCGACAAACGAAACCGTCGCTGAAATGGTTGCCTTCAGGAACGCAATCACCCCTACGGAGCTTGCCGATTTCCTGATCCAGAAATTTCATAACTTTTCTGTTCCTCTTCAAAAGGCGGAGGAGTCCATCTCCCAAAGGCTAATGGCCCGGCTGAAGGATGAGAAATCCAGGGTGCTGAATATGGTCAGGTACTTTAAATCGGTTACGGTTTCAGGCCTGGGAACCAACCGGAACAACCTGATGCATGAATTGAGGGCGCTCGGCATGCAAACCGGCTATTTCATGAACCGTAACAAGCTGGCCCATGATGCTGTCATTTCAGCATTACAAAAAAACACCAGACAGCAGATTGGCGACCGGAACCGGCATATCGAAGGAATGGGGGCGTTTTTCAGGAAGGATGTCACCGCGATTATCAATCACAGAAAATGGATGATCCAGGGAGATATTTCACTTTTACAAAAGGCAGCAGAACGTCTCCTTCAGACACACAGGCAGGAAACTGCAACAGGAAAAGCAAATCTTATCAGCCAGGCAGGCAGGTTCATCTCCGGTTCCGGCGTGTCTCTTACGGCGTTGAACCGCCAAATTGAATTATTGGACCCGGCCAATGTACTGAAAAGGGGATACAGCATCACGATGGTTAACGGGAAAGTTATTAAAAGTGTGAGTGACGTTGAAGAGGGCGCCATCCTGAAAACTATGGTTCCCGATGGAATGTTAACAAGTATAACAAGTTCAATTATTAAAACCGACCAGCCATGAAAGACAAGCCCAATTATACCGAGGCATTTGAAGAACTGAGGGAAATTGTTTCTGAAATTGAAACCGGAGATATCTCTGTCGATGATTTGGCTGAAAAGGTAAAACGGGCGGCAATGCTGATTAAAATATGCAAAGACAAACTCTCGGCAACAGAAGAGGATGTGAACAAAATTTTAAAGGAGCTGGAAGCGGTCGATGGTCAGGGGGAATAACAGTCGCTGGGCTTCACTAAATCGTCTGCACCAGGGTGTATGGCACGCAGGGCGCGCCTAAACCGGTACGAATATCCGGGGAAGGCGGTTTTCCTCAGCTGAAGAGTCTTTCATAAACCTCTTCAATCCGGGCAACGGGAATTATTTTAATCGAAAACCGTTTAAAGTCAAGTCCTTTGGTGTTGTAACGGGAGATGAAAATCCGGTCGAACCCCAGTTTGTCGGCTTCAGAAATTCTTTGTTCAACGCGGTTTATGGGGCGGATTTCGCCGCTCAGCCCGATTTCGGCGGCAAAGCAGGTTTTGGAATTGACCGGATGATCCTGGTTCGACGACAGGACCGCGGCTACCACGGCCAGGTCGATGGCAGGGTCTTCTACCTTGATTCCCCCGGCAATATTGAGAAAAACATCTTTATGACCAAGCCTGAAACCACTTCGTTTTTCAAGGACTGCCAGCAGCATGTTCAGGCGACGTACGTCAAAACCGGTTGTTGAGCGCTGCGGTGTGCCATACACGGCGCTGCTTACCAGTGCCTGGGTTTCGATCAGCATGGGTCGCTGGCCCTCAACCATGGCTGCAATGGCAATCCCGCTCACCGCTTCGTCGCGCTGGCTGAGCAATATCTCCGAAGGATTGGAAACCTCCCTCAGCCCGGTGTCGTTCATCTCGTAGATGCCGAGTTCAGAGGTCGACCCAAACCGGTTTTTCAGGGAACGGAGGATACGGTAGCCATAGTTCCGGTCGCCTTCGAACTGTAAAACCGTATCGACCATATGTTCCAGGATCTTGGGGCCGGCCAGGCTGCCATCCTTGGTGATGTGGCCTATCAGGAAAACAGGGGTGTTGGTGATTTTTGAATATTTCTGCATGCCGGCGGCACATTCCTTGATCTGGGAAACACTGCCCGCGGAGGAGTCGATGGCATCGGTTTGCAGGGTCTGGATGGAATCAATAATGATGATGCCGGGTTTGAGGGGGTCCAGGTGCCTGTAGATCGCCTCCGTATTGGTTTCGGTGAGGATATAGCAATTGTCGTTTTTAAATCCCAGCCGTTCGGCCCGCATCCTGATTTGCTGGTCGCTCTCCTCGCCACTGATGTACAACACCTTCTGATCGGCGCATTTCATGGCCACCTGCAGCATCAGGGTTGACTTGCCGATTCCGGGTTCCCCGCCGATCAGGGTGAGCGACCCGGCAACCAGGCCGCCGCCAAGCACCCTGTTGAGTTCCTGGTCATGGGTGTTGATCCTGGCTTCATGGCTGAAAACGACCTCTGAAATTTTTACAGGCACCACCGTTCTCGGATCGCGCACTGCAGAACCCGGTGATGTTTTGTCTTCCCGCTGGATCACCTCCTCCACGAAGGTGTTCCATTCTCCACATGCATTGCACTTGCCCATCCACTTCGGCGACTGTACACCACAACTTTGGCAAAAAAAAGCGGTTTTCAGTTTGGACATATAAGAAAGAAATATTGAAACGGTAAAAGGGGTTGTATTCCGGGCAGATGACCAGGGCTTGCTAGATATGCACCTTCTGTGCAAGTTCTATCGTATGGCTTGTTGAATATCCCTTAGTAAGTTCGATGGTTTCAACGTGTCCGCCGTGAGATTTAACGATATCCGATCCGACAATCTCCTTCCCTTCATAGTCTTTGCCTTTTACCAGGATATCGGGTTGTACAAGTTTAATCAGATCGTAAGGGGTATCGGTGTCAAAAACAACCACTGCGTCAACAAACGACAGGGCTGCGAGCAAAACGGCCCGTGCCTCTTCTTTGTTGACAGGACGGTGGGCACCTTTGAGGCGGCGCACCGAATCATCGGAATTTAATCCAACGATAAGAAGATCCCCTAATTCACGTGCTTTTGCAAGGTATTCAATGTGTCCGAGGTGAAGAACATCAAAGCAGCCGTTGCTGAACACAATTTTTTTATCTTTAAAACGCCAGATGGCAAGTTGCCGTTGAAGGTGTTCCCAGGAATAGATTTTTGATTTTATATGGTTAAGCCTTTCCATTGGATTCTTTGTTGAATGAAAGTAAAATTAATGAAATCCCGCCAACTACCAGGATCATGGTCGATTGGGCCGTCCAGGAGATCCAGCCGAGTGCAAGGCCTGTTGTTCGGGTAATGCCATACAATAACATGGTTTCCTGAATGATAGCGGGATAGAGCCCGATTCCGCCAGGGGTTACCATAATCCCCACGCTTCCTAATACCAGGGATGACAGGGCTGCCCCCGGATTGAGCCCGCTGGTTTCGGGGAAACAGAAAAAACAGACATAGATCATCAGGAAATAGAGTCCCCAGATAGCCAGGGAATAAAAGACAAACAGACCGGGTTTGCGGATCTGGCTGAGCGATTTCAACCCTTCCCAGAACCCGAGGATCAGCCGCGTTATTTTATGAAACCATTTTGACCTGGCAATTTTTTTCCGCATCAGGTACAAGGCTAAAAAAAAGAGGAGAACCAGCAGGGCTGCTGAAAGGAAAAAGACCTTGTCGAAGATCGGGTTCTGGAATTTTTCTGCAAATTTCGGGTATACGTTGGTATTCAGGTAATGGCCGATGGTGCCGGCCTGGGTTCCAACCATCAGGAAAAACAGCAGGATAAAGATGATCATATCGATGGTACGCTCGGTTACTACGGTACCAAAGGATTTGTTGAAAGGGATTTTCTCGTAGCGTGCCAGGAGACCGCAGCGGGTAACCTCCCCCAGGCGCGGGAAGGCCATATTTGCAAAATACCCGACCATGACGGCGAAGAAGGTGTTTTTCAGGGAAGGATGATAACCCATTGGCTCAAAAAAGAGCATCCAGCGTAATGCGCGGAATAAATGGCTTATGATCCCCATGCTGATGGTGAGGATAACCCAGTTGTAATTGGCCGTCCGGAAGGAATGAATAATCTGTATCCGTTCCTCCGGGGTAAGTCCGCGCAGGGAAAGCCAGATAATAACAAGGCCAAGGCTTAGGAAAATGACAAATTTGATAAAGGTAGCTACCCAGTTTTTCGGGGGCATTTCTTCTGAAAGGAGTTCGGTCATTCCTGCGGTTTTTTACCCGTAATAAGTTTGTTCTTGGCGTCAGGGAAGGCGATGGAGGGTTTGAAACTTTTTGCAGCTTCAAAATCCATCGTGGCATAGGAGACAATGATCACCAGGTCGTTGGGTAAAAATTTCCGTGCAGCGGCTCCGTTCAGACAAATGGTCCCGCTTCCGCGCTCACCTCTAATAACATAAGTTTCGATCCGTTCGCCATTATTAATGTTCAAAACCTGCACCTTCTCAAATTCAATCAGGTTCGATTCATTCATCAGTTCTTCGTCAATGGTAATACTGCCAACATAATTGATGTTGGCCTCCGTGACGGTGGCACGATGGATCTTCGATTTTAATACTTGAATCTGCATCATGCTGCAAAATTACAAAAAAAGTTCAATATTGTCGATGAGCCTGACATCTCCCAGGAAAACCGCGATAAAAGCCATGGCCCGGGCCTTATGGCGCCAGTTCGTGACAGGCTGCAGGCTTTCCATATCGCCAATTTCCAGATAATCAAGGTGGAATTCAGGAATTTCCCTGATCTTTTTAGCCGCCCATTCCCTGGCTTCCGGCACCGGTATTTTTCCTGATTTTTCCTTTAGTTTAGTGAGCACCTGGTAAATCTTAGGGGCGATATTGCGCTCTGCAATGGTTAACCGCATGTTGCGTGAACTCATGGCCAGACCGTCGGGCTCGCGGATAATTTCGCAGGCCACTATTTCAACCGGGATCTCCAGTGTTTTCACCATATACCGTATGATGGCCAGCTGCTGAAAATCTTTTTTACCAAAATAGGCCCGTGCAGGCTTTACGATGGCAAATAGCTTTTCAACGATGGTGGCAACGCCTGAAAAGTGTCCCGGTCTGAATTTTCCCTCCATGACCTTGTCGAGTTTTCCAAAATCCAAAACCAGCCCGGCAGATTCGCCTTCGGGGTACATCTCGATGGCTGAGGGGGCGAAAAGCACATCGCACCCGGCCTCACGCAGAACTGCCGTATCACGCGCCATGGTCCGGGGGTAGTTTTGCAGATCCGCCTTGTTGTTAAACTGGGTCGGATTCACGAAAATGCTGCAGACGGTCACATCATTTTCCAGCTTAGACCTGGAGATGAGCGACAGGTGTCCTGCGTGTAATGCCCCCATGGTAGGAACAAACCCGATACTTTTTCCATTTGCCAGGATTTTACTGAGGTAATTCCTGGTCTCGGTTATGGTAGAAAATTCTTCCATCAAGCTTGGTTGGCTTTTACAAAAGTGCAAAAAAAAACCGTCTAAATGTTGGATAGACGGTTTTTTATATAAATCATATTGTTATTACTGACCCGGATTATTCCAACCCCCGTTCAGAAGGGGAAATACTGCCGGGTTTCCGGCGACTGATCAGAGGGATCCTTCGTCGTATGCCTTTTCACCATGCAATGCAACATCGAGACCGGCCATTTCTTCATTTTCCGATACCCGCACCCGTGTGACCAGGTTGATCAGGGCCAGCATGATATAGGTGAAGATGAAGGCATATGCGGAGGCTGCCACCACGGTAATAAGTTGTTTGAAGAAGAAAGAGGTTTGCCCGAACCAAAGTCCGTTGGTAACCACGGCCGGGTTAACGGCATTGTAGGCAAAGACCCCGAGCAGGATGGTACCCAGCACACCGCCGATACCGTGAACCCCCCATACATCAAGGGCGTCATCCCACTTCATTTTATTTTTCAACTGGACGGCCAGGTAACAGGTGCCTCCCGCTGCAATCCCTATAAGTGGTGCCGACCACATGGGGACAAATCCCGCACAGGGCGTGATGGTAGCGAGCCCGGCAATTGAACCCGTAAGCAACCCTAAAAGTTTAGGCCTCCCTTCACGAATCCATTCGATGGCAACCCATGCCGCCGTTGCGAATGAGGCAGCGACATCCGTGTTGATAAAAGCCAGGGCGGTGATCTTGTCCACCTGTAATTCGCTGCCGGCATTAAATCCGTACCAGCCAAACCAAAGCAGTCCGCTGCCGATAGCAACCAGGGGAATGCTGTTCGGCGTCGAATTTTTATCACTGCGGGCACCTACATAGAATACCGATGCCAGGGCCGCAAAACCAGCCGTCGCATGGACCACAATACCGCCGGCAAAGTCGAGAACGCCCCACTGTGCGAGTAAGCCATTACCCCAGATCATATGGACAAACGGGTAATATACCATGATTTGCCAAACGGTGAGGAAGATCATGTAGGAGCGGAAGGTAACACGGTTGACGAAGGCGCCGGTGATAAGGGCAGGGGTGATGATGGCAAACATCATCTGGTAAACGAAGAAGACGATTTCGGGAATTTTACCATTGCCCGAATACATCGAATCAATGCTCACTCCATTGAGAAACGCCTTGTCGAAATTGCCGAAAATGCCGCCTGCTCCGCCGCTGAAACAGAGCGAATAACCAAAAATGAACCAGAGCACCGTTGTCCATCCAAGCGAAGCAAAACTCTGGATCATGATTCCCAGAATATTGCGTTTGGTGGCCAATCCGCCATAGAAAAACGCCAGAGCCGGCGTCATCAACATTACCAGGCTTGCCGATAACAGCATAAACCCGGTTGAACCTACATCAATTGATCCCATAAAATAAATTTTAGATTTATGATTTACAACTTATAATGATATTCCAAACACCAAAAACACACTCTGTGCCTGTGGATTCGTGATCAATGACCCGCTTACCGGGATAGAAAAATCCTTGGTGATCGTAATGGGTTTCGAAATTGTCAATCCTGCATTGACAATACCCCCATAGGGACCGTACCAGCCTGAACCCATCGGGATGCCGCCGACGAAGGGTTTTATGCCAATCCCCTTGATATTAAAGGGATAGGCAACTTCAAAATAGGTCGAATAGTTGTTTTTACTGCCTTCATACAGCCCCGCCGCATTCTTGTCCTTATCATCGCCATATACCAGGGTTCCGGCATAGAGCTGAAGTGGGAACTTGTCGGGGCCTGCCCAAGAAAGGCAAACTTCCAATGTGTGGCCGGTCGTTTTGTTATTAAAATTGAAGTACCTGTTCCCGTTGTTAGGATCGAGGGAGTTGGGCAGGAAATAATCATATGCCATCAGGGTGAACCCTTTGATAGTATAGGAAAGGTAAAAGTCAAATTCGGCATAGTGCCCCATGCTGACGACGGTGCTGTCGTTGATCTTCTTTGAATACTGGCCGAGACCATAGGAGCCCCAGAATCCTGCTTTGAATCCGGCAACCGAAAAGGCAACGCTCGGCTGAACGGCAGGAGAATTGCCATAATCGGCACCCCGCCAGATGTAACGGCTTACCACGTCGGTACCTACGCTGAAGGCAGCGGCGCTACCGGACTTTTCATCCATCTTGTTTTCATCCTGCAACTGGGCGTAAAGGCAATTCACGAGCACCATCAGCAGACCCGCCAGGATAAAGGCTTTGTATCGGGTAACATATCTTCTCATCGCAAGTGATTTGTTATTAAATTCACATGCAATGTTAGGGTGATTGAATTTCCCCTGCAATCCTGTAAAATACTGAAATTTAATCGGGTGAAAAACCTATGGGGACATACGTATCATACGTATCATTCTTTCCCTGCCTGCCTTTTTGTACCCTGGAGGCTGTCAGATTTCCACAATCTTATTCCGGATCGCGTATTTAATCAATTCGACAGTTGACTTCAACTCCAGCTTTTTCATGATATGATTTTTATGGGTCTCGACAGTCCTGATGCTGATATCGAGTTGATCGCTGATCTCTTTGTTGATAAACCCTTCGGCGAAAAGTTTCAGGATCTCGATTTCACGGGTGGTCAGGGGTATCGGCCCGCGCTGGGGCATGGTGTCGTCTTCTTTGGCTTTGCGGACATAACTTTTCAGCATGATCCTGGAAATGGAGTCGGCGAAAAATTCATCACCCTGGTAAATGGTCTGGATGGCAGTGAGCAGTTCTTCGCGCGAGGTGTTTTTAGGGAGATACCCGCGTGCGCCGGCCTTTACCGAGTTGAAAATAAAGTCTTCATTGGTGTACATCGACAGGATCAGCACCTGTGTCTGCGGGTACTCCACACTGACACGTTTTGTGATCTCAATGCCGGTCGTGTCGGGTAACGAGATATCCAGGATGAGGATATCGGGCGGTTCAATGGCAATTTTCTCATAGCACTCCTTCCCGGAGGCAGCTTCTCCAAGGATGGTAAGGTTTTCGGCGCTCATCAGCAATGCTTTGATCCCATCCCGCACAAGCTGGTGGTCATCCACGAGGAAAATCCTGATTTTTGACATAGGTTGATATAATTGGTACATTAACAGTAATATGGGTTCCTTTGCCGGGTTCCGCCAGGATCTCGATATGCCCTTCCAGCAGGCTGGCACGCTCGCGCATGTTATGGATACCGTTTCCTCCCCCCTTTTCTGCCTTATCCATCGAAAACCCCTTTCCGTTGTCGCGGACCAGCAAGGTCAGCAAATCGGCGCCCCTGGTCAGGCTCACCCATACTTCACTGGCTTCAGCGTGTTTAACGATGTTATTTAATGCCTCCTGCATCAAACGGTAAACATAGGTTTTGCTTTTTTTATCAAGATCGTCGCAATCGCCTTTCGCGTCAAAATGAATGCGAATCCCGCTGTGTTCTTCGGTTTCGGAGAAGAGGTTTCGGAAGGCGATCGCCAGTCCGAAAGCCTCCAGTACCGAAGGCATCAGGTTGTTTGAGATCCGGCGCACTTCATCGATGATCTGGTCGAAATATTTTTTCAACTCCTGGATTGAGTTCCTGATATCCTTGCCGTCCTGGTATAACAGGCTTTCCATGCGGAGTTTGATGGCAATCAGCAACTGGCCTATGCCGTCGTGGAGTTCGCGCGAAAGCCGCTGTCTTTCCAGCTCTTCTCCATCAATCACCGACCGCATCCTTCCAAAACGCTCCTGCTGCAATTCGGTGGTTTTCTCCCTGATCTGCCTGACCATGATGTTGAATGATTCGGTGAGCGCGCCGATTTCATCATACGTGGTGACCGGAAGTTCAAGATCATAGTGGCCCTCGCCAAGATTAATGGTGGCCTCCTTCAATCGTATTAATGGTTTTGTTATCTGACGGGCAATGAACATGACAAAGACGAAAAACACGATCATGATGATCATACTGAGCATCAGGATTCGGGTACGTGTTTCATAAATCGGGATCATAGCCTCCTGCAGATCGATTTCGGCCAGGATCGCCCAGTTGAGGCCCGGAACCAAAATCTTTCCATAGGAAGAAAGCACCGGGATATTCCTGTAATCATTCGTGGCGATCGATCCTTCATTGCCGGCCATGGCATGGAGCACGGGCTGAGTCTTTACAAGGGTTTTCAGGATTGATTTCGGCTGGAACCGCGAGGTTGAACGCATCAGGTAATCGGGGCCGACCAGGTAAGTCTCACCGCTAAGCCCCAGCCCGCTGAGCGGGTTGTTGTTGAGCATCATGCCATTGATCCCGTCCATGGTTATCACCAGGATCAGGATGCCCGTCATCTCCTGGTGCCCGTGCACATTTCCCCTGATGGCAGCGCTGATTAACTGGAAGGGGGTTCCTGTTCCTGCATCAAACATGATGTCGCATAACACGACCGGCAGGCTTTTCAGCTTTTTACGAAGCCCCGCCACGAGAGAATCGGGAATTAAAGGAACGGGCAAAGTGCCTCCTGTAACGGCAGTGTCATGAAGGTAGCCATGAAAAGAACCACCCTCTTTCCCGAAAATGAAAAAGGAGGAAAAATGCTGTCCGAGGGGGCCGAAGGTCGCGGCAAAATTCCGAAGGGTTTCCTTCCCGGCGGCCGCTTCCCGCTTTGCCGCCAACAGTGCGGGATTCCTGCGGTCACGATCCTGAACGTGGTTTATCCGGCCGGCAGCCTCTGCCACATCCGGGGTTGCGGCCAGAAAGGTAATATCCCTGACACGGTCGGAATAATACTGTTCAACCTGGTTTTTTTTAACAATGCGGAGCGAGGTGAGCTGGTCAAAGGTCCGGCTGATCAGCGCTCTCCTGGTGCTGTAAAATGATACTGTGCTGATTATCAGGATCGAGCCGATACCCAGCAAAACAAAGTAAAGGATGAGTTTTTCGTTTAGGGAGGTGTTCTTCATTGATTTTTACTACTTTTGAATCATGATGACGATGAAGCTGGTTCGATCCGGGAACAAACATACTAAAAATAGCGGTTATGAGGATCTATTTTATAAGAGAAACACGTAATATCTTTTCGCTCATACTGATTTTTCTTGCAGGTAATCTACTCCTCAGTATCGGCAACCAGGTTATTGCCCAGGAAAAGACCGTGACCTATTATGCCGACCCTTCCGCTGTGCCGCCCGATCTGCCGGTTTCCTTAAGCCACCTGACGGCCCACGTTTCGTTTAAACCTGAACAAAACCTGGTAACCGGAACAGCTGATTTTACCTTTATTCCAATCAGGTACAAGGGCGACTCGATCGTTTTCCAGACACCTGATTTTTCTGTATCTTCGGTTAAAGTCGACGGGGTGGAGGTATCCTTCCACCAAACGGCAGGAAAACTAACTGTGATTCCGCAACCCTCCCTGTGGGAGATCTCCTCTTTTGTTAAGCCTCCCGAATCACATATCGCCATTGTTTATTCGTCAATACCTCTTTCCGGGCCGATCTATTTTATAGGGTGGAAGCCTGAGGAGGCCGGCAAACGGAAGGAGATCTGGGCGCATCGTTCCTCAGGCTGGCTGCCCTATCTTGATGGCCGGATCACGGTCGACATGTTCATCACCTTCGACAGGAACTTCAAGGTGTTTTCCAATGGCGAACGTGTCGAAGTTACCGACAATCCTGATCAAACCAGGACCTGGCATTACGCGATGAAGAAAAATCACCCGTTTTTCTCCACTTCGCTGGTCATCGGGGATTACCAGTATGAACCGGCGAAAACCTCGAAAGGGATTCCGCTCGAATACTGGTATTATACCGGCATGTCCGACAGGGTGGCGACCACCTACAAGTATACGCCCCTGATGTTCGATTTTTACGAACAGGAGATGGGGGTTGGCTATCCCTATCCGGTATACCGGGAGGCGCCGGTGATCGATTATATGTACGGCGCCATGGAAACCACCACCAGTACGGTTTTCGGTGATTATATGCTGATCAGTCCAAGAGCCTGGTGGCAGCGTAATTATGTCAATGTAAATGCCCATGAACTGGCCCACCAGTGGTTCGGCAACTGTGTGGCTCACTTTGTTAACCGGGATGTGTGGCTCACCGAAAGTTTTGCAACCTACTATGCGAAAATATTCGAAAAGAGCATCTATGGGGACGATTATTACCAGAATGTCCGGAATGATGAGATGAATTTGGCCTTTGACGCGGCAAAGAAGAACAGTTACCCGGTAGGGGGATCGCAGGGAGGCACCCAACGGATCTATCAGAAGGGTTCCCTGGTGCTCGACATGCTGCGCGACGTTATGGGCGACCAGGCATTTAAAAGCGCCATCCACCGATACCTTGAAAAATACCAGTTCGGCTACGCTGAAACCAACGATTTTATCCGGTGCTGCTATGAAGCCGGCGGTAAACCCTTCAACTGGTTTTTCGATGAATGGATCCTGAGGGGAGGCGAGCCTGAATATATTGTTCGGGATTCCTTGTCGGTCGATCCTGAAGGAAAACGGATTACCGTGTTTAAGGTCACACAGGTGCAGGCAACAAATGAACTGACAGGCCTTTTCAAAATGCCTGTCGTGTTTGAGGTCCACTACAGCGATGGCACGGCCGACAGGCAAACAGCCTGGGTCGAGAAGAAATACACAGAGGTTGTCATTCCTGTTAAGGGTGATAAACAGGTTGATTTCCTGTTGTTTGATCCCGGCAGGAGAATCCTGAAAAAGGTGACCTTTATCCGCCCGTTTAGCCAACTTGCCTCGCAGGCGCTCAAGGCGGAAAACATGATCGACCGGTATGATGCCTGTGTGGCATTGAGGACTACTCCCTTTGAGACCAAGGAGGAGCTTTTAGAGAAATTATTCAGGAGGGAAAAATTCTGGCTGGTCAAGTCTGAAATACTGGAGCAGCTTGGACCGGGACGCTCCCCTGAAGTGGTGGAGACTTTCCGCGAGGCCTTGCTGGACCAGGATGCCAATGTGCGGAAATCGGCGTTGAAAAACCTTGTCCCCGTTCCTGACCTGCTTCAGAATACAGTTGAAACCATGCTTCAGGACTCCAGCTACCTGAACGTGGAACTGGCCCTTGGCTCCCTTTGCCTCTCCTTTCCCAGGCAAACTGAGCATTACCTTGACCTTGCAAAGGGATTTGATGGCTGGCGCGGTAAGAACATCCGTATGAAATGGCTCGAACTGGCGATCAACAGCGGGAAGAAGGAGTTTTTACCGGAACTGGTTGGTTATACAGGTCCTGGCTATGAATTCGAAACCCGGATGAATGCCTTTGCCCTGTTGAAAAAGCTGAATTACACCGACACGGTGACACGCAGGAACGCGGAAGATGCCAGTAAACACTGGAATAATAAGTTAAGCAGTGTTGCTGCTGATTATCTGAAATAACCGACAACAAGAGAGCGATGTGGTTTAATAAAAAAATCCTTACCCGGACGGTGCTCCTTGTCTCTTTTGTGAGCCTGTTTACCGACATTGCCAGCGAGATGCTCTATCCCGTCATGCCGGTTTACCTTAAATCCATTGGATTTTCAATTCTGCTGATCGGCATCCTGGAGGGACTGGCCGAGGCGACAGCGGGTTTAAGCAAAGGCTACTTCGGTAAACTATCGGATGTGCAAAACAGGCGCGTTCCCTTTGTCAGGGCCGGGTATATCATGGGTGCCATTTCCAAGCCGCTCATGGCGGTATTCACCTTTCCGCTCTGGATATTTTTCGTACGTACCCTCGACCGGTTTGGCAAGGGCGTCAGAACCAGCGCCCGTGATGCCATGCTGAGCGATGAAACCACGCCTGAACACAAAGGCAAGGTTTTTGGTTTTCACCGGTCGATGGATACCGTGGGAGCCGCGATCGGCCCGGTGCTGGCACTGATCTTTCTCTGGTTATACCCTGGTCAGTACAGGATCATGTTCGTGATAGCATTTTTCCCGGGTTTGGTGGCGATTGCCATGACCTTCCTGCTGAAGGACAAACCCCCGCAGGTCCGGGTTCTGAAACCTGACAAGCTGCCTGCTGCCCGACCCTCCGTTGGCTTCTTTTCCTACCTGAAATACTGGTCAAAGGCTACTCCCGGGTATAGGTACCTGGTCGCCGGGTTGCTGCTGTTCACCCTGTTCAACAGCTCGGATGTCTTCCTTTTACTGGTATTGAAAGGGCATCATCTTAGCGATACCATGATGATAGGGTTTTATATTTTCTACAACCTGGTTTACGCGCTATTTTCCTATCCGCTGGGCGCCCTGGCCGACCGGATTGGTCTGAAAACAATGCTCATTACAGGGCTGTTCCTCTTTTCAATCGTTTATACCGGGCTTGGATTTGCCTCCTCGCTGGTCGTCATCGGAATATTGTTTTTCCTCTACGGCTTATATGCAGCCAGTACGGAAGGAATCTCCAAGGCCATCATCTCGAACATGGCGGCCAAATCGGAAACTGCAACGGCGATAGGTTTCTATAACAGCATGACCAGTGTTTTTACGCTACTTGCAAGTTCGGTTGCAGGTATATTGTGGTTTTCAGTAGGATCAAGGGCGATGCTGATGATCTCGGGAGGCGGTGTCTTCCTGGTGGTTTGCTACCTGGGATGGGTTTTTCTCTACCGGAAACAGGGAACCTGATACCAGGAGTTTCATGCAAATCTTCCGGATATCCTGTTTTTTTTGTACGATGCTTGGTAGTTTAAAAAAATTGGAATATCTTTGCACTCCATTTTGAATTACCATTTTAACCAGAACTGTCATGGCAAGGATTTGTGAAATTACGGGAAAGATTGCAATCAAGGGACATAAAGTATCCCATTCCAATAAGAAATCGAAACGCTGGTTCAGCCCCAACATCCAGACAAAGACCTTTTTTATTGAGGAAGAAAACCGCGACATCAAGCTGAGAGTTTCAGCTGAAGGGTTACGCCATATGAATAAAAAAGGCGTATATGTCTGTATAAAAGAAGCAAGGGAAAAAGGATATCTTACCAAGTAATTTTTTTTCAAGGGTAAACGAATGCTGTTACGCCGTAACAGCATTTTTTTTGTCTTCATCATTAGGAAATAAACAGCAGGAAAACACGTTATTAAAGCTTAAGAACCACCTCTTCCGAATGAGAAACAGCCTTGCCTTTATACTTGCCCTGTTTGCCTTCCCTTTTTTTGCCTACACACAACAGGTTCATGAGGCAGAGGATAACAGCCAGCTGGTCCAGTTTTCGGGGATGACCATCACGGCCGACAGCCTGAACCCGGTGCCCTATACCAAAATTATTGACATCTTCAGCCACCGCGGAACCACCAGCGATATAAACGGATATTTCTCTTTCGTTGCCCACAAGAAGGATACCGTCGTATTCACAGCCATCGGTTTTAAACCGGTCTCGTTCATCATTCCCGATACCATCACCAAACAGCGGTATTCGCTCATCCAGCTGATGACAGCCGATACCCTTACGCTCGCAGCCGCCTTTATCTTCCCTTGGCCTACGCTGGAAGACTTTAAGCGGGCATTCGTGGAGATAAAAATTCCCGACGATGATCTTGAAATTGCGCGTAAGAACCTCAAGGCAGCTGATATCAGGATGAGAGCCGAAAATTATCCCATGGATGCCAACATGAACTACCGTAACTATATCGACAACCAGACCAGCAAACTCTATTACTTTGGTCAGCAGCAATCATTCAACATCTTTAACCCCTTTGCCTGGGCAAAGTTCATAAAAGCCTGGAAAGAGGGAAAGTTTAAATCGCAGGAGGAACGTTTAAAATAAAGCCGGCCTTGAGAATATTGCCCTATATCCCCTTATTGCTGTTCATTTTATTGAGTCCGGTCCTGTCTGCCCAGGAGGAAACAGCCACCCTCACCGGGCTGGTTTCACTTTCCGGGTCATCTGCCTCCCAACAATTCGTCAATGTTGCCATTAAGGGCACAACCACCGGTACAACCACCGGGAAGGATGGCCGTTTTGTTTTTACTGTTCCTGCCAACAAACAACTGGTTATCCTCTTTTCGTATGTAGGGTATGAAACCGATTCGGTTGCCGTCAGGTTGAAACCGGGTGAACAAAGGTTGATGAACCGCTCCCTGCAGCCGGTCTCAACCCAGCTCGGATCGGTTGAAATCAGGGATCAGCAGCTGAGAACCAATACCTTCAGCCGGCTCGACCCCAAAGCGCTGACCTTTATTCCAACGATTAATGCCAGCGTTGAAGATCTCATTAAAACCATGCCCGGCGTATCATCCCGCAATGAACTCAGTTCCCAGTATTCGGTTCGCGGCGGGAATTATGATGAAAACCTGGTTTTTGTCAACGACATTGAAATTTACCGCCCCTTCCTGGTCAGGTCGGGTCAGCAGGAGGGACAAAGTTTTTTGAACCCCGACCTGGTTTCGGGAATTTCTTTTTCGGCCGGTGGTTTTGATGCCAAATACGGGGATAAGATGTCGTCGGTGCTGGATATCAAATATAAAAAACCCACCGAATTTGCAGGATCCTTCGATGTAAGTCTTCTCGGTGCAGACGCCCACCTGGAGGGAACCATTTCAAAAAAGCTGTCCTACCTCTTCGGTACCCGTTACAAAACGAACTCCTACTTGCTGAAAGGGCTTGATACCAAAGGAAATTACAAGCCCCGGTATTTCGATTTCCAGGGGGTGCTTAATTACGAGGTCAATCCAAAATGGGAGATATCCCTGCTGGGCACCTATGTGGATAATTCCTATAAGCTGATCCCCCAAACACAGGAAACCAGCTTTGGGACCCTCGACCAGGCCTACAAGCTGAAAATTTATTTTGATGGGCAGGAGGCCGACCGCTACCAGAACTGGTTATCGGCCGTTACCCTTACCTATAAACCTGCCCAGAATATCAGGCTGAAACTGATCTCCTCCGCATTTCAGACCTATGAAGCGGAAACCTACGATATTTCCGGGGAATACTGGCTTAGCAAACTGGAGGTCTACCAGGGGTCGACCAAGGGCCAGGTTCCGGAGATTCTCGGCGTCGGGGCCTACCTGCAGCATGCCCGCAATTACCTTGATGGCACCGTGTTCAATATTGAACACCGCGGGTCGTGGGAGAAGGAGAAAAGCAACATGACCTGGGGGGTGAAATATCAGCATGAATTCTTTAAAAATACTGTCAATGAATGGGAATTGCAGGATTCGGCAGGCTATTCGCTGCCCCATCCGCATGATACCATCGGGTCGCAGCATCCCCCGAAAAACGACCTGCTCCTGTCAAACGCAATCAACAGCAATAACACCATCAACACGAACCGTTACACCGCCTTCGTGCAGGATACCTGGACCTTTAAGAACGGCACGAACGACATCTCCGTGACAGCCGGGCTGCGCAGTGTGTTCTATGATTATAACAGTGAGCTTACCCTGAATCCCCGCGTCAATATCTCCTTCAAGCCTCACTGGAAGCATGAGATGGTGATGCGCCTCTCTGCCGGCATCTATTCACAGCCGCCTACCTTCAGGGAAATGACCGACCTGAACGGCTCCATCGTGCCCGGGCTTAAGGCCCAGCGGTCGATCCATGTGGTAGCAGGCAGCGACTTGTACTTTACGGCCTGGGGCCGGCCATTCAAATTTGTCACGGAGCTTTATTATAAAAACATTCAAAACCTGATCCCCTACGAACTCGACAACATGAAGATAAGGTACTACGGCACCAACGATGCACACGGGTATGCCGCCGGGATCGACTTCAGGGTAAATGGTGAATTTGTCAAGGGCGCTGAATCGTGGGCGAGCCTTTCGTTCATGAGAACAGAAGAGTTTTTCCAGGGATCGTGGATCCCGCGCCCGACCGATCAGCGCATGAACCTGGCGATATTTTTCCAGGATTATATCCCGGGGTTCCCCTCCTGGAAGATGAATCTCAACCTTGTGTATGGTTCAGGGCTGCCCTTTGGCCCCCCGAATGCTCCCCGCAAGGACCAGGTCTGGCGGATCCCACCCTATCGCCGGGTCGACATTGGCCTGTCCAAACAGCTGATCAGCACCCATACCCGGTTTTCTTCGAAGAACCCCCTCAGGGCCTTCAAAAACGTATGGTTAACCCTCGAGGTTTTCAACCTGCTCCAGATCACCAATACCATCTCCTACCAATGGATCACCGATATCAACGGCAAGGAATATGCTGTTCCGAACTACCTGACACCCAGGATGTTCAACCTGAAGCTGATCACCAATTTTTAAGCGACATTGCGGGCTATTCATCGTTGCTGCAGGATTCTTGTGATATGGAACGACGTTAACTGCTACCTGATCAGAAGGATTTTCCGGGTGATAATTCCGGAGGCGGTTGTCAACTTTAACAGGTACAGGGATGAAACTGCACGCCGTCGACCCACATCGTAAAGCCGTAATCCCAGGTGTCGGGGCGGAATTCAATGTAATTTACCTGTTCAAGCGACATAGTCCCTGCCATCGACCGGGTAAACTGGGTGTTGCCGGCCAGCGGGAACCTGTATTGTTTCCAGGAGAGGTTGGCTGCATTCAGCAGCGAGGGCGATGCGGTATATTTATAATAGTCGCCGTGGTCGTCTCCAACCCGGATGGTAAAATACTGAAACCCGTATTGCGGCTGTTTTATGGTCCTGACCCAAAACCACAGGGTATCATTGCTGTCAACCACCGAGTTGAAGGAGTATCCCAGCCAGAAGCCATAGGCGCTGTAGTTGCAACTGTTATGCCTGTATACATTTCCACCGGCAAAAGTTGCCTCAATGGCATTGTGTGGCGAATAAGAACATTCATTCCAGGCAAAACAGTTGTTGTTGGGGATATTGGAATGCTGGTACTGGCCCAGGAAAATCCCGTCACCCGAGTAGGAGAGGTCATTGTGTTCAACGATGTTATTATTGGAAACGATGAGCAGGATCGCGCCGCAATCGCTGGGGTCGGTGAGCGGCCGGTTGATGTGGGCGCAGTTGTTCTGGTAAATATGGCAGGTGTCGGTCCAGAACATGCGGATACCATAGGATGTATTCCAGGAGAAGTTGTTGTTGTGGAGCGAAACACTGTCGCAGTGGTAAAGCGCCACCCCGTCGTTCTGCATCGTCATCGTATTGTTGAAGATACTGGCTGCGCGGCTCTGGTACATCATCACCCCGCCACCCAGGGCCTGGGTTTAGTCGGCCCACACATCGATAAACCCCGACGAATCCACCTTGTTCCGGCAAAATACGTTGCCGTTGATGGTGATATGGTCGGAGTTGGTGATATAGACGGCATATTTGTAGTGAAATACCGAATCGAAATTCTTGATGACCACATTGTGCGCATTGCTGATTTTTATCATGTAGCCGGCCGAACCGACACCGTCAACCCTGCAGCTGTCGCCATCAAGCACGATATTCTGCACGCCGTTGATCTGGATGACCCCGTCGGCCGGGGCATCGGAAAATGCATAGTTCCCGGCAGCGAACTTGATGTTCGAATTACTGCCGATAACCATGTTATTGCTGATGGGAAGGTAGGTTTGCGCCACGAGGGTAATGCTAAACATTACCGCAATGTAAATACTCAATAATTTTTTCATTTCACCGGGAGTAACATCACCATGCATTGTTTAATAAGCTGAAATTGAGCTGGCCTGGGTGCAAGGGTGATTGGTTAATACGAATTTATTGATTTTACCAATGTGCGAAAATAAAAAACTGATTGATTGTTATTATCATGAGCGGCCACTTAAATTAGCTTGAAATTCAATTGAATTAATATCGATAAAGTGTGATAATGGTTATCCCTAAGTGTATTGTTACCTCAGGCAGGAATCCAAACATACCTGACCTGGTTAGCAACCAGGTAATTAATAATCGCACGAGGATATATAAAACGGGTAAAACCAGAGGCAGCAGTTCTGAAGGTATTAAGATTGCACGACTTGTCCGGCAAGGTGAAGTGTGAAAAGAAACAGGATGCCTGAACCGGATTTCTACTTTTTGAGTTTTAGCTGGGAGTATCGGGGCCCTTTAATCTTTAATACAATCAACAACAATTGACATGGGTCTATATGGGTTACGAACCCTCTCATCATGGTCAGGTGTTCTCTGCACGTAGCCAACAGAATAGTCGATCTTGTTTGTAATTCCTTCTCCCATTTCATTATAATAATGGTAAAAAAGTATTTTCTTAAACAATGTTTTTTCAAGCATGTTTTTCACAATTTCATATTTTGGAAACCATACATGTCCTCCTTCTACCACCTTTCCATCTTTAAATGCTCCTCCTCCAACAGGATCAAAAGTAAGTTCTCCTGATTTATCCTTTAAAGTCCTATCGTTGAGGATATTGCACCGGTAGTCAGGTATCGATAACCTGAAAACACCACCGGGTTTCAGAACCCTGTATATCTCATTTATCACAGTTGGCAGTATTGCCAACGGGATATGTTCAAAAACATCTTCAGATTGATAGACACTCACACAATTATCAGGAAGAGGATATTTTTTGGTAACATCATGTTGTATGTGCCTGTTGTTTTTTTGTGAAAGTGAAAGCCCAATATACCTTTTATATTCTTCTTTATCAGGGACATCCCCTGCATACAAATAAATGGTTTCCCGGTTCTTTAACTTTGTAAAAGTATAGCCGCCATTAAAAAAGGATACTATTCCTTTGCCTTTTTTGAATAACCGGAACAAAATCGGCGGGGTAATATCTTTGATATTCATGGGATGTTTTTTTCGTTTATGAATACTTGTTCAATCGTTTTCAGATAGGGTATTGTTGTTTTTACTTTTAATTCTTCCCAACAAAAATAAACTTAATTTTCTTTTGGGCAAGAATTTCTTTGGAGATTACCTCAGCCGGGAGGTAATAACCTGGAGATTTATCAGTAAAAAACAGCCTGGCTGAAAAGCAGGAGAGAAGCGTGACGGGTTAGCGCTTTTTGGGATTGTCCTTAACGAAAAACGATTTGGGACGCAAAACCTTGTCAAAGGTAAAGTACTGGATGAGGGTAAAGTCCTGGCCGTCGTTTACCGAGGCATACAGGCGGTCAAGGTCATAGGGCAGGGGAATGCCATTGGGGTCGGTCTGACCATCAGGTCCCTTTTTATGATAGGTTTTAATGCTTTTGGTCTTTCCCGAAGTATCGGTCAGGGAGATGATGATAAAGGGCTGTGAGGCAAGAATGGAATCCTTGCGGGCCTTGTCCATGTCATTCAGCAATGCTTCGTAATTGAGATTGCGGAACCCCGACAGGAAGTTCAGCAGTTTCAGGGTGTCGTAATCGGTTATTTCGGCATGATCGGACAATCCTCGGATTGAAAATTGATTTTTCCCGTTATTCCTGACTTCGTAGGAATAATCAGGGTCAGCAAGGATCTCGACCTTGATCGAGGCAATTTCGGGAATGGTCTTTTTGAAAATGTTGTAATCCCTCCAGTACTTTTCAATAGGGCTGTATCGCGGGGAGACAAATCCCCTGAATCCTGGAAGAAAGGTGATAAAGGGTTTGGAGGAGTTCTCCATCAGCATAAAGCAACCGAGGTTGTTTTGGGTGGCGCCTCCGACGTAGTATACCTTGGTAAGTTTCTCATGCGGGAACCACCGGATAATGCCAAACAGGTCGACGCGGTAGACCCACTGGTAAATTTCAACCTTCACGGCATTGACTGCAAGTTCCCTGACGATATTGTCATGGGCTGCATTGGCTACGGGCGACTGAACCTCGATTCCCACCATGGTTTTGAGCAACAGCTCGACCGAAAGTTTCTGTGCCGGGTATTTGTCATTCACCATCCATTTCCCGGGCGACAACTTGGTAAGCTTTACGCTGTTGTTGTTTTTATCTCCGATGAAGATCTTGGTCACGTTCGACGAGTCGTTGAGTGCGAAATCGCTGATGGTGTGGCGAAAGGTGTTGCTGGATTGTGAAAGCCAGAGAACAAGCGCAACCAGCGCAAGGATGACAAATGTTACGAAAATGGACCTGTTTTTTTTCATACTGAAATCTATCGGACTGGACGTGCAAACGATCGTTTACGGAGCTGGAATTTCGTTATCCCGAATCCGGTGATCAGCAATATCGGGAGTAAGAGGTTGATCAGTTGCCAGAAAAGGCGTTGTTTGGTGATCCGGGTGGAGTCGAGCAATCTAAGTTTCAATTCCCGTGAACGAACGGAGATAAGGCCTGAATCATCGCAGAGGTAGTTGATGGCATTCAACGCCAGGTCTTTGTTGCCAAAGGTCTGCCGGGTATATTGATCAAATCCCAGGGGTAAGGGGTATCCCTGGGAAAAATGAAACTGGTTCTTAACCATATCGCCGTCGGTCATCACGATCATCTTGGTAGGTTTGCTTTTTGCTTTGTAGCCAAGGCTGCGGTTTTCGGACAATTCGGGGGGAATCCTGTGCACGTACGAGGAGTTAAAGGATCCCTCGAGCAGCACGGCAACAGGAAAGGGCCCCTTATTGAATGCCCGTTCGTTGGGCTGTCTTTTGACAATCTCAAGATCTATCAGGGCCGGCACATTTACCGTTCTCGAGTAGGGCGAAGTTTCCAGCAGGTAGGTCTTTTTGATCCCGGGGGCTGTAACGGTATCCAGGGTGCTGATAAATTCTGTTTTGATGGCATTGAGGCCGTTTACGATCGGGTGGTTGATGGATGGCATCAGCACCGGGAAGAAGTACCATGTAAAGAAATCAAACTGTGGCTGGTTGCCTATCTGGCCGGTCTTTATCGGGATCTTCAGCGCGGTGAGGTCCTGCACCAGGTTGGTGTTCATCCTTACACCGTAATTGAAGAGCATATCCTCCAGGTTGATATCGTTGGGAATGCCCATGGTGCTGTTCACCTTGATGCTGTCCATGCTGGCAAAAACTGGATCGATCAGCCACAAAACCTTGCCCCCGCGCATGATGAACTGGTCGATCAGGAACTTGTCGCGTTCGTCGAACTGGCTGGTCGGCTTGGCAATGATAATTGCCCTGTATTTGTTGACAAGCACATCGCTGGTTGAATCTGTTTTAAGCCTGACAGCCAGGCTGCTGATCTTATTCTTGATCTCGACCCTTTCAACGTTGTAAAACTCTGAAAGCGAATTCTGAAGGTCGTAGGTCTCCATCTGGGTAAGTTCACCCTGCCCCTCGATAATGGCAACCCGTGGCTTGATGGGGGTAGTGAGGTTTTTGATGGCGCTGGCAAGGTTGTATTCAAGGGTCTGGATGGAGTTGTTCAGCACTTTGTTCTGATCTTCCTGGAGTTGTGTCATCAGCAATTGCTGCGGGATTTGTTTCCCATGGTAGGTGACGATAGCGCCCGGAAAAAGAATAATCTGGGAGGAGACCCCCTTTTTATTTACCCTCAGGTCGGTAGGCTGCAGGCCACTTTGAACCAGCAAACGGTAGGCGTCATTGCGGTCTTTGGCGTTCGGGTTTTCCGACGGGTTTACAAATTCGTACTGGATGTTTTTGCTGTAAACCCTGAATTCATCGAGCATCTCCCTGGTTTCGTTTGACAGCCGCTGGAAACCCGAAGGCAGGTCGCCGGCAAGATAAACCTTGAAAAAGACCACGTCATCCAGTTTTTTCAGCAGGGTTTTGGTCGCGGGGGCAAGGGAGTAGCGATGTTCGGCGGTGAGGTCAACCCGGGTGAAGATAAACGAGGCTATGATGTTCGTGAGCACAATAATGGCCAGGCCAAGGAACAGCCCGGTAATATTTGCGCGTTTGATATTTTTCTTTTTATCTGCCATACGATCCGTTACCATTTTCTGCTTTCCAACGATAATTTTGTGAGAAGTACAAATAGGGCTGTGACACTCAGGAAGTAGATCAGGTCGCGGCTGTCGATCACCCCCCTGCTCATGGAGGAATAATGGGCATTGAGTCCCAGCGATTCGATGATCAGCCCGGTCTTTCCTGATACGACAAAGTTGTAGATAAACTCAAATCCCATGTAGAGGAAAAAACAGATGAACACCGCGAGGATAAAGGAAACGATCTGGTTATCGGTAATGGAAGAGGCAAAAATCCCGATGGCAACGAAGCTGGCGCCCAGGAAAAGCAACCCGAGGTAGGAGCCCCAGATGCTGCCCGAGTCGAGGTTGCCGGCAGGAAGTCCAAGCAGGTAAACCGAGCCATAATATACGAGCGTCGGCAGCAGGGAAATCATGACCAGCACGATCCCGGCAAAATATTTTGCCATGATTACCTGCAGGTCGGTCAGTGGCTGGGTCATCAGCAGTTCCAGCGTGCCGCTTTTCTTTTCATCGGCAAATGAACGCATGGTAATGGCTGGTATCAGGAAAAGGAAGACAAAGGGAGCAAGGATAAACAGCCCGTCAAGACTGGCAAAGCCAAAATCGAGAATGTTGAATTCGAGCGGAAAAACCCAGAGGAAAAGCCCTGTCATCAGCAGGAACACAATCATAACGATGTACCCGATGAGTGAGTTCAGGAACCCGTTGATCTCTTTCTTAAAAAGGGTGAACATGTGCACATTGGTTAAGGGCGTGCAAAATTAGCAATTTTCAGCCACCAAAATGCACCCCCTGGAAGATTTTAGGGTGTCTGCCGCGAAATATAGACAGAATAATCGACAAGTTTCGGGGCGTAGGTTTCCTTCAGCAAATGGGAGGAAATCAGGAAGTCGGCGGTTGACCGGTTACAGGCTGTCGGGATGTTATAAACCACCGTAATCCGCAACAATGCCTTCACATCCACATCGTGCGGCTGGGGCTGCATGGGATCCCAGAAAAAGATGAGCAGGTCGATCATCCCTTCCGAAATCAGCGCTCCCAGCTGCTGGTCGCCCCCCAAGGGCCCCGATTTCAGCTTGACGATATCAAAGGTGATCTTCTCATCCTCCTCGAGTTTGTTGAGGATCGTCTCCTCCACCAGTTTGCCGGTGGTGCCGGTACAGATGAGGTGATGGCCCAGCAGGGTCTTGTAATTGAACTCAACCCATTCCACAAGGTCTTTCTTGCGGTTGTCGTGGGCAACAAGGGCAATGTGTTTCGATTTTTCCATAATTTTTTGTGTTATTGTAATTCAACCAGCACCAGCTGATCCATCTTCAGCCCCAGCAAACTGCTTGCCTTGCTCTGGCAAATGGCGATTTCGAGGTACCCGCTGGTGGAGAACAGCGCCAGCATCTCACCCGGGTTAACATCCTTGTATGATTTACTGATGGTGGTGATCCTGTAGTTTGGCGACCGGAAAGTGATGACGAATTTGCGGTTTTTTACAACAGAGGTGAATAGCGGTTCGGTGATGTTGACAAAAACATTTTCATAATTGTCAATATAGATGACTTTGCCCCTGATCAGGTCATCCTGGATGACAGGCTTGAAGGCCATCCGTTGGATGATTCCTGCCTTGGGATGCCCCAGTTGCTCGATGGGTTTCCCGCTGGCAATGTGGCAGGCGACCTTAACGAATACATCCCGCGACGGGAAGGTGAAGTAGTCGGAATCCTGGATGATGTCCAGTTCAATGATCCGGTCGGGCTTTTCATCAAAAAGCAGCGAGAAAATGCCATTGTCGGCTCCGATGAAATAATGGCCGTGATAATGGACCAGCGTATGCGGAGTGTCGGTGGCCGCCTCCGAATTGATGGCAATAATATGGATGGTCCCTTCGGGAAAGCTGCCGTAGAAATTACGAATGATAAACGCAGCCTGGTTCAGGTCAAAGGCCGGGATCTGGTGCGATATGTCTACAATCCGGGCATCGGGGAATTGTCGCAGGATAGCACCTTTAACGGATCCGACGTAATGATCTTTAAGTCCCCAGTCGCTTGTGAGCGTTATGATTGCCATAGAATAATTCGTACTTTTGCGTATTCAAAGGTACAACTATTTCATGAGTGAGAAGATAATCAACATCGAATCCGTTCATCCGCTTGACATTTTTGGCGCTAATGACCAAAACCTGGATGTTGTCCGTAACCTGTTCCCCAAGTTAAAGATTGTCTCCCGCGACAATTATGTAAAAGCCTATGGCGAGGAGAACGACCTGCTTGATTTCGAGGAGAGGTTCAGAACCCTGGTGCTCTATTTTGAGAAGTTCGGGCGACTGGCAAAAAGCGATATACCGGTGATCATGGGCTCCGAAACCAACGGATCCGTCATGGGAGCGGAAGGAAATGCAGATGTGCTTGTTCATGGAAAGAACGGGCTGCTGATAAGGGCCCGTACGGCAAACCAGCGGAAACTCGTTGAAAGCAGCCAGAAAAACGACCTGCTCTTTGCCATCGGGCCTGCCGGGACAGGCAAAACCTATACTGCCGTGGCGCTTGCGGTGCGTGCCCTGAAAAACAAGGAGATCCAGCGGATCATCCTGACCAGGCCGGCTGTGGAGGCGGGCGAAAACCTGGGCTTCCTGCCCGGGGATCTGAAAGAAAAACTCGACCCTTATATGCAACCGCTCTACGATGCCCTGGGCGATATGCTCCCAACCCAGAAACTGCTGCAATATATCGAGGAAAGGATTATCGAGATCGCTCCGCTTGCCTTTATGCGCGGACGCACCCTCAACAATGCCTTTGCCATTCTCGACGAAGCCCAGAATACCACGCCAAGCCAGCTCAAAATGTTCCTGACCAGGATGGGAGCCTCATCCAAGTTTATCGTCACCGGCGATATCACCCAGATCGACCTGCCGAAAAACCAGGTGAGCGGATTGGTACATTCCCAAACCATCCTGGATAATATTCCCGGCATCGATTTCGTTTACCTTGACAAGTCAGACATTATCCGGCACAAACTGGTAAGCCGGATCATATCAGCATACAGCAATGAATAGAGTTTGTTCCCAATATTTGTAAAAACATCCAACCTATGCAAAACGTAATTCTGAAAACCGCCTTCGCGCTTCCGGGGCAAAAAAGCCTTTATAAGGGCAAAGTCCGCGATGTCTATAATATTGAAGATAAATACCTGGTCATGGTCGCCAGCGACCGGATCTCGGCTTTTGATGTTGTTCTGCCCAGGGGAATTCCCTATAAGGGGCAGGTGTTGAACCAGATCGCAGCCAAATTCCTGGATGCCACGGTCGATATTTGTCCCAACTGGAAGATCTCCACCCCCGATCCCAACGTTACCATTGGCCGGTTTTGTAACATTTACCCTGTCGAGATGATCATCCGCGGTTACCTTACCGGGAGCTCGTGGCGAACCTACCAGCAGGGGGCCAGGGAGATCTGCGGAGTGCCCGTTCCCGACGGGATGAAGGAACACCAGCGTTTTCCCAAACCGATCATTACGCCAACCACCAAGGCAGCCGAAGGGCATGATATGGACATTACAGAAGATGAGCTAATGGCAAGCGGCGTCATTCCCCGCAGCGAATATGAGCTGATCAAGCAGTATACCTATGACCTGTTTAAGCGTGGAACGGAAATAGCTGCGCAGAAGGGACTTATCCTGGTGGATACCAAATATGAATTCGGGAAGGGCCAGGATGGTACGATCTACCTGTGCGATGAAATTCACACCCCCGATTCCTCACGATATTTTTATCTCGAAGGATACGAGGAACGCCAGGCTGCCGGGATCCAGCAACGCCAGCTTTCAAAGGAATTCGTGCGCGAATGGCTCATGGCCAATGGCTTTATGGGCAAGGAGGGGCAGCAGGTTCCCGAAATGAGTGATGCCTGGATTAAGGAGATCTCCGATCGTTATATCGAACTTTACGAAGGGATCACGGGCGACAAATTTGTCAGGGCTGAGAATGTCGATATCCTGGCAAGAATTGAATCCAATATCCTGCGTTTTCTGAAAACAGTCTAACCGGGAAACCATGATTCCATTCAGCCCTCCCCGTATTGATCAGTCTATCATTGATGAAGTTGTCGACACGCTCCGTTCCGGGTGGATCACCACAGGGCCCAAAACAAAAAAGTTCGAAAAATTGCTTACTGAATATGGCGGCCAGAAGGCAACACTGTGCGTAAACTCGGCGTCGGCCGGGCTGGAACTGATGCTCCGCTGGTTTGGCGTTCAGGCGGGAGATGAGGTCATTGTGCCGGCCTATACTTACGCGGCTACCGCCAACGTGGTGGTCCATTGCGGCGCAAGGGTCGTTTTCGTGGATTCAGGAGGGGATTTTAATATTTCCGTCGCGGCGGTTGCAAAAGCAATTACCTCCCGTACCAAGGCGATCATCCCCGTGGATATTGCCGGCTGGCCGTGCGATTATGATGCCATCAATGCACTGGTTTGCAGGCCGGATATCCAAAGGCTTTTTAATCCCGCATCGCCGGAACAGCGGCAGTTGAACCGTCTCCTGGTAATGGCCGATGCAGCTCACTCCATCGGCGGGCAATATCATGGCAGGAAGGTCGGAAGTCTTGCCGACATTTCGGTTTATTCATTCCATGCTGTAAAAAACCTCACCACTGCCGAAGGAGGCGCAATCTGCCTGAACCTGCCCGACCCGTTCGATCACGAAGAAATTTACCGGGCTCTGAATGCCAAATCATTACACGGGCAGACAAAAGATGCGCTTGCAAAAACCCAGGTGGGTGGCTGGCGGTACGATATTATTGAACCCGGTTATAAATGCAATATGACCGACATCCAGGCTTCCATCGGGCTTGTTGAACTGGCAAGATATGATCGTGATATGCTGGTAAAACGCCGGCACATTTTTGACCGGTATGCTGCCGCATTCAGGAAATACAGCTGGGCACAGATCCCCCTGTATGAGAATGGTTCAGCGGTATCCTCCTTCCATGTTTTTTTATTAAGGATCCACAACATCACCGAAGAGCAGCGCGACCTGATCATCCAGGAAATCTTCAGCCGGGAGGTATCGGTCAATGTGCATTTTGTTCCCTTGCCCATGATGACCTGGTACCGGAACGAGGGGTATGATATCGGTGATTACCCGGTTACCTTTGATAATTTCTCCCGTGAGATTAGTTTGCCGGTCTACTATGATCTGAGTGACGCGATGGCGGACAGGGTGGTGCAGGCTGTTGTTGATTCGGTCGGCGCCGTTACCGGGGTTTAATTTCTGCCTATGATACGTTTTTTTGACATTGTCATTTCCCTCGCCGGGTTGTTGTTGCTCCTGCCACTCTTTTTGCTGATTTTTTTTATCGTGATCATCGGATCACGGGGGGGGGCATTTTACCTGCAGACACGCGTCGGGAAAGACAACCGGGATTTCAAACTGGTTAAATTCAGAACGATGCGCACAGGCGCCGAAAAGTCGGGAGGTCTTACCATTGGCGCCCGTGACAGCAGAATTACCCGGGCCGGTTATTTCTTGCGAAAATACAAATTGGATGAATTGCCCCAGTTGATCAATGTTGTAAAGGGAGAAATGAGCCTTGCAGGCCCCCGGCCTGAGATCCGCAAATATGTTGAATGCTATACTCCGGAGCAGCGGATCGTGCTTTCTGTAAAACCGGGCATTACCGATTATGCCTCCATTGAATACATGGATGAAAACGCGATCCTTGGAAGAGCCGCCGACCCGGAAAAGAGCTATGTTGAAGAGGTCATGCCGGCTAAGATCCGGTTGAACATGAGATATATCGAAAACCATAGCCTGAAAGAATATTTTTCAATTCTTTTCAAAACTGCAGCAAGGCTATTCCGCTAAGAACCTGCTATTGCGCTACGATGAATTTCAGGGTGGATTGAAAGGAACCGGATTTCAGGACAGCGAAGTAAAGACCCTGCTCCATTTCATGGGCATTCCAGTTGATTTTATGAATTCCCTTTGCCATCGTGCCGTTGAGAATGGAATCCTTTAATATCCCGTTCGAATCGTAGATGTTGAACGCAACGGCCATGTCCTCGCGCGGGATTTCTACCTGGAAGAAACCCGCCCGGGTAAAGGGATTGGGCGACACCGACAGGATCTTCGGCTGACCTGCCCCCGGGTGCTCTTCAATCGCAAAGGGGGTCATGTCGGGACTGCCTGCACGCACCCACGCGGTATAGATAAGGTTGGCCAGGGCATCGGAGGCATTACGCATCATCAGGATGGTAAACCCACCCGATTTTGCCCAGAATGCCTGGTAGTAAGCATCGGAAGTGGTCGATCCCGACTGTGCGGTTGCATAGGTGTCGGCCATCAAAACGCTGTCGGCGTACTTGTAATCATAATAAAGGTAGTTGAACACATAACCGCTTACATCCTGGATCAATTGTGCTGAATCAACCGGGTAAACGATCTGGCTGGCATATCGGCCAACCATGGTGGTTTCATAACGGGAATGAACGCCGGTTTGACCTGTTAACTGGCCGTTGTAATTTGCCGCAATATGCAATGGCATATGTCCATCACCGATATAATGGCCCAGGTCGGCTGCAAATAGGGCTGCCTTGTTCCAGTCCTTACGCTGGAAACATGCCTTCACCGAATCGAACGTGGTCAGTGTGGCCCAGGGGAGAATTCCCTGGTCGATCACAAAGGAGGAACCATGGCGGGCCACAACCGAATCATAGATCTGGGAAATCAAACCTGACTGAACGAATTCAGGATAGTTGTCGATATCAATAAAGTGCCTGGGCGATTCATTCGGATCCGTGTTCTTTCTGTTATCGGCGGCAGAGGCATTGTTTGTCACAATATCAGTCCAGGCGGGTTTCAGGAATGCCATACGGGCGGGCAGGCAGGCTGCCATGTTCTGGTTGATTTTTTTGTGGCCGGTCGATCCCCAGCTTGATAACAGGAGGCAAAGCACAACCAGGGAGGCCGGGTAGAAGAATTTTTTCATTAAAAGGCGGTTAAAAGATTTTCAAGATCTTCGTTTTTATCGGAGGATCCGGATTGGTTATTTGAATAGATAAGAAAATTAATCAGCCGGCGAATAATTTCGGCATGGGTACAGGGTAAAAAAAAGGACTTTTCAGGCTGAAACCTCATTTGTTTGATAAACAAATCAATTTCACGCCGGGTAAACACGGTTCCCCTGTTGAACGGGTTAAAATAAAAAAGGACATCCTCTTCAACAGGATCTTTAATTCCGTTTTCAGTCAGATATGCCAGGATAAAATGCTGGGGAAGGTTTACGCCATAAACCGGCAATCCCAGTTCCCGTGCCACGATAATGAATAATATTCCCAGGGAGAGCGGGCTTCCCTGGCGACTTTCGAGAAAGGTATTTATGCAGGAATGTTCAGGCGCCGTAACTTCGTTTTTGTTGCCGGCAAATTTGTGAATATCGAAAATGATATGATTCAGCACCTTGACATGCTCCATGGCGGTCAGGTTTTCATTGAGTTCAAGCCAGGTATCCAGCCTGATCTTTTCGATTTGCAGGGCAATAGCTGACTCGTCCAGCGATGGGTACTGGGTTTTAGATACCAGGATAAATCCTTTAAGAAGGTTGTCCGTATCCAGGCTAAGCCAGTTCACAAATTCAACATAGAGGTTTTCGCGGTTCAGTTTGCGGATGATTTGCCTGATCCGCTCCTGGACAACAGGATCAAGCGTGTTTTCAAGCGATTTTTCCATGGGAGCCAGTGCATCGGCACCAAATGAAAACAGTTGCTCCTGGACCAGGGTAAATGCTGCTTCATCAGGCTCGTCAAGCAGGTTGATCAAGGCGGCCAGCCTGGTATTTCCGGTTTGGGGAGTCATGGGTGTTTCTTGAAAATTATCATGAGCAGGAGTCCCTTGCAGGCTTCCCTACAGGGTGATCTGGGTAAGAACTGTTTCTATTAACTCCCTGATTACCGTTTTATGATCAGGGTTGTACTGGCCGGTTGCCCGGTTGGCGATGAGCGCGCAAATGGTGACCATTTCGTGTCCCATCAGCGCCCCTAAACCATATAATGCGGATGTCTCCATTTCGAAATTGACAATACGGCGACCCGCGTGGCTGAAGCTCTGCAATTTTTGGATCATGTCGGGGTCGGTGAGGGGGAGCCGCAGGAAGCGTCCCTGCGGTCCGTAAAAACCAGGAGCGGTGACGGTAATGCCGGTCACGGCGAATGGGCTGAATATACTGATAAGCCGTTCGGAACCCTTGACGAAATAGGGTTTTGAAAGGTCAGCCGGCCAGGGTGCCCAGGCTGCAAAAGCTTCTGTTAACTCCGTGTCGATAATGCCAGGCGTGCCTTTATAGAAATGAAGCAGGTTGTCTAGTCCGACGGCATGGGTCGACAGGCAAAACCTGTTGATCGGCACATCCGGCTGGATAGAACCTGATGTCCCGATCCTGACGATGGTGAGCGACCGCAGCCGGGGGTTTTGCACGCGGGTTTTCAGGTCGAAATTGGCCAGGGCATCCAGCTCGTGCATCACAATGTCACAATTGTCAGTGCCAATGCCTGTTGACAGGGCGGTAATCCTCCTGCCATTGTAATAACCCGTGCAGGTGTTGAATTCGCGGTTGGAAGAGGTGTATTCGATACTGGAAAAATGATCTGAAATTTCATGGACCCTCCCCGGGTCGCCGACCACGATTACGGTATCGGCCAGGTCGGCGGGTTTCAGGCATAAATGATAAACGCTACCATCTGAGTTGACGATCAGGTCTGGTTCTGTAAGTAAAGGCATGAGCATAACATTTTTGCAAAAGTACACAAAAAGCGCAGACGGTTATTTTTCCAGCGGGTCAATCTCGCCCGCATAGCGGGTGGTGGAATCAGGCAGGAGCAGGGCAGGATGGTTTTTTATCAGCGTTTCCATGCGGTCGCGCCGACAGAGATTGTCGTCAATAGCGGCAAGGTAGGCTTCACTGTATGATTTCCCGGCGATCATCTGTTCCCGTTCTATAAGCTCTTCGGCGATGCTGTATTCGGTTTCCTCGCTCGAAATCTGCCCGTCAATCCAGATCTCCCCGGCTGGGATAAAATGATAACCCTTGTCATTCCCGCTAAATCCGAAATCGGGATAGATGGTTTTACGCACCATGTAGCCATCCACAACCCAGATGGAGACCCCGTTCACCTGGCGCAACGGCACCCGGTAGATCTGCTGGATCTGTATGCTGTCGGGCAGGTCACGGATCTCCTTGATATTGTCATGGTCGGTTGGAGAGACCTTGTGGAGGGTGGCTTCATGCTGGCGGCATATATCGGCGAACTTCCTGCGCATGACCACTTCAATGGCCAGGGAGGAGTCGTGCGAACGGTCGTAAGTCCACCCGAATTTCGCCATCAGGTGGCGTTCATTCAATTCATGGGCGAGTGTCAGTTCGTACTCTTCACATGAAACGGCATTGTCAATCCAGATTTCACCTCTTGGGTTGAAAAGGTAGCGCTGTTCATTCCCGCCGTAGAGGAACTCCGGGTAAATCTTATGCCGGGCCTTGTATCCATCTACAATCCAGATGCTGAAACCATCCTTGGTTCCTGCCAGGTAACGATAGACCCCGTTTATTTTCACAGGCCGGTTGCAACTTCCGAAAATAAGACATATCAGACAGATTGCCAGGTATTTGATCTTCCCCATTGATTTTTAAATTTTAACGCCCAAAGTTACCCATTCATTTGGTAAATTTGCATATTCTCAAAATAATCTCGCATGACTATAACCAAAATCGTTATTAAGTTTAAATATCAAATTGGCCTTGTCTTATCCTTTGTTTTGCTTGAAAATATTGCCTGGATCATTGAGCCTACTTTTTTCGGAAAATTGCTCGATGCCATGATTGATAAATTTTATGACAAGGAACAGGTTAATTATATTTTGCCACTGCTAGTCTGGGCTTTTGTTTACCTGCTGAATGTACTGGGTGGAACGCTGCACCGGTTCTTCAGCGGCAGTGTTTATGCAAAAATCCATGCCGATACCGCCACCAATGTGATTACCTATGCCAAAAAACAGGGGTTCCCCATCTCGCTGATGTTTGCCCGTGCCGAACTTGCCAAGGAATATATCGTCTTTCTTAAAGAACGTCTCCCTGAAGTTACCTGGCAACTCTCAGCGACCTTTGGTGCGGTTTTCGCCCTTTTCTTTTATGATTGGCGAATTGCCGCTGTGGCCGTGGTGGTGATTCTCCCCATCGCCTATATCAACAACATATACAGGAAAAACGTCGTCACACTGCAAAAAGAGCTTCACGACACCCGCGAGGACCAGTATAAGATCTTTGAAGCAGGTGATGTTTCGAAGATTCATGAGTTTTACCACAGCATGGTAATTCCCCAGACGAAAATTGCCCGCTGGAGTTCGCTTGATTACGTGATTATCAAGGTTTTCCTGATGATCATCTTCATCGTGGTGCTGTTCATCGCGGTGGATGTGGATAATTTTTCAACCGGGCGTATCTATGCCATTGTTGCCTATATCTGGACCTTCATCGCCTCAACCGATTATATCCCCGGTCTCATGGAAAGCATGACAGCCGTGCGGGAACTGAACACCCGGTTAAAGGAGGAGGTAATCTGATGGTTGAAATTATCAATATCGGGGATGAGTTGCTGATCGGCCAGGTTGTCAACACCAATGCCTCCTGGATGGCGGAACAGTTAAGCCTGGGGGGATTCAGGGTGCACCAGGTTACGGTCGTCAGCGATTCCCGCCAGCACATTTTGCAGGCCCTGGCGGAGGCAGAAAACCGGTCCGGAATTGTACTTATTTCAGGAGGTATCGGGCCTACAAAAGATGATATTACCAAGCATACCCTCTGCGAGTTTTTCAACACAAGGCTTGTTTTCAACCAGGATGCGTTTGATTCCGTGGAGAAGATGTTTGCCCGCAGGGGTTACCCTGTCACCGAGTTGAACCGCCAGCAGGCGGAACTGCCGGAAGGATGTACCGGGATTCCAAATCCGGTTGGTACAGCCCGGGGCATGTGGTTTGAAAAGGAACGGGTGACCGGTGGGAAGACCATTTTTGTATCCATGCCAGGTGTTCCCTTCGAGATGAAAGCCATGATGACCGATTTCGTCATTCCCTCGCTGAAAAAGATTTTTCCCACTCCATTTATCCTGCATAAAACCATCCTGACCCAGGGAATCGGTGAATCATTCCTGGCGGCACAGATTGCAGACTGGGAGAACGGGCTTCCGGAAAACGTAAAACTTGCCTACCTGCCGCAGCCGGGAATCGTGCGGCTCAGGTTGACAGCTACAGGCATTGAAGAAATGGTTCGGCATCAAATAGAAGAGGCTGTTTCAAATCTTGAGCAGCTTATTCCCGACTACATTTTCGGGTATGATGAGGAAACCCTGGAGGAGATTGTGGGAAAATTATTACGGCAGCGGAATGCAACCCTTGCCACGGCTGAAAGCTGCACGGGGGGCTACCTGGCACACCTGATCACAGGGGTTCCGGGCAGTTCTGCCTATTTTAAAGGATCGGTGGTGGCCTACGCCAACAGCATCAAAGAGTCGATCCTGGGGGTTGATCCCGGAAGTTTGAAAAATTATGGGGCGGTCAGCAAACAGGTCGTCACTGAGATGGCCGTTTCCACGCAAATTTTGTTTAAATCCGATTACGTAATCGCCACATCCGGCATTGCCGGTCCAGATGGCGGTACACCTGAAAAACCTGTCGGTACGATCTGGATTGCCATCGCCACGCCTGAAAAGGTCTTTGCGCTGCACTACCTTTTTGGCGACAGCCGCGACCGGAATATCCGCAGAACAGCCCTACAGGCACTAAACCTGCTGAGAAAAGCGATCAAAAGGGAAAATTAGCCTTGTAATGCAGGAATGCAGGAATGCAGGAATGCAGGAATGCAAATAATGCAGGCAATGCAAACAATGCAAATAATGCAGGAATGCAGGAATGCAAACAATGCAAACAATGCAGGCAATGCAAACAATGCAAATAATTCAGGAATGCAGGAATTCAGGAATTCAGGAATGCAAACAATGCAAACAATGCAGGCAATGCAAACAATGCAAATAATTCAGGAATGCAGGAATGCAAACAATGCAGGTAATGCAAATAATTCAGGAATGCATGAATGCTCTAATGCAGGAATGCAGGAATACAGGAATTTAGTTAATGTCTGAAATGTATAAGATTGAGTCGGGGGAGTGTTCAAATAAGTGCTTCAATGAATGGAGTGTTCTTTGGGACTTATTGGGAAGTTGATTCTTTCTGTATTTTCAATACTCCTATTATTCTCAATAATGGCATTATACAAATTATTGCCCTAAGTTATTTTTTTACATTGTTTACATTCCTGAATTCCTGAATTCCTGCATTCCTGCATTAGAGCATTCCTGCATTAGTCCATTCCAGCATTAGTCCATTCCAGCATTCCTGCATTAAAAAAAAAGCGGGCCCCCGGTTTCCCGGGTTCCCGCCTCGTTGTAAATGAACTGGTCAGTCCTTAAACAAGACCCTGTGCCATCATGGCATCGGCTACCTTTACGAAACCACCAATGTTGGCTCCCTTAACGTAGTTGATGAATCCATCGGGTTCAGTTCCCCATTTAACACAATTTTTGTGAATCGCGATCATGATGTTGTGCAGACGCATGTCAACCTCTTCGCGTGTCCATGATAAGCGCATGGAGTTCTGTGACATTTCGAGGCCTGAAGTAGCAACACCACCGGCGTTGGCAGCTTTACCAGGTCCGTAGAGGATTTTCTTTGCGATATAGACTTCGATAGCATCCGGGGTCGAAGGCATGTTGGCTCCTTCAGAAACGCAGAAGCAACCGTTGGCCATCAGCGTCTTGGCATCGTTGCCGTCGATTTCGTTCTGGGTTGCACTTGGGAGGGCGATGTCGCACTTCACTTCCCATGGGCGTTTGCCTGCTACGAAGGTAGCTTCGGGATATTTGTCGCAATATTCCTTGATACGACCGCGTTTCACGTTCTTCAGTTGCATGACGAAAGCCAGTTTGTCGGCATCGATACCCTTGGGATCGTAAATGTAGCCTTCGGAATCTGACAAGGTAACAACTTTACCACCGAGTAACGTGGCTTTTTCAGTAGCATACTGGGCAACATTGCCAGAACCTGAAACAACAACGGTTTTGCCTTTGAAATCAAGACCGCGGGTCTTCAGCATCTCTTCTGCAAAATAAACCTGGCCGTAACCGGTAGCTTCCGGACGGATCAATGAACCACCCCATTCCAGACCTTTTCCGGTCAGAACACCCGTGAATTCATTACGGAGACGTTTGTACTGGCCAAACATGAAACCGATCTCACGTCCACCAACACCGATATCGCCGGCAGGAACGTCAGTGTCAGGACCAATGTGGCGCTGCAGTTCGGTCATGAAACTCTGGCAGAAAGCCATCACTTCATTGTCGCTCTTTCCTTTGGGATCGAAATCACTTCCGCCTTTACCACCGCCCATAGGCAATGTGGTGAGACTGTTCTTCAGAACCTGTTCGAAAGCTAAAAATTTCAGAATGCCAAGGTTTACCGTCGGGTGAAAACGCAGGCCGCCTTTGTAAGGACCAATTGCGCTGTTCATTTCAATACGGAAACCACGGTTGATCTGGATCTCGCCTTTGTCGTTCAACCAGGGTACACGGAACATAATCACACGTTCAGGTTCGGCAAGCCGTTCCAGGATCTTTGCCACTTTGTACTTGGGATTTTCTTCAATGAAAGGAATCAATGATTCAGCAACTTCCATTACAGCCTGATGAAATTCTTTTTCACCCGGATTCTTGGCAATAACTTTGGCCATGAATTCGTCGAGCAGTTTTTTTAACATGTCGTTCATAGTAGAATGATTAAAATTAATGATTGGGTTTGAGAAATTAATGTCGTGTGAAATTTTTCACAATATTAGATAAAAAAAATGACATAAAATGTACAACTCCTCCTTTTTTTTTAGATAATTATTTATTACTCAAACAAATAAGAGATAAACGTATGGCAAATAAGAAAAATACTTACAGATACGTACGAATAACACGTCACACCTCTGATAAGCCGGAGGGGAGATATTTTTGGATTATAACCGAAAATATTTCATGATCCAGGTTTTAATGCCTGTTTCCCGGGTTGGTTCCTGCTGAATTTCAATTTTCAACAATGATTTTTAATGCGGTAAGGCCATCCGCCTTAATTCGTATGGGCATCCTTCAATTTTTACTTAGGAATTCTGCCGCCTGGAAATTCAATTTCTTACTATCCCGTAAAAAATGTGTTCCGGTATAAAAGCATTTCATTACCATTTATTTAGAATGTCTTTAAATTACTATGTGCCTATTGACATATGATGAATATGATATAAATTTACACTTCAATGTAATCTTTTAAACAAAAAGCGTTATGGAGAATCAAAAACCAACTTTTTATGAGGAAGTCCGGGGGAATGGTGTTTCCCGGCGGGATTTTCTGAAATTCTGCACCACGATGGCAGCTTTTCTTGGACTGGAAGCCACCGGGGTTAGCCAAATCGCAAAAGCACTGCAATCCAAGCCGAGGTTACCGGTAATCTGGTTCCATTTCCAGGAATGCACCTGCTGCAGCGAGTCGTTTATCCGGGCGTCCCATCCGATCGTCGCCAATATCGTCCTTGATAAAATTTCGCTTGATTACCAGGAAACCTTGATGGCTGCATCAGGAGTACAGGCCGAAGATGCCTACAAGGCCGTGATGAAAAAATACCCTGGTGAATATATTGTCATGGTGGAGGGCTCCATACCTACCGAAAATGAGGCCTATTGCTGTATCGGAGGGCGCAGTGCGCTCCAGATACTCCAGGAGGCCGTTAAAGATTGCAAAGCCGTTGTTGCATGGGGTAACTGTGCCTCCGCGGGTTGTGTCCAGGCTGCCAGCCCGAATCCGACCGGGGCAAAACCGGTTCACAAGGTTATCAGCGGCAAACCGGTCATCAACGTCCAGGGTTGCCCGCCGATCGCCGATGTGATGGCAGGCGTTGTGGTCCATCTGCTTACTTTTGACCGCATTCCCCAGCTTGATGGTTTAGGCAGGCCAAAGGCATTTTATTCGCGCCGTGTGCACGATACCTGCTACCGCAGGGCCAATTTCGATGCCGGCTTGTTTGTTGAATCCTTCGATGATGAGGGCGCCAAACGTGGATACTGTTTGTATAAAATGGGATGTAAAGGTCCTGTTACTTACAACTCCTGCGGAATTATCAAGTGGAATGACAGTGTGAGTTACCCGATCCAGTCGGGACATCCCTGTATAGGCTGTTCTGAAGCCGGATTCTGGGACAACGGCCCCTTCTACCAGCACCTGCCGGGTGTTGCTGGATTTGGTATTGAAACAACGGCAGATAAAATCGGAGTCGGCCTTGGAATTGCCACAGCTGCCGGTATTGCCGGGCATGCCATTGTGACCAATATCCGCAAACATAAAGAGATAGTCAATGAACCTGAACAAGGTTCCAATGTTCCAACCACGAAAGAATAATAGCCATGGCAGAAAGAATCGTTATAGATCCCATTACCCGTATCGAAGGCCACCTGCGGGTTGAAATTGAAATTAAAGATGGTAAAATCACCGATGCATACAGTGCCGGTACGATGGTTCGCGGTATCGAGACCATTTTAAAAGGGCGCGATCCGCGCGATGCATGGGCTTTTGTCGGACGCGTTTGCGGTGTTTGCACCTCCACACACTCGCTGACCTCTGTCAGGACTGTTGAAAATGCTTTGAACATTTCCGTGCCACCCAATGCCGAACTGATCCGGAACCTGATGGCGAATGCATTGTATATCCAGGATCACGTTGTCCATTTTTACCAGCTCCATGCACTCGACTGGGTGGATGTTGTTTCAGCCCTCAAGGCAAACCCTGCCGAAGCATCTAAGATTGCACAAAGCATCTCCTCCTGGCCAAAAAGTTCGGTCGGCTATTTCTCCGATATCCAGAAAAAGTTCAAAACTTTTGTGGAGAGCGGACAGCTGGGCATTTTTGCCAATGGTTACTGGGGCCATAAAGCCTATAAACTGCCTCCCGAAGTAAACCTGATCGCAGTAGCTCATTACCTCGAAGCACTTGAGTGGCAGAAGGAACTTGTGAAGGTCCACACCGTCTTTGGCGGGAAAAACCCGCATCCCAACTACCTGGTAGGCGGGGTACCCTGCTCTATTAACATTGAAGAGGCCAATGCGGTCAATGCCGAGAGGCTTGCCTTTGTAGGGAAACTGTTCGAAGATGCAAAAACCTTTGTTGACCAGGTCTACATCCCCGATTTAATTGCCATCGCCGGATTTTATAAAAGCGATTGGGGCGCCATCGGTGGCGGACTCACGAACTACCTGGCCTTTGGAGACTTCCCAACCAACGGCTATAACAACCCTGAAAGCTTTAAAATGCCGCGTGGTGTCATATTGGGCCGTGACCTGAGCAAAATTCACGAGGTAAAAGCCGACGATCCCACGCAGATCCAGGAATTTGTCAACAACTCATGGTATGAATATTCGAAAGGTGACAAAACCGGGTTGCATCCCTGGGAGGGAGAGACCAAGTTCAACTACAATGGTCCGAAACCACCCTATGAACACCTCGATTTCACACAAAAATACAGCTGGGTGAAAACGCCGCGCTGGAAGGGACATCCGATGGAAGTTGGACCGCTGTCGCGAATGCTCGTGGGTTATGCTTCCGGCCGCGCCGATTACAAGGAGGTTATCGATGGCGCCCTGAAAGCGCTGGATGTGCCTGTTACCGCTCTCTTTTCAACCCTGGGACGTACCGCTGCCCGCGGACTTGAAACCAAGCTGACCTGCGGCTGGGCCCTGGAGTTCTACCAGCAACTGCTTGCCAATATTAAAAACGGAGATACCCGTACCCAGAATAATGAGAAATGGGAACCCGCCTCCTGGCCGAAACAAGCCAAGGGAATCGGGATGGTCGAAGCTCCCCGTGGCGCTTTGTCGCATTTCATCGTCATCGAGGATCAGAAAATCGCCAACTACCAGCTGGTCGTTCCCACTACCTGGAATGCCTCTCCGCGCGATCCGCAGGGCCAACGGTCTGCCTATGAAGAATCGCTGATCGGCACTCCTGTAGCAGATCCGAAGGTGCCCCTTGAGGTACTGCGGACCATCCACTCCTTCGATCCCTGTTTGGCCTGTGCAGTCCATCTTTACGATGAAAATGGCACTACTATTCATGACATGAAAACCTACTAACCATGAGAAGCGGAACCATCCCTTTACGTGAAGTGCATGTTTGGGAAATGCCTGTGCGCATCTACCATTGGATCAATGCACTGTGTATCACCGCCCTATGTATTACCGGCTACCTGATCGGTAATCCGCCCGCCTTTATGAAAGGCACCGAAGCCTATTTCAACTTCTGGTTCGGCACCATCCGGTTCGTTCATTTCGTCACCGCATTCCTCTTCTTCTTTAATTTCATCTTCAGGATCTACTGGGGATTTACCGGCAACGAGTTTTCACGGTGGTATAATTTTATCCCGCTGAAACGCTGCCAGTGGAAAGAGATCATGGATGTGATCAAAGTCGATGTGCTGCAACTCACCAACAAACGGATTGATTCAATCGGTCACAACTCGCTGGCCAGCCTGGTCTATTTCATCACCTTCCTGATTTTCCTGCTCCAGTGCCTGACGGGGTTCGGAATGTATGCCGCCATGAGCAGCGCCTTCCTGCCAAAGATGTTCGCCTGGATCGTTCCGTTCCTGGGTGGCGATATGAATGTGAGGCAAATTCACCACCTGCTGATGTGGGGTTTCATCCTGTTTGCCATTGTTCATATCTACCTGGTGTTTTACCACGACTACATTGAACGTCGTGGCGTAACATCCTCCATGATCGGTGGCTGGAAATTTATCGAAGAGGATGTCATCGAACGGCATGAAAATAAAACTGAAGACTGCCCGAAGGGTTAATTTACACCAGAACTGAAGATCTTGCCATCTCTGCCAAACAACATCCTGGTTCTCGGGATCGGGAACCTTTTAATGAATGATGAAGGAGTCGGGATCCACGTGGTTTCACGACTCGAAAAGGAGGAATTCACCGGCGCCGACCTGATGGACGGCGGCACCGGTGGATTTCACCTGCTCGGCTTTATCCAGTCGTATAAAACAATTATTGTCGTTGATGCCTCGCTTGACGACTTCCCTGCAGGTCATGTCAGGGTGATACATCCAAAATATGCGAAGGACTTCCCCAAACAGCTGAGCGCCCACGAAATCGGGCTCAAAGACCTGATTGATTCAGCCATCCTGCTGGGGAACATGCCGGTGTTGCACCTGGTGGCGATCTCGGTTAAGGATTTCCAGGATATGGGCATGGATCTTTCTCCCGAGGTGGAACAGGCCATCCCGGAGGCGATAGCTTGTGTTAAACAGCTTGTGGAATCTGGTTGATTTACCGCTTTGTGATATTATAACTGGCTTGTCAGCCAGTCAAACCATTGCGACATCCCTTCTCCCGACCTGGCCGACATGAGGATAAATTCCAGCCCCGGGTTCAGTTGCCGCGCATAATTCATGGCAGTCTCCACGCTGAAATCAACATAGGGCAGCAGGTCTGTCTTGTTGATGATGCAGAGGTTCGAGGTCTGGAACATGTAGGGGTACTTCATCGGCTTATCATCCCCCTCCGTGGTGCTGATCACCACAACCCGCTTCTGTTCTCCCAGGTCAAACATGGCGGGGCAGACAAGGTTCCCGACATTTTCAATGAACAGGATCGAACGGTCGGTAACATCCAGCTTTTTCAGGGCAATGTGGATCATCTTCGCATCCAGATGACATCCCGAACCGGTGTTGATCTGGATGGCCGGCGCCCCTGATTTTTCAATGCGGTCGGCATCCCGGGTTGTCTGCTGGTCGCCTTCGATGACAAATATCTTATGCGCGGAAGCAAGCGATTGGATTGTCTTCTCAAGAATGGTGGTTTTCCCCGAGCCTGGCGAACTCACCATGTTCAGGGCAAGCACCTTTTTACCTTCAAACCAGCCCCGGTTGCGTTCGGCCAGCCGGTTATTCTCCGAGAGGATATCCATGTTGAGGCTGATCACCTTTTTGGTGGAATGGTCTTGGTGGTGGTCAAGGTCATGCCCGTGATGGTCGTGGTCATGGTCATGCCCGTGGTGGTCGTGGTCATGGTCATGCCCGTGATGGTCGTGGTCATGATGATGACCATGATGCTCATGATCATGGGAATGGTTATGGTCGTGGATTTTAAACTCGTCAGGGTTGCCGCATCCGCAGGTATCGCACATAGTCTCTGTTTTTTTCAGGTTAAATATTTTGGTTGAATCATTCTATTCCGCCAGCAGCGACACAACCCTGAACTCCTCTCCGGCCGTGATCACAGAGGGAAAACCGTGGCATCCAGGGCACATGCAGAGCCTGGTTTCCATCCCGAATTCGATGTTGCAGGAGGTACATCTGCCCCTTCCGGGGATATGGTTTATCTTGATTTCCGCATTTGCAAGGATAGAATCCTTTGCCAGCATTTCCAAGCCCCACTGGAAGGCATCCGCCTCCACGCCGCTAAGTTCGCCGACCTCGATCAGGATTTCGCTGATGACCGACAGGTTTTTTTTACCGGCCTCTTTTGTAGCAAGGTTGATTACCTCCATGGCAAGCGAGAGTTCGTGCATGACAATTTCAGATTAGCAGATTCGGGGTAAAGGATCGCCGGTAAGGATGTCGACCAGCCGCCTGCCGCCGGTTTCGGTTTTCAGGACCACCTTCCCGTGATGTTCGTCGACTACCTTCCCGATAACGACGCTCTGCCTTCCAAGCGGGTGACTTTTCAGGGTTTCCAGGATCAGAGGGCTCTCTTTTTCACTGCATACGATCAATACTTTACCTTCATTTGCAATGTGAAGCGGGTCAAACCCGAGGATTTCGCACATGGCTTTAACCCCATTGCTGACCGGTATTTCAGACTCGTTAATCGCAATGCCAAGATTTATTTTAGCAGCAAGTTCATTGAGCACAGTGGCAACGCCGCCCCGGGTGGGGTCGCGCATGAATTTCACGCCGGCCGTGGCATCAAGAACAGCGCGGATCAGGTGGTTCAGAGAGGCGCAATCGGAGATGACAGGCGATTTGAAATGAAAATCTTCGCGGGCATTCATGACTGCCATGCCGTGATCCCCGATGGTGCCGTTGATGATGATCACATCGCCGGGTTTAATATCCGCTGCTTTGCCAATCATGCGTTCTTCCTCGCGGATCATGCCAATCCCGGCCGTATTGATGAACAGCTTGTCGCATTTGCCTTTGTTTACCACCTTGGTGTCGCCGGTGACGATACTGACTTTGGCAACACGGGCCTCTTCGGCAAGGGATGACACGATCTCCTCCAGCTGCTTCATAGGAAATCCCTCTTCGATGATAAAGGAAACGCTGATATAGCGGGGAGTTGCGCCTGAAACTGCCAAATCGTTCACGGTACCGCAAACCGAAAGTTTCCCGATATTTCCGCCGGGGAAGAAGATTGGATCGATCACAAACGAGTCGGTCGTAAATGCCAGGTAAGGGGCCTCGGCAGGCAGAATGGCGGAATCGGTCTGCTCGTTCAGGATGTTGTTCGCGAAATGTTTCAGGAACACCTCTTCGATAAGGTTGTGCATCATCCGGCCGCCATTGCCGTGGCTCAGCAGTATTTTTTCCTCTTTCGGATTCATGACCGGTATTTATAGTAGGTGGCACAGGTACCTTCGCCGGAAACCATGCACGCGCCAACCGGATCGGAAGGGGTGCACCGGGTGGCAAAGAGTTTGCATTCATTGGGTGTTTTCGCCCCCCGCAGGATGGAGCCACAGATACAGCCTTTGGGATCGGATGGCTCGGGAACGGCTAGCGGATAGGATTTTTCCGCATCAAATGCCGAGAATTCATCCCGGATCTTCAGTCCGCTGGCGGGAATGGTCCCCAGACCCCTCCACCGGTCATCCCCGGGTTCGAAAACCCTGGCAAGGTACCCGGCTGCAATCGTATTTCCCTCTTGATGGACAATGCGTTTATATTGGATTTCAACCCTTGGTGCGCCCGTTTCCAGCTGCCGGGTCAGCATAAGGATCGCCTGCATCATGTCGACAGGTTCAAATCCGGCCACCACCACGCCCAGTCCATATACTGTGGCAAGGTCATTGTAAATGGCGGTGCCGGTGATGGCGGTTACATGACCCGGGGCGATAAATCCGTCGATCTTCACCCCCTCATCAACCAGGGCTTTCATGACAGGCGGCATAAGTTTGTGGGCACTCAATACGAAAAAGTTGTTGATATTGTCTGCTTTTGCCTTTACGATGGCCGCAGCTGTCGCGGGAGCAGTGGTTTCAAACCCGATTCCAAGGAAAACAACCGGCCGGCCAGGATTTTTTTTGGCAATCTCCAGAGAATCCAGAACGGAATAGACAATCCGGATATCCTCCCCGTTTGCCTTTTCTTTTTCAAGCGAACTAACCGAACCGGGTACCCTGATCAGGTCTCCATAGGTGGTGACAATGGCGCCGGGAACTTTGCTGTAGGCAATGGCTGTATCGAGAAAATGCTGGCTGGAAACACAGACAGGGCATCCCGGGCCCGATAAAAGGCGAATGGTGGGTGGCAGCAACGTGTGTAAACCGAAGCGATGGATCGCCATGGTATGTCCGCCGCAAACCTCCATCAACGTGATCTCTTTTTTTGAAACTCTCCTCAACTCCTCTGAAACGGCAAGAATCAAATCCTTTTGCCTGTATTCGTCGATATATTTCATTTATTGCGCGTTTCTTCGTCGATGGTTGTTTCGGTATACTTCCTCTGATAACCGGATAATGCCCCGGCATCCTGATCAGGATAGATTTACTGAGGGCTGTTTGCTGCAATCTCATTCAGCAGACGTAACGTTTCAGCAGCCTCTTCGGCATCTACTTTTTCAATGGCAAACCCGGCATGGATCATGACGAAATCGCCGGGATGCACATCATCGATCAGTAAAAGACTGGCCTGGTATTCCACATCTTCGATCGCCACCAGGGCCGTTGACCCTTCGATGCTGATTACTTTTGCAGGTATGGCTAAACACATTTATTTTCCCTCCTTTTTGATGCTACAGCGAGCTGACCCAATGAAATCCCTCCGTCGTTTGTTGGCACGACGGTATGTGCATAAACGGTAAACAAGTTTTTCCGGAACCGGGCCATGATCCCTTCCAAAAGGTATTTATTCTGAAAAACCCCGCCCGAAAGAACTACCCGGCTGATACCCTCCCTGTTGCGGATGGCATTTACAGATTCAAAGATAACGGAAATTATGGTATTATGGAACTTTGATGCAATTATTTTGATATCCGTTTTCCTGGCAAGGTCATCAACAATTCCCCTGATGGTATTGTCAAACCGTATGACGGGTAGAGTTTCGAACGGGTAGGATTCATGGCAACCAGTCAACGCCATCGATTCAAGTCGCATCGGGCCCTCAGCCTGGAAGGTTGCCGTCTGACAAAGGCCAAGCAGGGAGGCCACCGCATCGAATAACCTTCCGGCGCCGGAGGTCAGCGGGCAGTTTATGTCCCGGTCGATCATCCTGACGACTATCTCGATTTTTTCAGGATCTACCTCATGGAAGAGGGGCAGTTCCAGCTTCCTGAATTCATTGCCATAGACTTTGTAGAGGTACGAAACTGCCATTCGCCAGGGCTCCCCGGCAGCAAGGTCTCCGCCGGGCAACGGGAGATAATCAAAATGGGTTATCCGGTTATAGTCAACCAGGTCACAAACGAAAAACTCACCTCCCCAGATATGGCCGTCGTCGCCGTAGCCAGTCCCATCAAGGGCAACGCCGATTACCTTCTCATCCAGGCCATGTTCGGCCATACAGGATGCAATATGGGCGTGATGATGCTGTACGGTCACCAGCGGAATTCCGGGAAACTTTCCGGCTGTTTTCGTGGAGATATAATCAGGATGCATGTCAACTGCAAGCAGCGAGGGTTTCACACGGAAAAGCTGCAGGAACCTGTCGATGGTCTGTTCATAGAACAGCGTCGTTTCAAGGCCCTGCAGGTCACCGATATGCTGGCTTAAAAATGCCTTCCTGCCCTTGCCAACGCAGAAGCAATTGGTCAGTTCTGCCCCGAAGGCCAGGATGCCGTCGGTATTCAGGGTCGTCCTTACGGGTGCCGGGACATAGCCGCGCGAACGCCGCATGATCCTCTCTTTTCCATCGATGATGCGTACCACCGAATCATCGGTGCGGTTATAGATATCCCGGTCATGCAGCACGATGGCATCCATAAGATGCGAAAACTGGTCAAGCGCAACCTGGTTGCCAGTAAGAATGGGTTCGCTGCTGAAGTTCCCGCTGGTCATTACGATGGCTGAGGTCTTCAGATGTTGGAAAAGCTGGTGGTGGAATGGCAGATAGGGAAGCATCACGCCAATGAGACTGAGTCCGGCATTTACATTCCCGGCAACTCGCCCTGCCTTTCCGTTTTTAATTTCCAGCAGTACGATGGGCCTCCGCCATGACAGAAGCGATTGCTCTTCCGGGATGCTCAGGTTAACGTATTCCCGTAACGATCCGGCATCGCGGAACATCACTGCAAAGGGTTTTCCCTCGCGGTTTTTAATCTCCCTGAGTTTTGCAACGGCGGTGTCGCAGAAGGCATCACAGGCCGCATGCATGCCCCCCAGTCCCTTCATCAGAACAACTCCTCCGTTATCGATAATGGTTGAAACCTGAAGGATGATTTCCCCGATTGCCGCATTGGCCCGGTTGCCGTCAAGGAACACCTCATATTGCGGTCCGCAGATTCCACAGGCGGTTGGCTGTGCATGGAACCTGCGGTCGGTTATGGTTTGGTATTCCTCCCTGCAATCACGACACATGATAAATGGCTGCATGGTCGTTTTATCCCTGTCATAGGGGAGATCGCGGATGATGGTAAACCGGGGGCCGCAGTTGGTGCAGTTTACAAATGAATAGTCGTGCCGGGAGCCCTCCCTGGCCATATCCTCAAGGCAGTCGCTGCAAACGGCAATATCAGGGCTGATTTCGGTGATATCTTCCGATACATCATGGCTGTGAAGGATGGAAAACCCTGTGAAGGGCTCAGCTTCCGTCTCCGTGACTGTAACCTTTTCAATCATGGAGGCAGGGGGCGCCTCCCGTTGAAACGAATCAAGGAAAAGTGCAATATCGGCCTGGTTCCCGGTGACCCGGATGAGAACATTCTCATTCGTATTCTGAACCCAGCCGGTAAGCCTGTACTTCATGGCCATCCTGTAAACAAAGGGGCGGAACCCGACTCCCTGAACGAGGCCCGTTACGGTAATGATCGATGATTTGATAGAGCGTTGATTAACTGATTGAAAATAATAACCTGACCTGAATTAACCCTTGATTTTAGCCTTCATCCTGACTTCATTCAAATCCTTTTCGGAAACCGCAATCTTCAGGTCCTTTGCCTTTGCCAGGTCGTTGTATGCCTGGGTATAATTTTTATCCTGTGCATAAGCCAGCGACCGGAGATAATACAACCTCCCGTCGGCCGGGCTGGCAGCAATCTGACTGGAAAAGATGGCGATCGCCTCGCCTGGTTTATTATCTTTAAAATAACATACTCCGAGGTTAACGGAAGCGGTCGTATTGCCAGGCTGTAATTCGAGTACTTTTTTAAAATCGGCAATTCCTTTTTCATAGGCGCCAATCTTGTCAGTGTAGAGGATTCCCCGGTTTTGATATGCATCGGTATACCCGGGGGAGAGGTTTATGGCATGCGTAAAGGCAGAATCGGCTGCAGCAAACCTCCCCAGCCCCTCAAGGGCATTCCCCTTAAGGAAATAGTTGACAGGTTTCTCCGGATCCAGTCCGATCAATTCATCCAGTATTTTAAGGGCATTGGCGAAATCGCCCTTTTTGTTGTAGGCAAGCCCCATGTTTTTCCTGGCTTCAAGCCTGTCGCTGGCAAACATCCCCGATTCATCCTTAATATCAAGAACTTTCTGATAGTCCGCAATACCCTTGTCATACTCCTTCAGGTTATTTACATACAGCGCCGCACGGGAGAGGTAAACATAGGTGGGCGCCGAAGCCTCCCTGTCACAGACAAAATTAAAATTTTCGAGCGCTTTCTGGTAATTCCCGCCGGTAACATATTCACATCCCATGCAAAAGTGCGGGCGCCAGTAGTCGGGATACTGTGCTGAAACATCCTCCCAGAAGGTAAAACTGTTCTTCCATACCTGCGTCCGGTTCCAGGTTAAGGTTCCCAGTACCATGGTTAATACGACCAAAACCGCAACTGCCAGCTTGTTCCATCGCGGACTATCGGCAAACCGGGAAAAGAGGCGCCCGCAGATGAAAAACAAACCGATATAGGGGATATAGGTGTAACGGTCGGCGATATAACTGTCGCCTAACGGGATAAAGCGCAATGTAATGGAGATGGTGAAAAGAAAGAAGAGGAAGCCGAAAAGATAATCTTTTGAGAACTTCAGGGTTTTGTAAACGGCAAAACAAAGAGCGACAAGGATGACAGGAGCGATATAAAGATAATAGGGAACCTGCTTTAATGTGTTGGATGGATAGGGATAGGACCCTGACAGGTTGACGGGCAATACCAGTTTCAGCAGGTAAAGCAGCAATCCGTACCATCCGTAAAGTATATTGGTAACAACCTCAATTTCTTTGTTGATGCCCGTGCCTTGCGCCCTGATGGCAAGAAGGCCGAAGAGAAGGGAAACAATAAAAAAGGGAATCTTTTCCAGTATAGCGGTTTTATCGAATTTCCGGCCCCTGAAATAATCAAACAGCAGGAACGCCAGTGGCAATGTTACAGCCTGGCCTTTTGCAAGACAAGACAGGATAAACAACACGAACGAACCTGCCAGTATTCCGTAGTTTCTCCTCCGTGTATAATGCAGATACATCCATGCCGCCAGCAAAAAGAAAAATGAGAAGAGCACATCCTTTATCTCTGAAATCCATGTGACCGACTCGACATGCATCGGATGGATTCCGAATAAAAGCGCCGTGACGGCCGCTGTTTTCCAGCCCTTCCTGTCGAGCAGTTCATAAACTACCAGAAAAACAAGGGTGGTGTTCAGCAGGTGTAACAAGAGGTTGTTCAGGTGAAACCAGAATGGGTCAAAACCACTGTAAACCGCGGGGTTTCCCTTAGGGAAAATCAATGATTCCCAATGCAGCCAGGTGATGGTAAGCGGATGATAATTGCCCATGACAAAGGTGGAAAAAGAATAGACCCTGGCAAAACTGAAATTCTTCAACAGGCCATTTTCGTAAACGTAACCGGGATCATCCCACAAAACAAAGCTGTTCCGCAGTGCAGGGAGAAATGCGACAAAGGTTATAACAACAAGGGCTCCCATGATTGCCAATAACTGTAAAAGGGAGATGGATTCAATCGTGCCCTGCTTTTTCAGAAGATTTGGCGAAGGCATGCTGCCCTTAACTGCACCGGGTTTGCTCTTAGGTTTGCTGACGGTATTGCTCATTATTTCAATATGTTGTTTTTATTGCGCTGTATATCTGGTTTCCGATACAAAAATATAGGTTGGGCTTTTATTAACCTAATTTTCACCGCCGGATTATGCTTCCGGGTTTCCCTGTCTGAAATACGGCTTCCCTGTTTTTTTCAACATCCCGTTACGCGGGGACTGAAAATTGACAGAACATTTTTTACCCGTAAAAGTATATATATTTTATCTACTTTTAATCCCTTAAATGACCGCTATGTTAACACTCCTGACAGGCTTTATCGCCAGTGTGGCACACGTTGTTACAGGCCCGGATCATCTTGCAGCCGTGACCCCGCTTGCGATTGACAGCCGGAAAAAGTCGTGGACCATCGGCCTGTCCTGGGGAATCGGGCATACGGTGGGCATGCTGCTGATAGGTTTGCTGTTTATCCTGTTCAAAGCATTTCTTCCGGTTGAGGCAATCTCGCACTACAGTGATACTGTCATCGGGATGCTGCTGATTGGAATCGGCACCTGGGCAATTGTCAGGACATACCGGCGCCACCGGCACGGAAACCGCCCCCATACCCATTTCCATACCGAACCGTTCCTGTACGCACACATTCATAAACACACGCATCATGAGGCCCGGGGACATGATCATGTGCATGTACGGACGGTCCGGCAGAATGCCGTTACGGCCCTGTTTATCGGGACCATTCACGGGTTTGCTGGGTTCAGCCACCTGTTTGCTTTATTGCCATCCCTTGCGTTACCAACGGTTTGGGATTCGGTTACCTATGTGGCGGCCTTTGCTGCGGGTACAATTTTCACCATGATCCTTTTTGCCTTCATCCTTGGGCTGGTTGCTTTCCGGTCGGTTGTGAACGACCGGCAGGTCTTCCTGAAATGGTTTACCCTTTCGGGTGGTTTCCTGGCCATCGCCGTCGGAATACTGTGGCTTGTTCACCCGTTTTAAGTCGCGCCGGGCAAGCTCCGTGAATCATTGATGACAACGCCGGAATATTAATTTGGTCTGGATTCTGATGCTGATTATTTCATTTTCGGGTAGCTGAAAGTTGAAAAGAAAGTGCTAATTTTGAGCCCTTCATCTCAAAATATCTCATGCTGCCATCCGACGAAAACAAGAAAACAGGGAAGCTCCTTCCTGACAAGGTTGATCTGGACCAGTTGGTGTATGAAAACCAGGAACGTCTGAAGGAGCTGGCAGCCATCAACGATACCTCGTCGATCATCAAGACGGGGAAATCAATCCCGGAAACCCTGTTCGAAATTTGCCAGATACTGCCCAAAGCATGGCAATATCCTGAAAGTACCGTGGCACGCATACGGTTTGAGGAGATGGAGTTCACCAGTCCCGGCTTTCGCGAAACCGAATGGATGCAGGAACAGGATTTTGAAACCATCGACAACCAGACAGGCTCGATTGCCATCTGTTATCTCAAAGATTTTCCCGGAAGTTTTGAAGGACCGTTTTTAAAGGAAGAGCGAAACCTGGTGATGAACCTGGGGATTCTCATCGAGGGTTACCTGAACGGCGTGAAGGGTCGTGAAGGCAGGTACATCACCCGCGAACGGCTTAAGGAACTCACGGCCATCAACCAGACCACAGCCATTCTCCGCACAGGCAAGCCCACGGAAGAGGCCCTGCACCAGATCTGCCTGATCCTGCCCAAGGCATGGCAGTACCCCGATTATACCGTATGCCGCATCAGGTACGGGAATGTGGTACTCAGCAGCCCCGGCTACCGGGAAACACAATGGACCCAGAAACAGAGTTTCGAAACCATCGATAACCAGGAGGGTTATATCCAGATTTGCTACCTTAAGGCTTTCCAGCCCTCGTTTGAAGGACCCTTCCTGGAGGAGGAGCGGCATCTGATTATCAACCTGGCCAACCTGATTACAGGTTACCTGAATTCAGTCAAGGGAAAGGCAATCCTCAAACGTTCAGGCCAGCGGGATGTAAATGAAACAAAACCTGACCAGGACGGGCCTGTTAAATACAGCCGCAAGCTGCTGCAGACCTTCCTGAACCGTACCAACTACAACCGCGACCTTTACCACGACCTGATGCCTTTCAAGGTCAAGGAGATCCTGCTCGTTGCCAATTTATATGATGCCTACAGCATTGAAAAGGAGGGGCGGTTTTCGGAGCATGTGCTGGGTGAATTCTATTCCCTCAGCCTGAGTACGATGCCCCGTATTACCGGGGTTTCTACCACCGAAGAGGTGATGGAGCAGCTGGGGAGCAAACATTACGACCTGATCATCATTATGATCGGTACGGACAAGAATTTCCCGCTCGAATTGAGCAATAAAGTCAAGGCCCAGTATCAGTATATCCCTGTATTCCTGTTGCTTAACAGTAATTCAGATATTGCCGTTTATGAGGAGGAACCCGAAAAGATGGTGTGGATTGACAGGGTTTTTGTCTGGAATGGCGATTCCAAGATTTTCTTTGCCATGATCAACTATCTTGAGGATAAAATTAATGTTGAGAACGATACCAGCATCGGCATGGTCAGGGTTATCCTCCTGGTTGAGGATTCATCGAAATATTATTCCCTGTACCTCCCGATGCTCTATAATATTGTGCTGGAACAAACCAAGAATATCATTGAAGATGTTACCACCGACGAGCTTTACCGCATCCTTCGCCTGAAGGCCCGTCCGAAAATACTCCTTGCCTCCACGTTTGAGGAGGCAACCTATATCTTTAACAAATACAAGGATAACATCCTTTGCCTGATTTCGGATGTGAAGTTCAAGAAGGATGGAAAATTGAACGATACCGCGGGATTCAGCCTTGTTGCCCATACCCGGAAGGACCTCCCCGATCTGCCAATCGTTCTTCAGTCCTCTGAGGAACTCAATGCGATGAAAGCATACGACCTGAAGGCCTCCTTTATCAATAAAAATTCGGAAACCCTGCTTGTCGAGTTTAAAAGTTTCATCACCCATTACCTGGGGTTTGGGAATTTTATCTATCGTGACAACGAGGGCGGGCAGATTGCTGTTGCCAAATCCTTAAAGGAATTTGAGGATTTGCTGAAGACGATCCCGGAAGAATCGCTGCTCTACCATGCGCGCAAGGACCATTTCTCGTTATGGCTGATGGCGCGGGGAGAGATCCAGGTTGCCAAGATCCTCAATCCGGCAAAAGTCACCGATTTTAAAGATCCGGAATCGCTTCGCACCCATCTTATTACGGTGATCCAGCATTTCCGCAATGAGCAGAACATCGGCAAGGTGATTCCCTTTGAAGAATCGGCGCTTAAAGACGAACGAAATATCGTGGCCCTTACCGAAGGCGCATTGGGAGGGAAAGGCCGCGGACTTGCCTTTGTCAACACCCTGATCTACAATTACGATTTCGCACAGCATGTGCCGAACATCAACATTCGCACGCCCAAAACGTCGATCATCGGCACGGATGAATTCGAGTATTTCCTTGACCGGAACAAGCTGCGTGAAAAGGCGGTGTACGAAAGCGATTATACCCTGATTAAGCGTTGGTTTACGGAGGGCCGGCTTACCGAAACCCTGATAAAAAAACTCAGGCTGGTCATTAAAAATCTTACCAAACCCCTGGCTATCCGCTCGTCGGGATTGTTTGAAGATTCCCAGAACCAGCCCTTTGCCGGTATCTTTGAAACCTACCTCATCCCGAACAACCATCCCGATCCCCTTGTAAGGCTCGACCAGCTTATGGAAGCCATCAAACTGGTCTATGCATCGGTCTATTCACCCGTTGCAAAGGGATATATCGAAGCCGTAAATTACCGCATCGAGCAGGAAAAGATGGCGGTGGTGATCCAGGAGGTAGTGGGCCACCAGTATGAAGAGGTCTTTTACCCGCATATCAGCGGTGTGGCCCATTCTTTCAACTACTATCCCTTTGCCCATATGAAACCTGAAGAGGGGTTCGCCGTAGCGGCTCTCGGACTGGGACGCTATGTGGTGGAGGGCGAAAAGGCCTTTCGTTTTGCTCCGCTTTATCCCAACCTGGAAATTAATTCAGCCAAAGACCAGTACAAGGGTTCCCAGGTCTATTTTTATGCAGTTGACCTGAAAAAGAAGGATGTCAACCTGCTGGAGGGCGAGGATGCGGGATTGAGAAAGCTCGACATTTATGATGCCGAAATGCATGGAACCCTGAAGCATCTTGCATCGGTCTATTCCCTCGAGAACGACCGCATTTCCGCGGGGTTGCGTGATGCAGGCCCCCGGGTGATCAATTTTGCCGATATCCTCAAATATAATTACGTCCCCCTTGCCAAAACCATTGAGGTGGTGCTGGATGTCGTAAAAGAGGCGCTTGGCTCCCCGGTGGAGATCGAATTTGCCGTCGACCTGAACCGGGATGAAAACTACAAGGCATCCTTCTATCTCCTTCAGATCAAGCCACTGATCGGGAATGTAGCTGGATTCAACATCGACATGGAAAAGATCGGCAGGGATGAAATCCTGCTCTATTCCGAAAAGGAGATGGGCAATGGCCTGATTGACACCATCGACGAGGTGGTTTTTGTCGACCCGGAAACGTTCGACAAGTCCAAAACCGTGGAGATGGCCGAAGAGATCGATCTGATCAACAGGGAGATGGGCAAGGCAGGGAAAAAGTATATCCTCATTGGTCCCGGGCGCTGGGGAACCCGCGACCGCTGGATCGGCATCCCGGTAATGTGGCCCCAGATCAGCAATGCAAAGGTTATCGTTGAAACCAGCATGGAGGGCTTCCCGCTCGACGCCTCCTCCGGCTCCCATTTCTTCCACAACGTAACCTCCATGAATGTGGGCTATTTCTGCGTCCAGACCGAATATTCCGATAGTTTTATCCGGTACGATGTGCTGAAGGCACAAAAAGATGTCAGGAAGACGGAATACTTTACGATTGTGAAATTTGACAAACCCCTGACCGTCAGGATGGACGGGAAAAAACGAATATCCGTGATCACCTGGCAACCCGAGAAATAGCCATCGGTAATCCATCATTAATAATCAGTATTAAATATTTAAAAGCATGCGCATCACACGAATCACTACCAAAGAAACCACTGCCCGGGGAGATGAGCAGGATCTTAGTCAGCTGGATCCTCTCATTGCAAAGCACAAAGGAAAGAAGGGGAACCTGATCCCCCTGCTGCAGGGCGCCCAGGAGATGTTCGGATTTATCTCAAAGCCGGCATTCGAAAAACTTTCCCGCGAAACCGGGATTCCCTTAAGCGACATGTATGGTGTGGCGACCTTCTATGCCCAGTTCCGGCTCAACCCCGTCGGGAAAAACATCATCAAGGTTTGCCATGGCACCGCATGCCATGTGCAGAATGCCCTGGAAATTTCAGAATCGCTGGAGGAGGCCCTGAAAATCAAAGATGGTGAAACCACCGAAGACCGCTTTTATACCCTCGAATCGGTTGCCTGCCTCGGCTGCTGTTCCCTCGCCCCGGTCATGATGATCGGCGACCAGACCTACGGTAAACTGACAGGGAACGAAGCCGTGAAAATCGTTAAGAATATAAAACTGGCAGAGAATAACTAGTAACAATATTTCAATTTATCAAATCACTTATATGACAACTACCGTCACTGTTGGGCTTGGAAGCTGCGGAATTGCCGCAGGGGCAAACAAGACCTATGAAAAGATCAAAGCGCTTAAAGAGACCGAAAAACTGGATTTCGACCTGAAAAAAACCAGTTGCGTCGGGATGTGTTACCGTGAACCACTGGTTGAGATTACCGATGAGACCGGCACATACCTTTACGGGGAGGTGAATGCCGACCGCGCCGTGGAGGTCATTGAAAAACACATCAACCAGCACGACCCGATTCGTGATTATATCGTCTATACCGACCTGTTCGATGCCCCCGAAAATGATTTTATCGGGGCCCAGGTTAAAATCGTATTGCGCAATTGCGGCTATATGGATCCCGAATCTATCGAAGAATATGAGTCACGCGACGGTTACCGGGCCATTAAAATGATTGCCGCCGAAAAAACCAGCCGCGAAATGGTGATCGACACGATCCTCAAATCGGGACTGCGCGGCAGGGGAGGTGGCGGATTCCCGACAGGGTTGAAATGGAAATTTGCCAATGCCAATAAGTCGGCCGAAAAATATGTGATCTGTAATGCCGATGAAGGCGACCCGGGTGCCTTCATGGACCGCTCGGTGCTGGAAGGCGACCCCCATTCGGTTCTCGAAGGGATGATCATCGCAGCCTATGCCATCGAGGCCACGGGAGGCGTGATCTATTGCAGGGCTGAATACCCGCTGGCCATCAAACGGCTCAACATTGCCATCAAACAGGCGCATGCCCGCGGTTACCTGGGTAAGAACATCTTCGGGATCGAGGGATTCAACCTCGATATCTATATCAAGGAGGGCGCCGGCGCATTTGTATGCGGAGAGGAAACAGCCCTGATCGCCTCCATCGAGGGCGAACGCGGAATGCCGCGCAAAAGGCCGCCGTTCCCGGCCGGGTCAGGATTATGGAAGAAACCCACCAATATCAATAACGTCGAAACATTTGCCAACATTCCGTGGATCATCATCCACGGATCAGAGGCATATGCCAGTTATGGCACCGAGAAAAGCAAGGGAACCAAGGTGTTTGCCCTTGCCGGCAAAGTAGCTCATTCTGGCCTCGTGGAGGTCCCGATGGGAATGACCATCCGCGATGTGATCTTCAAACTCGGCGGTGGCATCAAAAATAACAAGCGGTTCAAGGCGGTGCAGATGGGCGGCCCTTCGGGAGGATGTATCCCCGAATTTTTATCCGATACCATTGTCGATTACGATTCTGTGAATGCCACCGGCGCCATCATGGGTTCCGGAGGGATGGTGGTAATGGACGAGACAACCTGCATGGTCGATGTGGCCAAATTCTTTCTTGATTTCACCTGCAAGGAGAGTTGCGGTAAATGTACCTTCTGTCGCATGGGCACCAAGCGGATGCTCGAAATCCTCGATCGCATCACCAAGGGTAATGGCAAGGAGGGTGATCTCGAAAAACTGGAAGAGCTGGCATACCAGATCAAGGATAATTCATTGTGCGGCCTTGGCCAGACAGCCCCGAATCCTGTTCTGACCACCATCCGGTATTTCAGGGATGAATATGAAGCCCATATCAACCACAAAAAATGTCCGGCAAAAGTCTGTCGTCCCCTGCTGACCTATAAGGTGGATGCCGAAAAGTGCACCGGTTGCCTGGTTTGCTCCAAAAACTGCCCGGTAAAAGCCATTACCGGCGAACGCAAGAAACCCCATTTCATCAACCAGGAACTTTGCACCAAGTGCGGCGTTTGCTTCTCCAAATGCAAATTCGAATCGATCCTGCTTTCGTGAGAAATGGTGAAATCAAGAAATAAACAATATTGAAACATATAATATTTTTTTGTAATGGCTGACAATTCATTGAATATCGTACTCAACGGAACTATTGTAAAAGGGTTTCCCGGCGAAACCATACTGAACCTTGCCAACCGTCATGGCATTGAAATTCCCACCCTTTGCAACGACGAACGCCTCGAACCCTTTACCTCCTGCTATGTTTGCGTGGTGGAGGTCGAAGGCATGCGCGGTCATCAACCCTCCTGCTCAACAAAGCTTGTTGAGGGGATGAAGATCATTACCGACAATGAGGGGGTGCGCAAATCAAGAAAAATGGCGCTGGAACTGATGCTCAGCAACCATTATGCCGATTGTATCGGGCCCTGCAAACAAACCTGCCCGGCAGGGGTTGATGTACAGGGTTATATTTCCCTGATTGACAAGGGGCAGTACAGTGAGGCCGTTGCGTTGATCAAGGAAACCAACCCGTTGCCGGCAATCTGCGGACGCGTTTGCGTGCGCCCGTGCGAAAACGAATGCAGGCGCAACCTGCTCGACGAAGGAGCGCCCGTCGGCATCGACTACCTGAAGCGGTTTGCTTCCGATTACGATCTCGCCTCACCCGGGAAATATGTGCCGGCTGTTAAACCCTCCACGGGGAAAAAGGTGGCCGTGATCGGCGCCGGTCCCGGCGGACTGTCGGCCGGACATTTCCTGCAGATAGAAGGGCACCAGGTTGACATCTATGAAGCCGCACCCAAATCGGGCGGATGGCTCCGTTATGGGATCCCTGAATACCGGCTGCCAAACGACATCCTTGACCAGGAGGTGAAGAATATTACCGATCTTGGCGTGAATATATTTTATAATAAGAAGCTGGGGGATAATCTCAGCTATCGCGACCTTAAAACGGCCTATGATGCCACGATCCTGACGATAGGATCACAAAAGGGAACCGGTGTCGGCTGCGAAGGCGACGACGCAGGAAATGTATATTCCGGTATAGATTTCCTTAAAAACATGGAGATGACAGGCCAACGTTACGATTTCAGGGGTAAAACCATTGCCGTGGTCGGAGGCGGAAATACCGCCATGGACTGCTGCCGCACCTCCATACGCTGCCACGCAGATAAGGTTTATGTTATCTATCGCCGTACCGAGAAAGAGATGCCTGCCAATCCCATCGAAATCCATGAATCAAAACTCGAAGGAGTTGAATACCTGTTTCTTACCCTTCCAAAGAAAATTAATAAAAAAAGCAACGGTGAAGTTGAATCGGTAACCTGCATCAGGATGGAACTCGGTGAACCCGATGCCTCCGGGCGTCGGCGCCCGGTGCCGGTCGAGGGATCGGACTTCGAACTGAAGGTCGATTATATCCTGGCTGCCATCGGCCAGAAAACGGAGGTGAATTTCATCGACGACATCAATGCCAACGTTGACCTGGGCGAGCTGAAGATCAACAAATGGGGCGATATCGATGCCGACAAAGCCACCCTCCGGACCGGGATCCCCTCGGTATTTGCTGCCGGTGACGGTGTTACCGGGCCGGCTACCATTATTGAAGCCATTGCCCAGGCCCGTGTGGCCTCCACCAGCGCACACCAGTTTCTTTCAGGACTGCCGGTGGAGCCCGTGAAGAAAACCTTTACCAGCCGGCGCGATAATTTTAAGAAACAGGTCAAAGAGGAATATCTTGGCAATTTCCCCGGCCAGCTGAGGGAGGAGATGCCGACCTTGCCAACTGGCGACCGGCTCAATTTCAATGAGGTTGAACTGGGTTATACCGGCGAGCAGGTGGCACATCACGAAGCCCAGCGATGCCTTGAATGCGGCTGTGCTGCCTTCCTTGATTGCGACCTGCAGCGCTATTCTTCTGAATACAATGCCGGGCAAAAAACCTTTGAAGGTGACTTCAGGGAATACCGGGTTGATTTCCGTCATCCCTTTATCGAGATCGACAATAACAAATGTATCCTGTGTGCCCGCTGTGTGCGCATCTGCCGCGAAGTAACAGGCGCCAACGCACTGGGGCTGATCAACAGGGGATTTGACACCTATGTCGCGCCCAGCATGGGCGAGGCCTTGCAGGATACGAAATGCGAGTCGTGCGGGTTGTGCATTTCAACCTGCCCCACGGGCGCCATCTCCGAGAATGTGATATTCAAGCCGGGTCCCGTGAAAACCACCGCGGTAAAGACCATCTGCAACTATTGTTCGGTGGGATGCGCCATCGAACTGCATCATAAAAACGGGTTTGTACTGGGCGTTACCGGTGTTAACGGGCTCGTGAATGCCGACGGAAATCTTTGCAAATATCCCAAGTTCGGTTATCAATACCTCAACGACAATGGCAGGATCACCAAACCTTTGCTAAAGGTAAACGGGAAGTTCGAGGAGATCAGTTTTGAAAAGGCCTTCAGGCTTATCAGTGAAAAGATCAAATCGGTAAAATCATTTGAAAACGCCTTCTTTGGCGGAGCCCGCCTTTCGAACGAAGAGCTCTACCTGGTCCATAAACTGGCCAGGGCAGCTGCAAAGACCAACAACGTAGGCAGTTTCCATTACCTGGGCAGGGGTGAGGGCTATCGTGCCAATTGCGAACTTAATAGTTCTTTTGCAGAAATCCCAGGAGCCAGTGCGCTATACCTGCTGGGTACCGAGATCAACCAGGATCATGCCGTGGTAGGATTTATGGTCCAGAATGCACATTACCTGAAAAAGATCCCTGTCACGATGATCACGGAAAAGCCGGTAAACGCGATGGTCCACAAGGTCGATCGCCAGATCGTGGTAACATCCTATTACCATTTTGTGAAGGCTGTGAACCACTACCTGCTGTCGAAGGGACTCGAAAATGCACTTTTCCTTCGCGACAGGGTTGAGGGTTTTGATGGCTACAAGGCCATGTTGCTGCAGGAGGACTTCAACTCCCTTGTGACCAAATCGGGAATCGGGGTTGATGAAATTGCCGCTTTTGCCGAATCGTATAACAACGAGATCAATGCCATCCTGATATTCTCGGAAAAGGAAACTTCCGGCAACACCTCCAAGGAGTTGTTCAACCTGGCGAGGATTACCGGGAAACTCGGGAAAACAGCCAATGGCCTGATCTCCCTTAAGGAGAAGAACAATTCCCAGGGCATTTTCGATATGGGGGTGAGCCCCCACTACGGGATTGGCGGGCAGGAGCTGGCGGATGAGTCTTATCTCAGGCGATTAAAGGAGGTGTGGAAGGTGGATGAAATCATCACCGAGGATACCGAATGCCTGCATGGGATGCTCCAGCAGGGGGTCGTTCGCAACCTGTTTATATTCGGTGAAGATCCGATAGGATGCGCCGTGGATCAACAGGCTGCATCGCAGGTTTTTGCCCACGCATCCTTCCGGGTCGTCCAGGATTTGTTCCTGACGGAATCGGCCAAAGCTGCCGACCTGGTTTTACCCGCTTCGCTGCCGGCAGAAATCGGAGGCACCTTTACCAATGCACAGAAGGTCATCCAGGAGTTCGGCAATGTGTTGGAATCCAGTGTTGAAAACACTTCATTGCAGCAGCTTAAGGGAATCCTCAACGAGTTTGGAATTGACGCACCGGCGACACCCCATGACATTTTGATGGAGGTCATCTCCCTGCTTCCTGAAGGTAAGGACCATGGAAAGTTGCTCATGCGGCCAACCAAGGAGGATAACAACAAGCGCCATTATAACCATGGATGCGATGCCATCACCCGGAGGTTTGACGAAGATTTCAAAAAGGCCTTTGGGAACTGAGGAACTGCGCAGTGTTTAAATGATGAGAAACACAAATAACATGGTAAACATATATATCATAAATCTGAAATCGTAAATCAAGATGAAAGAATTCACCAGTATAAATGAGATCCTTGATTTTGCAATCGGGGAGGAGCAGGCAGCCGTCGATTTTTACCTGCAACTGGCAGCACAGTCTAAAAGCCCGCAAACAAAAAAAATATTCCTCGAATATGCTGAGGAGGAGATGCGTCATAAGGCAAATCTTTTACAGGTGAGGGAACATGGCACTTTCCAGATACCTGATGAGAAGGTGAGAGATTTGAAAATTGCGGAATACCTCGTGGATGTCAGGCCCTCTTCCAACATGTCGTACCAGGATGCCCTGATTTTAGCGATGAAAAAGGAAAAAGCAGCCTTCCGGATGTATTCGGCCCTGGCCAGCCAGGCGGAGGACCCTGCCGTTAAGGCGCTTTTCGTGAACCTGGCACTCGAAGAATCGAAGCATAAACTCAGCTTTGAAATAGAATACGACGACTATATCCTCAAGGAAAATTGATGGTGTGATGTTTTTTTTACCCGGTGATGACAAAAAATGACCATTTTGCTTTATCCGGTCTTAATAAAATGGTATTTTTACCTCCCGATTCAAGGAAATATCCAGTTTCCGGATCAAACAGATAATATGCATTTATTAAGAAAAAAGTGAAAAAAAGCAAACCGGACCCTTTCGACCGTTTTTTCAACTATTCATGGATCCTCGTATTCCTGCTTCCTTTTGCTTTATACTGCTCCGCCCTGAGCCTTGGATTCGTCTTCTTTGATGATGATGTGCTGATCCTCGAAAACCAGCAGGTCATTCATGATCCAGGCAGCCTGGGGAAGATTTTCACCACGGATGTATTCATCGGGAAAACAGTTCCCTACTACCGGCCGTTGCTGAATGTTGCCCTGATGATCGGTGCACGGGCAAGCGGAACCAACCCGGGAGGCTATCACCTGGTCAGCGTGCTGGTTCATTGCCTGAATTGCCTTAGCCTTCTCTGGCTGTTAACCCTGCTGGGGCTCAGCAAACCGAAGGCATTGACAGGATCGCTGCTTTTTTCCATTCACCCGCTTATCTCCAATGCCGTCTTTTGGATACCGGCTGTCAATGACCTGCTGATCACCCTTTTCGCGCTACTCTCGTTTGCCACCTTCCTTCTTTTCATCCGGCAAAAAAACTGGAAATACCTCCTGCTGCATATTCTAACTTTTGCCGGTGCATTCTTTTCAAAAGAATCGGCGGTAGCCTTGCCTTTCCTATTCCTGCTCTATCTATTCCTGTCCAAAAAACGGATCATGGAACCAGGCTATTTCCCGGTCTATCTTAGCTGGCTGACGGTCATCCTGGTGTGGTTTTTCCTTAGAAGAAGCGCAATAGGTGTGCTCCAGGGGGACGAACAGGGGATAGGCGCCATTATCAAAAATCTTCCCTTTTTACCGGAGATTGTATCGAAATTTTTTCTTCCCTATGACCTGCCGGTAATGCCTGTATTCTCAGTGTTCTATACTGTTTCCGGGATCCTCATCATGGTGTTTGTGATCGTGCTTTTCTTTATGGCAGGGAAAAAAGATTCCATGGTTCTTTTCCTTGGCCTGACCTGGTTCCTGGCATTTGCAATCCCCAACATGTTCCTGCGGCAGTATAATACCAACGACAGCTTTGATTATCTCGAACACCGGGCTTGTTTGCCGTCGGCAGGCTTGCTGATGATGATCCTGGCAATGGTGCCCGAAGCCTGGGTCGATCTGCGGGAAAGGACAGCCCGCATCGCAATACCGTTATTACTCTTCATCCTGGCCCTGTTTACACTTTTACAAGAGGGTAAATACAAGGATGGGGAGGCATACTGGCAGTCTATTTTGAAGGTCTCACCCGATCGTGCCTGGTTCCACCATCTTTATGGCAGGTATTGTTTCAAACAACAGGATTTTACAAAATTTGAAGAACAATTGCATGAAGCAGTGCGGATAAAACCCTATGGGACATTCTATTATAACCTGGGGATGATCGAGTTGATGCAAAAAAGGAAATTTGAAAGCGCCTACGGTTACTTCACCAAGGCTATTGAAATGGGGGAGACCAAGCCGGAGGTGATGAGGAATTTTGTAAACCTTTGTATTGAATCAGCCGGGGCGCTTTCAAAAAATGGCGCCAATGACAAGGCGAGTGAAAGAATCGAGGCAGCCTTGAAATATGATCCCGCCAATACGGTGGCTTTGATGAACCTGGCATTGTTTTCACTTAACCTTGGGGATAATATTAAAGCGGCTAATCTTTGGAAAAAGGTTGTGCAGATTGACCCGTCAGCCATCAATGCCTGGAAAAATCTTTTTTTATTTTACTCGAACAGCGCTGATCACCGCGATTCTTCAAGCTACTTTGCGGCTCAATATATAAAATTCGGAGGAAAACAGGAGGATTTGACCAGCCGGCAAAAGCTGTGATTGCTATAGCATACAGCCGGACAAGCACCGTTGTTTGCATCATCCTCCGATACTCATTCCCGTCTTCAGAATTGATACGTATAATTTTATTCATACTTAGAATATGGTCAAACCCAAACAAAAACTCAGTAAACAGGAAAAAAGCGGGCAAAAGTCCGCTGTTCCTGTAAGAGAAAAATTCCGGATGAATTATATCGCCGGGATCATCGTTTCGGTCTTTGCCTTCTGCATCTATTTCAACTCCATTGCGCACGAATATGCCCTCGATGATTCTGCTGCAATTACCGAACATCAATACGTAAAGCAGGGGATCAGGGGCATCCCGAAACTAATGACCCTTGATTTCTGGTATTCGACAGGCAGACCCCTCGGTTATTACCGGCCTTTGTCATTGATTACCTATGCCATTGAATACCAGTTTTTCGGACTTTCCCCTCACATCAGCCACCTGGTGAATGTCCTCCTCTTCAGCCTGATTGTATTTGTATTGTTCCTGCTGTTAAGCAAACTCTTCAACGGGTACAACCTGCTGTTTCCACTGTTGACTGCCCTTATTTTTGCCGCTCATCCGATTCATACGGAGATAGTCTCCAATATAAAAGGGAGGGATGAGCTGCTGAGTTTTTTAAATATCCTGTTACTGCTCTATTCTGCGTTGTCGTTTGAAGAAACCAGGAAGAAAGGCTGGATGCTGTCGGGAATGGTTGCCTTTTATTTCGCGCTGCTTTCCAAGGAGAGTGCCATAACAGGTATCGCATTGGTTCCCTTGATACTCTATTATTCGGGAGTGCGCAATCCTGGCCGCCTGGCGATGAAAACATTGCCCTACCTGGGGGTGATCGTTTTTTTCTTTATCCAGAAATCGATCCTGTATGAGTCGGTCAAGGTTATTGTTGAATCGGATAATGTCAATTATCCCTATTCTTCAAATCTATTAAGATCCTCCTCCGCCTTCATGCTGTTCCTTCATTCATTCAGGATATTGCTGGTGCCCTACCCGCTCACGCATGATTATTCCTATAACCAGCTGCCCGGGGTGCCCTGGACAAACCCCCTGGCCCTGCTCGGGCTGATCACCTTTGCCGCGGCCGTGATCTATTCCGGCTTGCAAATACGCAAAAAAACCGTACCCGGCTTCATCATTGGTACCTATCTCATCCTGTTTACGCCGGCCCTCGGGTTTATCCTGCTCAGGGGGGGGACTTTTGCCGAACGGTTGTTATTCTTCCCATCCATGGCTTTTTGTATGGCAGTTGCATGGTTGTTGATTAAGGTAACAAGAGTCAATATCCGTAAAAAACTATTTCGGGAAGGAACTTCCGACAAAGGTTTTATCATGGTCGCCTGTCTCGCGTTACTGGCAGTTTTACCCATGGCAGCCATGACGGTGCACCGGAACAATGCCTGGGTGGATTCACTGACACTCTTTGCGGTTGATCGTGAAGCCGGCCCGAATTGCGCTTTACTGCAGTATCACTGGGGATGTGAACGGATAAACGAGGGAGTCTACACAAAGGACCCGGTAAAAAAGAACAGGTGCATCCTGGAGGGGTTGAATGGCATCAGGAAAGCTGTTGAGATATTTCCGCACTTCTACGCCGCCTATAACCGAATGGGCGAAGTTTACGAATACCTTGGCTCTTCTACCAATGACCGGGTAAAATCAGATAGCGCCATTTTTGCGTTTCTTGAAGCGTCAAGGCTGGAGCGTGACCAGGACGCCAGTTTCATTCACCTGGGCAGGATTTATTCCAGGTTGCAGCAATATGGTCTTGCCTCCTATTATTACCACCAGGCCCTGCTCATCAATCCATCCTCTGAGGAGGCAAAGACCAAGATAAAACAGATCAGGGATGTGTCAGGACTAGATGTCGCCCCTGTGGCAAATCAAAATAATTCCGGAAATTCGGCCCCGCCTTCCGGGTTCTGACCCGGTTTAAGCACCCTGTTTCCTTGTTGGACAGTTCTCAGCGCTGTTCCTCAACAACACCAATGGATCGAAGACCGTTAATTCCTTGATAAATGTTACAGGTAACAACCCAATGACGAGATGACAAAAAAAGCCTCCCTCAATAGTAAAAAGAGGGTTATTCCACCAGGAGTGGGGCAAAAAGAGCACGGAAGGGGATTTGTCGCGAAAAACAGGGAGGTGATCCTGCTGGCCGTGGTCGTCCTGGTCACTTTATTTACTTATCTGCCTATACTGCATCATCGTTTCACCAACTGGGACGACAATGACTACGTTACCGAAAATTCCTTTATAAGAACACTATCGGCAGCCAATCTGGAACATGTTTTCACGAAACCGGTTGCGCTGAATTATCACCCGCTTACGATCATTTCGCTGGCGGTTAATTACCGGCTGTCAGGAACAAACCCTTTATCCTACTTCCTGGTCAACCTCCTGCTGCACCTGTTAAACACGGTGCTGGTTTATTATTTTTCACTCCTGGTTCTCGACAGGAACAAGGCACTTGCCCTGTTTGTTGCGGCAATTTTTGCCGTTCATCCCATGCATGTCGAATCGGTTGCCTGGATTTCAGAACGTAAGGATGTTCTTTACACCCTCTTTTTTATCGCTGCCATGATAGCATGGGTGTTTTTTATAGCCAAAGGCCGTTGGCCATGGTACCTCTGTTCCTTTGTTTTATTTGGTTTTGCAGCACTTTCCAAGCCTTCCTCGGTGGTCTTCCCCATGATCCTGTTTGCGATAGATTATGTTTCTAAACGAAAAAGTTCTCTTCGGCTGGTCGTCGAAAAAATTCCCTTTCTTGCCGTTTCGGTCGTTATCGGTATGGCTACCCTGCATGCCCAGCTGGGAAAATCAGTAGTTGATATCAGGTACTTCAACCTTGCCCAGCAATTGTTGTTCGCCTCTTACGGGTTTTTCTTTTATATCTGGAAACTGATAATTCCCACCGGGTTGTCGGCGCTTCATCCTGTACCTGCATTTAACACCTCACTCGACCTGCCATTGATTTACTACATTGCACCCGTTATAAATTTGCTGATCATCGGGTTCGCGTGGTTTTCGCTGAAATATACCAGGTTGCTGGTGTTTGGCCTTGTTTTCTATTTGCTGAATATTGTGCTCACGCTCCAGGTGGTCCAGGTTGGAAGTGCTGTTGTAGCCGAACGCTACACCTATATTGCCTATCTCGGGCTCCTGGTGGGGCTGGCCTGGCTGATCAAAGAGGTTGCCAGCCGGTTTAAGATCCCTGTAAGGTTGATTTACACGGCGATGGGTCTCTTTTTTGTTGTTTGCACGGCGCTTGCGATGCAGCGGGTCCCGGTATGGGAGAACAGCGAATCCCTTTGGTCGGATGTTCTCTCCCGGTATCCGGAAAGCGCAACAGCTTACAACAATCGGGGTTATTACTTTGCAGAGGAGAAACAATATGATAAGGCGTTGCCCGATTTTACCAGGGCCATTGAACTCAGGCCGGCCTTTGTTGATGCGCTGAATAACCGCGCTACCCTTTATCGCCTGGAAAACCTGCACCGGCTTGCAGTTGCAGATTACACGAAAGCCCTGGTGCTCGATTCAAATTATATCAAAGCCCTGTCGGGCAGGGGCAGCGCCTATGCGGCACTGGGGGTCCTGGATTCGGCCCTGGGCGATTTCAATATGGCCATCAGGCTAAACCCTGTTCTGGCCGATGCGCTGGGTGACCGTGGGGAGGTTTATTTCCGCCTGGGACAGTTTGACAATGCCATTGATGACTGCAGCCGCAAAATTGCCATCTATCCTGACAACACCGCTTCCTATCTGAACAGGGGCGTGGCTTACAGTTCGCTGGGGAAATGGGAGCAAGCGATACATGATTATTCATTCGTATTGAAAACCTCCTCCGACAACCCATCCGTTTACGAATGGAGGGGAGTTGCCTTTAAAAACACGGGCTCTTTTCAGCGTGCCATTGATGATTTTACCGCCGCGATAAGGCTGAATCCGCAGAAACCCACCCTGTATCTGAACAGGGCTGAGGCCTGGATAAAATCGGGACATCCCCAAAACGGCAACGAGGATATCGAACATGCGCGGAAACTTGGTGCAGATATACCTGTCCAATCATCTTCCGGGGCATTACCGGGGAGGGGGAATTAGAAAAATCCATAAATTTCTTTATATATTTGTTTTTTAAAGATTTCTGAAATGAAACAAAACACCAAGCCGGGTCAGCAAAAGAAAAAGGTTGTCGCAAAACCTGTTCCGCAAAAGGCTGTAGAACAGGGTTTTTTTATGAAATATAAGGAGATCCTGCTTCTGGGACTGGTGCTGGTTATTACGACGGCAATCTATGCGCCGGCCCTGTTTCATAAACTCACCAATTGGGATGATCAGTATTATGTCACGGATAACCTGTACATAAAAGCCCTTACAGCCGCGAACCTTGAACATATTTTCACAAAGCCCATCGCTGTTAATTACCATCCCCTGACCATGTTGTCACTGGCGCTCAATTACCGTGTTTCAGGACTAAACCCGGCCTCCTACTTCCTGGTCAACATCATCCTGCATCTGTTCAATATTTTACTGGCCTATTATTTCGCAACCCTTGTCCTGGGCAGGAACAAGCCGATGGCGCTGTTTGTGGCAGCGATCTTCGCCGTTCATCCCATGCATGTTGAATCGGTGGCATGGGTTGCCGAGCGTAAAGATGTGCTGTACACCCTGTTCTTTCTTTCAGGTCTCATCACCTGGATCAAATTTAACGGTAAGCGCGACTGGAAATGGTATCTGTTTGCCTTTGTTTTATTCGTTTTTGCAGGACTTTCAAAACCATCCTCGGTGGTTTTTCCCTTGGTATTGCTGCTTCTTGACTACCTCAACAACCGGAAATTCACCATGATGCTTTTTATCGAGAAAATTCCTTTTTTCCTCGTATCCGTCGGCATCGGGATGGCGACCCTTTTTGCCCAGGTTGGGAAAGCCGTTGGGAAATTTGACAACTACAGCATTATCCAGCGTTTCCTCTTTGCCATGTATGGATTTTTCATCTATATTTTTAAATTGTTCTTTCCCATCGGCATGTCCACCCTTCACCCGTTTCCGGTGCACAGCCATTCCCTTGCATTGCCATGGATCTATTTTGCCGCTCCCGTATTCGATTTGATCATCATAGGATTGGTCATCTATTCACTGAAATATACAAGGGTGGTATTGTTTTGTTTACTCTTCTATTTTGTGAATATCATGCTTACCCTCCAGTTCCTGCAGGTTGGCAGCGCCATCATTGCCGAACGATACACTTACGTATCCTATATCGGGATCCTGATCGCACTTGCCTGGCTTATCAAACATGTCTCCGACAAGCGAAAGATCCCGGTAAGCTATTTTTATGTCATCATGCTGGTTTTTTTCGGGATCATGACTGTGGCCGGGGCTCAAAGGGTTTCGGTATGGGAGAACAGTGAAACCCTCTGGACCGACGTAATCGCCAAATATCCCGACAATGCAGAAGCCTATAACAGCAGGGGGTACTATTTTTTAAAGGATGACAAATATGACCTGGCCCTGCCCGACCTTAACAAATCGTTGGAACTGAATCCGCTGGACCTCGATGCATTAAACAACCGGGGCAGTATACTACGCCAGCAGCACCAGCCGCGCCTGGCGCTGGTTGACTATAATAAGGCGCTTTCAGTTAATCCGAATTATGTCCTGGCGATTTCCGGGAGGGGCAATGCCTATTTTAGCCTTGGAATCCTCGATTCGGCCTTGATGGACTTCAACAGGGCCCTGCAGGTTGATTCATCCTTCAGTATTGCCTTTGGCAACCGCGGTGCAGTCTATTTCAGGATGGGCCGGTTTGACCGTACCATCGATGATTGCAGCCGTGCCATTGCGATCGACCCTTTTTATACGGAAGCCTACCTGAACCGGGGTGTTGCCTATAGTTCAACGGGGAAATGGGACCTGGCTATCAGCGACTATACGATGGTACTGAAAACCCGTAGCGACAACCCCTCTGTTTACGAGTGGAGAGGCATTGCCTATCGCAGCAAGGGAGCCTTCCAGCAGGCCATCAGCGATTTTACCACAGGTATCAGGCTGGCCCCCAGGAGCTCCTCCCTGTTTGTGAACAGGTCCATGGCCTATAAACAGGCAGGAATGCAGGAGCAGGCTACAAATGATGAAAATATGGCCCGTCAGCTGGCGGCTGGTGGAGCCAAATAATCCATGAAATTGCCATAAGCACAACGTTCATGCAAATCGGGAAGGATAATTTATGGCTACTCCATGGGACCCTAAAAAAATAAATATTAGCACATGAAACAAACGCCCGGAAAAAAACAAAAACAGGCTTCAACGGCGCATTCCAGAACGCCTCAGAACAAGCCATTGAAAACAGATTCCTGGCAGCCCTGGGTCATCGTCTTCTTTTTGCTGATCGTTACCTTTGCACTCTACGTGCCATCGCTCAGCAACCGGTTTACCAACTGGGACGATGATGATTATGTAACGGATAATCCTTACGTCAAGCAACTGAGCGTACAAAATGCAAAATACCTGTTTACCCATGAATCTGCCGGGAATTACCATCCTCTGACCATGCTTTCACTGGGTCTCGATTACCAGCGGGCCACCAGGAGCAATCCTGCCGGAAATAGCCCAGATACTGTTGATTCGAGTGTCTTTCATACAACAAACCTGGTCCTTCATCTGTTCAACATCGTCCTTGTTTTTATCTTCATTTACCTGTTGACCGGTAAACGGCTGGTGATTGCCTCGGTAACCGCTCTGTTGTTTGCAATCCATCCCATTCATGTCGAATCCATTGCCTGGATTGCAGAAAGAAAGGATGTTCTGTACACCCTGTTTTTCATGGGTGCGCTGATTGCATATCTGAAATATATTGAAAATCAGCGATTTTTGACGTTGCTGTTGGCCGGACTGCTGTTTCTGGCATCCCTTTTCTCAAAACCGGCGGCCGTGGTATTCCCGCTCGTTTTGCTCGCGGTCGATTATTTTAAAGAACGAAAATTGACGAAAAGGCTGATCTTCGAAAAAATCCCGTTTTTCATACTCGCCTTCCTTTTTGGTGCAATCACCTTTTTAATCCAATCGCACAAAGGGGTGGCGGGGATCCATGTTTTCAACCTGTTTCAGCGGTTCCTGTTCGCCTGCTACGGGTTCGTCATGTACCAGTTCAAAATACTGGTACCCCTCGGTCTGTCCCCCTTTTATCCACTTCCATTGGTTAACCCGTCAGGGACGCTGCCTGTCATTTTTTACCTGACATTGCCGGTTGCACTTATCATGATTGCCGGAATTTATATCTCATCCCGCCACACGAAAATAGTAAGTTTCGGGTACCTCTTTTATCTCTTTTCCATTTTGCTGGTGCTGCAATTTCTGACGGTAGGATCTGCCGTGATGGCCGACCGGTATGCCTATGTGAGTGCCATCGGGCTGTTTTTTATCCCGGCCTGGTATCTTGACAGGGCCCTTACCGGTAAAACAAGGTTAAACCGGCTTTTCCGCGTCTCCCTGGCAGGGTTGTTCATCATTTATTCCATATTCCTGGCGACTGTTACCATGAGGCAATCAATGGTATGGCAGGATTCCGGCACCTTATGGTCCAGGGTGATCTCTTTGTACCCCGAGTCGGCCTTTGCCTATAAAAACAGGGGTTGCTTCTACGCTACAATCAACAATAACGATGGCGCCCTGAATGATTTTGTGGCCTGTATCCGGATAAAGCAGGATGATGCGGAGGTCTATACCAATCTTGGCAATATTTACGGCGCCCGGGGCAACACTGAAAAGGCGCTGGATGCCTATTCGAAATCCATTGCCATTGACAGCCTGAAACCAAAAACCTACCTGAACCGGGCTTTGACCTATTCACGTGCACAATTGTTTATGCCGGCGCTGAGTGATTACAACATGGCCCTGAGATTAAACCCGGGGCTGATACAGGTCTTCAGCGACAGGGGGGCGGTGTTGCGTTCGTTGGGTCGTTACGGGGAGGCAATCGCTGATCTTACCAGGGCCGTACAATATACGCCACAAAACGAGAGCCTGTTCCTTCAAAGAGGCGTTTGCCATTTTCAATTGAAAGAATTCAGTGAAGCTTTGGCTGATTTTGAACAATGTGTCTCCCTGAATCCTGCAGATGGAAATGCATTTTATAACCTGTCGGCGGCATACAATAAACTCAATGACCACCAGGAAGCCTATAAGTTTGCACTTAAGGCAGCCTCATTGAATTACCCTGTTGACAAGGGTTATCTTGAATCGCTCAGGCTAAAGGCCGGGTAAAGTGAATTGAATTGGCTGCGAATATGCTGCCTGCTGATGAAACAGCAAGATTTTATTGAATATCCGACGTAATAAATTATTTCCAAATTAGGTGTGCCGTACAATGAAAAGTGTTCATTCCAAAAATAGGGCAGGCAAAAGCAAACCAGACAGAAACGTCATCCAACAGGCCTGGAAGTTTCACCCGTCGCTGCCATGGATATCCGGTGTGATCCTTTTAGTGTTAACATTATATATATACCTCCCGGCGCTGGATAATAAATTTACCAATTGGGACGACCCTACGTATGTTCTTGAAAATAAGAATGTAAAACTGCCGATAAGCCAAAACTTCACCTATTTCTTCTCCCATGCTTCGGCCGACAATTATCACCCGCTGACCATGCTTTCACTCAGCCTCGATTACCACCTTGCCAGGAAAGTCCCCTCCCAGGTTAACGCGGCGGATGAACCCGATGCCGCCCAATTCCATGCCACAAACCTGGTTCTGCACCTGGTCAATGTACTGCTGGTTTTTTTCTTTATTTACCGTTTGACCCGGCAAAGGCTGATCGTTGCATCCGTTACTGCCTTGCTGTTCGCCATCCACCCCATGCATGTTGAATCGGTGGCATGGATTGCCGAACGAAAAGATGTCCTGTACTCCTTTTTCTTTCTCGCAGGGTTAATTCTCTACCTGAAATATCTCGAAAAACAGCAATGGATGTTTTTACTGCCTACAGGATTGCTGTTTACCCTTTCGCTTTTTTCGAAACCTGCGGCCGTCGTTTTCCCTTTGGTATTGCTGGTGATCGACTATTTCTCCGCTAGAAAATTCACCTACAGGCTTCTCATTGAGAAAATCCCGTTTTTCATCCTCTCCGGCCTATTCGGACTGGTGACCCTGGGCATCCAGGGATCCCTTGCCGAAGCTGGCCTTAAGGTCTTCCCGGCTGCTCACAGGATTATGTTCACCTCCTACGGATTGATCATGTATCCCTTCAAACTGCTTCTGCCATCATCAATATCGGCCTTTTATCCCTATCCGTCGCTCGACCCGGCCGGGCACCTGCCGGCATATTTTTACTTTTCCCCCGTGATCGTTTGTGCTATTGCAGCATTGGTGTGGTATTCATCACGGTTTACCAGGGTTGTCAGCTTCGGATTCTTGTTTTACCTTGCCTCGATGGTGCTGGTTATCCAGTTTGTCCCGGTAGGAAATGCCATCAGGGCCGACCGCTACTCCTATCTGAGCGCCATCGGCCTGTTTTTTATCATCGCATGGTATCTCGATCAGGCATATATCAGTAAAGGTAAAATAATGCAATCGGCGCGATGGGCCATAACCGCGGTTTGCCTGGTATATTTCATCTTCCTGGGCAAGATGACCCGTGAACAAACCGTAGTCTGGCAAAATTCTGAAACATTGTGGAATGATGTAATCGCCAAGTATCCCGAAACCTATGTCGGGTACAAACACAGGGGAAATTATTACAGCAGCCAGAACAATTTTGAAATGGCGATAAAGGACTATGAGAGCTATGTCAGGATCCGGCAGGATGATGCAGGGATATACAACAACCTGGGGAATGCCTACCGGTTGCACGGGGAGAATGAAAAGGCAATCGGTGCCTATACGAAATCAATTGCAGTGGATAGCCTTGATCCGAAAACCTGGCTGAACAGGGCCGTAATTTATTCCATTGAAAAACATTATGATGCTGCGATGAAGGATTTTAACAAGGCGCTTACCCTCAAACCCGGGACGATGGAGCTTTATATCAGCCGGTCGGTTATGTATAAGGAGATGCGGCGCTACCAGGAAGCCATTGACGACTATTCCCATGTGGTCAGGGAAAACCCGCGGAATGTGAATGCTTTTATGGACCGTGGCTATTGCCATATGATGTTAAAACAGTTTCCTGAAGCAAAAGCCGATTTTGAACAATGTATTGCCCTCACTCCCGAAAGCGGACAGGCTTATTACAACCTGTCGGCCACCTTCAACGAGTTGAAGGATTACCGCAAAGCATACCAGTATATCCTGAAAGCACAATCGCTGGGCTACCCTGTCGACGCAACCCTGCTGGAAACAATGAAGAAAAAGGGGTCATAAACCGAATTCAGCGCCATGCTCAGGGGTTTGAATCAATTATCAACCCGACCTTATCAACCATTCGAAGGTATATGATACATTTGTAAAAATTTGTTTTTGAACTATGGAAAAAGGCAAGCCTGGAAAATATAAATCCGGCCAATCAAAACATCCTAAAAAAGAGGTTAAAAAAAAGTTTGATCTCAGCAGGTGGCTTCCGGCAGCCGTTGTGCTGTTGCTGATGCTTCTGACATGGTCACTTTACAAACCTTCGTTAAACAATCATTTTACCAACTGGGATGACCCTGATTATGTGCTTGAAAATACCAATGTAAAACAGCTTAATACACAGACCGCAGTTTATTTTTTCAAACATGCCTCCGCCTCCAACTACCATCCCCTTACGATGCTGTCGCTCAGCCTCGATTATTATCTGACGGTCAGGGACAAGAAGCTGGTCAGGGATGGCGATGAGCCCGACGCAATTGCCTTTCATACAACCAGCCTCCTCCTGCATGTGATGAACGTTTTGCTGGTCTTTATCTTCATTTACCTTTTATCAGGGAAAAGGATCATCGTGGCCACGGCGACCTCAATGCTGTTTGCCATTCATCCCATGCATGTTGAATCCGTAGCCTGGATTGCTGAACGAAAAGATGTTCTTTATACCTTTTTCTTCCTCCTTGCCTTGATTGTCTACCTGAAATACCTGGAAAAACCCGGGTGGTTTAAGCTGCTTCTGACCCTGCTGTTGTTCCTGCTATCCCTGCTTTCCAAGCCGGCGGCAGTTGTTTTTCCATTGATACTGCTGGCGATCGACTACTTTGCCGGAAGGAGATTCACGGCAAGGGTTTTGTTGGAAAAGATCCCGTTTTTCATTTTGTCGGTGATTTTTGGGGTGATTACCTGGATGGTCCAGGCTCACACATCGGTAGCCGGTTTGCAGGCGTTTACGATCTTCCAGCGGTGTATTTTTGCCGCCTACGGGTTTTCAATGTACCAGTACCACCTGCTGTTCCCGGTTGACCTGTCTGCTTTTTATCCATTCCCGCTGGTTAATATGTCGCTGCACCTGACCTGGGGATTTTACATACCTGCGCTTGCAGCAATAGCCATCCTGATGCTGGTCATCTATTCAGCCCGTTTTACCAGGGTAATCAGTTTCGGATACCTCTTTTTCTTTTTCTCCGTCGTGTTGGTTTTGCAGTTCATCCCGGTTGGCAGTGCGATCATGGCCGACCGGTATTCATACCTGAGCGCAACCGGCCTGTTTTTCATTGCGGGGTGGTACCTCGACCAGTTGTTTCTAAGTAAAAAACAGGTTTTGCATGCCGCAAGATGGATGTTTGCCTCCCTGTTCATTTTATACTGCCTGTTCCTGGGGAAAACATCCCGGGAACAAACCAGGGTTTGGAAAAATTCAGAAACCTTGTGGACGCAGGTAATTGCCACCTATCCCACGGCCGAGGTGGCCTATAAAAACCGCGGAAACTATTATGGCAGCCTGAACATGACCGATAAGTCTATCCAGGATTTTATGACATTCCTGCAACTTAAGCAAAATGATGCGCAGGTCTATAGCAACCTGGGGAATGCCTATGGCCTGCGGGGCGAATTTGACAAGGCGCTCGATGCCTACTCTCGGTCGATCAAACTTGACAGTGTCGACCCTAAAACATGGCTGAACCGTGGGATAACCTATGCCCGGGCCAAACAGCCCGACCGCGCCCTTACCGATTATGGCAAAGCGCTTGCATTAAAACCTGACTTTACGATTGTTTATGCCAACAGGGCTTACACCTTTCTGGAAATGGGGCGTTTTGATGAATCTATCCGCGACTATTCAAATCTGATTCAATATTCCCCCCGAAACGATAATTACTTTATTAAACGTGGTATTGCGTATCACCAGTTGAAAAGGTACAGGGAGGCGCTTGCTGACTTCCTGCAATGCGTTGCAATAAACCCGGGAAACAGTAATGGATTGTTTTATCTTTCTGTCACATATAACGACCTGGCCGATTTCAGGAATGCTTACCAGTATGCACTGAAAGCAAAATCGAGCGGATACCAGGTCGATCCCACATTTCTTGAAACACTGAAAGCGAAGGGTGGTTGACCCTTTTAAACCCATGGGAGCCTGGGCGCTGTTATGAATCGCAGGTATGAATAACAAGAAGCAAAAGACCGGGAAACTGGCATTAAATCAGAAGGTTGTTCCCAAAAAACCGACGCATCATCCCTCCGTGAAGGAGATTCCTCCTCCATCCACCCCCGCGTGGCAACATGGGTTGTTTATCCTGCTTATTGCCCTGGTAACCTTTATTTGTTTTCGACCTGCTGCCGATAACCAGTTTCTTAAAACCTGGGATGATCAGGTCTATGTAACCAACAACAAACTGATACAGGGACCGACAGCAAAAAATATTTCCGAGATATTCAGTTTCCATAAGGATCTCCAAAAACTCACCAAGAACTATCATCCACTTACAACACTTTCACTTGCAATTAATTACCAGTTCTCCGGATTGAATCCCCGGTCATACTACCTGACCAATATTTTCATCCATATCCTGAATTCGATACTTGTTTATCTCCTGATCTTCCGGCTCACAGATCGAAAAATATGGGCTGCGTTTTTTGCCGGCCTGTTATTCGGAATCCATCCGATGCACGTTGAATCGGTTGCCTGGATTTCAGAACGCAAGGATGTTCTCTACGGACTCTTTTTCATCTCGGGGATGATCCTGTACTATCATTATCTTAAGAAAAAGAGGATAAAATTCCTGGTCTTTGCCTTTCTCCTGTTCTGCCTGTCGGTGTTATCAAAAGCCATGGCCGTGGTGTTTCCCCTGGTGATGGTACTGATGGATTTGCTGTTGGAACGGAAATGGTCATTTCGCGCGCTTATTGAAAAGATACCGTTTTTTGTTATCTCCCTTTTCTTTGGGTTGCTGGCGATAAAAATCCAGGCGGAAGGAGCCATAGGCGCCTGGAGAATATTTACCCTGATGCAGCGTATCATGCATGCCTCCTATGGTATTCTCAGCTACCTGACCAATTTTTTTCTTCCGGTCAACCTCTCCGCATTTTATCCCTACCCTTTCATTGATGAACAGGGCTTTTTACCTTTGTCATTCAGGCTTGCCCCTGTGGTGGTTATCCTTATCCTGGCGGTTTCCGCAGTGGCCCTTTTCATGAAAAACAGGATGTTAAAGGTAATTGGCTTCGGAACCTGGTTTTTCATTCTGACATTGGTACTTGTACTGCAGTTTATTTCAGTAGGGCAGGCGATCATTGCCGACCGGTATGCCTATATTCCCTATATCGGGATATGTTTTATCATCGGAAGCTGGGGCGCATTTCTTGTCGGGCAGAAGCAACCTAAGTTTAGGATACCAGGCATTGTTCTAGCCGGGTTCATGGCGGTTTTACTGGTTTTTTCAGCCATACAGACCCATCATCGCTCCTCCGTATGGCATGATGATTTTGCCTTGTGGACCGATGCCCTGGACCAGTGTTCCGATGCCCGCATGAATATCATCAGGACCAAATGCGCTCAACTCCGTCTCGAAAGTGGCGACTACCAGGAGGCCTTTAAGGAATATCAGGCAATTGCCTTGTCGGATCCAAAGGAACATGATGCCCTGGAAAGAATCGGGCAGATTTACGGACAATATTATCACCTGATAGATTCATCCCTGGCCTATCTCAATAAAGCAAACCAGATGAACCCCGGCGACCCCTGGTTGCTCAAAAACCTGGGCGTTGCCTATGCCATGAAAGCCGATTACCAGAAATCACTGGAGTGCTTTCTCGCGGCCTACAAGCAACTTCCCGAGGATACCAGCCTTATGCAGAATCTCTCTATTTCCTACAGGGCCATAGGCGATATCACGCGATCGGATGAATTTGCACACCTGGCGCACCAGAAAAAATGAACATGATCAATAAACCAAAACGGTAATGGCAAAATCCCAGACAAAAAAAAACAAAACAGTTAAGAAAACCGAACCTGTATGGTGGAACCGGATAACAGGCGCACCATATGTTTATTTTCTTTTTTTTGTAGCCGCCTTCGTTATCTACGGGCAGGTGCTGGGCTTTTATATCGGCAAATTTGACGAAGATCTGCTGATCAGCGGGAATTTGGGAATCCTGAAAGATTTTGCCAACCTCAAAATGGCCTTCACAAGGGATGCGTTTCTGAGTTTCATGGGTGTTGGATTTTACCGGCCTCTGCAAACAGTTACCTTCATGATCGATGCACATTTCTTTCATGACAGGGGTTCCATTTTTTACCTGACGAACATGCTGCTGCACGCCGCTACCTGCTCGGCGCTGTTCTGGTTGCTTACATTGCTCGGTAACAGCAGGAAATCCTCATTTGTCTTTACACTGCTGTACCTCACCACTCCGCTGTTCGTGCACGCGATCGCCTGGGCCCCGTCGCGCGGCGACCTATTAATAGGCCTTACCGGGATTCTTTCGGTGTCGTTTTTTATCAGTATGGTTAACACGGGCCGTTATAAATATGGAGCCTTTACCTTACTGGCCTTTCTGGCGGCCATGTTTTCAAAAGAGACAGCCGTCCTGATCCCCCTGCTGATGGCCATTTGGTATTTCCTCGCCGGAAAAAAGGGAAAGCTTCCCATTCCGGCCCTGGTCATGCTGATCGTTGGCTTTTTGCTGATTTATGCCGCCTATTTTTTCCTGCGTGCGCAGGTTGTGAAAATACCCACATCTGCCGCGGAATTCGGGATTGGCCCCTTTTTCCACAATATCAGGACCCTCCCGGAATACATGGCAAAATTTCTCATCCCGCTGTATCTCTCGCCCATGTCGGGCTTTACCGTGACGAATACCCTGCTGGGCTTAACCCTGTTTGCCATCCTGGCGTTTCTCGCCTTCCGTTTTTCCCGCGGGGTCAATAAAATGCAGCTTTTCGGCATCAGCTGGTTCCTCTTGTTTGCCACGCCCGGGGTGATGTACAGCCACCTGCTGGGGGGCGCTGCATACGAGTATCTTGAACATCGTGCCTACCTGCCCATGGCGGGGATTATCATCGTCGTGGTCTTCCTGTTTAACAGCCTTCCTGCGGGGAAAATACAAAACCTCTCCCTGGCATCCGCCTTGCTGATGTCCCTGGTGCTGGGCACCTACTCTTTTATCTATGCCGGGAATTATGAAAATCCGATGGTGTTTTATGATTACACCATAAAATCGAACCCCGCCTCGGCCATGGCACTCAGCAACCGAGGACTTATCAGGGCCGATTTTAAAGATTATCAGGGAGCTGTCGCCGATTACGAAAAAGCCATTTCAATCAAACCCGATTATTCCAAGGCGTATGTAAACAAAGGGGTCTCCCTGGCCGCTCAGAATGATAATGCGGGTGCCATTGAACAATATGATTTGGCAATAAAGTTTGAACCGGACCTTTTCCAGGCCCATTTTAACAAAGCCAATTCAGAAACGGGGTTAAAGCAATACGACGATGCCGTGCTGGAGTATACGAGGGCTATCCGGATTATGCCCCAGTATGTCCCCGCCTATACTGCGCGGGCTTCGGCATATTATTCCCAGAAGAACCTTGCAGCAGCCGACACCGATTTTACCACCGCCATCCGCCTCGATCCGAAAAACGGCATGGCTCTGTTAAACAGGGGAAAGGTACGGTACAATGGTACTGACAAAGCGGCAGCATGTGCCGACTGGCGGGCCGCAGCTGAACTGGGTAATTCAGAAGCCCGCGACCTGCTTGGCAATTACTGTAAATAGCGCTTTCCTGGAGCCGGTTTAAGGTGCTTTCACAGCACTTTGCAGGTCAAGGATATATTTGGGCGGAACAGCCATCTTCAAATCCCTTGCCTTCATCGCATCGTCGAGGGCGTTCCTATAGCGATGGAGCCTGAAGCTGGCAAAAGAACGGTTTAACCAGGTATTCCCGTCGTCGGCTGTGATTTTCAGCGCTATGTTGTAGTCTTCGATTGCCTTTTCAAACATGTTTTGCGCAAAATAGATGTTCCCCCTGTTTACATAGGCTCCGCTGTAACCAGGGTCTATCCTGATGGCTGAAGTATAATCCGCAATCGCCCGGTCGGGCTGGTTTAGCTTATTAAAGGCACTGCCCCGGCTATACAACGCCCGCGTATGGGTTGCGTTATAGGAGGTAAGGATCGTGGTGAAATCAGCGACGGCAGAGTCGTATTTGCCCATCTCGGAATAGGCTAAGCCCCGGTTGAAATACCCGTCAACATAACCAGGTTGCCTGGTAATGGCGGAGGTGAAATTCCTGACAGCCTCCTCTTTCATTCCCAGCATCGAATGGGCATAACCAAGGTTCTGGTAAGCATGGAAACATTCAATATAGGTGGCTTCGTTTTGAATCGCTCTTTGAAGCAGGTCAATAGCCGTCGGATATTCTTTCCTGTCGATATATTCCCAGCCAAGGTTAGTCAGGGCAACGCCGTCGTCGGGATCATATTTCAGGGCATTCTTCCATAAGGTTTCATTGTTATGCCAGGTTAACGACTGGGCATAGCTCCGGACCGAAAAAACAACCAAGATGACCACCGGGATGGCAATGATTGCTCCCTTATATTTTTGCTTGCTGCCGACCACCCTGTCAAACAGCAAACCGATGATGAAAAACAGGCCGATATAGGGGATGTAGGTGTAACGATCAGCAATAATGGCATTGCCAACCGGAAGGATTTGTGATACAATTGAAAGTGTGAATAAAAAGAACAGGGCACCGAAAACCACCATCCTGTTCTTCCTGAAAAAGAAAGCGGCAGCCCCTGTTATGATGACCGCTCCCAGGGCGCCGGCATAAACCCCTCCCATATCGTTGACTGCCGGGTATTTGTAAAAGCAGCTGAGATTAAAGGGATAAACCAGCTTATACAAGTAGGCCGAAACATTAAACAGGGCAAAAGCGGCCCGCTCAAAAAGCGAATGCGCCATCAACCTGTTCTCTGTAAGCGATGAGTGCTGCGCGGTAATTGCCAGGATTCCCGAAACCAGCGATATTGCCAGGTAAGGCAGTTTGTTCAATACCGAACGAACCGAGAGCTTTTTTTGAAACCAGTAGTCAACCAGGAACAAGGTGAGAGGCAGTACCACTGCCTGGCCCTTGCTCAGCACCGAAAGGAGGAAGAAGATCAGGGAGAGAAAATAATATTGGCTGTTACGGCGGCTCTTCACCAGGAAATGGACATAGAAAATCAGCGAAAGCAGGAAGAAAAAGGCATAGAGCACATCCTTACGTTCAGCCGCCCATACGACCGATTCAACCCGCATCGGGTGCAGCGCAAAGAGGGCGGTTGCCAGCAGGGTGGCATAGCTCTTCTTCGTAAGAAGCCACATTAGCCATGCAAAGAGGAGGATATTAAACAGGTGAAGCAGCAGGTTGTCAAAATGGTAAAGGAATGGATTTAGCCCGACAAGACGATATTCAAACACATAACTTAAAACCGTCAGTGGATGGTAATTGCCGACAACGATTGTTTTATAATGAAAAATGTGACGGATGTTGGCCCACGAAAAAACCTTGATCAACTCATTGTCGCGGATATAATTGTAATCATCCCATCCCAGGAATTCACCCTTCAGGCAGGGGGAGAATACGAGGAAAGCCACCAGGGCAATCACACCGGTTCCGGCTACCAGGAGTTTAATGCCTGGATTTTTCGCTTTGGCAGCAGTTTTTTGCGGTTGTATCGCGCTTTTGACCTGGGATTTATTTTTCGGTTTCACGTTATCAGCTGAGATTTGGTTATGATCGACCCTTATGCGGAATTTGCAAGGTCTGCAATTGTTTTATTATGGCAGCCGGCATGGCGCGGCAGGCGCAACTATGGGTTGTACGGACCCTTTTTAATGATAAACCCGGGACGGTTTTTCACCTCTTCATAGATCCGCCAGATATATTCAGCGATAATGCCAAGCGAGAACAGGTTCAGCCCGGAGAAAAAGGAGATGATCACCACCGTTGAGGTCCACCCGGGTAGCCGTTCGCCCCAGAAATGGGGATTTCCGAACAGCGCCAGGTAACCGTAAAAAACGATCAGCATAAAGGCAAGTATGGCAAAGATAAGGCCCAGACGGGTTATCATTTTGATAGGCCAGGTAGAGGATGAGAAAAAGGTGTCCTTGAACAACCGCACCTTCTTTTTCATCGTCCATCGCGACTTCTCATTGATTCCCTTTGCACGTTCATAGGGATAATAATAGGGTGAATATCCCAGCCGAAGGATCTCCGACATGATGGATGTGTTGTTCGGGTGGATCCTGGAGTTGATGATGTCGATAACCTCCCTGTCGATTAAAAAGGAATCGGCTCCTCCCGAAGGAAATTTAACCTCCGACAATGCATTGATGATGCTGTAATACAGGTTGGCAAACAGGTTGTTCAGAAAGCCATCATTGCGTTTAACCCGGTATGGTATGATCACCTTATGCCCTGCTTTCCAAAGGTTGTATAGGTCAACAATGGTGCTGTAGGGCTGCTGTTCGTCGTCAGAAACAGGCATGACGCAACCTCCTTTGCAAACGGTTAATCCTGCGAAGACCGAATAATGGGAGGTGTAGTTCTTGCTGAGCTGGATGGCTTTGACATTCGGATTCCCGGAGGCCAGGTCCAGGGCGAGCTCAAAGGAGTTGTCGGTCGATCCGTCGTCAATAACAATGAATTCAAACGGTATGTTGTTTGCATCTAGCAGTTCGGATAATTTCCGGTATACTGCTTCAATACGGTTACCACTGAAATAGGAGAGACAAAGTATACTTAGCATTGTGCTGCTGGTTTTAGAAAATAATAGGATAAGGTAAAATTAGAAAGTATGGTAAACGGGAGTACCAGGAATGCCAGTATCCAGTTTTCAAAAGGCAGTAATATCTTAAAAGCTGCCAGCAACCCTGTCCCGATGAGCAATCCCGCACCATAAACGAGAAAATAGACCAAGAGGTTATACCAGGTGACGCCGGTTTTAAATATAAGCCGCGAATTCAGGAAGAAGGAGACGATGATGGTTACGGCATAAACCAGGATGTAAGTCAGGAAGAGCGGCGTGGCCAGGTACTTCAGCAGGATATAGGTGATCAGCATTGACAGCAGCGTAACAACGAGGCCGACAATGCTGAATCCCGCGAATTTCCTGAGAATTGTTTTAAGGTTGGGTATATGCATTGATCGCTTCAGTTACATAGATGACATCCGCCTGGGTCATGACAGGGGAGATGGGCAATGAGAGTACTTCCCGGTGAATTTTTTCCGTGACCGGGAACGACTGGTTGTTCCACTCCCGGTAGGCCTTTTGTTTGTGGGGAGGCACCGGGTAATGGATCAGCGTCTGGATCTCTTTATCGGCCAGGTATTTTTGAAGATGGTCCCGGTGGGGGGTACGGACCACGAAAAGATGCCAAACATGCGAGAGGGAAGCAGGGCCTTCGAATAGAGAGGGATTATGAAGATCAGGTAAAACGATTCCGGGATTGTTGATATGCCGGCAATAATATTGCGCAATCTCGCGCCTGCGCTGGTTGTCGGCATCGAGGCGCCGGAGTTTGACACTCAGCACGGCAGCCTGGATTTCATCGAGGCGGGAGTTCAGCCCCTGGTATTCGTTGATGTATTTCTGCCTGGAGCCATAATTGCCCAGTGCCCGGATAACGCCGGCAAGCGTATCGTCATCGGTGGAAACGGCGCCCGCGTCGCCCAGGGCCCCGAGGTTTTTGCCGGGGTAAAAACTATGTCCCGCGGCATGACCGACTGACCCGGTTCGTTTTTCCAGGTAGCGGCAACCCTGCGCCTGGGCATTGTCTTCAATCAGTTTCAGGCCATAGTGGTCGACCAGCTGCTGGATCCCGGGATGCATGGCGTTCTGGCCGTACAGGTGGACAATCATGATCCCCCTGGTCCTGCCGGTGATCTTTTCTTCAATAAGATAAGGGTCAATATTACAGGTGGCAGGATCGGGTTCAACCAGTACCGGCCTCAACCGGTTGTCGGAGATGGCAAGCAGGGAGGCAATATAGGTATTGGCAGGCACGATGATCTCGTCTCCCTCCTTCATGATCCCCAGCTCCATGTAAGCCTTGAGGATCAGCCGCAAGGCATCCAGCCCGTTGGCGACCCCGATACAGTGTTTGCTGCCCAGGTAGGTGCCATAGGATTTTTCAAATGCACCGAGTTCATTGCCAAGCAGGTACCAGCCGGAGTGAACGACCCTGCCCAGGGCCTCCGTTATGCCCGGTTCAAAAGAATTGTTAACTGCCTGCAGGTCTAGAAATTTAATCATTTCGGTATATTTTTCTCAGGATTACACTCGTTGATTCAATGGTATAACCCTGTCGTGTTAAGGCAAGATTCATTTCATTCATATTCAGGCCACTGGAAACCGCATGGACAAACTTTACCTTCATGTTTTTTAACCAATTGTAAAGCAGTGAGTCAAATCGTTCACGGTAATTCTGTTCATCCAGCCCTTTTTCGATTCCATTCAGGTGCAACAAAACCTCCGACCGGGTAATAAATTTGCCGGTTTGAAATCCCGCAATCCGGTTATTCTGTTGATTAAAATATTCAAGTAAAAATTCATCTTTGCGCTGATACGACCGCTTTATAAAGGAAAGATTCCGCTCCCTGCTGGCCGTTTCAGAAAAATGATGATCCATGGTAAACCGATCTTCAAAGGTAGATGATTCTGCGATTTTTAATACCTCTGAGAATCTTTTACGATCAGTCACCTCGCCGCTTGAAAAAGGATACAGTACGGCATTGCTTATCAGGTCGCTGGTTGTATCCAGTTTCCTGTATATTTTAAACTCTGCAAACCGGAAACCATGATCTTCAAAAAAATTAATCAAATCGAGATCTTTGCTGTCAATTTTTATCTGGAGGTAATGTGGAGTCTTTAACGCAATAAAATCGGACTCCTTCGATTCAAATTGCAACCAATCATCCGTGAAGCCGACCAATTCAAATAACCTTCTGTTTAATATTTTCGAATCGATAGGGAGGTTATTGAATTTCATAGAGAACAGGTATTGAAAGCATTGGTTATTCCCACAAACACGGAACAATGTCAGAGTTTACGTTGTAATATCCGGAAGACATCCTCAAATGACTTCATTTCAGCTATTTCCTCGGGTTCTATTGAAATATCGAATTCCGATTCAAGCTCAATGATCAGGTTCAGGTGGCGCAAAGAGTCCCATTTCTCACAGTTTTTCTGTGATATATCATCGGCAATTTCGGAAAGTCCGAAAGTTCGGAGCATGACATTTTTAATCCGCTGTTTCATTCTCGATTTCTTTTACCTTATAATATGGTTTTATGACAAATTCTGATTTGGAAAGGTCGAGGATGTAGTTTTTCCCTCCTTCTGTACTGGCTTTTTCTTCAGCCAGGTTAAATCCCAGCTTATCATAAAAATCTTTTACCTGCTCGTTTTTATTGGATGGTAAATATTTGGCCTTCAGTGAGATTATGCCTTCATTTTTGATTATTTTGAATATGGAACAGGCAAACGCCTCTTCAATTCCCTTTCCAAGGATTCTGCAACTCATCAGGAAGGTGTCGATGGATGCGCTGCCGGCTTCAGGTCCCCGCTTAACAATGATCACTCCGGTAACTCCGTGATCACCAAACTTATCGCCAACCTTAATGGAATACACAAAGCAGCCCTGGTGAATCAGGGAAAGAATTTCCGTTTCTGAATAGCGTTTTGTTGTTAAGTTGAACTGGTTTGTTTTTTGCGTCAACTGGGCGATTCGTGGAATTGTAAGATCATCGGGTTTCTTGATCTCAAGTTCAATCTGCAGGCTGGTAAGGTAGGCAGTGAAATCTGAAAAACCCTCTTTAAACCGTTCACGTTGAAAATTTTCCTGGTATTGCTTTGTTTTTGACCGGTCCTCCTCTGTTAACTGATAAACCCTGAAATACCGCGCTGTAATTTCCCTTGCAAATACTGGCAGAAGGTATGGCTGAACAGGGAATTCAGGAGTTTCAACCATAGGTAAGAAATGCTTTACCAACTCCCTTTCAGCCGGATTATCATCGATGAGGATAACACTGTCAAGGCCAATGTTTAATTCATTGACTATCTCTTTTATATTATCTGCCTTATTGTTCCAGTTAATCCGGTAGGCGGCAAGATGTTCCTGTCTGATCAGGATGTTGGGATTTTTTTTCCAAAGTTCATTTACGTCAGATTCGTTATTCTTGCTGCAAATGGCAAGCAGGATTCCTGACTTGTTTAATTCCAGGATGGATTTCTGGAATTCGCTGAACGCATTTCCGGGGTAATCTCCTCCGATCTTGATACCATTGATGCCATCTTCACCAAGAACTCCGCCCCAAAGGGTGTTATCAAGGTCCAGTATGAGGCATTTCTTCCGTTTCAGTTGTATTGAATCCTCCTGATTGGTGAACCATTGTTGGAATTGAACGGCCAGCTTTGGATTCAGCTGCATTTTTGAAAGGAAATAATACTTCCAGTCAACCAGTTGGGAATCAGGGAAACGCGAGGTAAAGTCGCTGAAATCGATGATCCTGATATTTTTATTCAGTTCTGCCAGTCTGAAAATGCGTTGATTAAAGCCGTAGACGGCCTCTTGCAATGCAAAGTCGCCAGTTTGAATGGGATTGATATACAGAAAGCTTAGCGTGAAAATATAGAATCCTTTATGATCCGGGATCTGGTTGAATACGAGCTGCAAGTTCCGGTAATATGAGTCGATCTCGGCAACCAGTATTTTTGTATCTGTTTTAAACGGGAGTATGTAAAACCAAAGGTAAGCATCCGGATCATTTCCGGATTCTGAAATATCATCATAACCGGAAAAAACCACATCGCGGTTGGCGAAAAAGGGCTCGATGGTGCTGTTACGGAATATAAAATATTTCATTTCAGTACTCTGTTAATTGACTGATATAACAATTTTCAAGCGATACGATGGCAGTGCCCCATGACAGTCCGGCACCGAATCCACTCATCATGACAGTTTTCCGGTTCGGATAATTCGTTGGGAGATTTAATTCTGTGACAATCGTTAAGGGAATGGAGGCTGAACTTGTATTCCCGAATTTTTCAATGGAGTAGGGGATTTTCGACGCATCCAGTTTTAACCTTTTGGCCAGGAAGTCGGTCATGAATTTATTTGCCTGATGGAAAAGCATCAGGTCAATATCGTTTATGGTCAGGAGGCAGTTTTGTAGAATGAATTTAATATCGGTCGGAACTGCTTTCAAGGCAAAATTAAACACATCCATTCCCTCCATTTGCAGCTGCTCCCCGTTTCTGATATTCCCTTCGGCATCGGAAATCTCCACAAAGCCTTCTGCAGAGCTTGGCTGACGGTACCCGCCATAGGGGACTCTCAGGATATGAGCGTCTGAGCCATCGGAGTTGAGCGAAAAACAGGATGTTCCAAAAATGTCGTCTTTTTCAATTAAGGTCGCAGTCCCGGCATCTCCAAAAAGTGGTGTGGTAATCTTGTCCTTTTTTGAAATAGTCTTTGACATGGTTTCACCTACAAGGAGTAAGACTTTGCTGATACCATCCTGGGTGGCAAATGAAAAAGCGATCGACAACCCATAAACATATCCCGAACAAGCAAGGTTGACATCAAATGACAAGGTTGATTTTTTTAAGTTCAACCTTGACTGGAGACTTGGAGCAGTGGCGGGCTGCCTGTAATCGGGTGTCTGGGAAATGAAAATCACCGCATCAATGGTGTCGCGGTCAATATTGTTGTCGGTAAAAAGCTTTTCAGCAGCCTCGTAGCAAAGATCAGAAGAGGTTACCTGTTCATCGGCAAACCGTTTTTCCTTAATACCTATTGAATTTATTGTTTTAACCACCTCCTCCTCCGGGATAAAATAGGTAAGGTCGGAATTCGAGGAAATATTTTTAGGAACACATGCTGCAATTGCCTTTATTCCTACTTTGTTGAATGTTATAAATGCCATAATGCAGTTTAGATTAAGGTGAAACCACCGTCCACAACAAGATTTGAACCCGTTGTCCAACTGCTTGCCTCAGACAGAAAATAGATGATAGCATAGGCGATCTCTTCAGGTTTGCCATAACGCCGCATGGGGAACAGTTTCATGTCCTCGCTGAGTTGTTCCTGGGTCAGGCCAATCCCATGAATTAATGGAGTTTCAGTTGTGCCCGGCAACACACAATTTACCCTGATATTTTTCCCGGCAAGGTCAACGGCCATGTTTTTGGCCATAGCCGTAAGTGCCCCCTTTGAGGCTGCATACATGGAGTTGCCGACATGGGTGGTCACCGGCCCGTCAATGGAGGAGACAAATACGATGGAACCATTTTTACCCAGTTTTTTCTTCTTTACAAGTTGTTGTGTGACCGAGACGGCAGAAAAGAAGTTCGTGTTGAATATCTCCATTAAATCAGTTGATTTGATAAACTGAAATGGAGCTATTTTCCCGATTCCGGCATTGTTTACAATTCCATCGATCACTGGAAGCGAATCAAGAATTTGATTGATCCCTGCTTCCGTGCACAGGTCGGCAATGATTTGAACATGGTCTGTCCCGGTAAGTTGATCATAGGTTTCCTGCAACCTCTCCTGGTTCCGGCCTGTTATAATCACCTTTGCCCCCATTTTGGAACATTCGATGGAGGTTGTCCTGCCGATACCGGAGGATGCCCCCGTAATGAGGATTTGTTTGCCTTCTATTGAAAATGGGTTATAGTTCATATTGATTTTCTGTTTTAACAAGCTTGCCGGATAAAAAGAGATTGACCATAACGATGGATATTTCATTTCTCAAAACTGCCAGTGTTGCCCATTCTCCTGACACTCCTGCATATCCATGTCAATTATAAAATATGTTCAACTATGATTTACCCATTTCTGAATCTGGTTATAGCCTTGCCTTCACAATGTCGAATAATTGCCGGATCGTATCTGTACTGCGAATGTCGTCACCTTTGATGCTGGCCCCATATTCTTCGTCAACCATTGCTATTACTGATAATGCAATCAGGGAGGACCATTCATCTAAATTCTTGTAGATGGTTTCCGCCGTGAAGGATGAGGGATCCGTCATGTCAAATTGCGCGGAGAAGTTTTCGATAAATTTATTCAGATCCATGATAGATAAGGTTTAGTAGTTTAATTTTTGTTTGTTCAAAAACAGTTTTGTCCAACACATAATAAAAGTTAAATTCATTTTCCCTGATGATTTTCGAACCACACAATTTCTGAAATTTAACGACTGAACTATTATTCTTTCTAACCTCAAACTTGTCATATTCCTTGTTAAGCGTATAAAATCCATACTCCCTTACAATTATTGTTGTCAGGATAGAGATTTCAATATTGGTGCCGGGAAGAAAAACCCAACTTCCTCCTTCAAAACTATCTTCAGTTAAATTGTAAATCCGCATGGTCCCTAATGGGTTGCCTGCACCATCCTCGGTAATAAAATAAAATTCGGTTCCCTGGACTTCCCTGTCGATATAGGCTCTGATCCATTCACGTTGCTTGTCAATATCGGTTGAGGTGTCCGATATCAGACCCGAATTTCGTTTGTTGGTTCTGAGAGTTACAATAAATTCCGCATCTGACTCTTCAACCGTCCGTAAAACCAGGCCGTATTTTTTTATTTCTATCCGTGACATGATAACTATAATATTTGGGTTAAAATGCGTTCGTCACCCCACATGCTATAAGTATTCCTTTTGTTACGTTGTTTCCCCCGTAAATTTATCAAAGAATTCAAGTTTCAAGCGATAAAAATAATCTATTTCAGTTTCTTTTTCCAATAAAAAGTTGAACTTTTCGTATAACCGGATGGCTCTTTTATTAGATTTAAGAACGCGCAGCCATACACTCTGTTTCCCTAAAGCCACAGCTTTTCCCAGCAGGTTATCCAGGATAACGGATCCCAGGCCCTTCCCCCAGAGTGATTTTTCACCGATAAACCCCCAGTACTCACAATCATCTGCGGTAATGTGTTTTAACCCGCAAACGCCCACCGGCATTCCGTTATACATCACTCCCCATACCATATAATCATCAAGTTTTGGGAGTGAATGAAACCAGTTTAACTGACCTTCACGCGTAATTTCGGGTGTGTCGGTCAGTGCCTTGATTTCCGGGTCGGTTAACCAGGAGTAGGAGCATTCAAGAAACTCAAGAGTATAATCGCAAAGTTCAATCATAAGATCTCATATTGATATTGCTCATGCACAATGCATCTTCCACCAAACCCCTCCTTCTGGAATAAAAGATTTTCATTCAGGATATTCCCCGTATCTCCATTGGATGTGCCAAAATCAAATACAGGCACGTGGAGGAATTCCCTGTTCACCAGGATATCAAACAGCAAATCGAGGGCGCCGAGTTTCTTCCCGGTTTCATTTGCTGAAATATATTGAACATGAATGATGTGCTTCATCACATAGAGAACGGTCCCGGCCACCATGGTCCCTGCATGCCAGGCTCCATAAAACCTGATATTATCAGGAAAACGAGTTTTCAGATGTTCAATTTCAGGGAGTGAATGTACCGGGTATCTGTGAAATTTGTGAGCCAGGTTTTGTTCAAGTATTTTCCAGAATGTGGCAAGATCATGGCTTTCGGCAATTTCCACAGATGATCTCAGGCTTTTCCTCACCCCACCCTTCCTGGATTCAGTGAATTTTATCTTGTCGGACTGGAAAATTGTCGAGGAGATACAGCACCCGGTTTTCACTGCATTCAGGAGAAACAGGGCATAGATATCCTCCTGAGCCGGGATCCGGTGGTAGATCACCGGGACAGGTTTGTACCGTACCTCTGTTACCTGCATTTTTTTTAGTTCGCCATTAAGCAGGGCGAAAATCTCAAGGATATCGGTCGTTGTTATCCTGGTGGAAGAAACCACTCCGCCATAGGTCAGTCCCTGGTGTGAGTATAAGGTGTTATTGCAGTGATTGCCCGGAATCACCGCTTCAAATTTACCTTTTTTTTGAAACAGGAAGGAGCAATCATCAAACCGGTCGGCGTGATAATCCATATAATCTCTGAGAAACAGGAAGGTGCCGTTCCTGGAGTTCCGCACAAGATTATCCCACTGGTTTTTATTTTCGTGTGAGTATCTTATTAAGTCAATCATGGGCTATAAAAAGAAAATCCTCATAATTCCTGATATAATCCGATTCGTCATAAAGTTCCGATGTCAGCACCAGGCATACGGCCCCCGATGAAAATCCCTTTTCCGCCGCCCAGATACCCGGCGGAATATGCAGCCCGACGTAGGGACGGTTTAACATCACGGTACGTTTTACGCGGCCGTCGTCCAGTTCGATTTCAAAGCTGCCGCTGGCGGCAACCAGGAACTGGTGACAATGCTTGTGCGCATGGGCGCCGCGATCCTCTCCCCCGGGAATATCGTAGATATAGAAAATCCGCTTCACCCCGAACGGGATTTCTATGTTGTTCGTCACTGGCGTGATGTTGCCGGCACGGTTTTTAATACTGGCCAGCCTGACAATGCTGCAATCATTTACTGTCGGTCGGGTCATGATTTTCTGAATGTTAAAAATTCCTGGTAATCACGGATATAGTCTTTTTCATCAAATCGGGTTGAACTGATCACCAGGGCAAGTGAGTTGGTCGAAAAGTTTTGCATCCGCCGCCACAGGCCGGGTGGCAAATAGAGGGCATAATAGGACCTTCCGAGTGAGAAAAGCTGCTTTTCCACCCCGTCATCCACCTCTACGTCAAAACTGCCGGAGAGGGCAATAATCACCTCCTGCTGGATCCTGAAGGCATGCCCACCCCGAAGTTGTCCGCCCGGGACATCATAGATCCAGTAGACACGTTCAATCTTGAAAGGAATGTGCTTCTCCTCCTCGAGGAAGGAGAGATTTCCCCGCGGGTCTACGATTTTTGGAAGGTCAATAATACGGGCCGGCATCTTCTCGGGATTGGTTTCTTATACAAGTTTATTCAGACAAAATTAAGATAAAAAAAAGACGGTGGTTCCGAAAAAATCATAATGACATAAAATTGTTATGATAAATTCGCTTTCTTACGCCAGTTTAATTTCAGAAAAATGGCTCCTCCCATTAGTATAAGGTACAGGAGAATCCCACCAATGGTAGCTTCGAGGCTGAGAACGAAATAGGGAGGGGAGAAGAACAGCTCAACCTCATGTTTCCCCGGTTCGATTACAAATCCCATAAAACCGATATTACACAGCATGGGCTGCACCGGTTTCCCGTCGATCAGGGCATGCCACCCCTTATCGTAGGGGATGCTTACAAACAGCATCTTCTTTGTTTTCGGAGAAATGGTTCCCCTGATACGGTTTTGGCTGAACTGCGTTATCGAAAGCGTATCCTGTTTGCGGGCCGCAATATCCTGGAAATACCGTTCGAAGGTATACATGGTATTGGTGTCCTTCAATGAAGATTCCTTGAACGACCGGATTGCAGGATCCACAGGTTCTTCAGCAACAAATGCATGCTGGATGATCTGATCCCTGGCCTGGCTGGAGGCCTTTTTAAGGTCGCTGAGGGGAATATAGGTGTCGTAGGTAAATCCCAGCGGCAGGAAATATTTATTCCTGAATAAAGAAACATCCCCGAACCTGGCAACTGAGTCGTAGGTTAGTTTCAGCATCTGGTTCGAGGGGCGCTTGCACAAATTATACTTGATGCTTGCCAGATCCTGGATGAGCGGCCTGTAGGTAAGCCCGACCGCCCACCTGCTCTGGCTTTCCTGCCCCTTCTCAATAATGTTCATCTCCTCAAGAAACCGGATATAATACTTCTGGTTAAAGGAATGATATGACATTGTACCATAATAGCCCTGGACCTTGGCATCGTTGAAACTGGTATGCACGGCAGGATTGGAGCAGTAATCCTTGTTTACCCTGAAGAATTCCTTGTCATGGGCATTGATGTATGCAACTGCTTCCTTCGAGTAATCATCATAGCCAACTTTATCTTTCCGGTCTTTCTGGGAAAGGACGATCCGGTCGTTAACGGTTTTATTATTCATATAGGCCATTTCGATGAAAACAACCAGAACCAGCGAAACGACCAGCATCGACCGGTAGGCCTCAAACCGCAGCAAAACGACCAGGATGGTATAGAGGATCAGGAAATCCACGATGACCGTCCTTAGGCCGGTGTTGATAAGGTTTTCGGTTGATTCATAGGGATAGTACAATAATCCGAGGAGGAACAGCAGTGACCCTCCGAGCACAAAAAGGTTTATTTTTTTGCCTCGGAAAACCTCATTCAGCACGTCGATGGCCGAAAAAAGCAAAAACAGGGAGATAAAGACAGAAAAACCACGGTAATAATCGCCTGTGAACAGCCAGAAAGCATACCGGAAAAAGGGGAAAACCACCAGCGTCAGGAGAAATAAAAAGATAATGCCATAGACGATTTTTTTGCGGTTGGAACCCAGGATAAATATTTGCGGCATCAACAGCATGGGGAGCAGCCCGATATACCACATGGGGGCCTCCAGGTAGTTGTACCAGCCTTTGAAATTGCTGCCATTGCCCAGCAGGTCGTTCGAAAACAGCCGCATGATGGCTGTCGCATAATAGATGCCCTTCTCCATAAAGAAAACGGGGACTGATAGCAGTTGTCCAGAATGGGAAGAGTTTCCGCCAACCCTTGGACTGTCGAGCAACAACTGCATCTGGCTCAGGAAGAAAAAGCTGCTCATGACCAGTCCTAAAATGGCAAAACCGGCCATCTGCAGGGTCATCCTGAAAAATTGATTCCAGGATGGCGATTCTGAAGAAAAATGTCGGAACAGGAAATAAATAATCAGGAATAATCCATAGATATAGGTGTTAACCGGCTGGTTTCCCGCAATGAGGGCAATGGCAAGGGGGAAAAGGTACCATTCGTTGTTGTGGTAAAGCCGTTCAAAGCTCAATAAAAGGAGTATGAGGAGAAAGGCCTCCGTGGAGAAGATAAACCAGCCTCCCCCCACTATGATAAATCCGCCAAAACTGTAGAGGATTGAACCGATCACCATGATGGCAGGTGAAAGTTTCCACTGTTTTAAAAACAGGTAAAAGAGGGCGGAGGTCATGAAAATTTTGCAGATCTCCATCCATACCATACCATATGCAAGGTTATCCTTGCCGAAAAACAACACGATAAATGAGAAGGGATCCGTAATGCTGACAGCCATATTATTTTGACCCATGCCGGTCGCAAACGACCACAACGGAAAACCCTCCGTGTGAATATAGTTGCTTACAAGCGTAATGTTTGGAAACCAGCCGTTCAGGGAATCACTGCCGATATCCCTGAACAGGTAATAGACATTCCCGGCAATAAAGTTGTGGAACACGACCAGGATCAGCATTGAAACTAAACCCAGCGTGATCCAGAGTCCATATTTTTCAAAATAGGGATCAAAAGAGAGGGGCTTCAAAGCGGCCTGTTTTACTGCTTTTTTAGCCGGAGCGGCGGGTGCCGGCCTGGTGGCTTGCTTCTGGTTAGGTTTCTGCTTCATATTCTTCGGTTTTCCTTTTTGTAATTCAAGATTTGTTTGTCATGCCAACCGTTTGGGCCTCATTTTGAGTTTTTGGCATGCATGACTTCAATATTTCCCGGCACACTCCTTCTGGTAAATCGCTTTCGCATCATTGTTTCCGCATTTGATAGCCATTTGCAAATCGCCGCAAGCTAAATCTTTTTTCCCGTTATTGAGAAAATAGATCGCCCTGTTGAAATAGGCCAGCTGGTTTGCAGGTTCCATGGCGATTGCATTGCTCATGTCGTGGAGGGCATCCTCCCCTTTGCCTGCAGAAGCCTCTACCATGGCACGGTTTATCAGGGCCTCGTAATAATCAGGCTTGCATTGCAGCGCCTTGGTAAGGCTTTCGATCGATTCAGGATATTTTCCCCATTTGCCATATGCAATCCCCAGGTTGAACCAGGAGACGTGATCAGAACCATTCCGGTCAACTGCGCTTTTAAAATCGGCAATGGCTTTGTCATACATGCCCGATTGCAGGTAGAGGTATCCCCTGTTGCAAAAGGGTTCCGCCATTGACGGGTTCATGCGGATAACCCTGTCATAGTCGAGGATTGCCGAATCGGTTTTCCCTAAAGCGCTCCAGCAATAGGCTCTGAAAAGAAACGATAAGGAGTAGTCGTGGTTCAGGGCGATGGCCTTGGTGAAATCGGCTATCGCCTGCTGCGGCCTGCCACTTTTATACATTAACCCGCCCCGGTTAAACCAGGCTTCAAAATAACCAGGATTTACCGCTATTGCTTTTGTATATCCGGCCTCCGCCAACGGATACTGGTTTGAATTGAAGTAATAGAGGCCCAGGTTGTTATAGGCTATGTCGGTACCAGGGAACTTTTTAATCACATCCTTCCACAAGGTTTCTGAATTTTCCCAGACCGGTACCCGGCTGGCGGTCAGGGATGCACAGAAGATAAAAAATGCGGGGAACAGGAGGCAGGTAATTCTCACGGAAAACAGCTTCCGGTTTCCCGATAGTTTATTGGCAAGCCAGCCAACCGCAACGAGCAACCCGATGTAAGCCAGGTAAGTATACCGGTCGGCAATGAGGGCATGACCAACCTGGATAAATTGCAGAGTAAGGATGATGGAGACCAGGAAGAAAAGCACACCTGTAACAAGGATCCTGGTAGATTTCAGCGAATAGATAATCCCGCCGAATATGGCAGCATTAAAAACGGGGGTCAGGTAAAAGATTACGGGAAGGGGTTGTCCTGTAGGGGGAAAAGGATAAAACGCGGAAAGCCGGAACGGGAAAAACAACTTCAGGAGATACATAAAAATGCCATATGAACCAAACAGCAGTTTCCTGGCGGTTGTATAATCCTCCATGTTCATCAATACCATCTCCGTTTGGCTGTGGATGGTCTGCAATCCGATCCAAACCGCGATGATGAGGAAGGGCAGCTTTTCAGCCAGCATGACCGGGGTTAACTTTCTTTGCCTGAAATAATCGATGACTAACAGGATCAACGGGAATACTACGGCCGTGGGTTTGGAAAGCGCCGAGAGCAGGAACAGCAGGAAACTGAGGAAATAAGATGCCCGGGATTTTCTGTCATGGTATTGCAGGTAGGAGATCAACCCGCCCAGAAAGAAAAAGGCATAAAGAACATCTTTCCGTTCCGAAATCCAGGCCACTGATTCGACATGCATGGGATGAACGGCAAACAGTGCAGCAGTGAACAGGGCTATCATCCGGTTATTGCCCGAAATGATCATGATGAGCCAGAAAACCAGCAGGATATTCAACAGGTGAATCAAAAGGTTCACAAGGTAATAAGAGAAAGGCGACAGCCCCGAAATCTTGTAATTCAGGGCAAGGGACAGGATGGTGAGGGGATGGTAATTATTCGCGACCGGGTGTGAAAAAATATAGGCCAGGTTCGATGCTGAAAGGGATGTGATATAGGGGTTGGTCGTTATGTATACCCCGTCGTCCCAGTTGGTGAACTGGTTATGCAGGGCTGGCGTATAAATGATAAAGGTGATGATCACGACGCAGGCCAGCAGGATAAGATGAAGATGCTTTCTGAAAAAGATATCCTCCTCCGGTTTTCCCTGTTTGACTTTATGAGTTACCACTGCTTTTTTTGTCATTTTTTTGTTTTCAGGCGCAATTCAAACGGTGTACTATTTTCCATTGCACACCTTCCGGGCAACATCAGCTGCAGCCCTGTTCCCCAATGAAACAGCTTTTTTCAGATCGGCGCAGGCCAGCTCTTTTTTACCGGTATTCAGGTGGATCAAAGCCCTGTTGAAATAGGCTCCGTCATAGTCAGGATTGATACTGATCGCTGCATCCAGGTCATTGAGCGCATCGTCGGTTTTCCCCATGGTTGCCTTGGCAATCGCCCGGTCGGTAAGCGCCTCAAAATACCTTTTTCTGAGCGTTATCGATTTATTGAAACTGCTTACTGCTTCGGCAAGCTGACCGGTTCTTCCTAGAACTTTCCCAAGGCTGTGCCAGCCTTCCGCATAATCGGGTTTTAATTCCACTGCCTTCCTGTATTGACGGATGGCATCAGGAAATTTGCCCTGTTTCTCAAACGACATCCCCATTTCGTAACATTGGGAATAGCTCAGGTTTCCTTCAGGCACCTCCCTGATCCCCAATAAATTGGTCAATTCATGGGTGGCATATACTGGATTCAGGGAAATTGCTTTCAGCATATCGGTGCGGGCGCCGGGGATATCATGAAGTTCCTTTTTTATGCATGCCCGGGTTACATAGGATTCGGCATCAGATGGATCGAGACTGATCGCAGCGGAGAGATCCGAAAGAGATCCTGTATATTTTTTCTGTTTGAAGAGGATGCCGCCTCTTTCCCGGAAACCCGAAGACTCTTTGGGATTAAGCCGTATGGCTTCTGAGAAATCAAGGAGGGCCTTATCCATCTCTCCCGTTTGAAGGAAGAGCTTTCCCCTGTTGATAAAGAGGTCATTCCGGCCGGCACCTAAACCAATGGCCGTATTGTAATCATCCAGGGCACCCTGAAAATCCCCCGTACTTTTTTTAATTAGGGCGCGGTCACTGTAAAATGCCGGGTTTTTCGGCGACATCTGAATCGCCTTGTCATAGTCGGCCAGCGCCGATTTATGATCATTAAGTTCGAATTCCACTCCTCCCCTGCAGGGGTATAGTTCAACCTGTTCTGGTTTCTGGCGGATGGCTGTATTGTAATCGGCCAGTGATCCGGGGAGGTCACGGGTTAATTTTTTTGCCAGGGCACGGTTTATATAACCTGTTGTGTTGGCAGAGTCCCTTCTGAGCAGTTCATTATAATCGCGGATGGCTCCCTGGTAATCCTTTAATTTTGATTTGGATTCTCCCATGTTCACATAGGCTTTCAGGTAGTCTGAGTCGGCTTTCAGGCATTCCGAATAATCAGAAATGGCATTTTTGTAATCTTGTGCGGCAACATAAAGATTCCCCCTGTTAAACCAGGCAATGGGGACCCGGCTGTCTTTGCTGATGACATCGGTCCATAGAACCATGGAGTTCTTCCAGTCAGAAGTACGGTTAAAGGTAAGGACCCCCTGGAGGAGAAGGTAAACGATGGCAATTGCCAGGGCGACCCGACTGTTTTTGATGAACGACCTGTTGCTGAGGAACCATCCGAACAGGAAACAGTAGCCGATGGAAGGGATATAGGCATACCGGTCGGCCATGATGGCGCTTCCCACGGGAAAGAGCTGTATCAGCAATATGATATTCAACAGGAAAAAAGCAAGTGCAAAGAAAATTTCCCTTGCGTGTTTCCATGCGAACCACAACCCGGCGATCACACCAAGCGCAGGCAGAATGCAAGCCCAGTAGAGCGCCGGGACATCAGCTGCATATTCATGAACAGGGTAGGGGTAGAAGGCCGAAAGTGAAACCGGTAAAATGAGTTTTAAAATATACATGACCAGACCGTATGAGGCAAATGCGACCTGTTTGACAAGGGGAAAGTGCACCATGGTGGTGGCTTGTGAATTTTGCTGGGCATACAGGGCAACAATCCCAAAGGTAAGTGAAAGGAGAAAGAACGGGATTTTCTCAACCAGGATACCGGGTTTGAACACCTGTCGCTCTTTGAAAAAATCAATCAGCATGAGGGTAAAAGCGAAGGTCACGGCCTGTCCTTTTGAAAAACAGGATAAGATAAAGAAGAGGAGAGCCAGGATATACCATTTTACTCTCCTTATGTCAGTATACCTGATATAGCTGTACATGGCCAGCAGGTAAAAAAATGCATAAAGGACATCTTTTCGTTCTGAAACCCAGGCTACTGATTCCACGTGCAGGGTGTGCAACCCAAACAGGAAGGCTGCCGCCAGGGCAATGTCAGCCCGCCTGGTTAAGGCCCGCAGGCAAAAGTAAACCAGCAAGGAGTTGGCGAGGTGAAGGATAAGATTTGTAAGGTGGAAAACAAACGGATCGAATTGGTTTATCTTGTAATCAAATGCAAGTGACAGCATGGCCAGCGGGTGGTAATTCCCCATAAAATAGCTTGAAAAAATACCTTTGATCGTCGACCAGGTGAGGGTCTTCAAATAGGGGTTCTCCTTAATATAAACCCCATCATCCCAGTTTGTAAAAGAACCTCTCAGGGATGGCAGGTATGCCACGAACGTAACAGCAATAAGCGCCAGTATCCAAAGATACTCCTTGTCAAAAACATGATTCTTGCCGGTATCAATTTTTTTCATTCCAGGGAATATGGGCTAAATAAAAAGGCTGGTAGAGTATGTCAAACCAGCCTTTTTATATAATATAAAATATGATCAAGAGACCAACAGACAATTATTTTTTTTCAGTTTTAACAAGGCTTCCGGATTCATCAAACATGGGCTCAGTTTCTATGACAAGCGAAAAAAACTTTTTCCCCTTGGCATCGGTTATCTGTAAAATGGATTTGATTTCCGATTCCTTGTAGTTGTTGTCGATGTATGTCTTGATTTTTTCAGGTAAATACTGGATATGAATGGGTTTTTCAATCCGGATGACATGGCCGGCTGTGTCGATGATGGCGGATGCCATGGCCTTATAACCCTGGGTCGTCCCCTTGTAATTTCCTTTTACCCGTTCCCATTTGGTAGGGTTTTCTACAGAGTCGTATGCGTTAGGATAGATAAAAACAAATGCATCTTTTACCACCTGTGGAACCGTAACATGCTTGGCTTTCTGGGAAAATGCAAATTGAACACACAACAATAATGATAATAAAACGAGAATTTTTTTCATAAGAACAGGGGTTATAATTGATTACAAATTGTAAATAAAACAGAGACCTTATTGGTCAGGATGCAATAAGGTCTCTGTCATGTTTTAATTGAAGATGTTAATCATTTTCCAATGCAACAACATCTTTCGACTGACGAAGGGAATATAGTTTTTTCCCGCCATAGGCAATTCCCATAGCTAACAGAATCCCAACACCACCATCAATGGGTGCGCCAACAGGGGTTCCTCCTCCACCACCTGGTCCACCGTTGGGAGGAGGAGGCGGCACATCTGAAAGGCTGATCAGAGGCAAGGCTGTCATGGCGAATAGAATCAATATTAATTTTAAGGTTTTCATTTTATATAGAGGTTGTATGAATAGCTCGTGTGAATTATTACTGGATAAAAACTTTCCCTGATACGGTGGTTTTATCTCCCAGAACTTTAACAAGATAGTACCCGAGTTGTGTGTTCAGGCTCACCTTGTTCAAGGTATTGCTTTCGATGGATTGACGTTTAACCTCTTTACCAAGCAGATCGTAAACAATAATTTCGCCATGCAGTTCCATCGGGACATTGACAAAAACATTATTTTCCGATGAATAGATTTTCAGGTTGCCGGCAGTGTTATTCGCAACGCCGGTGAGTGGTGAAAAATGAAGGTTGAAACGGTGAACCGGGTTGGTGGTGGAGGCTGTAAACTGGTAAACAGGGTTTGCCATCAGGTTTTGATTCTTCCCTAACAGAATATCTTCCAGGTACAGGTCGGTTCCACTGGGGAATGTCCCCATTCCGGATGCAGTGATGGTATAGGTTTCATTAACGCCAACCTTGAAGCCGATCGGGATGATGGTTTGTGTGGTATAATCGGGCAGCGTGTTGACTGAAAGCGCCGGGGAGCTGAGTGAGTAAATCTGCGGGCAGCCGGCAACTCCGTATAATTTGTAAGCATCAAATTCCGGATCAAACCCTGTGGTTGCATCGGCATTGAAGCGGATTGATGTCATATCTTCCATATTGTTGCCATCCACCGTTAAATCAAGGTATTGTGAGGTGGTGCTTTTAACATAGGTGTTGGAAGAATGCGTCCTGTTGGCATTGACAAATACGATCGTACCGGCAGATTGCCCTGTGGTGACATGCACAAAGAATCCCTGTTCTGCGGGGATGTCATAGGGGGTTGGGTCGGTCGTAAGGTGAGGTACGTAGGTTGTTCCGTTCCACAGGTAAGCAGTGGCATCGATATTGGCTTTGCTGATGGTGGCGTCCCAATGCAGGGCACAAGGGTAGGGGTTCCCGATAAGGTTGAAGCCCATGGCATCTGAAGCATCGGAATTAGGTAACCCGCCCACGGTAATATTCCCGGTATTCAGGTTGCCCCCGGTCCAGGTGATGACACCGTTTGTTTGCGTAGCGGTGGAATAACCAACTCCTTTCGTCAAATACTGGGACCCCGATGTAATAGGTGTCCAGGTGGCGCTTGGTTCATCATAGGAATTCATCAGACTTTGGTAATATACATAACTGATTGCGTATCCTACAGGAGGGGAAACATAATGCCAGGTAATGGTTGTTGGAGGCCACAGACCATCCCAGTTGCCTGTCTGGTAACGTTGCACAGTAGTTGTACCCGTTACGGTTAAGCCGCCGGCGCTGGTTAGATCGACGAACGAACCGCTTCCGGTTGCATCACTCTGGATAAGCAGGTTGCCCTTTACTTTAAGCGATCTGGATGCATTCAGCGTGAGTTTTCCCAGGGGGTAAATAGTGAGGTTGTTAACCCTGTTTGTATCATCGGAAGTAACGGTTCCGGCCGTAATAAAGGCATTTACACTGCCCGTCGGGACAAATCCCTGTCCGCTGCCATCAGGGTTGAGCCGCCAAATGGTTGAATCTTTAAAGGCTCCGCCTGCTGCTGAAGAATAAACGGTCGCACCTGATGAACCAGTTGCCGACCCTGCCACATAAGTGGTATGAATATCAATTTGAGTATAGGGATTAGCCTTTACAAACGAATACTGGGCTCCGGTATTTCCTGTAGTAGCGGCTTTGTTGGCAAAATCGAAGGTGGTGGTGCCCCCTTTGTATTGAAATTTTAAGGTAACAACAGTTGCATCTGTCAACGATTGCCCGGTACTGCCGCCTGTATACCCGTATGAAACCTTGAGATACCAAGGGCCTGTGGATGACGGATATTGGAAAAAATTGGAGATAGTCACGATTCCTCCCGAAACAAAATTGTGCGTTTCACTGATATAGGTCATCACATCGCGGTTATAGGAAAAAACCCACTGCACGCTGCCCATCAGGGTGCCTGTTAACTTGATCGGGACATAAAAATACTGGCCTGGCACCAATCCTGTTCCGGTATAGTTTACCACAACATTCGGCGAGGTATATGCGCGGGCCTCATTGAAAGCAACAACGAATAACATCACCGTTGCTGCAATAAAAAGAAATTTGATTTTATTTTTCATATTGTTGAGTGTTATGTTTATGAATCGGAAAATTAGCGTTAGTGATTGGGGTCAGGATTTCGTCCAAGAACATCTCCTGAATTAAGACCCAGAAAATCCTGATTGGTTGCATCAGTGCAACTAATATTTATTGCCGGTGTTTCAAAAATCCAATGCGGGGCTGTATAGTCTGGCAAAATCGTATAGTCCACATAGTAGTACCAGGCATCTTCGAAATCACTTATATCCATGTCCCCACTCTGGTTTAGGTCCCCGGCGGTATAATTTAACGGGTATGGATATGGTACAGGAATATAGCCAGGTACACCGAATGCTTGGAAATAAATTGCCAGTGCATCATCCTGTTCGATGTAATGGGAAAGTCCGGTAGGGGCGATGGCGGTAAGCGTATCGGTACCATTGGGGGCGTACAATTCAAAGTAGCCGGTGCCAACCTCTGTCGTGGTTCTCGCTACGGTGTCAGTTCCGGAATACAGGACAACGGTAAATCCTTCCAGGGGAATCTGAGGATCAGGGGCGCTCTGGTATTTCAGCGTTCCGCTGATCTTGAACTTTACATTAACGCCGCCGTTGTTCCAGTTGGCAGGGACTACGGTACCGGCTGTGGTTTTAACCACACTGCCATCGTTGAAGGTCATTGCTCCTGCGCAATTGTTGCCGCTGCCGGCAACATAATTGAATCTAAGGACCACGAATGGATCGTTGTTGATGTCGGTGCCTGTGACGCTGGTCCAGACGATGTTTAACATATTGCCGTTTAAGGTTACCGTGGCTCCGTTAGGGTTGGTAGGCGTACTGACATAGGTAAGTTTTGTTGCATCGAAGGAGATATTCATCGTAACCCTGCCTACGGGCGGCAAACCTGTAAAGGTTACCGGGACCAGTGCCGGGTTTCCGCTGGCCACGGTAACATAGCCGATGGTTGCATCCTGGCCGTTCACATGAGCGGGAGTTACGGATCCATTGGTGTACCCGACCTGGACAGGCGCGCTGTTGGTAAACTGGCAGGGGGTTCCAAACGTGATGTTCGCAGTACCCACCCCATTATAGGTAAACCGCAACAGCAGGAATTGGCCGTTGGAAATGGCTGTTCCACTATAGTTTATCAGAATGGTATTCCCTGAATTGTTGGAGGTGACACCTGCCGGAGCGCTGAAAATGCCTGCAAAGGCCATCCTTGGATAATCATAGGATAAATTGAGGGTAAAGGCAGTGATGCCGGCCGGCATGCCGGTAAAAGTAAGCGGTACATCAATGGTTTGCCCCTGCACGGCCGTATTCAGCACCGGCAGAGAGGCAAAAGCAGATGGTGTGCCGGCATGCAGCACACTGCCGTTATTGTAGGTAACGGCCAGGTTGGCATATGAGGTGGCCAACTGGATGATATTGCCAGTACTGAAAGTAACAGGTGTGGTCACACTCCCGGTATAGGTGAAATTAAGGTAAAACATGCTCCCCGGTGTGTTAAGCAGGGCGCCGGACGTTTTTGCCCAATGAAGGGTAACGATACCGGATGTGGCTGATGCGGTGATATTGGTGTTTAAAAGGCCTGCACCGATGACACTGGTGAAGGTCAGTTTGGTCGCATCATAGGCTATTTTTTGCGTAATACTGTCAACATTGGTGCCGGCCGATCCTGTGTACCACAAGGGAACTACGGCGGCTGAACCGGTGGTCGCAAAAACATTGCCGATATGTGCTTGTTCAGTATTTGACAAATAGGGACTGATGCTTCCGTTGGTAAGGGTACCTGTCAGTGTTGTTGGAATAACCCCTACCAGTTTACTGACTTCACAATAGGGAGCATTAAAGGATAATGCGCTGGTTAACCCATGATATTTAAAGTTTAGGGTAAGAAGCGTGCCGTTGGAAAAGGTAACAGGCGAAGGACTAGTCCAAGCCATGGTCACAGTATTTCCTCCAGATGTCCCGGCATTTAAGCCTCCGGAATTAAAATTGGTTATTAATGGAACATAAGTCCAAACCCCTTGTATAAGCTTATATTCCGTTAATGGAGTAAGTACTGCGGGGTCATAAACAACGTAAAACTGAAATTCCCCGATGCTGGTAAACCCCGTTACATTAAGGTTTATGGCAACATTTTCGTTGGGACTTGCCGTGGCCGACGGCAGGGTTGCCGTATATTGGGCAAATGATCCAGATCCTAAGACCAACATCATCAGCGTGATCATGAAATATTTCATTTGGAATATATATTATTAAATGTCATAGACTAATAGAAATTTACGACTAATCGGATTAGTTGTTATTAACTTTAACTAATTTAAAATCATTCACAAAGGCATTGAATGCATCTGTAAAGATATATCTACAGAAATAGATACCAGTTGGCAAAGATACGAAATTATTTTCAATTTTATACTCTCCTTTTGTGAGGATGTTATCTACGAGGTTCATTACCAGGCTCCCTAATGTGTTAAATAGTTGAATTGACACTTTGCCGGGAGCGGGTACATGATATAGGATTGTTGTAGTTTCAGTAAATGGATTGGGTCGGTTATAAATGGTTATTAATTCAGCTGATGAATGGTCGTTGATCCCTGAAACTGAATCAACGGATAAAATGGCTGTATTCGTTGTGGCGGGACAATTGTCCAGTTTCAGGATACAGCGGTATTGATTATGGTTATAATTCGTAGGCACATGGCTTATGGTAAGAATGGGAGCATGGGTTCCGGCGTAGGGCGTGCCATCGGCCAGGCTGTTCCATGTATTCCCATTGTTACGGCTCTCCTGCCAGGCATATTCCGAAGCATTCGGGGAGACGACCTGGAAGGCTGCATCAGCCTGCGATTTAATGGTTTTATTCGCGGGTTCTGTAGTAATGGCCGGCATGGCCTGATAAACAGAACCACTTATATAATTAACAGGAATGATCTGTAAAGAAACCGTTGCTATTTCGCAACCACTTTCAAAAGAGATATTCCCGGTTTGTTGCAGTACGTTAAATTTTAAATTCAGTAAGAGGTTGTTGGTAAAGTGGGCTCCGTTTATGTTGCTCCACACGAGGGCTATGCGGGAAGGATTTGTTTGCGAATTAAAAACCAGCCCGTTGAGCTGGGGGTCAATATTCTTTAATGTGTCAAAAGATAATATTTGGTTGTCAAAACTGATATAAAGCGTTAATGATCCGATGTTTGCCAGGTTGCTTCCTGTAATGGGGACCAGTACCGTTTGGGTATTGCAGATGCCCGTGTTGCCAATGGTAAGGGTTGGCGCCTGGGCCTGGCTTTGATTAATGCAATAAAAAAAAAGCATAAGAAAAGCGCTTAAATAAACGAAGGCAACTTTGGTCATTATGCTTTTTCTCCTTTGTTTTAAAAAAAGGCGGGGTGAAGAGGCTGTTTCGCCTCTTCATCCTCACCTCATATGATTAATGTGTATAAACCATTTTGTTGATCCTTGTATAGATGTCTGAAGAGGTTTCCAGTTCAATCTTATAGAGATAGACACCGGATGAGAGGTTGTAAGTTGAAGGGTTGAAGGTGAAGGAATGCATGCCGGAATCTTCCTGTCCGTTAACCAGTGTTGCAATCTGTTTCCCGTAAAGGTCGGTCATGATCAGGCGAACGGTTCCTGCATCGGGTAACTGATAAACAATGGTGGTGGTATTGGCAAACGGATTCGGATAGTTGATCATCGAAAATTCCGTATTAATGCTGGTGGTGATCACCTTTGCAAGTTTCAGGTTCTGATAACCCAGAACGTTGGCACCCGGGTCGCCGAATTCAGAACCATGCTGCACGGCAAAGATGCTGGTGGCTTCATTCAGTGATTTCCTGGCTTTCACCTGGAAGGAAAGAATGGTAGCATCTGACTGTAGCTGCATGGAATTGGTATTTGACCAGGCAATGGAAACAAGACCGTTTTTAATGGAATAGGCCATCCCGTCAAGTTTGGTATTGATCTTTTCGATTTCAAAGAGCTCCTGATCATATTTAAGGAACAGGGTCATGGCGCCAATTTCGGTTGATGAAAGGCTTTTCAGATCATAGGCAAATGATTTGTTGACGGGGATCATCATGATTTCATTCTCTGAAGTTGCAATCACCGGGGTTGACTTGGTATAGATGGGATTCGGGATATAGCTGCCATTGACATCTCCTGTGCAGAGAGCCTTGAAATCAAAATAGATGGGACCTGAACCAAATACATGGGCGACGGTGTCGGGGAATACCCAATTGCCGACAGAGACCGGAAATTTGAAGTTCGTTGAATCAACAACCCGCTGTTTGATCAGCAACGCATCGGTGGCATTTACAGGCAGTATGCCATTTGCATTGGCGGCCTTGTAACGAAGCGGTGAAAGAGTGACATAACCCGCTGTATAGAGTTCAACAATCAAGGCGTCGAGGGCGGAGATGCCGCCCCAGGGTGCGCTGACGGTTGCAGTAACGGTATAGTTATCCTGAAGCATCGGTGCAAAACTGTAGAAACCATGGTTGCCAAATCCATCAGAGGCGGTAACAGCGGTTAAGGGAGCAGCACCCGAAGTACCGGTGAAGGTAATATGAACGTTGTTCATGCCCGGATAACTGGCATTAACATTATCGTAGGTGACCTGGCCTGATACTGCAACCGGGAAGGTTGAAGCCGGCAGTACGGTAACCGGTTTGGTGTTGGAAACGTAACAGCCGCCTGAGGTATTATAGCTGACGGTAATAGTGTCGTCGCCTGCAGCTCCCCATTGGATGGCAATGGAATCGGTTCCCTGTCCGTAGGTAATGGTGGCATCACCAATAACATTCCAAACATAGTTGATCATTCCCGGGTCGGTTTTGTAACCCTTTGTGGTAAGGGTATGAGGATTTGCCACACCGGTAATGGTTGGAACTGCAGGGGCGATGTTTACACCACCGTCGAGCCAGTTGGCAGGGACATAAACAGCCATACTGCTGGCAAGTTCGCAGGGTTGCTTGGTCAAATCATCATTTTTAAAGAAGAGACTTGATGAGCAGGGACTTCCTCCTCCGCCATTGTAATGGAAATTCAGATCCAGGAAATGACCGGTAAGGACATCGCCCGACGGGTCTGACCAGTCGATGGCAATTTGATTGTTGTTGGCATAGGCATATGCACCGTATGGATTATTGGAAAGACCTGTAAATTCGAGTTTTTCACTGTCATAGCCGATATACATCGTTGCAGCCCCTAATGGGTTTGAAGTGTATCCGTCAATTGATAAAGGAACTGAAATATCAGAGCCCGCCGTTGCAGAAACCGAACCTAAAGTGACGCTTGCATAAGGAGGCCAGATGCCGGGAGTGATAACACTGTTATTAAAGGTGATGTTCATGGTCTGGTAGGTCCAGTCCTGAATCTGGCTTCCCGGAAGGAAGTTAATATGGGCGGCACCCATCCCGTTATAGTGGAATTGTAAATTAAAGAAAGGTGTCGTCCCCGACCCGGGCAAATAATTTAATGCTGGATCATAATAAACAATGGTCAGCAGGGAGCCAACGGCATTCGCCATCACATTTGAACTTAAAGGGTCAACAGGTGTCATGCCGGTAAAAGACATAACGTCAGAATCGAAATGAAGGTAGAATGTGAAACCTGAAACATTGGTGCTCTGTACATCAAACAGGAAGGGTACTGTAATATCTGATCCCTGGATAACGTTGCTTAGCGAACCAATGGTGACGGTATCAGCGGTGGGGTATTGCTTGACAACTCCGCCCGAATAACAAACGTTGGCACTTACATAGCCCGGCGCTTTGGAAATTTCGCAACCCGGAGCAAAGGAAAGGGCGGTATTGTTTGGGTTGTTGTAAACGAACATAAGGGAAAATTCGTCGTTGGTAGGATCGATCACAACTCCTGCAGGATTAGGATATGTCCATGCAATATTTACAAGCCCGTTGTTTGCGTAGGCATTGGTGCCGGTACCAAAAACGCCGTAACCAGCCACGCCCACAAACGAAAGTTCGTTAGGATCGTACTTGATGTTTTGCGTGATGGCATTTACAGGAATGGAGTTAATTCCATAGGTAAGTGGCAGGGCAACGAAATCTCCCGGAAAATTCCAGGAACTGCCGATAGAGGCATAATATTCTGAAGTAGAGCAGTCGGGGGAAACGGACCCATTGGTGTAACCGATCAACAGGTTTTGGTTAATATTATGAACTACGGAACAGGTGGGTAAAAACCCAAGGGGGGTTGATGCGCCATAGTACATGAAATTTAATTTACACAGATCTCCTCCGGAGATGGTTTGGGGAGTTGGAGATGACCAGAAAACATAAATGGTTGAATCCTGGGCCACGACTGACATTCCGGGCAACGCAGGAGAACTGAACCCCGTAAAGGAGAGTACAGTTGGGTCATATCGGATATAAAACGTGAGCGAATTGATGCTGGTGAAATTACCGACATGAAGCGCCACATCTGTGGCCGTATTGGGAATCGCTGTTTTATTTTCAAGCGAAGCCGTTTGGCCAAATGACATTATTCCGTAGAACAATATCAAGAATAAGAATAAGGTAAATTTCCTAATCATGGGTTCAATTATTAAGTTGTGTTTATACTTTCAGGTTGTATATATGTTGATTTATTTTTACTTGCTTTTATTATGATGTCCCTGATGATTTCAGGGGAGTTTATTTTATGATCGGGTATTGGTAATGATTGTTGATGTTAAAATTGCATTTCCCATCCTAGATGAGCGTTGAGGAATATTTTTATTTATGCGGAGATGACTCTGTTCCGGAGTTTTCCCGATAATATGGTGGTGATGCCGCATACAGGCATCAGATGATCCAGGCAGATGACCGGCAGCATTATTAAAATTTGCAGCAGCTGGCAGGGCCTTCCTGATTAACAGATATGAAATCAACGTATTGTCATTTAATATACATACTGAATTAAACTTGGTAAAACCGGTAAAATTAGCAATAATATCTGGTTTTCCCGGGGAAAACACTTCCCGGGCTGCGCAGAATTTTTCCGCCGAAGCGGGAAGATTCTGCGCAGTCGTGAAGTTGCACTGAAATGCTAAAAGGAAAAAAATAAGGTAGTTTTTCATTTTACGTTCAGGCTGGAAGTGTTGTATTCATCATTATTTTTAAAAGAAAGCAAGAGGGCAACAGACAAGCTGTTGCCTTCCTGCCTCAGGGTTTACTATTTGGCGAAGATCATTTTATTGCTCTTCACGTAAGTGTCGGTAGCGCCTGTTACTTCAATCTTATACAGGTATACGCCCGGGGTAAGGTTGAATTCAACAGGGTTAACGTCAACTGAATAGGTACCGGCTGCCTGCGCCTCATCAACAAGGGTACGGATGGTCTGACCAACCAGGTTGGTGAGAACCAGTTTTACCTTGCCTGATTCCGGCATAGTATAGACGATACTGGTATGGTTGGCGAACGGGTTCGGGTAGTTTGACATCGAGAACTCGGTAGCGCTCGGTGTGATAACCTTGCCCATTTTCAGGCTGAAGTCATCATACCTGTTACCCTTAGGATCGGCGAATTCACTGCCTGTCCTTACACTGAAGATCTGTGTCGGCTCAGCAAGCTGTGCTTTGGCTTTCACGGTAAGTGTAAAGAGCGGTTCGTCATTCTTAACCGTAAGGGATTTAGGATCTGACCATGCAATCGCAACATTGCCGTTTTCAATAACATACTTCATTCCATCATTGAGTGAAGTGGTTACATCAACAACATCAAAGCGAGTGTTGTCGTAGCCCATGAAGAGGGTCATAGCGCCTAATTCGGCAGCGCTGTTGCTCCTGATTTCATAGCTGAAGGTATGGCCTGCTACAACGGTCTGGATTCTGTCGTCGGTTACAGACATGAAGGAAGCTTCCTTCATACCAACCGGGATATAGGAACCATTGACGTCACCAACACACAGTCCGTTGACAATAATAGGATTAAGTCCTGCAGGGATGGTGATGGTTGGGTTGTCAAATTTCCAGTTGCCGGCCGGGTACGATGTGATCGACCCGACAACGCGCAGTTTAATGTAGAGAGCATCGAGTGCAGTAATGGTTGTGCTGGCATTTACATCGCCGGCAGTCCAGGCTAACCCGTTCGTCGGGGTGAGGATGGTTCCCGGGTTTACAGCTTCCAGCTGTACCATAAGAGCATCGGTAGCATTGTTACCACCCCATGTTCCGTTGAACGTAGCTTCCAGTTTGTAATAGGTGCCTGTCGGAATTCCCGCGAAGGAGAAGTATCCAGGCTCACCAGCTGAAGTCATGTTCGGTCCGGTTACGGTAGTAGCGGCAATGGTATTGGTGATGGTATTTCTCAGTTTGACGGTAACGCCGTTCAATGCCGTTTGATAAGGATTGAAGTACTTGACGTAACCAGCAAGCTGGTAGTTAACAGAAGGAATGATCGTAATATTCATCGTGTTGCAGCCAAGGCAACCAGCCGGTGAAGATTCACAAACAGTGATCTGGCCGCATCCGCATGCCGGGAATGGACCCCAGTTTACGTGAACGGTGTGGGTACCCTGTCCGGAAACGATTGATCCGCCAACAATTGACCATGTATAAAGGTGACCTGCAACGAACGGTGTTGTATAGACAACGCCGGTGGTGTCAGCCGGTACAGAAACAGGACCAGCGATAACAGGTGCAGGCGGAGGCAGAATGGTGACATTCTTCACGGTAGTCAGCGCACAGGTGTGAGCATCGGTTACAGTCAGATAGACTTTACCATTGCCACAGCATGACCAGCTGATCACGATTGAATTGGTATTCTGACCGGAAACAATAGTACCGCCTTCAACAACCCACTGATAGGTAACCGGGCTGAAATAGGTTCCGGTCGGTGCGGGTGCTGTATAGGTGGTATTGTTATTCCCCAATCCGGTGTTGCAACAAGCTGTGTCGTGGCCGATGATACTGATGGCCCAGGCAGCAGGTTGGGTTACAACGTAACTGCTGTTGATTGAACAGGCATGTTGATCGGAGACTGTAACGTAATAGGTTCCAGCCGTCAGATTGTTGATAGGATTAACAGAAGCGCCATTGCTCCAGTTGTAGTTATACGAAGGTGTTCCACCGCCTACCGACAGGGTGACAGATCCGTTGCTGTATGAGTAACAAGTATTGTTAACCACAGCGCCTGATAATGTCAGCGAGGAAGGTTCGGAAACAACCTGCGAAGTATTGACAGTACATGAATGCGAATCCTTTACCCAAACCTGGTAGGTTCCGGCAGTGAGTCCGTTAAACATGTTGCTTGTCTGGTAGGATGAACCACCGTCTTTACTGTACTGGTAACCTGGTGAGCCGGCTCCTGCTGTAACAGCGATAGCGCCGTTTGACTCACCATGACAGTTAACATTGGTAGCAATGGTGCTAACCGTTAACTGGGTAGGTTCGGTAACTGTTGCGGATGTGGTTGTTGTGCA